>Ga0101941_1000677_pt1 | contig 45838 bp, 42 predicted proteins | sample DewCreD2012metaG_3_FD_75242 | JGI IMG/M metagenome (GOLD analysis project Ga0101941, IMG submission 75242) | Hot spring sediment bacterial and archeal communities from British Columbia, Canada, to study Microbial Dark Matter (Phase II) - Dewar... ... | reverse complement strand
TAAGTCTATTTTGTCCTCCGTGCCCGATGGGGGCTGGGTTCTGTTTCAGCATATGGGTCTTGCCCGTAGCGAGCGAAGATCGCCCAGCCCCCTGGCGGTGGCGGGAAGAGTATATCCTGATTCTCTTCCCCCACATCTATACTCATATACTAACAGAGCGTCAGCGAAGCATCTCAACCCATCGTGACACCGAGATTCTTCGTTCGCGCTCAGAATGGCAGGAAAGCGGAATCGCTCCGCTTATACCTCAGTAGTCACGTGGAGCAAAGTATTACTACATGTCGGCAATAAGACTAAAATCGGTGGGGACCGGAGCAGTGAACAATCGTCAACAAGCAATCACCGTAACAGGTAGCATCCCGCCAGACCGGCTGGGCGTCGTCTTGCCGCACGAGCACGTGCTGGTGGACTTCATCGGCGCGGACAGGGTGAACAAGTCGCGGTACGACCCCGAGGAGGTGTATCGCGTTGCCCTTCCCTATCTGAAATCGTTGAGGCAGGCGGGTTGTCGCACGCTGGTGGAGTGTACCCCTGCCTATCTGGGGCGCGACCCGCAACTGCTGCAACGCCTCAGCAAGGCGAGCGGGCTGTACATCCTGACCAACACGGGCTGGTACGGCGCGGCGAACGATAAATACCTGCCCGCAAAAGTTCATTCCCTCTCCGCCGAGCAAATCGCTGGCGAATGGATTACGGAAGCGCAGAAGGGCATTGAGGGCACAGGTATCCGACCCGGTTTCATCAAAATCGGTGTGGACCCCGAGCCGTCGGAGGTAGACATGCGCCTGCTGGAAGCGGCGGCATTCACCCACCGCAAAACGGGGCTAACCATCGCCTCGCATACGGGACCGGGCTCCGCCGCGCGCAAGCAGATAGAACGTCTGGAACAGATGGGAGTACATCCCTCCGCCTTCATCTGGGTTCACGCGCAGGTGGAGGGCGACAAATCCCTGCACGTATGGGCGGCGGAGCGCGGCGCGTGGGTGGAGTTTGACGGTGTATCTCCCGAAACGGTAGACCAGCATGTGGAGTTTATCCTGCACCTGCGCCAGAAGGGTTTGCTGAACCGGGTGCTGGTATCGCACGATGCGGGCTGGTATCACGTGGGCGAGCCGGGTGGAGGTATGTTTCGCGAGTATATCACCCTGTTCACGCACCTGATACCCGCCCTGCGCAAAGCGGGCTTCTCGGACGAAGAGATAGAGCAACTGACCACAAAGAACCCACAAAGGGCATTTGCAGTAGGATAGGAGCACAGCCATCTGTGGAGTGCAGGCAATCCCTACCCCTTCAGTCCGGTCAGCACGACGCCACGGATGATATGCCGTTGGAAGATCAGAAACATCACCAGCACGGGCAGGGTTGCCAGCACTGCCGTCGCCATCACCAGACCGTACTGCATACTGTATCGTCCTAAAAAGATAGTTAGCCCGACAGGCAGGGTGCGCATCTCTATCTCGTTGGTAGCAATCAAGGGGAGCATAAAGTCGTTCCACCCGCCCAGAAAAGAGAAAATCGCCAGCGTCGCCAAAGCGGGTTTACTGAGAGGCAAAATAATGCGCCAGTAGATGCCTGCTCTACTACAGCCGTCAATCAGCGCCGCTTCCTCCATCTCGCGCGGGATGGTGAGGAAGAACTGCCTCAGCAGGAACACGCCGAACGCCCCTGCCAGCCCGGGCACAATCAGCGCGTAGTAGGTGTTGAACCAGTGCAGCTTCTGCAGGATGAGGAAGACGGGGATAATGGTCACCTGTCCGGGGATGATGAGCGTGGAGAGCACGATGAAGAAGAGCACGTTCCTGCCCGGAAACTCCAGTCGTGAGAAGGCGTACGCCGCCATGGAGCTGAGCAGCAGGTAGGCGAGCGTGCCCGTGCCCGCCACGAACAGGCTGTTCCAGAACCAGCGCATTACCGGAGCCTCCTCTGCCCGCTTGAACAGCTCCTGAAAGTTCTGCAGGGTCGGCTCCTGCGGTATCCAGTGTGGAACCGGCTGGAAAATCTCATGTTCGGGCAGGATGGACATCACCAGCATCCATGCCACAGGCATCAGGAAAATGACAGCGGCTATCGTCATCAGCAGGTAAAGCAGAAGCCGGGCGAACGAAAAGCGCATCGGCTATTCCTCCCCCCTCGCCGAAAGTAGTCGGAACTGTAGCAGCGTGAAGCCCAGTACGATGACGAACATCACGTACGCCACCGCACAGGCGTAGCCCATGCGGTACAGGCTGAAGCCCGTCTGGTACATGTACAGCACCACCGTGAGCGTGCTGTAGTGCGGACCGCCGCCCGTCAGAATGTAGCTCTGTCCAAACACCTGCGACGAGCCGATGAGCGACATCACCAGGCAGAACAACAGGGACGGCTTCAGCAGGGGCAGGGTAATGTGCCGGAACCGCCCCCAGGTGCTCGCTCCGTCGATGCGTGCCGCTTCATAATACTCTTCGGGGATTCCGCGCAAGCCCGCCAGATAGATGAGCATACTGCCTCCTGCGCCCCACCAGATGCTCATGAGGGCAAGCGAAGGCATGGCAGACTGCGGGCTGTTGAGCCAGGGGATAGGCTGAAAATCGCCGGGCAGGTGCAGGAACTGCCACAGCACCTTCAGGTAGTAGTTGAGCAACCCGAACTCAGTGCTGTACATCCACCGCCAGATAATCGCCACCACTGCCACCGACAGGATGACGGGCAGATAGAAGATGGCTTTATACACGTTCTCGCCGCGGATGCGCGCGTTCAACCCCAGCGCAAGCAGTAACGAGACCACATTGCCCGGAATCACCGTCAGCAGGGCAAAGTAGCCTGTGTTGAGCAGGGCGATTCCGAACAGGTCGTCGCGGAGCAGGGCGCGGTAGTTGGCGAAGCCCACAAACGGTTTCTGCTCGCCCAGTACGTGCCAGTTGTGCAGGCTGATGAAGAAGCCCCACACCACCGGCACCAGTACGAACACCACAAAAAGCACCAGATAGGGCGCGATGAACAGGTAGCCCACCAGCGCTTCGTGTCTTCTATGTGCGGGAAGAGCCAGTAGTTTCATGGTCTGTCAAGCACCTGCTGGATTCGTCGTGCCGCCTCGTTCAGCGCATCCTGCGGCGTTTTGATGCCCAGCAGAGCGGCTTCGATGGCGGCGTCGTAGAACGGCATGATTTCGGTGGATTTGTGCGAAGCGGGTTCGAACACCACATACGGCAACTGCTTCGCGAAAGCGTACTGTACGCGCATCTGCCGGAAGCGAGGCTGATTCAGCAGGGAACGGCGCACGGGAACCTGCCCACCCTCCGCCCAGTCGAGGCTGTGCTCGGAGAGATAACGCATAAACCGCCAGACCAGTTGTGCCCGCTCCGGTGGGAGGTTTTTAGGCATACAGAGCATGTGCGAACCGCCCCACACCGCCCGCTTCGGACCGAAGGAGGGCACAGGCGCGCCTGCGTACTCCAGCCCCTTTTGTTCCTCTACGCTGGAGAGCATGTAGATACCCTCTATCGCCATCGCCACGCGCCCCTGCCGAAAGCCCATCCACGAGTCGAAGCCTTCAGGTTTGGGCGCGACGCGATACCGATAGATGATGTCGCACATCTGCTGGGTGGCTTTCACCGCAGGAGGTTCGGCGAGGGCGGCGCGTTTCAGGTCGGGCGAAAGGATAGAACCGCCATGCTGGCTGATGAAGGTAATCCAGTTGGTGCGCAGCCACGTGAAAGCGAACCCCCACTGGTCTGGACGTCCATCACCGTCCTTATCCTTTGTGAGCCGACTGGCGGCGTCCAAAAACTCTTCCCATGTCTCAGGTGGCTTGGGATTGCCCTGTGCATCCACGATGCCAGCTTCACGGAACAGCTTCAGATTGTAGTACAGTCCCTGCGGGTGGCAGTCCAGCGGCAGTCCTACTTGTTGTCCCTCGTATTTTCCCGCCTGCCAGATGTTGGGTAGAAAATCGTCCACAGGGAACCCTTTATCGGCGTCGATCAGGTCGTCCAGCGGGCGAAAGACGCCATATCGGGCGAACTCGGCAATGCGGTTGGCGTGGCAAATAAACACATCGGGCGCGCCGCCGTATGCCAGACCGAGCACCAGCTTATCATAGTAGGTTCCCCAGGGGATAATCTGCATCTTCACGCGAATGCCCGTTTCGCGCTCGAACTGCTTGACGATTTTCTCCATCGTCGCGCCGTCGGGGCCGGTGAAGCCGTTCCAGAAACGGATTTCGGCGTTGACGGCGTTGCCGGAGTGCTTACCGGAAAAACATCCCATGAGCAGCAGGCAGGCGAGACAAAGCATCAGCAGCAACATTTTGGGAGCGGGAGGCAGGACAAAACCTGACGCCCGTTCCCCCTTCCCTACGAAGGAAGGAGGCGTTCGACTCGGTGCTCTCCTCTCCTCGCAGGAGAGGGGCCGGGGGTGAGGTTTTCTCCATCTCATCGCCGCACGAAACCCTTTCGACTGAAGAACCCTTTTTGTGTTTCGAGGAACAGTACCAGAACCTCTGCTTCCCTGCTACTTTGTTTCAGCACACCCACGCCGGGCATGTAGCATTTGTGCGTCTCGGCGTACACGGTTTGGGCGGGTTGGCTCCATGTCTTGCCGCCATCGGTGCTCCATACACATTTCACGTCCATGTTCAGGTGTGGAGGAGGCGTGCCCGGCTTGTCAGGAGATTCTCTATCTTCATCGGTGATAAAGACACACAGCAGGCTGTCACCCAGCACTTTTGTCACCCACGGCGCCAGTGCCATGAAGCGGGTGTCTCGAGGCTGGTAGACCACCCGACGTTCCTCACGTGTCCAGCTCCATGTGCGTCCCCCGTCGTACGATTCCACCCAGCGTATTACACCCGTGTGGGGAAAGAAGGTTTGCACACTCTCCATTACGCAGAGCAACCGCCCTCCGGATAGTTCTACCACACTGGGCATCCCGTCACGTGAGAGGTGCGCGGGGTTGTGCGCTCGACTCACGGTGACAGGGTTCCCCCACTGTTGTGTTTTGGGGTTCCATGTATGCATCCGCACCCACTGGTGTCCTGAAAAACCTTCGCGCCAGGGGGTATATTCATCATCATAGTAGCACTGAAGCACCCCGCGCCGCGTCTCAAAGAGGAAAGGCGCCCACAAACCGCGGCTGGGGCCCTCGCCGGCGAGGCGCACTTCGAACACGGTGGAGTGGGTTATCCACGATTTCCCACCATCTTTGCTGACCGCCACCTTGATGGAATAATACGGTTTTTGCGCAAACTCCCCGCGATAGCGGTTGTGGCGGTAGACATAGAGCAGCTCACCGTTGCGTCGCAGGCACAGATTCCCGTCGCCGATGTCGGTAGACAGGTCAGGGTCGGAAACGATAGTGCCGATGCTTTGCCACGACCGCCCGCCATCCCTGCTACGTGAGAGAAGAACATGCACCCCATCAGAGCGTGCTTCGGTGCGCGTGGCAAGCACATCACCGCCGGGCAGCACCAGAAATCCTTTCGCCCCCTCGGCGCGGTGTATCTCCGAAGACCAGGTAATCTGCATGACGCTCATCGTATCCTCGGTGCGGGTTTTGGCTCGGTGCTGGGACCGTCCACGACGGGCTTGCCGTTCTTCCACAACAACCTGTCCAGACGGAGCGTGCGCCCCAGCGGGTTGGAGCCATACAACGGTTCATTCTGGTCGTCCCAAGCATGATAGAGCATCCACATCTCACCCGAAGGCAGGCTGACGATGCACTGGTGCCCCGGGCTGTACACTTTGCCCGGCACGGTCTGCAGGATGCGCTCCGCTTTTGTGTAGGGTCCCTTCAGTGACGAGGCGGTAGCGTACGCTACCGCGTAACAGGCATCCCGCTTGTAGCTCTGGAACCATCCGCCGGAGTAAAACAGGTAGTAGGTGCGGTTGCGGTAAAGCATGGTGGGGGCTTCTACAATGCCCTTCTCCCAATCCCGGTCAGGGCGGAGTAGCACCGTCTTCTGCTCGCTGACGCCCAGCAGGTCAGGGGTCATGCGGCGCATCACGATGGCGCGAGGGTCTTCCTCCGAGTATATCAGGTAAGGAGTTCCGTCCCTGTCAAAGAAGATGGTCGCGTCGATCACCCCTGTGCGGTTGTCGTCGCCACGCACCAGTACCGCCCGATGGGTGAACGGTCCTAAGGGGTTTGTAGAGGTGGCGATGCCGATGTCGTGCTTGCCCGTCTGCGGGTTGCGGGCGGAGTAGGTCATATACAGCGTTCCTCGGTACTGTATCACCTCTGGCGCCCACAGGTGCTCACGCGACCACGGGGGACGGAATGCACTGCCCTTATGCGTCCAGTGCACCAGGTCTGGCGATTCCATCACCTGAAAATCATAACCGGATGAGTGCGTAGCGTAAGCATAGAACTTGCCTTTGTAAGAAAGCACATGTGGGTCAGGGAAATCGCGCGCATAGACCGGGTTGGTGTATGTTGCCATCGTGACCTCCGCAGGTGATGCCGTTGAAAAACCGGAGGGCGAACCTGCCGGTGAGCCGAAAACCTCCGGAAACGAACGGCTCGGACAGAGCCTCGCCCTCCATGTAGTGCCTTACCGGTTCTGACCTTCCTGATAGTTGCAGCGGTCATCCCAGCCGCTGAAGTTCTGCCGCCACATGGTGGGCGTTACGGTCTGCCCGCCTTTCTGCACATCGTCGCCGATGCGTCGCCAGGTCTGCCCCCACGTCATGTACTTGGCATGTCCATCGGCGAACACGTAGTTGGAGCCACCCTGATTGCGCTGGGCGATGGTGCTGCCGGTGGTCTTGTTATGGCGTCCGTAGGCGACGTTGTTGGTGAAGTCGATGCACACGTAGCCCGGGTCGGCTTCCCATGTTGCGACCTGATGCCACTCCCAGTTGTTAACGCCCGGCACGCTTTCCACAATCTGGATGGATTCCGCGGGCTTCTCCAGCGCCGCCAGCTTCAGCGCGTTCCAGGGTCCGTTCGGGTAGTCGCTGATGTTGATGCGGTACGAGCCGGGGATGTTGTCTGCCTCGGGTGCATCGGGCAGGTTGCTCCAGGTGTCGTTCCACAGCCCGCGTGGATAGCTTTCGCTATCGGAGGGGCACTGATAAATCTGCTTGTTCTTCACGTAGGGCAGAAGCACATAATCCCAGCCCCACATCGGGTCCCTGTAGCCCCAGCATCGCGGGCATGAGGTATCAGGCTCGTCGTTGAACCACGCCTTGGGCAGATACTCATCGTGGTCCTGAGCGAACATCTGCAGAGCCAATCCCAGCTGCTTCATGTTAGACAGACAGGATGCTGCTCGTGCCTTCTCGCGAGCCTGGGCAAACACCGGGAACAGGATTGCCGCCAGTATCGCGATGATGGCGATGACGACGAGCAACTCGATTAGCGTAAACCCTTTACGCCTGGACATTTCGGTAACCTCCTTTGGTTTTGTTATGTTTGTTGACGCGACCATCAGCGGTCACACATTGGTGCCGAACTCTTTGTACAAAAAAGAGAATGGTATCTTTACCGTCCTCCGCCGGTGGCTGCACTGGGCGTTTGTGAGGGTTGCGCATACCCGGGTGGACGATACGCCTCCGGTGGATATTCGCCGGGTTTGCGCGCCCCGCTGGCAGTGAAATAGCGGTAACCGGCTATTGCCAGAATCGCCAGTATCACCACAATAACCGCTACCCCTACCCAGCCGGGTATCTCCCGTTTCAGACCAGATGAACTCACCTGTTCTCACCTCCTTCCTGCGTCACTACAGCTTCCGGGCGGCTGCCTCGCCCTCTGGTCACATAGTGCAGACGCAGCACCAGGTCCTGTTCGTAGTTACCGAAGCCTCGTCCGAACAGGTTGAAGCCGCCGATATGTTCAGCATCCGGCTTCACTCCGATGCGCACGATGATGGGATGGTGCGGCGCCAGCATCAAATCGGCAATGGTGGTTTCGGAAACAGGGGTGCCGTCCACGTAGCTGCCTTCCGTATCGACGGACCAGATTTTCAACATGCCGTACTGCGTCATGTAGTCGTTCCACCAGGGTGGGTTGAGCCTGCCGCGTCTGCCCCCGAAGTCGCCCGGTGATGTCCAAGTTCCGACCTCCACGCCGTTTATCCACACCGTGATGTCGGAGGGGTAGTCGTTGTCGTAGTTAGGCGCTTCGGAGCAGACCTCCATCAGCAGCTCCAGACGGCGTATCTCCACGCCGGCTCCCAGTGTGCAGGGGAAAACGTATTCCACAAACCCTTCCGCCATCCACAACAGCTGTGCTGTGGCGCGCTCGGGGTCAAAGAAGGATTGCGGGTCGTCCAGAAAGCCGATAATGCGGTCGGCGTTTGCCAGTCCGCAGGTAGGGGTGGGGTTTACCAGAGTATATAATCCGACGGGCATCTCCACCTCTTCCACGCGGTCTTCTGGAGGGTTTGTGGGTTCGAAGGAGATAATGAAGCGGTCGTATGCCAGACGGCATCGCTTCTGCATTCCCTGCACACCCGGCTTGTACTCCGTTTTAATCAGTCCTATTTGCTCCAGCAGCTGAGCGTGTTTAGTGATGGTGGGCTGAGAAGTGTTCAGCGCCTGAGCGAGCTCGTTGATGTTCATCTCGCTCTGCGCAAGCAGCTCCAGTATCCGCACCCTCGTTTCGGAAGCCAGCGCTTTAAACAGCTCCACGCCCTCGGAGCCGTGCACTTCCAGAATATGCGCCCGCATGGCACACCTCAAAAGCATAATGTAACGGCTATCATTATAACATCCTGCCTATGATTATGCAAGAGATTGCATGATTTTTTCGCAACCGGAGCCAAAAAACGGTGTTTTCACGAGCATCCTCTCCCGGCGGGAACTCTCTCGGTTGACAAAATGACCTTCTATCTCCCATAATGAGGAGGTGAGATTTTCTGCAGGAGGCAAGGATGAGCGCAACGCATGTCACAACAGCCGATTTCGATGCTGAGGTGCTGCAGTCCAGCGTGCCCGTTCTGGTGGATTTCTGGGCGGTATGGTGTGGTCCGTGCCGGGCTATCGCCCCGCATGTAGACGCTATCTCCCGGGAATACGCCGGCAGGGTGAAAGTGGTGAAGGTGAACGTGGACGAGGAGCCGGAGCTGGCACTGCGTTACGGCATTCAGAGCATACCCACCCTGCTGTTCTTCAAGGACGGCAAGGTGCAGGATATGATAGTGGGCGTAGTACCCAAGCAGACCATTATCGAGAAGCTGGAGGCGTTGCTGTAGCCGTATGGCGCGCATCGCCCCTTTTCACGGCGTGCGCTACACCCTTCCAGAACTACAGCAGTGTGTCGCGCCGCCATACGATGTGATTGCACCGCCGGAGCGTGAAAAGCTCCGGCAGTTCCCTTATAACATCACCTGCCTCACCCTCCCCGACAGCTACGAATCGGCGGTGCAGCTATGGCGTGAATGGCAAGAGAAAGGCATACTGCAGGCTGACCCCTCTCCGGCGATGTACCTGCTGGAGCAGGAGTTCACCCATCCCGTTACCGGCGAACACCACCGACGCCTTGCGCTGGTGTGCTTGATGGCGCTGGAGGAGTACGATGCGGGCGTGGTGCTGCCCCATGAGAACACGCAGGCGCGAGCGAAAGAAGACCGCCTGCAGCTGCTGCGCGCCACCGAAGCCAACCTGGAGCCTATCTACGGACTGGTGGAGGGTGGTCTGTTCCCCGTGCTGGAAGAGCTGGTGCGCACCGCTCCTGTGGCAGCGGAGACGGAGTATACAGATGGATTACACCGCCTGTATCGAATAGAGGACGCTTCGACGCTGGAGCAGTTAGCCTCTCTTGTCGCCCCCGCACGGGTGTGGATTGCGGATGGGCATCACCGCTATGAGACCTGCCTGCAGTACCGACGCGAGCGACGCGCCGCCGAAGGTAACCCCGCGACGCTGCAACCCTACGACTGGCTGATGATTGCACTGACCCCGCTGGATGACCCGGGCGTGGTGATACTGCCCACGCATCGCGTCGTCCCACAGGCTTCCGGGGACACATTGGCACGACTGCCCGACCACCTGTCGAGGTGGTTTGACATACACCCCTGCGCCCCACAGGAGGTGGCGTGCGCTCTGCGCGAGGGTAAATCCCGCCGAGGCTTCGCAGTGGTGATGCAAGGTGGAAAGGCGTTTACCGCGTGGCTCAGAGAAGATATCGCGCCGGAGACGCTTGTGCCTGGTGAGTACAGCGCGACCACCCGCCGGCTGGATGTAACCCTGCTGCAGGCTGTGGTGCTGGAACCGCTGTTCGGCATCACCCATCACCATCTGGAGCGCGCCGAGGGCATCCGCTACACTCGCGACGAGGCAGAGGCGGTAGAATGGGTGCTGCAAGGCGAGGCTGCGGTCGCTTTTCTGCTGAACCCGCCTACCGTGCAGGAGGTGCGCGAGGTCGCCCTTGCGGGCGAAAAAATGCCCCCTAAATCCACTTATTTTTACCCCAAGCTACTCAGCGGGCTGGTAATGCGCGGGTTGTAATGCGCTAATTCAGAGTGACAGGGAAACCGGTCTATTGTGTCATGCTGAGCATTAGCGAAGCATCTCAGTGTGGCGATACAGGGAGATTCTTCGCTCCGCTCAGAATGACAGGCAAGTGGAACTGCTCTGCTCACTATCCAAATAATCACGTGTGACGAAGCAGTGCTGGACTGCCAAATCTCAAATTTTTGGAGGGTCACGCTCTGTCGTGACCACCCTGTTTGGGGCAGTGTACGTCGGTGCGCCTTAGACGAAAGGTCAACGGCTCGGACGGAGCCTCGCCCTCCAACCGGAAAAATAATCTAACCTCTCCCCCGACTCCTCTCCCGAAGCCTTGGGAGAGGGAGAGGAAGGGATGAGTGCTTTTAATTTTTCAAACTTCATCAATACTGGGGAAACAGCACGATGGCAGAAGAGAACCTGCAGCATCGCAAGATTGCAATTTGACAAACCAGCACAGTAAAAATTTAGAAAATTTTGGGATTCTAACGGTGAAATACGCCCCGAATGGTACGAATCTTGCGTTATATATATTGTAAGGCGATCTCTGCGAGGAGAGGCTAACGTCCCTTGTTTTAGACTGGAGAGGGAGGTGCGGTAGCGGTCCAAAGGAGAGCGTTATCGTTCTGTGCACCCCAAGAGGAGTGCGAGTGGCAGCTCTTATGCTAAATTCTACGTGAACGGAAAAATCTCAAGGAGGCTGAAACATGAAAGCAAAACGATCGACACAGCTCGCGACGGTTTGTTTGCTGACGGCAATGGCGATAGCAGTGCCGGTGATGCGCACGGACGCCGCGGTCATCTACGGTTTTGACTACGTCATCACGGGAACAATGCCATTTGGCTCCCCGCCTTGGGCGACCTTGACTATTGAGAACTATGCAACTAATCAGGTCAAGTTCACCCTTCAGGCTAACCTGCAGGACAGTAATGAGTTCATCACCAAGTTGTTACTGAACGTTGACCCATTCGTTTCGGTGTCGCTGGTACCCGGTTCGGTGTCCGGTGGAAGTACGGTAAACAGCGTCACCGTCAGTGAGAACGGTTTCAACAATGCTGGTGGTGAGTGGTTCGACTTAAAAATCGAGTTCCCGACATCAGGCAATCGACTGACAGATACCGAGTGGATGTCATGGCGCCTTCAGGGTACTGGCTTAACTGAAAACCACTTTCTGGCGAAGTCGGCAAAGAAGCAGGGACAGAGCTTCTTGCCGGGCACACATTATGCTCTGCTACACGTGCAGGGGGTCGGGCAGAACTCGGGCAAGCTGGGAGCGGCAGTTATCCCCGAACCAGCGACACTGTTGCTGTTCGGCATGGGGCTGGCTGCGCCGCTGTTGACGCGCCGGCGCAACGGTAACCGCAATCTTCCTGAGTGGGCGCCATAGAAGAGTCAACGTATACCAGCTACGCATCGCGTGTTAAGCCTGCGGCTAAAGCCGTATCCTCTCAAATGAAGCCAGCCAGCGCTGGCTGATAGCCCTGTGAAGACAGGGGTTCGTTTGTAGGGGAACGGCTTTAGCCGTGGGTATCTGCCACGTTGAAACCGTAGCACGCATTCACTCGCTATCGAATCAGCTCCTCTACCTTCAGGTTCATCTCCGGCGCAAACAGTGGAGCGATGCTCTCTTCGGGGCGGTAGAGGCGCAGGCTCCTGTAAAGAGCGTTGAAGAGGGTTTCGGGTGCAGGGGCGGAGGGCTCGCGATATACCTCCAGCCGTCGTTCCACAAGGTTTACTATCCAGTATTCGGGGATGCCTGCGCTGGCGTACAGGCTCATCTTCACCGTGCGGTCATACTCCAGCGAGGTATCGGCTATCTCTATCACCAGCAGGGCGGTGCTGGGGTGCGCTGTTCGGTAGTCGTCGGGACTGCCCGGCACAATCGCCACATCGGGAACCGGTTCATGTTCACCCAGAGCAAGTGGGTCATCTATCCGAACGTGCCAGCCTTCACCAGAGAGGCGCAAGAGTGTCATCAGCGCGCGTGATTTGGTGCTGCTGTGTTCCGGTCCTGTTGGAGCCATACACACAATCTCCCCGTCGATGAGTTCTACTCGCTCGCCGTCGAAGAAACCCTGTTGGACGAGCCGGTGGTATTCGTCCAGCGTGAACTTACGCCGGGCAGGAGAGGTCTGTTCTGCGGGTTGGGCTAACGTTGCCTGAGACATTGGGCATCACCGATTGTATTATACCACGCAGGAACTCTCCGCTCCCCTGCGAACTAAAATAGCATGAAGCGTGCACACCTGCTGTGGTTCACAGGGGCAATCTCTTTGATACTGATAACCGGGCTTGCCGGGGGACAGCGCGCGGTTCAGAAAGACGTTCGCCGGTTTGTGCGGGTGTACGTTGCGCCCTCTTCCGGTGAAGCGCTGGTAAAGGCGCCCAGAGCGGGTTCGCGCATTGTTCTCAGCTTCGCCGGGGCGACGCCGGAATGGCTTTCCTCTCTCCGTCTGCTGGGTTTTTCACTGTGGCAATACGACACCGACCACCTCGCCAGCAACGAGGTATCGCCCGGGCAGTGGGACTGGACGGCAGCTGAGGAGGTGTACGAGCACGCCAGGCGGGAGGGATTCCTGTTCGCGCTGTTCCCACACTACGCTTTCCTCCCCAAATGGTATATCGAGAAGGAGAAACCCGCGCTAACCCGTTGCATAGAACACAACGAAGAGATACCTGCTATCTCTCCGTGGGAACCGCGTTTCGCCGGCTGGCTGGACAGGCAGTGGGCGGCAGTGGCAAAACAGTTCGGCGGGGCAACGCCACGAGTAGACGCGCTGGTACTGGGCGTTCACGGTGATTACGGTGAGGCAGGGCTGTTTTCGGGGGCGAGGATAGCGTCACGAGAACAGCGTGAAGATTGGGAACGCCGCTTCGGTAAGGCGCACAACCACAGGGGATTCTGGTGTGGCGACGAGCAGGCGCGCGCCAGCTTCCGCCGGGCGATGCTGCGCAAATACGGTGACCTGAACGCGCTGAACAAAGCGTGGGGCACACAGTTCGCGAAGGAAGAAGAGGTTCGCTATCCCCGTTCCCCCGCCGAGGGCAGGCGATGGTGGCTGGACTTCACGCACTGGTATCAGAACGGTGTGACCTACTTCGCCAGTGTGGTCTGTCGTCTGTCGCGGCGGTACTTCCCGAACACCTTGCGCATCCTGCCTGTGGGCTTTGCCTGTGAGGATGTGCGTTACGGGGCAGACATCTCTGCGCTGGTAAAGATGGCTGCGCGTTATGGGGCAGCTGTGCGCTCGACCCATGCCGGTTATCTGCCGCTTGCGGAAAATGAGAGTTTCCTGCTGGCGCGAATCGCCTCTGCCTGTCGTTTCTATGGCGTGCCTTTGTGGCTGGAGACGCCCGGTAAGCTGGACGCGCGACGGCAAACGGAAGCGCTGTTTGAAACCATTGCGCAGGGAGCTTCGGGCTTCTTTGACTGGGCGGTGAACCCAACCGCGAACGAGCCGGTCTACGAGCAAAACCTGCGCCACCTCACCACAGGGCAACCGGTAGTGGACGTAGCGATGTTCTTCCCGTCCACGGCGATGCGTCTGGCGGATGTGGGGGAGGCTCCCATCATGCGCGCAGGTTGTGCACAGGCGCGTGACCTGTTCGCCTTCGATATCGTCGACGAGCGGATGATCCGGGACGGTGCGCTGGACCGGTATCGCCTGCTGGTGTTCTGGGAAGGCATGGTAGTAGAGCAAGACGTGCTGGATAAGATAGCGGAGTGGGTGCAGGCGGGCGGCGTGGTGGTCGCTTACGACTTCGGCAAGGTAACCAATGTAGAGGGTGATGGAACCACCTGGCGCACACTGTTCGGCTACGCAGGCAAACTGCAGATTCTGAAGCCTGCGTTCAAAGGGGACGTGCCTGCCGGAGGCTATACCCTGCGCATGGACGACCCCGCTACGGCGCAATTTCTGCAAGGCGAGTGGTCGCAACCGGAAAAGGAAGGCGGGCGCGCATGGCGATGGACGGGTACGGACGCTCAAATAGGACTATTGCTCAAACCCGGACAGGCGTACAGCCTCACCATTCGCGCGGTTCTGCCGGGTGAAACGACACCTGTACGCTACGAGGTGCGTCTTGGGCAAAACCTTCTCGGTTATCTGGATAGCCCGGGCGAAACGGTGTACAAGTTCGTTATCCCCGGCGAGTGGGTGAAAGCAGATAGCACGCTTCTGCTGAGCATCCGCGCGGTAGGGGGGAAGACGGCAAAAGGTGTGCGCATCGTGGAGGTCAAGGTCAGCGCTCTGGGCAGCACGGAGCCTCCACTGGACACCGCACCGGAGGGGCGTTATGTTTACCAGATTGACCAGCAAACGCTGAAGACACGCTGGACACAGCGCTTGGGTAAGGGGTTGTGTGTGTTCGTGCCGGTGCGTCGCGCCCAGGATGGTATCGCCGCCTATATCGAAGTGCTACGCCAGCTGGTATACCGCCTTTCAGATTTCTCCCCCTCTTCTCGCAACGCGCCGCCGGTGGATGATACGGCGGACGGTGTCTACACCGCCCTGCTGACCGACCGCATCCTTTTCTACAACAGCACAGGGCAACCCGTGACACGCGAATTGCGTCTTAACAGGGAGATGTTCAGCGCATACCCGCAGGTGCAGAACCCGCCGTCAGCGTCCGTTCGTGTGCAGATTCCCGCCGGGGGTATCGCGGTGGTACCTTTCGGCGAGCAGCCAAAGGAGCTGCTGCTGCAGTGCGAGGGATTCACCGACCTGCGCGGGCAGAAGCGGCTTGCTCAGCCCGATTGTAGCCCCGGCACAGGCGAAACCTGCGTCCGACTGTCTGCAGGCAAATCCATCCGCACCCGCTTCCCTATCGAAACGCCCGGCAGGTATACGCTCTTCGTGCGGTGCATCGATAAAGGCAGTCTGGTTGCTCCGCGTGTAGTGATAGACGGTAAGCCGCTACAGATAGACGAACCTTCATCACCGGAGGGGCTGGATGTATTGCGTACCGCGGCGGTATCGCTGGCAAAGGGAATGCATATTCTGGAAATAGAGGCTCCCAAGAACACTGCCTGCACCGCCGACTTCGTGATTCTGACAAACGACATGAGCATACGGGGATACCGTTTCGGAAGGAGGTAAATGCCATGAATACCTGCATTCAATGTGGGGAGGGGCTTCCCGAAGGGGCAAGCGCCTGTCCTCGCTGCGGGTCTCCTGTGTTGACCATCTCACCACCGCTGGCTCTGGATGCGCTTCGCCATCCCCTTGAAAGCACCGTGTTTGCCTTGCTGGCAGTAGCGGGAGCCATATCATGGCTCGTACTGCTTATCGTAACGATGGGCGCCATTATCCCCTTTGGGCTGGTGATATGGTTCTTCAACTGGGTAGGCATCAAGATATTTCGGGCGCATTTACTTACTCACTGCGTGCGTGTCGATGAGAACCACTTTCCCCACGTCCACCGCGCCATAGAGGAAGCGCGCCAGAAGCTTGGTTACCGTGAGCCGCTGGAGGTCTACATCATGGAGGGCACCATGCTAAACGCCTTTGTGGCAGCGGTATTACGCACTCGATGCATGGTGCTGTTCTCGCAGCTGGTAGAGGGAATAGAAGAAGACGAAGCGGCGCTGCGCGGGTTAGCGGGACACGAGCTGGCGCATTTCGTGCTGGGGCATTTCCGCTGGCGGTGGTTGGTAATGGCAGGGATATGGGTTCCGTTGCTGTATCTGGCGTGGTCGCGCCTCTGCGAGTACAGCGCCGACCGCTGTGGACAAGCTTGTGCAGGCGATTTGCACGCTTACGAGCGCGTGCTCATAACGCTGGCGGCGGGATGGCGTCTGGCAAGGCACGTGAAGCCGGAGCTGCTGATTGCTCAGGCAAACGAGGCGCAAAACAGCGTTTTCGCCCGACTGATCGAGATCACATCTACCCACCCGCCCCTTGTGAAGCGCATAGCGGAGATACGGCAGTTTGTACTGGGTACACCCCAGATTACTGTCGAACGCAGCGCAGCAACCACGCTGGGCGCGGTGATGCTTTTACCTTTCGCGGGGCTACAGGGCGCGGCAGCCGGGGCGTCTACCGTTGTGGTGCCTGTGGTGATTTTTGCCTTGCTGGCAGCAATATTGTTTCCCGTGTTTGCCCAGGCACGTGAAAGAGCCCGGATGGAAGCCTGCTTATCTAACCTGCGACAGCTGGGGATCGCCGTAAAGATGTATACGGTGGATTATGACGAAACTTTGCCCGTTGGAAATCTGGAAACGGTGATAGGTCCCTACCTCAGAGGGAAGATGCAGATGCTCAACTGTCCGTCCGACGATACGCCCGGCGCGTCAAGCTATGGCTTTAACCCGAACTTCTTGGGGTGGAAAACCTGGAGGATAGCCTCTCCGACGAGAACCGTGTTACTGTACGATGCGGATGGCGAGGAACCCGTGTTACGCCACAATGATGGTTTGAACATCGGGTGCGCTGACGGGCACGCGCAATGGGTGAATGAAGTGCAGGCAGAGGAGTTCATCTGGCAGCCTTAATGACTCGCGGAACAACCGCGCCCCTCAGGCTCCCGCCGGACCGCAAATCTCCTCCTCGCGTGCGGAGAGGGGGAGGTAGCCTGGTTCGCATCCAGAGGAACCTTGTCAACGAGACGATTCATTCTCACACGAGCGACTTGCCCGTGGTGGTGCACACCAGCTTGCCATGTTTGATCCCCTTCATGCTGATAAGCTGGTCCGCGATGGCTCGTACCTCTTCGGCGGAGCCTCGTACCACCACCACTTCCATGCAGTTGTGTTCATCCAGATGCACGTGTGTGGTGCATACCACCGCGTCCATGGCCCGATGCTGTAGTTGGGTTATCTTGCGTGAAAGCTCCCGCGCCTCATGGTTATACACAATGGTTACCGTGCCAACCACCTCGCCGGCGTCGCTCTCCCATTCGCTCTCCACAAGCGCGTCGCGCATGAGGTCGCGGATTGCCTCCGACCGATTTTGATACCCCTTGACTTGTATGAGGCGGTCGAAGGCGTCAACCAGATCCGCGGGTATGGAGACGCCAAACCGCTTCAGTTTCGCCATTGTGTAGCACCTTTGTGCGTATTATAACACGCTATCCGTGCTAACATCAACCGGAGCCAGTCATTCTCAAATCTTATTCTTGGGGGAGGGCGAAACTCCTGCCGGAAGGTTAGCCCCCTGTGGTCCTTCCGCAAGCCCAGGAGCTCGCCATCCCCAGGTTTGAACAGAGTACTACACCGTCGCCTCTGACATGAAGTTGTATCCGCTCTCGCCGTGCAGGGTGAGGTCAAGTCCGGCTACCTCTTCTTCTTCCCTCACGCGCAAGCCCATCAGCGCGTCCAGCACTTTGAGTATCACGGCGGTCACTACGGCAGCGTATAGCCAGGTGGCGCCGATAGCCAGAACCTGCACGTTGAACAGGGAGAAACCGCCGTATATCAATCCGTCTGCCCCTGCGGAGTTCACCATTTTGCTGGCGAACACGCCGGTGAGCAACGCGCCGGTGGTTCCGCCGACGCCGTGGATGCCGAATGCGTCCAGCGAGTCGTCGTAACGCAGGCGCGGTTTCACTATCACCGCCCCGTAGCACACCGCACCGGCGATAAGCCCGATAATCAGGGCGGATTGGGGGCTGACGAACCCGGCGGCTGGGGTTACAGCAACCAGCCCGGCGACACAGCCGGAGACCGCTCCCAGTGCGCTGGGTTTGCGTCGATGTAGCCACTCCACGATAATCCACGACAGCGTAGCGGCTGCCGAGGCGATATGTGTGGCAACGAAAGCGGACGCTGCCAACCCGCCTGCGGTAAGCGCACTGCCCGCGTTGAAGCCGAACCATCCGAACCACAGCAACCCCGCGCCCAGCACGGTGAGGGTCAGATTATTCGGTAGCATCGGTTCGCGCAGGTACCCGAGTCGCGGGCGCAGCATCAGCGCGGCTACCAATCCCGACACGCCACTGCTGATATGCACCACCGTGCCGCCGGCAAAGTCCAGCGCGCCCATGTTGCGCAGCCATCCGCCAACGCCCCATACCCAATGGGCAACGGGCGCGTACACCAGCGTCAGCCAGCATATCACGAAAACCACGAAGGTAGAAAACTTCATCCGTTCGGCGATGGCGCCGCTGATGAGCGCGGGGGTGATGATGGCAAACATCATCTGGAAAGCCATGAACACCGCATGGGGAATGGTGGCGGCATAGTCGGCATTCGGCTCCTGCCCCACGCCGCTCAGGAAAGCCCACACCGGTTTGCCGATGAACCCGCCAAGGCTGGGACCAAAAGCCAGTGCATAGCCGATCACAGCCCAGTGCACGGTCGCTACCGCAAGGATGGTGAAACTGTGCATGAGGGTGCTGAGCACGTTTTTCTGGCGTACCATGCCCCCGTAGAACAGCGCCAGCCCCGGCGTCATCAGCATCACCAGGGCACACGAGACCAGCATCCAGGCGGTATCGCCGGTATCAATCTTGCCGGCAGCATCTTGTGCCGCCGCTCTGGTGGTCGCTGCCATCCCGGCAAGTGCGATAGCCATCAGTCGCTTCCATAACATGAGTCGATCCCTCCGTTTTCTTTTCTGGTGAGATGTTGCGAATGGATGCGACCACTTCGTTGGGGAGATTGCGCCCGAACAAGGCGCCGGGTACACACTCACTGTGGCTGGTTGCGGCGGCAATGCCCTGAAGAAGATTGAGGCAAACAACGACGGTTGCCCACGACACCGTTAGTTTAGCAGAAGAAAGGGTTTCTTGTCAAGGGCAACCGCCGCGCACACCCGCTTCACAGCAACTCTTGATGATGGGTGATGACCTTCTCGAACGCCCGGGCGATTTGCTCTACCAGTCCTTCTGCCGGTTCGATAATCGGGCGGATGTGCAGGATGTTGCCTGCTACCTTTTCCGCCTGCGGGAAATCGCCGTCTTTGTATCCCTCAAACGGCGGTAACCCGAGGAACTCGCCGCCGAGTGGTCCTCTACCACGCCCCCACAGGTCGAAGCCCTTGCGGAAGATGGTCTTCTGGTGCTCCAGCTTTCTGCCATAGAGGGACACCGGCACTCCTTCCGCTTTCAACGCTTCTACAAATCGCTGTGCAGGCAGTCCGTGCAGCTGCTCAGGGTGATATACCAGCGGATGCCCTGTGTAGAATCCCGCCGGTTTGGCTTTGGGATAGGAACATACCGGTTCGATGCCGGGCATTCCCTGCAGAGCCTCGAACACCTTCTGCCGGAACTCAGTGCGTTTGGCGTTGCGGTAGTCCAGCGACTGCATGGTGACGTGGGCGATAGCCAGCGCAAGAGGATGCGCTCGCCATTTCTGTCCCAGCACCTGCGAGTCCAGCTCGCGGTACTCCGGCAGGGTCAGCTCTTCGGTGATGCCAGTGCGGTGCAGGTGGCAGTGTACCAGCATCCGCTCGTAATACTCGCGGTTATTGGTGGTGACCAGCCCGCCCTCGCCACCGCATATCGGCTTGCCGTAAGGAGGCGACCCCTGCAGGCTGAAACAGGTGACGTCGGAGATGTTGCCCACCTTCACCCCATCCCACTCTGCACCGTGTGCATGGGCAGCGTCTTCGATAATTGGGATGCCGTAGCGAACGCTGATGTCGCGCAGGGCATCCATCTCGCACACGTTGCCGAATAGATGGATGGGCACAATCGCCTTCGTGCGCGGCGTGATGCGTTTCTCGATATCGTCGGGGTCCGCCAGTAGCGTATGGGGGTCAATGTCGCAGAATACGGGTCGTGCGCCCATGTGCAACGCCCCACCATACGTGCCGATGTAGCCCAGTGTGGGGGTGATAAACTCATCGCCGGGTCCGACTTTCACCGCGAAGAACGCGCTGGCAAGGGCAGTGGAGCCGTGATTCACCGAGAGGCAGTACTGCGCCCCAACGTACTGGCGGAACTGCTCTTCAAACTGTTTGGGGAGACCTGTGCCCGAACCGGACAGGAAGTCGGCGTCAATCAGTTCGCAGACAGCCCGTTTCATCTCCTCCTTAGGAGGCTGCCAGTGGTCCAGCACAGGTACCGAAACGGCTGGGTTTCCTCCATGCAAAGCCAGTTTATCGCTCATCGCGCTTCCTCCTGATTATGCGTATCAGCAATCGATTCGGCTGACGCTGTGCGATTCCTGCTAATGGGGGATTACAGAGCGTCCGTGATGAGAACCACTATGCTACTGGAAGCAACTCTTCTTCCGTTGTGATGTAACCCACCGGTTTAACGCACTACTTGTATTACCGGAGCGATTCGGAGAACTACCGGAGGCTCTGCTTTTTGCGCTATAATACGGGTGAAACCTTATCGCGAAGGAGGGTGCTGACAATGGCAGCCAAGCGTATTTTAATGCTGGTTGGGGACTACGTGGAAGACTACGAGGTGATGGTTCCGTTTCAGGCGTTGCTGATGGTAGGGCATCAGGTACACGCGGTTTGCCCCGGTAAGAAGGCTGGCGAGAAGGTGCGTACCGCCGTGCATGACTTCGAGGGTGACCAGACCTACAGCGAGAAACCCGGGCACAACTTCGCTTTGAACTACACCTTTGACGACGTGAAAGCGGAGGAGTACGATGCGCTGGTCATTCCCGGAGGACGCGCACCGGAGTACATCCGCCTGAATCCGCGCGTCATCAATATCGTGAAACATTTTGCGGAGGCGGGCAAACCTATTGCCGCGATTTGTCACGGAGCGCAGCTGCTTGCCGCCGCAGGAGCATTGAAAGGCAAGAAGGCGTCTGCCTACCCTGCGGTGGGCCCTGAGGTGAACGAGGCGGGCGGCGAATACGTGGACGTCCCCGTTGACAAGGCGGTCGTGGACGGCAACCTGGTCACCGCGCCCGCATGGCCCGCACATCCCGATTGGCTGGCGAAGTTCCTGCAGGTGCTGGGTACGAAGATAGAACCATAGTGATTTGTTCAATCATATCACCTCTGGTCACAACGGAGCGTGACCCTCCAACCCGGTTATCTGGAGGGACGCGCTCCGTCGCGTCCTGAACACGGTGGTCACAACGGAGCGTGACCTTCACCGGGCGTTTTGAGCGGCTGAAACCGCGTGGTATAGTACAGGCAGGTGATGCAACATGGCAGCCGGACAACGCACACCGGAAATCGTCTACCCGGAGTCGGATGGTCAGCCGATAGCGGAGAACACGAGGCAGCTGGAGGTTATCGTCTACCTGTACGACAACCTGTGCGCCCTCTTCGCCGACCGCGAGGACGTGTTCGTGGCGGCGGATTTACTGTGGTATCCTGTGGAGGGACATCCCGAAATCCGCACCGCGCCGGATGTATTCGTCGCCTTTGGACGCCCTAAGGGACATCGTGGCAGCTACAAACAATGGGAGGAAGATAATATTGCGCCTCAGGTGGTGTTTGAAATCCTCTCACCCGGCAACCGCTATCGTCCTCTGCTGGAGAAGTTCCGCTTCTACGAGCGCTACGGGGTAGAGGAGTATTACCAGTACGACCCCGATTTCGGCATTCTGGAGGGCTGGATTCGTCGCAACGGCACGCTCGAGCCGATAGAGGAGATGCAGGATTGGGTGAGCCCTCGTTTGGGCACGCGGTTTACTCTCGAGAAGGGTGAGCTGGTGCTGTATCGTCCCGATGGGGAACGGTTCATCCCGTACGTGGAGTTGCGTCGGCGCATGGAGCAAGCAGAGCGACGAGCACAGGAGGCGGAACAGCGGGCACAGCGTCTCGCTCAGCGTCTGCGGGAACTGGGTATAGAACCCGAAGAGGGCTAGTTCCCCTGCGCTCGCTCCCACTCTTGCTGCTGGCGAATCGCCTCCTCTAAGGTATCCAGCTCAGGTGATGGCTCCAGACGCGCCTTGCGGTAGTCGGGGTCGTTGGGGTCTTTCGCCTTCTCGGGGTCAAAGATACGCGGGTCCACCGGCAATGCTTTGTATGGCGTGAAGTCGGGCTCGGTGGTGAACATGTCAGCGAGGTCGTTTGCGGCGGCGTCGTACAGGTTCAGGTAGGGGATGCCCAGAATGAGGTACATCGTCTTCATGATGCTGGCGATACTGCTCTGACGGTGCGAGATGTAGCCGCGCTTCGCCCAGGGACTCACTACCAGCAGAATGCTCCGGTGAGCGTCCACATGGTCTATCCCGCTTTGCGCGTCGTCTTCGGTGACGAAAATCGCCATCTCTTTCCACCAGGGGCTGTGGGATAGTGCTTCGATAACCCTGCCCAGCGCGAGGTCGTTGTCCGCCATATAGGACTCCAGGTAGGGATAGCCTTTTTCGGGGCGGAGGCGGGCGCCGTGGTCGTTGGGCAGATAAATGTACAGGAAGCGAGGCAACGGCTCCCTGCCGGACAGGTACTTCTCGCGGAACTCTTTCAGGAACTGCTCCACACGGTACTGGTCGGGGATGTTCATATTGAATTCCGGATACTCACGGCAAGTGTTCCGGAACAGCGCCATCGGCATGGGGATGTTCACCGGCAGGCGCGCTCCGGTGGGCTTTGTGTCTTCGTCTTCCGAGATACCGGCGAACTCGAAGCCCTCGCCGTAATTGCGGAAGGTTACCCCGTTGCGGTGCAGGTGTTCCCACATGGAGCCATGCTCCAGATAGTCCTCCGGGGTGAGTGCAGAGTTCGACTCGAAAAAGGCAAGCCGACCCGGCGCTTTGCTCCTGCGGAAATCCGCCCCTCCGCCGTAGCCAGCGGAGGTAATGGTCTCCACCCAGTGGTTGGGATAAACGCCAACCAGCCAGCGATGCCCGTCCGCCGAGTGGTCGCTATCCACATAGAAGTTATCGCTGGTGGCGAAACGCTGCGCCAGCGCGCGGTGGTTGGGCATCACGTTCACGCCTTCATGCTCTCCTACCTTGCGGTTGACGCCGAAGCGTGCCAGCGTGGGGTCGCCGTTGACGCCCGGCAGGTCGCCGAAAACCTCATCGAAGGTGCGGTTCTCCTTCGCGATAAACACCACATAGCGGATTTTGTCGGACGGCACTCCGGCAACAGCGGGCACAGGATGTCCTTTCGGTCGAATAACCTTGACCGGCACGAGGCCGTTGTTCTCCACCACCCGGCGGGTCAGCTCGCGTAACTCCCTGTCCGCAGGCACGTCCATGAGCGACACGGTGCCCTTCATCAGTCTGCCGATACTGCGCCCCTCCGGACCGGGCGTGAAGTTTGCTCCACCGTTGGGTCCTGCGCCGAATCCCTTGGCATTTGCCACGTACAGCCGCTTGCCGTCGGGTGACACGCATACCCGCGACGGATACCAGCACACAGGGATATGCCCCAGCACCTTGCCCGTGCGTGCATCCAGCACGCCCACCGCGTTAATGCCTGACTCCGCCACGTATAGCCGCTCTCCATTCGGGGAGACCGCAAGACCGAACGGGGCGACACCGCGTAGATGGCGCAGGAAGGGCACAGGGGTTAACAGCGTACGCCACTTCCGGCGATGGGTGGCTATGTCGTATGCTTCCACCGTATCGTTGGTGGAGTTGCTCACGTATACCGTGTCCTTCGACACCGCCAGCGCGGCGGGCGCGCTACTCCCGATGGATTCGCCTACCAGCAAACCCGTCTTGATTTTAACCGCTACCTGCGGCTTCGTGGGGTCGGTAAGGTCTATACCCCACACCGAGCAGGCTTCAGGCACGTTCGGGTCACCCAGGCCGGGCACGCGCCTGCCGTCCACTACCGTACCTTCCCTTGCCTCGCGGGATGGATAGCCAAAGGGTGGGAAGGGGATACCGCGCGGATCGTCGCCCGGTCGAGTTTCGATAAGCGAGTACTGAAAAGTGCCGATGTTTGCCACGTACGCACGCGAACCGTCCCCTGTGAGCACCAGAGCGAAGGGGTTGCGCCCCACCCCCACCGAGGCAACAGGCTTCAGTGTGCGTGTGTCCACCACCACGAGACGATAGTTGGCGAGGTCCAGCACATACAGCCAGCGTCCATCGGGCGACAGGGCGATGTCGGTGGTGAAGGCGTCGGGGTACTCTTCGGTGCTCAGGTCTACGCGAGCCAGCCGCTCGCCGGTGCTGAGGCGAAAAACTATGATGCTCCCATCGTTTCCGCCGGAGGCGTACAGGCGGTCGCGCACGGTATCCACCGCCGCGCCGATGAATGTGGCAGGTAACACCTCCTTCTCCGTGTTTACAGAGGATGGTATCTGCGTTACCTGCGGGCTGTCGCTATCGGGGTTGCGGATGACCGTCAGCGAGAATGGGGCTGTCCCCCCGTTCACCGTCACCAGCACCTTGCCGTCCGCGCTCAGCGTCATGCCGTAGGGGTGCGGGGCGACCCGAATCTGCCTGCCACGCGGGGTAAGCAGGCGTCCGTTAGGCAGTACCGTTGTGCCTTCCGGGTTGATCTGGGCTGACCGCTCACCGGCAGGCGCCTGCAGCATGAACCTGTCCACCCGCGTGGGAGCGGCGATGGCAACGGCAATCGTGCCCAGTATGGACGCCAGAAAGAGTATCAGACGCATGTGCGGACCTCCTCGTGTGGTGCTACCGGTTTCTCGCTCACTATAAGCGGTTCGCCTCTTGCGGTGAATTACCTGCAGGCGATTGTTAAGGTGTGGTAAAGAGCCCGCTCAAAACCGCTTCCATCGCCATTTGAGCAACGTCCATATCGCCTCGATGCCGTCCCACCAGCGGATTTTCTTGCCCTGCAGGGTGGTGCGCGCTTCGTAGGAGATGGGCACTTCCAGAATCTTCACCCCTCGGCGGATGACTTTAGCGGTCACTTCGGGGCAGAACTCGAACCGCTGGCAGGTGAGTGGCACGCTTTTGAGCAGGTCGGCGCGGAAGGCTTTGTAGCAGGTGGCTTCGTCGGTCAGCGGATGCCAGTAGAGCCAGCGTACCATCCCTGCCAGCAGGCGGTTAATCAACCAGTTGGGCAGGCGCATTCCCTTCGGGCGTTTGGTGGTGAGGAAGCGCGAACCGTACACCACCTGCGCCTTTCCTTCCGCGATGGGGGCAATCACGCGAGGGATGTCCATCGGGTCGTATTCCAGGTCGGCATCCTGAATAATGATAATGTCGCCGGTAGCGTGTGCGATCGCCGTGCGTATCGCCATCCCCTTGCCCATATTGTGCTCATGTCGAAGCACCACCACGTCAGGCTGTTGCGCCAGCAAGGCGGGGGTTTCGTCGGTGGAACCGTCGTCCACCACGATAATCTCCTTCTGCAGGGGCACTGCGCGCACACGCTCAATCGCCTGCACGATGGAGTCGGCTTCGTTATAAGCCGGAATAATGATGCTAACAACCGGATTGTCTCGCACCGAAGTATTTCACCTTTTGCCTGTACTACCCATAGTGTGCCTTATGGATAATACGGCTGTCAAGCCTGTTGACGGACACAGGCGAAGCGGTTAGAATAGGGTACCACCATTTGTGGGGAGAGGAGGGGGAAAGATGCCGCCAAAGCCGCTAACTGCTAACGAGATTATCCAGCGTTGTGTGCAAACCTATAGTAGCGTGCGTTCCTTTACCGGACGTGCTCTGGTCAGCAGCACCATTGCCATGCCGGGTCAGCCGAAGGCGCAGATGAGGGCGGAGGCGCGTATCGCCTTCGTGCGCCCGGGTAAGCTGCGTGTGGATGGTGCGACCTCGATGGGCGGATTCAACAACACCTATCTGGTGGTCAGCGATGGCAAGAGGAGCTGGCTCAAAACCTCTTTCCGCCCGCAGGTTGAGGAATCCACAGATGTTTCCATGCATATCGCTACGGTAACCGGCGTCGGACTGCAGGCTCCCACCACGTTGCCCGCTCTGCTAATGAGACAAAGGTGGGGGTACCCCTTCACGGGCACGCCGCGTTTGCTGGGGCGCGAGCGTGTGCAGGGCGTGGAGTGCTACAAGATACGCATCGAATCGCCGGTTGCGCAGACGACGGTGTGGATTGACACCGGCCAGTTCCTCTTACGGCGGATGCACCAGAAGCATGATATGAAAGCGTTGAGAGGCATAATGCCTGCGCCGCAGGGTGCCGGTCCCAACACCGTTCCCGACCAGATGGAGTTCACCCACGAGTTTGTAGAGCAGAAGGTGAACCAGCCGGTGCCGGCCACACTCTTCAGGAAGCCATAAACTATCACAGAAAAGGGGGAGAGAAATGTACCATCGTTTCGCGCTGCGTCGCGCAGGTATGGTGGCAGTGATATTACTGGCATCGCTGGCTCTGGGGCTGAGCGTGCGTTCCGGCGTGCAAGGGCAGTCCTCGCCCCAGCCGTCGCCTTTGCCCTGGATACAGCCTTCGCCTTATCCTGACCGCGTCATCCTCAACTGGTCGGGTGACCCGGCGACTACCCAATCGATTACGTGGCGTACGGACACCAGCGTTACCAGAGCGTTCGCGCAGATTGTTCCTGCTGGGGGGAACCCCGACTTTGCTCAGAATGCTCAGACGGTGGATGCACTGACTACTCGTCTACAGACCGACCAGGGTATAGCGCACTACCATTCGGTCACCTTTCGGCATTTGAAGCCGAACACGCTGTACGCCTACCGCGTGGGCGATGGCACACACTGGAGCGAGTGGTTCCACTTTCGCACCGCCAGCGATCGTCCACAGCCTTTTACCTTCCTCTTCTTAGGCGATGTGCAGAACGATATTCGTAACGCTTGCCTGCGCGTGGTGCGACAGGCTTTTCTGAGCCATCCGGACATTCGCTTTGTGGTACACGCTGGCGACTTGGTGAACCACGGAGAAAGCGATGCCGAATGGGCGGAATGGTTCGCGATGATGGGCTGGATGGGGGCGTCTGTTCCCAGTATCCTTACGCCGGGCAATCATGACTACCCGCGCGACGCGGAGGGCAATCGTACCCTTACCCCACACTGGAGAGCGCAGTTCACTTTGCCCGAAAACGGTATCCCTCCCCTGAAGGAGACAAACTACTACGTGGACTTCCAGGGGGTACGCATCATCTCCTTGAACACCATGGAGCACGAGCAGTGGCAGGCGCGATGGCTGGAGCATGTACTGGAAAACAATCCCAACCGCTGGACAATCGTTACGTTCCACTTTCCCATCTTTTCATCGGCGCAGGGACGTGACAACCCGCAACTGCGCGCATTGTGGAAACCCATCTTCGACAGGTATCGCGTGGACCTCGTGCTCAGTGGACACGACCATACCTACGCACGCAGCGTGCCCCAGCCAAGTGGAACCGTATACGTCAATTCTGTGACGGGACCGAAGATGTATCGGCTCAACCAGCAACCCTGGATGCGCCGCTGGGCGCAGGATACGCAGTGCTACCATATCGTGCATGTAAACGGCGACAGGTTGCGCTTCGAGTCATATACCGCCGCAGGAAAGCTGTTCGACGCCTTCGAACTCAGAAAGCGCCGGGCACAGGTCAATCAGGTGATAGACCTCATTCCAGGAGGAAAATAAAGGAGGGACTTTCATGCGAACTGCCAAAGCGATAGCCTCTATTGCCCTGCTGTTTGTGTTGTTCGTCTCGGCAAACGCCCAGGAGCAGGTCACCGTGCAGGCGTTGCTGAACGAAGGCAAGAAGTACGACGGCAAGCAAGTGGTGCTGGTAGGCATCGTGCGTGACCTCAAAGAGAAGGTGAGCAAGAAGGGGAACCCTTACTACACCTTCAAGATAGGCGAGGGCAAGCAGACGGTTAATATCTTCAGCTACGGCAAGGCGACGGTGAAGGAGGGCGACAAGGTGCGGGTAACGGGCAAGTTCACGGTGGAGAAGCGCGTCGCCTACGCTACCTACCGCAACGAGATAGATGTGACCAGAGGTAAGGTGGAGGTGCTCACTCCCGCCCCGACGGAAAAGGAGAAGGGGAAGGAGTCTTCTGCGGGCACGAAGTGACGCCAAACAGCTCCGATGTGGAGGGGAACGAATCGGATGCATGGGAGATTGCCTCTCATATTTCTCTGCGTGGTTTGGCTGATACTTGCGCTCCCCGGTGGAATAGCCGCCGATGGGTCGATAGATCACAAAGCTGATGAACGCATGGCGAAGACGCATACCTTTTTCTTCCCTCCAACTCCGCTAGGCGATCTCTTGCAAACGATTTCCCGGCAGACTGGCGTCTCGCTGCACGCGGAGCGTTCGGTGGCACAGCATCGGGCAATACTGGTGGCGCACGACAAACCTCTGCATGAAACACTGAACAAGTTGGCGGAAGCGTTCGGGTACACGTGGCGCAAGGTGGAGAGGAAGGATAAGCGGACGGAATACACGCTTTACCAACCTGCACAAATGGCTTCGCAACAGCAGGCAGAGGTCAAAAGCCTTCGGCAAACGGTTCTGCGCCTGCTGCGGGAAGCAGTGAGAGAGTGGTCGCAGAGGCAAATCACCGACCTCAGCGCTATTCGCGAAGAGGTCAATACTGCGGCACAGCAGATGTATCGCGAAGGGCGGAAGCTCCGAAGCCGGGAGGAACCCCTGCACGTCATCCGGACAGCGCTTCAGTCACATCTCACCGAATCATGGGCGACGTGGACGGTTGCCTACACGCTGTCTCGGTTTACCCCCCAGCACTGGGCAGCGCTGGAAGGGGGAGAGGTGTTTGTGCTGGACACCAGCCGCGCCGATGCGCCGCTGCCACCAGAGGTTCTGGATGTATTCCGTCGCGAGGGCGAGACGGCTATCGAACGACAGCAGAAGATGTTTCTCGATGAAGGGGCGGAACAGTTTCGCCGTGAGCAGATACAGCGCTATCGCGCGGCGGATAGAGCGATGATCTGTTTCGCTCTGCATCCCATATCCGGCAGGTTGTACTATTGCACGGCGGTGCTTGCCGGGAACGAGATAGTCAGCTCAGGGGGAAAGGCAGCAACGGTGTCTCTCTGGGATAGTGCCACTGCACTGCAAGACCTGCCCGCCGGTGGAGAGTCTCTACCGGGATATGATGAGGTGCTGGTGAAGAGGCTGTCCGCGAAGTCCCCTCGACCTGTACCGCTGGAGCCTTCGGCGGCGATGGATGTCACAGGCAATGTACTTGCTCTGTACGCGCGTGAAAACGGGGTAGACCTGGTGGCAGAGTGGTATCCCTATCTGCCTCGCGAGGAGTGTGATGTCGGGGAGGCTCGCACGGAAACGTTTCCTGTCATAGGTATGGGCGAAGGCGTTCGTATCCGCGCCCCGTCGCGCGACCTTGAATCAGGCGAAGCGGTGTTCGGCTCAGTCAAGATACTGGCTACCGCGCTGGACTGGCGCACGGTGCAGAGCAACCTGCGTCAGAACCGTTATCTGCTGCGCGACTCGGAAGGATGGGTGGTAGTCACCCAGCAGCTGCGCGCCCTGTGCCGACAACACGAGATACCAGAAGCCAGTATCCGCAGGTGGTTTCTCAAGCATGGGCAGCAGGGCGCTCCCGACGTGGACGACCTGATTGAAATCGCTGCCTTGCCGCCCGAACAGTTAGAACGGCTGGAACGCAAGCGACAGAATCTTTCAGGAGCGAGCAAGGAGTTCACCGCTTTGACCAGCCTCGCCAGTAGCCCATCTATGCAAGCTGTTCTTCTCGCCTTCGGCAGTGTCTCACCTGCGCAGAGGCAAAGTTTGTTGAACGGCGTAGCCATTCCCATCCCTTCGCTCTCGCCGCAGGCACAGCGATACCTTCTCTACGCCATGAAGTGGACAGGTGCTTTACAGGGGGGCTACAACCTTGAGCGGTGGGCGTTTGCGGTGCGTATGCAGGAGACGGTGCAGGAAGAGCCGGACATGGCGCGCTTTTCTGATGACCTGTTGCGTTCCCTGCGCAACGAGTCTCCCGAAGAGTGGCTTCGACGTCAACCCGCTTCGGTGCGCAGGCAGTTCATGCGAACAAGGGTCACCCGGTCACTCCGCTTCCTGCTGATAACGACGGAAGGGGAGCGCGAGCTCGCCAGCCTGGTTTTCACGCGATAGCAAGCCGGCAGGTTGACTTTCAGAAACCCCTGTGGTATACTGGATGCAAACGTTTGCATTAAAGCATGAAGCGATGTCGATAACCATTAAGCAGATTGCCGAGCATGTGGGCGTATCACCTGCGACGGTCTCCCGGGTGCTGAGCGGACGTGGAGCGCACCTCATTTCCGAAGCCACGCGCCAGCGGGTGTGGCAGGCTGCGGAGGAGCTGGGCTACCATCCGAACCTTGCAGCACGCTCCCTCGTGACAGGGCGTACCGGTATCGTCGCGCTGTGGATGAGCGAGCTGTTCACCAGCTTTCACGCGCGCGTGGTGCAGCTGGTGGAAGAGCACCTGCATCAGCAGGGTTACGACACCCTTATCCGGTGCGTCTCCCGCCTTTCGGGCACAGCCTGGCATGGCATGGGGCGCGTGGACGGCATTCTGGCGCACGAAGGAGCTGCCCACCTGCAAAAAGTGTGGAAACCTCTACAGCGACGTGGAATCCCCCTCGTGAGCATGGGCGCTTACGCCTTGACCGACACCGACCACGTGCGCATAGACCTCTACGAGGGGGCGACATTGGCGGTACGACATCTGCTGGAAACGGGCTGTCGGCGGATAGCCTACCTGGTAAACGCCGAGTCGCGCTATGTGGGCGAACCCCGTCGCGATGGGTATGACCGCGTGATGGGTGCGGCAGGTCTGCCGTCGGAATATATCGTTGCCACCGACCAGTCGCGAGCGGAGTCCAGCCTTGCAGTGCGTCGCTACGTGCTGGAGTACGGTCTGCCTGACGGCATCTTCTGCCACAACGACGAGATGGCAATCGGCGCGTATCATGGTCTGCGCTTGTTGGGGGTACACGTGCCCGACGATGTAGCGATCGTCGGGTGCGACGGTATAGAAGATACCGAATATCTGGACGTACCGCTCACCACCATTCGCCAGCCGCTGGAGGAGATGTGTCGGCTGGCGGTAGAGTTTTTGCAGAAGCGCATTGTCGAACCCCATATCGAACGGCAGAGCGCGCTGCTGCGCCCTGCACTGGTGGTGCGGGCGTCCACACAAAGGGGGTGAGAGTGGACAGCGTAGAGGAGCCTTGTCAGCGACCGCAGGCTAGAACCTGCATACGAACGAGCACGAGCAACAAGTACAAAAAGGAAAAAGGAGGTCCCTTGAGATGAAGCACAAAGGCTTTACGCTTATCGAGCTGCTCGTCGTTATCGCGATTATCGCGATACTGGCGGCAATTCTGTTCCCCGTGTTTTCGCAAGCGCGCACGAAGGCACGTCAGGCGTCTGACATCAGCAATATGAAGCAGCAGGGTCTGGCGCTGATGATGTACTCGCAGGACTACGACGAAAAACTGCTGGGCTTCGGGCTGCCATATGAGGGCGACCCCCGCTGTTCGCCGGGTCCGTGGGTGTACTGGCCCGCCCTGTTGCAACCGTACGTGAAGAACACCCGTATCTTCCTCTCGCCCCAGCTGGAGGCGGCGTACGACGCCAACGCGCCCTGGGTCTGCAAGGCGCTGAATATCAACCTCAGCCCTGACGGCAACACCCTGTACTTCTCTTATATGCTCAACGGGGTAGAGGTGTGGAACTTCACGCCGTGGAAGGATAACAACCCGGGTGCGCACTGGGGCATCGTATGGTGGCGCTACCCCAGTCAAGGGGTGCTGCAGGAGCCAGCGGGAACCATCTACGTGGTGAATGGACACTGCCCCGACTCGTGGCAAGATGGGCATCTCGACTATCCGCTGCGTCTGGGCGTGAACAACTGGACCTGTACCGGCACCGACTGGAGCTCACGTGACCCCAACATCCAGGGCTTCTTCAACAGTATGCAGAATATCATCTGGACGGACGGTCACGTCTCCACCCGCAAGTGGGGACATACCTTCCCACATGAGTGGACGGTGCAGGCAGACCGCGAGGTGGACCCCGTATTGAATCCGTAACCGAAAAACGCGCCCTCCGGTTCGAACCGGAGGGCTTTTCTCTGGAGGTGTTCCGATGAAACGCGAAGTACCGCCTGGTCTGGCGATAGCGGTAATCATCATCGTACTGGTGATTGCAGGCTTCCTGTATGCACGCCACTGGTTCTCGGGACCGAAGCGGATTTCGGGCACACCGCCACCCGGGATCAATCTGGCTCCGCCTGCGCCCGGGCAGTCCCGCATGCCGATGGCGCCGCCGCCTTCGCCCGGGTACGGAAGGTAGTAGATTTAATCGACCGTTATGGATACGACGGAGCGTGCGGCTCGGCAGAAGCATCGTCCTCCAGCCTCCCCGTATGTGGGGAGGAGCAGTGTATGGAGGCTTACGCTCCGTCGTGACCACCTGGCGCACCTGCCTTGCTGACTTCTTCGCAGATACTTGCTATAATAGTGCGGCATCACTTCAAGGGAGGGGAATAACGATGTCCCGTTCAAACGCTTTTACGCTGATTGAGCTGCTCGTTGTGATCGCCATTATCGCTATCCTCGCTGCCATCCTGTTCCCCGTGTTCGCGCAGGCTCGCGAGAAAGCGCGGCAGACCACCTGTCTGGCACATCTGCGCCAGCTGGGCTTGGCACTGGTGATGTATCGCACGGACTATGACGGGCGCAACGCCGGTAACGGCGACGGTAACTGCATGGGCGGCTGGGTAGACGGCGCGTGGCCCGCCTGGATGCGCGGATTCTTGTGGAACTCGGGGGCGCAGTGGGTTCCCTGCATCTACGCTGTACCCGTCGGACAAGAGACCACCGCACCGGTCAATCCCGAATGGCTTGCTGTGAAGGGACCCGTCAGCGGCGTGTTATACCCGTACGTCAAGAACGCCGGGCTGTACGTCTGTCCGTCCGACCCGCGCGAGGAGAAGCTGCTGAGCTACTCAATGAACGCCGGTCTCGCCTTTATTCCAGAAACAGCGGTGGAACGCCCTGCACGGCTTGCCCTGCTCATCGACGAGCAAATCACGCTGAACGACGGCGCGTACCACCCTGTCAACGCCGACTGTCCTTCCATAGTGCATAACGGCGGGGCGGTGTTTCTGTTCTTTGACGGTCATGCGAAGTGGCTCAAAGCCACTAAGCCGCCTATTATCTTTAACTGCCCGCAGAGCGTGCCGGACGACCTGTTCTGCTGGAAGATACCTATCACCGACGCCGATTCGAGCCGATACAGCTGGTTCTGTCAGCATGAGTAGTGGGGTACAATAGGTTGCACACACTTCGCGCGGAGGTTTGCTATGAGTGCCTTGCTTTGCCCGGATTGCCGTATCGAGATGGAGGCTCATCGCCATTACGGGGTAACCGTGGACGTTTGTCCCGCGTGTGCAGGAGTCTGGTTCGACGAAAGCGAGCTGCGGTTACTGATGGAGATAGACCCTCTCATCCTGTTAAGTATTGACGACCGCGCTCTGCCCGATGTGCAGTACTCCCCAGAAGAAACCGTAAACCGTCGTTGTCCACGATGCGCTTTGTTGCTACACCCCTATCGCTACCTGTACGACTCGCCGGTGGAACTCGATTCCTGTAATCAGTGTCATGGTATCTGGGTGGACAACGGGGAGTTGCACAAGATGCATGAGGCGCTGCTCGCCCAGCAAAATCCGTCCGAATTGGAGAAGCATCGTCTGGCTGTTGCGCAGTATGAGATAGAGCATCAGGAGCGAGTAGAGCGTGCCGGTTTGCTGACCTCCCTTTTCAGCCTGTTGCGTAAGAGGGTGCCGCCGTTCTCCGGTTTCTGATACTATAAAGGTACTATGGGCGCGAATGCGTGGCTGAGTCTTGGCTCTAACCAGGGCGACCGTCTAAACAACCTGCGTGAAGCGATACAGAGGCTTCGTACACCGCAGGTGGAAGTGGTGCGTTGTGCCAGCGTGTATGAAACCGAGCCGGTGGGCTATGATACCCCACAGCCGTTCTACCTCAACACGGTGGTACAGGTACGGACGGCGTTAGAGCCTCTTGCCCTGCTGGAGCATGTGATGGCGGTGGAGCAGGCGGGTGGGCGCGTGCGCACGCACTACGGCAACCCGCGCACTATCGATATCGACATCGTGCTGTATGAGGGTGTGCAGATGCAAAGCGAGCGTCTTACCCTGCCGCATCCACGAATGCACGAGCGTGCCTTTGTGCTTGTGCCCTTGCTGGAAATCGCGCCGGATCTCACCCTGCCCGACGGCACACCAATTCGTAACTTGCTGGAACAACCTGTAGTGCAGGCGCAGAAGTTGTGGAAGTTGAACCATGCCGACCTATCGCTTTGAAGCGGTTGACGAGAGCACCGGACGTCCGGTGATGGGCACTCTGCAGGCGAGCGATGAGCAGAGTTTGCAGAGGCTTCTGCAGTCGCGCGGGTTTGTGATCAAGCGCATCGTTTCCGCTGTAGACACACCCGTGCAGGCGCAGACGCCGCCTCAGCGAGCCGACCGACGCGCCGAACGCGCCACTGCCAGCCTGCACGCGCGTGCGGTGTTCTTCCGACAGCTGGCGTCGCTATTGAGAGCAGGCAACAACCCTGTCAGCGCGCTCACGCAGATTGCCGATCAGCCCTCTATGCCCGAATCACTGCAGGCAGCCGCGCGCGCGATGCTGGCGAACGCCCATCTGGGTCAGCCTCTCTCGCAGGCGATGGAGATGTTTCCACGCCTGTTTGCCCCACATGTGGTGGGTATGTTTCGCGCGGGGGAGCTGGGCGGTTCGCTGGACGCTATCTGCGACGAAATTGCCTCTCATTACGAGCAGGAGCATACCCTGTGGCGCAAGCTATGGATACCGCGCCTGCTACTGCTTAACGGCATCGGCATGTTGATGCTGGTGCTGCCCCTGTTTCCGGCGTTTTACTACGGGATGGTGCGGGGGGATGCTTCGCTCTTTTACAAACGGTATATCGACCTGCTGCTCACCCGCTCCCTGCCTGTGTTTTTGGGTGTGGTACTGATAGTGTGGGGAGCGTGGTGGTTTCTAGACCTGCCTGCGAACCGTCGCTGGAAGGATGCTCTGGTGATGCGCTTGCCGGTGTTCGGTGCGCTCAATCGCCAGCGTGCACTGACCACTTTTCTGCGCACTCTGCACCGGATGTTTGCGGCAGGCGTGCCCGCCATCAGCGCGTGGGAGGCAGCGGCGCCGTCCGCAGGGAACGTGTTCGTGCGTGAGAAGCTGATAGAGGTGTTGCCTGTGATCCGCCGCGGGGAAGGGATAGACCGCGCCCTGCAGGCAACCGGGCTGTTTGACTGGGAAACCATCAGTCTGGTGGCAGCGGGACAGCAGAGTGGAGAGATAGCGGGGATGCTTGATCGCGCGGCGACCTATTACGAGGAGACCCTGCGTGAGCGGTACCAGCGGGCGTCGTTCGCGCTGATTCGACTTGGGTGTCTGGGCATGTTGATTCTGGGCGGCGCGGCGATGCTGTGGATGGTGTATACCTATTTTACCGGCATGTTCCGATTCGTCGATGAGTTCTTCAAGACACCGTAAGGGGTGATGGTGATGCCAGTGTATCGCTACACGGCAAAGAATCAGCAGGGCGGCACGGTAACCGGTGTGGTAGAGGCGGAGGACACCCGTCGCGCTGCCGGCATCGTGCGGGAGATGGGGTTGCTGTTGCTGGATGTGCGTCCGGAGCAACCGGTGAGCGCACAGCAGGCGGAACAGGCGGTTATGCAGAAGGTGGTGTACCCCGTCTATTCGGGCGTATCCGTGCGCGACCTTGCCATCTTCTATCGCCAGCTTGCCACAGCCGTGCGGGCAGGCATTCCCATTCACCGTGCGCTGCTCTCTGTGGCGGAGAACACCGGCAAACCGCGTCTGCGACGGGTGGTGCAGGCGGTAGTGAACGACCTCATGCAGGGCAAACCGCTGTCCAGAGCCATGAGCCGACATCCGCATGTTTTCGACGAGCTGCAAGTCGCACTGATTCAAGCGGGGGAGGAAGGCGGATTATTGGAAAACATGCTGGGACGCCTTGCGGACTATCTGGAGCGCGACTACAAGCTGCGTCTCAAAATCCGCGCAGGCACGTTCTACCCGAAGGTACTGCTGGTAGCGGGTATCTTTATCCCCAAGATACCGGTGCTGGTGATAGGTGGTGGGTTGATACCCTATCTGCGAGAGACCGTTGGCTGGGCGGCGCCGATTCTGCTGGCGGTTCTGGCGGTAGTGGCGGTGGTGCGTATTCTGTTGCAGATAGAGCCTCTGCGTGAAGCGTACGACTCGCTGAAGCTGATGATACCGGGCATTGGCGGGTTAGTGCGTCAGCTAGCGATGGCGCGGTTCAGCCGGGCGATGGCGGCGCTGTACTCGGCAGGAGTGCCTCTGCCCCGCGCGATAGCGATTTCTGCCCTCGCTGCCGATAACTATTACCTGACCAAACATCTGCGTAGAGCGATCGCGGATGTGGAGCACGGGCAATCCATCTCAGAAGCATTCCGACGTACGGGAGTGATGCCGCCGCTGGTGCTGGATATGCTACAGACCGGTGAGAGCACGGGCAATGTGGATGCCATGATGGACAAAGTTGCCGAATATTATGAGCAGGAGACCGACGTGAAGAGCGGTCAGGCGGTTATTGTGCTCAGTGTGGGGGTATACCTGCTGATTGCGCTGTGGATTGCCAGTATGATTATCAGCTTCTGGCAGGGGTACGCCAGCGGCGGGGGCGCGTTGCTGGGAGAGTAAGTATGCTGCGCATGCCGGACAGAGATTACTATGAGGTGCTGGGGGTTCCTCCTCATGCCACCGATGAGCAGATTCGCCGTCGGTTTCGCGAGCTCGCCCGAAAGTACCACCCCGATGTGAACCGCTCGCCGGATGCCGAACATCGCTTCAAGGAGATTACCGAGGCGTATCGGGTGCTGTCCAGCCCCTCCTTGCGGGCGGATTACGACCTGATGCGGCGCAGTGCCCAGCAAGCGCGTTCGGGCAGTGGTGGTTCTGAGGCTACTCCTCCGCCTCGTTCACGCCCTACCGCGCATCAGAGCACACGCCAGCAGCGCCCATCCGGTTCCTCGTCCGCTTATACATCCGCTCGCAGCGCAGAGATCGAGGCGCAGCAACTGCTGCAGAGCGCGATGCTGGCGTATGCACGCGGCAACCTGCGCGAAGCGGCCTCGCTGGCAAAACGGGTACTGCGTCTGCAGCGGCATAATGCACAGGCGTATGAGATACTGGGCGATGTCTACCGCCAGGAGCGACGCATCGAGGAAGCCATCGCCATGTTCACCTGCGCTCTGCAATGTAACCCTCGTTCTACCACGGCACAGTCCAAGCTGGACGCCCTGTTGCGCCAGCGCTATTTCGCCGGTATGCAGCCGTCGCACCCCTCCTCCGCCGGTATGCTGCGGGCACGCTATGGGCTGGTTCTGGGCTGGGCGGTGGTGGTGATGCTGATTCTGTCTCCCTGGTATCTGGGGCTGGAGGCAGATGGTGTGTTTCAGGGTATCGGCTTTGTGAGTCGGTGGAGCGCGGCGCTGGTACTGCTTATGCTCACGGCGGGGATGTTGTCGGGCGCGTTGCTGGCGCTGGGCGAGGCAGTGGAGCCGATAGCACAGGTTCTCTGGTGGCCCCATCGACAGGGGGTGCCGCAGGCTCGCCTGGCGGTAGCAGGATTACTGGGGGTGCTGGGGTTGTTTGCTTTCTATGCGGCAGCGTTCTTGTATCTGCTCATCGCCTCTACGCAAGGCGCTTTCCATCGTACGCTCAATCGAGCGGTGGGTGCTGTCGCGGGATTGACGCTGGGCTTTCTGCTCAGCTACGCGCCCGGACGCGAACAGGTGGCACTCTTTGCGCCTAATCTGTTGTGGTTTGGGGTGTTGTGCGGGTGGGCTTTCGGCGATGCGGTGCGTGCTCAGCAGGTGAGCAGATAGCCCACTCAGGGAACGACCGTTAACGGCGAGCCGTCGCGCAGGCGGTAGATGTAGAAGTGTGAGTCCACTGTGAAGATTTCGGAGATGCCCAGAAACTCGGCAGCAGCGACGATGGAAGCATCGGCGAAATCCATCGGTACGTCGCTGTAAAGTTCCATCAGCTCGCGCATCCGTCTGAGCTCTTTCTCACCTGGGCAGTGAACGCGCAGTTTATCCTGCTCCCACATTTGCCAGACAAGCCGCTGCATCTGAAAACCCTGCAGTTTGCCAAGAAAGTACATTGTCTCGGTAAGACATGCTATGGTAGTGACCATCGTCACGGCAGGAAGGGTAGCTGAGAACTGACGACACCGTACATGATCGGGGTCTCTTCGGTTCAGAAGTGCGATCAGGGCACTGGAGTCGCACAGCATCAGCTTTTTCTCCGGCGAGAATGCTTTTCCCAGATGATTTCTTCCACCTCTTTTTCCATATCCTTGGCTGGTGGAAGCTGTTTGCTGTCTATGCAGCCAACAAAGGGCTGTAAAAACTCCAGAAGGTTCCGTGCTTCAGTGTGAACCTCTGGATTCTTCTCCTCCAGCACCGTCACGCGCACTCGCTTTCCGCGTAGCTTGTCCTGCTGGGCGAGGATCTCCTCCCAGGTTCCCTCTATAACCAGTTGCGTCATCGTTGATTCCTCCTCTGGTCTATATGCTCCATGTGGCGCCACTCTGTCGACAGCGTACCCGAATCTGTACTCCTGCACCTTCGTCGACGCGCTCCATATCGAGAGGTACTGTCACCAGAGATACCTGACCTTCCTCCGTGCTCCTTCGGAGCAGCCCACGGCTGCCAGGCACATACTGCTCGACCACTTTGGAGTCACGCTGGATAACCAGTATCTCTTTAACGCCGATTTGCGCGTACCAATCCAGCTTGGCGTAAGTTTCGTCACCGGGCGAGTGGATTTCCACCACCAGGTCGGGCGCACCCAGAATGTAGTTCTCATGTAGCTGTGCATCCCGGTTGTTCTCGAGTATCACGCACAGGTCGGGAATGCGGAAGTCCTGAGTTGGCTTAGCAGGGTGCGCTACGTTCACCTCATGAAACACTCTGCCTATTCCCCTTAAGGTCACCGCTTCCCTCAAAAGGACGAAAAGCTCCCCTTCGATTCTCTGGTGCTCGAGCGAAGGTGCTGGCGACATATGCCACACTCCATCCCAAAGTTCGTCCCATCGGCTTGCGCCGGTGAGCATCCGCTCTTGCAGGAGACGCTCTATCGATACAGGGTCATTCAAAATCGCTGGCATCTCACTCACCTGCCTTCATGGGTATTATATCCCGTGCGGGCGAGCGGTAGCAAGCAGTGCGGTTTGCCACCTGCAGGAACGCTTGTTGTCTCCGGCGAAGCTGTAAAGACAAACCGATGGGAGGATGCTTCCTGTCGCTCTGAAACAGACTGGTTTCGCCACAGGAGTGATAAGAAAAATGAAACGAACGACATATGCGCTGCTCGTGACAGCCGTTGCACTGGCTGTTGCTGTGGTCGTCTCTTGCGGTAAACAACCATCTACTGCCTCGAAGGAACTGGAGGTTGCCTGCTTTAAAGGAGGCTATGGCATCGACTTCTTTGAGCAGGCGGCACGTGAGTACGAAAGGTCGCACCCCGGCGTGAAAATCAAGGTATGGGGCAACCCACGCGTGTGGGAGCAGTTACGCCCGCGCTTTGTAGCAGGCAATCCGCCTGACCTCACCTACCCCGGCTGGGGCATGGACCACTGGGCGCTGGTATACGAGGGGCAGGTTATTCCACTGGATGAGTATCTGGACACGCCACCTTACGGCAAAACGGAAGGCAAATGGCGCGACACCTTTGAGCCTTCCCTGCTGGAGCTGTGCCAGTACCAGGGCAAGACCTACATGCTTCCCTACTTCTTCAGTATGCTGGGGTGGTGGTACAACAAGGAGATGTTCGAGCAGAACGGCTGGAAGCCGCCGCGCACGTGGAGCGAGCTGCTGAACCTGTGCGAGAAGATTAAAGCCAAGGGCATTGCTCCCATTACCTATCAGGGTATTTACCCCGCTTACGCAGTCAGCGGGTTCCTCATCCCCTGGGTTATCAGCGCAGGAGGCATCGAGGCGTTCGACAACGCACAGAACCTGGTGCCCGGCGCCTGGAAGTCGCCAGCCTTCCTGAAGGCGGCGCAGATGATGGACGAGCTGCGTCGGCGAGGCTACTTCCAGGAGGGCGCGAACGGCATGGACCATACCGGGGCGCAGATGGAGTTCCTCTCCGGGCGCGCGGCGATGATACCTTGCGGCACGTGGCTGCATTCTGAGATGCGCAACGTAATGCCGAAGGGCTTTCGCATGGGTTTCATGCTTCCCCCGATTCTGGACGGCGGCAAGGGCGATCCCACCGCTGTTGGCATCGGCATCGAGCCGTGGATGGTTCCCACCAAGGGCAAAAACCGCGAGCTGGCGATTGACTTCTACAAGTACATGACCTCGCTAGAAAAGGCGAAGCAGTTCGTAGAGGCGAAAGGTACGCTGATGTCCATACGTGGTAGCGACCAGGCAAACTTCCCCGAGCACCTGAAAGAGCCGGTGGAAGTGTTTCGCAACGCGAAGACGGTGTGGTCTGTAGAGTACCGGCAGTGGTATCCCAAGCTGGGCAAAGCGGTGGAAGACGCTACCGCTGCCCTGCTGGCAGGCGACATCACACCGCAACAGTTTGTAGAGCGGCTGGAGCAAGCTGCCGAAGCCACTCGGCAGGATAAGAACATTCCCAAACACACCTATACCCGCGGAAAGGCACGATGACACCGCGAGCGCGAGCGGTATTCATCACGGGGTTTCTTCTGCCGGCGACCGCGCTATACGCGGTATTTGTGGTGATGCCGGTGGTACAGGCGTTCGCCTTTTCGCTGTACCGGTGGCGAGGTATCTCCGCCAATCGTACCTTCATTGGGCTGGAGAACTTTCGCCACCTTTTCGCCGACCCCATCGTATGGATGGCTTTGCGACACAACCTGTTGCTTTTTCTCGGCACGAGCGTGGCGATTCTGGTGCTGTCGCTGGCTCTGGCGCATGCGATTGGAAGCGATAGTCGCGCCGCCAGATTGTTGCGTTCGGTGTATCTGTTTCCACAGGTCATCTCGCTGGTGGTGGTAGCCATCCTGTGGATGTTCATCCTCAACCCTTCCTTCGGGATACTGAACGCCGCGCTGAAAGCGGTCGGTCTGGAGAGGTGGGCGATTGCATGGCTGGGCGAGAAGTCAACCGCACTGGCGTCCATCGGCGTAGCGCATGTGTGGCACGCGCTGGGGTTTTACATCATGCTCTTTGCCGCTGCCCTGCGCACTATCCCGCCCGATGTGATAGAAGCCGCCACGCTGGACGGAGCCACAGGGTTAACCCGCCTGCGCTATGTGACCCTGCCGATGCTGTGGGCGGTGCTGCGCATTGCGCTGGTGTACATGGCGATAGGCACGATGAACATCTTCTCTCTGGTGTTTCTGATGACACAGGGCGGTCCCGACCGCGCTACCGAGGTGATGCTGACCTATCTTTACGAGCAGGCGTTCAAACACAGCGAGTTTGGCTATGCAACCGCGCTGGCGGTGGTGAACTTCGTGCTGGTGATGGCGCTGAGCGGGACGATTCTCGCGCTGTTCCGCCACAATCCGCAGGAGGGCAAAGCATGACACGTCGCGTACTGGTTGCAGCCGGCTTGTGGGTATTTGCGCTCTCTGTGGTGGTGCCCTTGCTGTGGGTGCTGGTGACTGCGTTCAAGACGGGGGCAGAGATATTTACCTCGCCGTGGGGGTTACCGCACACCCTGCAATGGGAAAACTTTGCGAGAGCGTGGCAGGAGGCAGGTATCGCCCGCTATTTCATGAACAGCCTGCTTGTGACACTGGCGACCCTGGCGATACTGCTGCCGATAGGGGCGATGGCGGCGTATATCTTCGCGCGTTACCCGTTCCGTGGCTCGAAGTGGCTGTTTGGCGCGTTTTTGGGCGGAATGATGTTTCCTCTGTTCCTCACCATTGTCCCGCTGTTTTTCCTGCTGGCGCGTCTTCAGTTGCTGGACACCCTGCACGGCTTGACGCTGGTATACGTGGCGTATTCGCTACCCTTCACCGTGTTCGTGCTGACGGGCTTCTTCCAGACCCTGCCTCAGGAAATGCTGGAAGCGGCTCTGATAGACGGCTGTGGACACGCGCGGGCGTTCTGGAAGGTGATGTTACCTCTGGCAAAACCGGGCATCATCGTGGTGGGCGTGTTCAACGCTATCGGTTTATGGAACGAATATCCTCTCGCGCTGGTGATTATGACCAGCGACGAACGACGCACCCTGCCTCTGGGCATTGCTAACCTGCTGATGGTAGAACAGTATCAGAGCGATTGGGGGGCGTTGTTTGCCGGGTTGGTGATTGTGATGTTGCCGGTGCTATTCGTGTACTGGCTGTTCCGTGACCGCATCCACGAGACGATGGTAGCGGGAGCATTAAAGGGATAAGCGAGTCGTTGATTTGCCTATCGGTTTATCAGAATTCATTCTTTTGGAGGGCGAGGCTCCGTCCGAGCCGTTCGGTTTGTGGTCGCGACGGAGCGCGACTTTCCAATCCCATTGCGGGGAGGGCGAGGCTCCTGCCGAGCCGACTTCGCCAGATTGAGGAGCCTTTACGGCTGAAGCCGTTCCTTTTCAGGCGAAGCCAGCCTGCGCTGGCTGTGTAACTCTGCGCCAGTGTATTGCAAATATTTCAATACTACTTGACCTGTGTCAAAAATGTGTTATCTTATATAGGGGCGGTGTGCTGCTGTGCTCCGCTCCGTTTCGCCAACAGGCGAAGGCAAAACTCTATGTGACGGGTGGAAGGATATGGCGAATAAGCGTGTGTACCTCTTCGAGGAAGGAAACGCCCAGATGCGTGACCTTCTGGGCGGCAAGGGCGCGAACCTTGCGGAAATGACCAATATCGGTCTGCCTGTTCCTCCGGGATTCACCATTACCACCGAAGTGTGTATGGAATACCTGCGCAGCGGCGGCAAGTTCCCTGAGGGCTTGATGGACGAAGTGCGCGCTGCGATGGCGGAAGTGGAAAGGCGCATGGGGCGCAGATTCGGCGATCCGACGAATCCCCTGCTGGTGTCGGTGCGGTCGGGCGCGAAGTTCTCGATGCCCGGCATGATGGACACCATCCTCAACCTTGGACTGAACGCCCAGACGGTGGAAGGCTTGATTAAGCAATCGAACAACCCTCGCTTTGCTTATGACGCCTACCGCCGGTTTATCATGATGTTCTCGGACATCGTGCTGGGTGTGGAGCGGCACAAGTTCGAGCAGATTCTGGACGAGTATAAGCAGAAGCTGGGCGTGACGCTGGATACCGAAGTGCCCGCCGATGCGCTTCAGCAGATGTGCCAGGACTACCTCGCGCTGGTGAAGGAGGAAACCGGCAGGGACTTCCCGATGGACCCCTTCGAGCAGCTGCAACTGGCTATCGAGGCGGTCTTCAAGTCGTGGAACAACCCGCGCGCTCAGGTGTACCGCGAGCGTGAAGGCATCCCCTGGGACCTGGGCACCGCCGTCAACGTGCAGACGATGGTGTTCGGCAACATGGGGGACGACTCGGGCACCGGTGTCGCATTCACCCGCGACCCGGCAACCGGTGAGAAGACGCTGTACGGCGAGTACCTGGTCAACGCGCAGGGCGAGGACGTGGTAGCGGGTATTCGCACCCCCATGCACCTCGACGAGCTGATGTCCATTAATCCCGAAATCTACCGGCAGTTTGACGAGATTGCCAAGCTGCTGGAGAACCACTACCGCGACATGATGGACATCGAGTTCACCGTCGAGAAGAACCGTCTATTCATCCTGCAGTGCCGTGTGGGCAAGCGTACCTCGCTGGCGGCGGTCAAAATCGCGGTGGACATGGCAAAGGAGGGGCTGATCAGCAAGGATGAAGCCATCCTGCGCGTGAAGCCGGGCGATATCGACCAGCTGTTGCACCCGCAGATTGACCCCAAGGCGAAGGTGGACGTTATCGCGAAGGGGTTGGCGGCGTCGCCGGGCGCGGCGGTCGGGAAGGCGGTTTTCGATGCCGATACCGCTGCCGAGCGCGGACAGAGCGAGCCGGTAATCCTGGTGCGTCCTGAAACCACGCCTGACGATATTCATGGGATGCTGGCATCTAAGGGTGTGTTGACCGCACGCGGTGGTATGACCAGCCATGCGGCGGTGGTGGCGCGTGGGTTCGGTATCCCCTGCGTGGCGGGTTGCGAGGCGATTTCTATCGACCTCAACAGGCGCGAGTTCACCACCAACGGCGTCACCGTGAAGGAAGGCGACTGGATTTCCATCAACGGCTCTACTGGCGAGGTCATCCTCGGGCAGGCGCCGCTGGTGGAAGCCATGTTCACCGACGAGCTGCATGAGCTGCTGGAGTGGGCAGACGAGCGGCGCAAGCTGGGTGTGCGCACCAACGCCGACAACCCGCGCGACGCGAAGCAGGCTGTGGAGTTCGGCGCGGAGGGTATCGGTCTATGCCGTACCGAGCACATGTTCTTCGAGCAAGACCGCCTGCCCGTCGTGCAGGATATGATTCTGGCGCGCACCGAGGAACAGCGACGCGCCGCGCTGGATAAGCTCCTGCCCGTTCAGCAGAAGGACTTCGAGGGCATCTTCGAGGTGATGGAGGGTCGCCCCGTCACCATTCGTCTGATCGACCCGCCGCTGCACGAGTTCCTGCCCAGCTACGAGCAGACTCTGCGCGAGGTGACCGAGCTGCGCCAGGCGGTGAAGGCTCTGGGTGGCAAGGCGCTGGAAGGTCTGCTCGCCGAGAAGGAGCACCTGCTGGAGGCAATTGAGAGCATGCGCGAGTTCAACCCGATGCTGGGCTTGCGCGGATGCCGTCTCTCTATCCTCTTCCCTGAGATTGTGGAGATGCAGGTGCGCGCCATCCTGCAGGCAGCGGTGGCGGTGAAGCGACGCGGTATCGATGTGCATCCCGAGATTATGATACCGCTGGTGGGCGAGGTGAACGAGCTGGTGTTCGTGCGGGAGAAGCTCGAAGCGGTGGCGAAGGCAGTGGTGGAAGAGACGGGTGAGGATATCGACTACAAGTTCGGTACGATGATTGAGATTCCTCGTGCGGCTCTGACCGCTGACGAAATCGCCCAGCACGCCGAGTTCTTCTCCTTCGGCACGAACGACCTCACGCAGACCACCTTCGGCATCAGCCGCGACGACGCAGAGGGCAAGTTCCTGCAGAGGTATGTAGAACTGGACATCCTGCCTGCCAACCCGTTCGAGAAGCTCGACCGCAAGGGCGTAGGCAAGTTGATGCGGATGTGCGTGGAGGATGCCCGCAAGGTGAACCCCACCATCAAGCTGGGTATCTGCGGTGAGCACGGTGGCGAACCGTCGTCCATCGAGTTCTGCCACGAGGTCGGGCTGGACTACGTGTCGTGCTCGCCGTTCCGCGTGCCGATTGCCCGTCTCGCTGCCGCACAGGTAGCGATTAAGGACAAGGTCGCGGTGACGGTGGATAAGTAGGTTTCACCCCCAACCCCCTCTCCCAGTGGGAGAGGGGGCGTTCTTCCTTCCAGAAAACTCAAAAACCTCGCAAGAATACCTGCGTATTGCCTCATATAAAAATCTTTCCGAAATGCTCATCGTTGCCTCATTTATTTTCTTTTCGTCTCTGCCTTCGTGCAACCTCGTTGACCCTCCTTCTTGCCTGA
>Ga0101941_1000676_pt1 | contig 46013 bp, 41 predicted proteins | sample DewCreD2012metaG_3_FD_75242 | JGI IMG/M metagenome (GOLD analysis project Ga0101941, IMG submission 75242) | Hot spring sediment bacterial and archeal communities from British Columbia, Canada, to study Microbial Dark Matter (Phase II) - Dewar... ... | reverse complement strand
GAATATAAGTCAGAAAACTCTGCCGATTTATTTTCTTTAGACCTCTTTACCCCTGCTATTGAAAAAAACACCAGAATAATAATACTACCCAGAACATAATATATTGATCTTCTGGTAGGGCTGTAACGACTCGCTAAATAAATAAATATTGGAATAGCCCAGCCCAGAAATTGAAAACGCAATGCTGCGCCATATGTAGAGGAGGCAATAACAACCATAAAAATTGCAAAAAAACTTCGTTGTAGGGTATTGGTTTTTAATTTAAAAAATACCAAAAACATTAAGATTACAAACGAACTGTTGGCCAGTGTAAGTAAGAAACTATAGCCTGTTCCTAATTTTCCTTTAGTAAGAAAGGAAAATAAAGCAAATAAGGCAAAACCAATAAGTATCTGAGATTTTTGAGTATCCAGAAATTTGTAAAAAAGATCACTACTGTCTCTTTTTTCAGTTTTTTCTTTGTAATTAATCAGGTAAAAAAATGTTAATAAATTAGTCCCTATTAATATCAGATTCCCAACTTTATAAGCCAGTTCCATATTAAATAAAAAATTAATTCCGTAATCAAAGTCTACCCATTCTGCTTCACCTGATTCCAATAAAGGTATACGATATAACACAAGCAAGGAATATAAAGTAATCAGTACAGGCACCTCATCATTTTTAGTAAAAAAATGATAAACTGACCAGATACTCAATAAAATTAATATAAACAGGAAAATAGGATCAAGCATATTTAATTAAAGAATCTCAAATTAAGGCAAGAATTGTCTGAGAATCGTATACGATCTGAATTATGAATTACTTATTTAACTCCTTGGCGTATTCGTATATTTTAAACTCTAACGGATATTTAGTTTTAAACGTATCTACTAGTTGCTGGTTTGGCATAAGAACTTTTTCGGCTTTATTCACATGGCTCATCCTTTTAAAAGGTTTATTGAGTTTATGAGCCAAAATTTCCAAACTCTGCTCCAGATTTTCCATAATCCCAATATGTACAAAATTAGTATCTAGGATGCTGCGATAGTTTTCTTCTGTAAATGTCCATGGAAAGAAATTCAACATCATAAATGGTGTATTTAAAAAGAACTCTTCCATAGTAAGAGTAAACTCTGTTACTTTTTTACCATTATCATAAAAATCACCCTCTTTAAAGGATTTTAGCATATAATTATACATGCTAATCCTTATTTCTATGGGGTCTCTTAGCATCGTAATAAACTGACTTGCTTCCGGATAACAATCAAAAACCCCAATATTTCTTTGATTGTCAAAATGCCCATGTATGCAAATAGGAAGAGCCCTGCTTAATTTAAGCTTAATGCTGGCTATTCCTGGGTCTTTAGCTGTTTTAAGATTGTAATAATGTCTGTGAAAACCAATGTGAAACCATCTTCTCAATAAAGAATTAAAACTTGTGCCTCCGCATTTGGGAATATGAAGGGAAAATAAGGGAGCAGCTTTATTATAAGTAATCATGTAAATAAAAAAAACGCAGTTTTAACGATAGATAAGTGGTTTGTTAATTCCGGCTATATATGAAAATGAATCAAAACTGAGACATGGCGTTCCAGGCACTAAAGTCTTTTTTGGTCATACCATTTCTGTTTTTGGCTATATATCCTGTAAATTTCACAAACCGAAGTAAACCATAAATATAGCCTTTAAAATCACCTTTTTTTATAAAGAAATTATAAAACCTTGCCAGTGAGTATTTAGCTAGATTGAAAAAAACCCATGGAAATGGATAATAAATTCCTCTGATAATCAAATGGTTGCTAAATCCTAATTTAGAACGCCAGACAGCGCCATAAACACCTTTCTTTGAATCAGATTTCTTTTGCTTACTCCTTTGTTTCCAGTCTATTCTATGATGTACAACCAGATTATCCTTGGTTATAACCCTATATCCCAATTTGAAAGCCCGTATAGAGAAATCTAGTTCTTCGCAGTAAAACTCAAACTCTTCTCTATAAGGCCCTACCGCATCAAATACTTCTCTCTTGATTATATGACCGCAACCTATATACCCCTTTACAAATCGAACTGATGATTCTAACTGGCTTTTATCCGGAGGGTTCTCTTTCTGTTCGAAGGGACGAAATCCAAAAATCCCATAGGTTGCATTTGATTCTAAAAGTTCTATGGCTTCATTTATATCTTCACCGGAGCGTATATGAGAGTCATCATCCAGTGACAGAATATAGTCTCCGGTCGAATTGGCCATCATATAGTTTCTGTTATAAATGTAACCCTTTGGTATATCATTCTTTTCTATTCGCACCAAAGGGTATTCGGTTTTTATAGTCTCATGGGTAAAATCAGTAGAGGCGTCATCCATTATAAAAAACCTTTCTTCTCCAAAACCAAGCGATTTCATAGTATCCAGGGTGTATTTTAATTCCGCTAAACGGTTTCTTGTGGTTATAATAATGTCGATAGATTTACTTTTCACCTTAACGCTTTATATAATTTATAAAAAATGACATATAGGCCAGAATCCGGTCTATTTTATTTTTAGTTGGCTCATTGGTTCTAAAGGCATTATAGCAATACCACAAGAATAATTGCAGTATAAACTTTAACTTCGGCGAAATCAATTCTTTTATGATAAATGCCTTATTGCTGATTTCCATTTTTGCCAGAGCTTTAATATCCGTATGAGATCTTCCACCCATATCATTGTGGTATAAAATAGCATCACGATTAAGTACAATAGGGTAATCTCTGGATAACTTATAAGACAAATACAAATCTTCTCCGAAGCTGTAGGCCGTAAATTTTTTTGGAAAACCGCCACAATCAAGCAGCCATTTTTTTTCATAGGCAGAAATACATGTAGGCATCCAGCTAATTTTTTCATACTTGGCTCCTTCCTTTTTGGGAAGGAAATTGATAGCAGGTCCAATTACATTCCCATCCATTTTATCGGATGGTTTCACGCCACATATTTTTAAAATAAGCTGAGTAAATCTACCTGGCGTTTCAAAATATTGATTGCTTATTCTCCCGGAAATACCTTTTGCCTCCGGATTTTCAGATTTAGCTTTGTTTAGTTCAAAGATAAATTCGGGTTCCGCAATAATATCATCATCCAAAAATACTACCCATTCCTCACCGGCCACCCTGATACCTTCATTTCTTTGAGGAGCTGCTCCCTTTTCAACACTCTCTAAATATATTAATCTGTTTTGCCATTCTGGCTTTAGCTGCTCAATTAAATCTCTGGTTTCCTGATCTGCCCCGGAATGAGCAATGATTACTTCAAAATCTTTAAGGGTCTGATTGAAAAGAGAAAAAATACATTCTTTTAAAAAAGCTGCCCGGCAATGTGTGGCTATTATAATTGAAAAACTCACTATCTTTTTCGAATAACTTTACACGGATTCCCCACAGCTACAGAATTCGGAGCTATATTTTTGGTTACAATACTGCCTGCTCCTATTATGGAGTTCCTGCCGATAGTTACTCCTTTCAAAATAACAACATTACTTCCTATCCATACATTCTCTTCTATAAAGGTTGGTCTGCCTGTCAAAGGCAATTCTCCGATGGGTGTATCAGCGGAAAGGTTTTTAAAGCTATGATCATGGTCGGTAATATAACAGTGTGGGCCAATCATTGTACCATTACCTATGCTTATCAATTCTGATGCATCAAGGATCGTAAACCTATTTATGTAAACATGATTTCCGATATTTACAACTGGTTTTGAAGAATATACATTCTTAGTCACAGAAATAATAATCTGGACATATCGATCAAGAGCAGTGTAATTCCCTATTGTAACTTTTGAAATATGCCTGGCAATTGTAACTCCTGGCATAATAGCCACATATCGGCCAATTTTTGCTCCCTGCAATACAAAAAACAGAATCCGGATTTTACTATAAACTGCCAACAATACTTTATTTATCAAAATCATCTGGCGATCACCATTTTTCTCAATATTTTCTTTACTCTAAATTTGAAATACTCATAGCAAAGTACTACAAAATGAAAAAAAGGCCCTTTGGGTATAAAAGCTATAGGATCTTTTTTAGAAAGAATTTTAATAATACTCTGCCACTTCCTCTCCATAGCTAAGTTTAACAACATTACTCTGGTTAACCAGGTTACAGTTTTCACCCATTGTCCTTTGGAGATCATTTGTTGTTGATACAATCTGTTAATTACAGCTAGCTCTGGTCTTAATTGCCGTATTATATCACTTATAGATCCTGCCGCATGTTTTCTATAGGTTCCTAAAATCTCAATATTTCCAAAAAAACTACATCCATTGAAGGCCATTTTTAGCCAAAGGTCATAATCTTCACAATTTTGAAATTCTATTTCTTCCTCAAATAACCCCGCCTTTTCTGCTATATCCTTTTTAAAAAATGCAGTTTGGGTTACTACCCGATTAGACTTAACCAATAGATCAAAAAACTCTTTTCCTACATACCTTCCAACAGCTATACCAACTGAAAGATCAAAAAACAATCCATCTTCCATCGCTGGTTTATCTTCATACAATACCCTGACATTGCTATATACAAAATCGACCTTCTCGCGATTCATAATTTCCAACTGTTTGGATAATAAATCAGAATCCCAAAGATCATCTGCATCATGGAGAGCAATTATTTCTCCTTCAGAATGACGTATTCCATTATTCCGGGCTTTACCCTGTTTGCCGTTTTTTTGTTCTAGATATACAATCCTACTATCTTTTAGTCTGTAGTTTTCAATAATATCGGCTGTATTGTCCTGAGAACCGTCATTAATAATCACCAGTTCAAGCTTGGAATAGGATTGATTCAACACCGATTCAATTGCCTGCCCTATATATTTTGAAGCATTATAGGCAGGCATAATTACACTAATCAGAGGATTAATCATGCAGAATAATTTGTTTAATAGCTCCCAGTGTATACCTGCTCCATCTATTGGGTATATCTTGTACTGAAGCCAGTATAACTCTGCTAATCTTCGTAAACTTCCCGACTTCAGTAGATTGTAATTTTATCAACCACACATACCATTCTTTTCTGTTTACATATAAATCAAGTTCAGATTTTATATTTCCAAAATATGGCAACTCTTTTAATTCTCTGGCAATTGCTATGTTATCTTCCTGAAATCTAATGGGTACTGAAACCGTTTTTGAGGCGTCGTGCAACCTAAAATTGACTAATACATCTTCAGTATATTTCACATTTGGGAATGTAATCAAATATCGGATAACCAAATGCCAGTCAAAGCAGTAATGAAAATTGCTAGCTATAAGTCCTGCTTGTCTTAATAGTTCGGTTTTATACCAAACACCCGGCTGGTGAAACACCATATCCCTGGATTTAAGAATCATCTTAACAGGGTCCAGGTTTTTGTTAATATCAATGGAGGTTTCACCTTTTGAATTGAAATTTTTTACAGCTCCAGCCAATAAATCAATTTGAGGGTTTAAATACTCTTCGGCTATCCGAAATAATGCACCTGGAGGCAGATAATCATCAGAGTTAATCCAGTTAAATATAATACCAGTGCATTTAGCTATTCCTTTATTGATAGCTTCCGGTTGTCCTGAATCTCTTTCACTTACCCAATATGTGATCCATTCGGTATATTTCTCTAATAATTCAACGGTTTGATCTGTACTTCCCCCGTCAATAACAATAAATTCTAAATTGGGGTAATTTTGCAATAAAATTGACCGGATCGTTTCTTCTATAAAAATTCCCTGGTTAAAAGAAGGAGTAACTATGGATATTTTGGGATAACTATTTAATTCCTTTAAGGAAGATTCTTCCGTCCAAGGCCATCCTTTTCTCTCTTTAACCTCGGGAAGTATATTTAATAAGCCCATAATGCATAACTATGAAAGCGGGCAATTTACTAATTTTTAACTTTCTTAGCTATAGTTTTCAACTTCTTTCCTTACAGAAATTTGAATCAATGTATATATAGTTGAACGTGGTTCTCACCACTATTGCCAATCAATATCACTATAAAAATGTTTTGAAATGGGTTCAACTTCTTCTCTGATTTTTTTAATTTCATTTACCGATAATCTTGACTTCCATACTTCAAGTGTAGCTTTGCTGTTTCGTTCTACAGTATGTGGATCTAATATAGTAGTTGCTGATTCTTTATTAGAGGTGGAGGTAAATTGAAAAATTTTTGACTCTATATCCTTAGAGAAATCTAAATCGAGTTTGGTATATATTTCTTCAAATAATGGAATTGGTTTTGCCGCCAGATCTTCATAGCGGTAGTAAAACCATTCAGGATATTTTTGCTGATATATCAATATGACATGATGAAATAATTTCCATAGCAATATAGCCTGATCAAGCAAATCTTTTTCCTGAGTAGCAAAATATTGAATCTCATCCCGGAACGGTTGAAAATATTTATCCATCAATTCCTTTTGCTTCAAAAACTGCGAAAAATCGTGCTTCCAGGCCAACATTCTTACACTACTTACAAAAGCAGCTGGATGCCTTATAAGCACAATCACCCTTGGGGCAAACCTCTTATAAATCCATTCGGCAGATAAAATCGCTATTGGATCTTTTATTAGTGACTTTTTCTGAATTAACTGATAATAAATTTTTCTTAACCTGGGTTTAATATCCTGTTTCTTCTGAATATTTAAAATATCCCAATATAAATATGGTGAAAGGCTGAATTCGTTAATTAAATATGGCAAATATTTATCTTCATTGTTTTCGGAAACATACTCAAACCAAAATTTAAAAGGGCTGTTTTTGTATTTGAGGTTGAATGGCTCATCCACATATCTAATTTGCTCAGATAATGAAATCATATTCCCAACCCAGGTGGAGCCTGAGCGATGGGAGCCTGTAACTAGTATTCCTTTTCCTAACTGATTCAACGTACGATTAGCTATGGGTTTTACTTAATTTAATTTCTGCAGATTTACCCGATGCTATCATATATAAATCACCTGAATCCATATGCTCAATATTAGCAATAAAACATTCTGGCTTCAAATAATTCTCGTAGTAATGAATAACATTTTTTCTAATTCTGGCAATCTCCTGATCTGACATATTCAGAACCATATTTATTTTCGAAATCAGGTCTTCTTTTCCGGAAAATGCTATGCAATTTTCCATATGCTCCAAAGCCGGAAACATGAGTGAACCATATTCCAGTATTGGGATGGTGCCTACTGACATAGTTTCAATTAAATTATGGCAATGTGGGATTCTGGTTCCGGGAAGACACAAAAAGAAGTCTGTTTTCGAAAGCATACGCAACCATTTTGAATTATCTATTCTGGAATTCAAATCACCGGATTTATTTTTTACTGACCAGGTCCACTCAGTTAAAAAGATTTTATTTACATATGTATTACTATCAAATACTTCATAATCTGATGAATTTGATATATAGCTTATTGATTCTTTATTTACTGTATATTTAATTATATCTATAGCTTCGGGTCTGGTAAGTACATTAAAAAAAGTAGTAAGAAAAGGATTTAAATAATTGCCTCCTTCCAGATTACCACTAAAGAAAACTCGAACTTTTCGTTGATTATCTCTCAATAAATCTACTTCTTTAAACAGTTCCTGGTGATAACTATCATGAGCCATAGGAAATGGAAATAACCTGGAACCAATAGCTTTAAAATCACTAAATACATCAAAGTTTATTTTAAACTTTCTGGCTTTTGAAAATAAACTGTCGGCATTGTCCGATATAAATATCAGATTCTGATTGTCAAACTTTACCAGATCTTCGGCTTTCTTGATAAGTAGTTTAGGAATATCGAAGATAAAAGCATCTTTGTTATAGCAATTTCCAATAAATTGATAATTATCTACCAGTAAAATCGAATATCCTTTCAAATAAAAGCTATAAATAAGTGGATAATAATAGCGTCCCATGCCATTATTTCTGAGATCAAAAATGACAATTTCCGACGTATCAAAATTAAAATCCCGAAGCTGGGATTTAGATTTATTCGCCTTATAATTCAGGAAAACTGATCTTCTGATTTTTATTGCTTTTACTATCTTATTTAATATCATAACCATTGGAATTTATGATTGAAATGCCTGACAGACCATAATAGGTTCTTGCAGCCATATCATTAGCTAAGACCGGTATACCTGCCAGTACTATTTCAGGAATTTTTGTTAGTGCCCCGGCACCTGAGATTTGATAACAGACAAAAGCTTCACAGGAAATAAGGAGTGATTCTAACTCTTCATTAGAAATTTTCAATCGAACATCTATATTTTCACCTTCAAATAAATCAGCATATTTATGCATTCCAAACCCACCAACAATCAACTTTCCATATTTTGTTGCAAGATTGTCGGATAAGAATATTTTTTTAAACTCCAACATTCCCTTTAATGTGGGGCCATTGTTTACTGTCCCTATCATCAAAAGTCCTTTTTTAGTAGAATCTTTTCTTTTTTGGTTTATTTGCAACATTCTGTTTTTCACATCACCCAATGGCTGATAAGATAAAAAAACCGCATTTAAACCAAGGTTCTTAAGAAACCAATACTCTTCTCTGGAAATACAGATCAATTCATCACATTGGCGCATTTTAATTAGTTCAACTTCCAGCATTTGCATTTCCTTACCAGGCATAACCTGTTCTCTAACTAAAGATTCCAGGTTATGAACTATGGCAATTATTTTTAAATTATTTCTCTTCAAAAATGAAAATAATGGAAAAAAATAAATAGGGTCATCGACAATAACAAATGTTGTTTCTGCAGTAATTAATTTTTGAAGATGTTTATTGGCCTTTTTAGCTTTTCTGAAATACGTCAGGAATATTCCTCTAAAGTTAGTATTCCATCCTCTATAAACCTGATCTTGCTGTAAAGTCTTTGAATATAGATAGTCTGATAAATTTCGAAAATTTAATCTAATGAAGGAATTTAAAAAATAAACTAAAGATAAGGGTTGATTCGGAACATCCTTGAGTGATAAAACTTCAGGCTGATTGAATTTTTGCCAGATTTGATAACATCTTCTATCACCACCATCTCCATTATTGTCAGGCTTAAATCGGGTAATATAAATTCCTTTAGCCATACTCCATTAACTCTTTGCAGCAATTAAATATTGATGCTGTGGAAAAACATCTGATACATTATAAATATCAATAGCATACATGGTTAATATTTCCTGGATTTTTGTCGACTCTTCAATACTAATATCTTTTTTCCATTTATTCAAAAGGAAAGATTGATTTCCATTTTGGATTTCCTGATTAGTTTCTATATCACTAAATTTTTTAGATGCAGATGGTTTATTCATTCGTTTTACCATTTGCTCTATATTGCTTAAATCAAATTTATTAGTTATAATATTAAGGACATCTATCGGATTGGTTACTAGCTCTTCATAGGTAACCAAGAATTTAGAATTCTTAAGGGGAACATAATTCTCCAAAACCCAATTAAGTATTCCTTTTTCCAATAAAGATCCCTGCTCAATGATACGATGTGCAAAATCCAACTGTACACTTGTTAAAATGGAACTATACAGTTTGCTTTTTAAGTAGGCTTCACTAGTAAAAATCCAATGATTTTTTATAACTGACAATGCCTGAGGAACGGGATGTCGGATCAAAAAAATTGTTTGACATCCAAAATTTTCTTCAAACCAATTAATTAAAGGTAAGGCATTACAAATTTTCAAAACAGATCTTTTGACCGGCCACTTGTGGGGTTTAGATAAAAATGGATACTTTCCAGAAAACAGTCCACTTACATAAGTATTAATCTGTTCAGATTCAGAATCTTCAATTTCTATAAACTGACTTAAATATTTATTGGGAACATGCTTAATTATAAAATTTCTGTTAATACCTAATGGGGTTATATCAAAGGGCTGATCGATATAACGAAAATCAGGATCACAACTTACTAGTTCTGCCATTAAGGTAGAACCTCCCCGCCTGCTACTAAAAACAGCAATGTTGGATTTTTTACTTTGTTTATACGTTATAGACGAAGGCAAATAAGCGTATAAAAATTTTTTAAATAAATTTTTGCCCCTCACCAGGAAACTGTATAGTGCCATATATTAATCAAATAATTAAAGAAACTACATTTTCAATTACTTTCTGTAATACAAATACCTCAGGGTTAATCTTAAGAAAATCCAAAAAGACTGCAAAGTAGCCAGTTCAAAATATTCATTTAATTTCGCCCAGGAAAAAGACCAGCTTGAACTCCATACATTTCCTTTAAATATCCAATCATATCTCATTCTAAAAACATTGGTGACTGATAATTTTTGCCCTTTTAAAGTCATATAAAAATACAGACTATTCTTCAACGCCTCGCTTTTCAGAATATCTATTTTCCTCAAAGTGACCGCTTGTGGATGCCGTCTGTAGTAATTAAGGTTTTCATGTATATACCCAATTTTTGCATTCAATGATAGTTCAAACCATAATTTCCAGTCGGCAGCAATTTTATAGTTGGTATCTGCCCCGCCACATTTTTGAAAACTATCTTTCCTAAGTAGTACAGCACTGGCATTGGGTATTATGTTTTTATAAGAAATCAATCTTGTAATTAAGGTATTACCATCATAAACTCCGGAATTACAAAAAAAATCAACTTCAGCAGAACTAACCGGTTTTATGCGAATGTCCCTAACTTCACCTTTTTCATTTAGTACATTTGATGAAGAAAAAACGAATGAAACATTGGAGTCTTTTTCAATCAGGTTCACCATCTTTTCTACAAAAGTTATATCTGAATAGTCATCAGACTCTGCAATCCAAATGTATTTTCCCTTTGCAAGGTTTATACCTTTGTTCCACTGAAAGAAAGTACTGCCACTATTTTCCGTATTGAAGAAACATGAAATTCTGTGATCAAGAGCTGCGTACTCTTTCAGGATACTGATGCTCTGATCTGTAGAGCAATCATCCATCAATAGTATTTCCAGGGTTTGGTAAGTTTGATGAATAATGCTATTTAACCTTTCTTTCAGATATTGCTCATGATTATAATTAGGGACTATAACCGTTACTAATTCCTTCATTTAAAAAAATCAACTATTATTCTGGATACTTTTTTAATTACGGATTTATTATTGAATACGCCATGGTGATGAAATATTTTAATTTTATCTATAAGGTTATCTTCTTTCATCCTTTTGAGCATAGTATCTCTGGCATTATAAACTGTATTGGGTACCACCTTAATATTAATCAGTATATTATCAGCAAGAATTGAATTAAATACATTTTGATCACCAAAATCCTTTCTCAGCTCTACATCACTATATTTTTCTATCCTAGTACTCCATGTATTTAGAAAATTCATGGACGAGTCGTTTTTATTTATTCCAATAAACCCAGTATTAAACTCTGTAGGGTGCTCATATCCCTTAAAAATAGGCGGTCTCTGACTCCAATCAAGATAAGGCGCTTTGGCAGCCAACAAATCTGTTTGTTCAAGTAATTCATATAATTCACTGATCGATGCAACTACCTTTGTATCCGTATCAAGAAAAATATTCAAATCATAAGGGACTTTTTCAATACATTCAACCTTCGTTTTGAAAGGATGCTTCAAAGATGAGATTTTGATCACCTCATCAAATATTTTTAATGATAGTTTGTTTCCTGAATAATCAGTAAAAAGTGAAACCGGAAATTCTGCATTATATCTCTTAAATGATATAGCAGATTTTATCGCTTCCTGAATATAATACTCACTACCGGTTGCGATATAAAATACCCCCCTAGTTTTTTCCGTAGTTGCCACAAATTTTATATCTAATGTTGAAGAAATATCAAAAAAAATACTTCTAACAATTTAATAATAATCAAACATTTTCGTTAATGATACTCTCCCAATCTACTACAGGAGAAAGTAATCCAGATTCACAATGTGTTGCATAGCCCGGAATGCTGGAGATCAAGGTTGCACCTGAATTCCATAATTCCTTATACTTCTTATTGTCTATCCAAATTTTTGAGAGTATATGCATATCTCTTTTAAGTGTTCGGAATCGGAATGCAAAAGTATTAGTAGTTGAAGGAGCTGTACGCCAATGCCCTGAAGTTGTATTCAGTATTTGACATTGTAAATGACCGTTCAAAGTTTTGTCATATTTATCCGGATGATCATATAAAGTCACATATTCAGCATCCAATTCATCAAAGGCCTCAAGTAATATTTCACTCCAGCCTGGTTTGTGTATATAATCATCCTCCAGAAAATAAATAATATCATCATCCTTCAAATTTTGTTCTGCCATATATTTAATAGAGAACATATAGCTGGAATAATCTTTACCAAAAGTACCCTTGGAAATTTTAAATGTATTTTCTTTGGACAAATAATGATTTGTATTTACCTCTCCATCAAAAATATAAGTCACATCACAAATAGCCAAATTAATAGTTCTTTTGAAATTCAGATAGCATTTTTCCCTGCTAAACCATTCAGGCTTTGAATTCCGGGAATCATTTGACGAATAATTGCAAGATCGGACAAAAACAAAAATCCTTTTCATATTTAGCACAAAAGAATTTAAAATTCAGAATCAGAAAACAAATCCATTAGTTGGATTGAAATGGAAAATAAGAATCCAAAAATGACCCTGGTACAAAAAATATATTGACCACATATAATTGCCAACCCAACAATTTACCAGCCCGGTAAATTTTCCCGATTTTTCTACTTTTTCGAAATTCGATAATAATTGATTTCATAGTACAATGTATATATTACAATTTCCAGTGGATGCCTGATTTAATTTCCCTTGCCGGATTACCGGCAATAATTATTGAATTATTTTGAAAGCTCCTTGTAACAACTGAACCAGCAGCAACAATTGTATTATCCTTTAAATTAACACCCTTCAAAATAACAACTTTTGATCCAATCCAAACCTTACTGCCAATAATAATTTCCTTGTTTTCATTGATACGTTTGTCGTTTGCATCGAATATTTTATGCAGATCCGAATCCATAATTTGGACATCCCAGGATAATAGGCAATTGTCTCCAAATTTTATAGATTTATTGCAAATAATAGTACTGGCTGCTATCATGGTAAAACCATTTCCAAATTCAAGCTTTCCTCCAGGGTTTATATTTAAAATAAATCCCTGATTGATGGTTGCAGGACCATTAAAGATAACGTTACCGTAACAATGCCAGATTGAACGACTATTATTTCTATCTCTAATTCCAATTTCACCATATCCCAATTTTACCATGCCCCTTGAAATTGGACTATTTATTGTAATACTACCTTTTTGGGTTTTCATATAAACATTCGACGAAACAAGAATCGGTAGTCTGATGGCTTCACTAAATTTTAAATAATAAAGATTAAAAAGTAGTGAGCGTATGTTTATTATATAATAAAAAGGAAGAGTAAAAACTTTAATTAATAATTGAGTCACTTAAATAAACTATAAATTTATATTCCTAATTAAATATATTGGCAACCTGATTATCCCAATTTAATATATCAATCTTAGGAATCATAGATTTAACTTGTCTTTCAATGAGAATATCATCATTTGCCATGGTCACTATAGCTTTTCTAATACCTTCAATATCATCAACATTACACATTCCTAATTCAGTATCCTCTAGAAAAAACGGGGCGGCACCTACATTTGTAGCAATAACTCCACAACCAGCCCTTACTGCCTCAAATAATGCAATTGGCCCACTTTCTTCCCGGCTTGTATGTATAAAAATTTTTGATCTAAGATATTCATCAAATAGTACTTCTTTATCTTTTATAAATCCCATCCAGATTACAGAATCAGCAATTCCTTTATTTTTTAGTAAAGAATTCCAAGTATTATAAAACTCAATTGTGTAAGAACCTGCAAGTTTTAGTCGCCAACCTGTAATTTGAGGGCTAGCATCAATCCATGCTTGTAATAAGACCTCTGTGGCTTTAATAAAAGTGCCAATTCGTCCAACATGAATAATCACATTTTCACGCTTATCATTTCTCCTATTGTTAATCAATTCCAAAGATTTGGGAGGGCAATTAGGCAGTAATTTAATCTTGTATTTGTTAAACCCATAGAATTTTAAATAGTAGTCAAATGTTTCTTTATTCTCGAGAGTAATAAAATCTGTCCAGAAAAATTTTTGGATGAATTTTAATTTATTCTTAACATTGACTTTCTTTTGATTTACAACTTTTGTTGATTTATCAAATTTCACAACAACTACAGATTTCCTTCTATACTTAATAAAATTATTAAGCTTAAATTTAAAAGTTGACTTAAATGTATTTTCAGGAAAGGAATAAATAAATAAAAAATTACCAAAATCAGCGGCTTTAGATGTTGCTCTTATAAACCAATCCTTGGTGAATTTAAGATTCTCCGTGCGATCAGTAAGAATTGCCTGATCATTTTCGGGAATGTTATTATCTACATAAATGACATTCAATTTACTTCTAAGTCTATCCTGACAGGGATTAGGTCTGGTAATTAAATATGGTTTTACGTTATAATATTTTGCTATAGCCAGTGGAATTTCAATAACTCCTTTATCAATATGTACATCACTAGCTAATTCAAAAACTACAACTACTCCTCTTATCTTCATAGTTAAGTCAATTGTACCATTTATTCATAAGGTCTCCGCACCAATATTCATATATCCTATGTTGATCTTCCGTCCATTGGTCTTTGTACAAATTGGAATAGGTAGTTTTATTATAGGTAGAGATAGTGAGTTTTTCCCCCGAATACTGGATAAAATTTAACAAATCAGCATAATTTTGATCAAATTCTTCCAGTTTGATCATATATCGCTGATCCGTTTTTAAAGAGGCGAATTGCTTTTCTATCTTACTATTCCAATAGTTCCAGTACCAGCAACATCTTTCAAATACTGACATTTTTTGCCATTGGTCTTCACTAAATTCCCCACATAGATAGCCATTCAATCGATATTGTTTCCACTGCTCTAATATAGCTCCATCGTGCGTATCATTAGCTTCTGTATCGGAAAACCAGTTTCTAGCCACTGCACTGGCCACAAATTCATCAGCTCTTCTAATCAACCAGACAAATTTAGAAGCAGGCAATATCTCATGAATTATATCAATAAGGTTTGAGATCTTTTGGTCGCTTTCACCATATGTCAGATGCTTTTCAAATACATTATTTTGCAGGTAGAAATAATGCAAGTAATCTTTTACAGTTTCTCTGCTTATTTTTCTATGTTCATAGTCTGTAGAAAGCCTTATCAGGTTAATATTAGGCTCGTGTAGACAATGTACATTTTTTGCTTTGCTCAGGTTTCTGGCAACTGATTGACTACCAGACCGTCCTGTACCAGCGATAAAGAATACAGGCTGCACTACTTTGTCTAAACTAACTTTATCATCCTCAGCCTCATAAGAAACACCATTCTTCCCTCCATATTTATTCAAAACATCCAGCTGATGATAATGAATTTCATTTCTTTTTTTTATTTCTACCATAGGCGCCGCTCCCATTATAGAAAGGGGCTGGACGTTTTTGGTTACCACAGTACCCATACCTATAATGGCACCATCACCAATGGTAACTCCGGGAATTATACAAACATTTGCTCCGATCCAGACATTTTTTCCGATCCTGACGGTTTTATAATTACTGGAACTATCATAGGGTAGTGCAGCGCCTTCATAATTATGATTATGGGTGTATATTCGTACATTTCGACTGATATGTGTATTATCTCCAATAATTAGTCCACCTCCGCTGGCAAAAAAAGAACCATCCCCAATGTGGACATTATTACCTAATATTAAATTTCCTGGTAAGGTTATAGTAACCAGTCCATTAATTTTAACATTAGCACCTACATATGAACATTTTCTAACTATATTATTATTAATGCTATTTGCTTCGTTTAATTTTATTTTGGAATAAAATTTAGAATTTTCTTCCAGATATAGGTTTAAAAAGTGTTTGAAGACGGAATTAAGGATACCATATAAACCAAAAATCTTCAAAAACTTCAAAAAATATTGCATTATTACTGCCATTTATAATCTACAAGTACACCTTCCACATTATTAGCAGGTATTTTTCCAGTACCATAGTAATCCCCCGGCAATACATTTATAAATGTAGCCTTTTCGACAAAATCAATCATTTCATTTTTATAATATACTGCAACATTTAAATAATAAGAACCTCCTTTTAAAGGAAATCTGTCAAAATCACAAATAAAGAAATTCTTATTTTCCGAAAGCTTTAATTGCTGGGACAGTACACCGCTTCTACATGCTGCTAAATGGACACCCCTAATTGACAAAAATCCAATCGAAATATCTATTACAGAATCTTCCGGTAATTTTGTTTCGAAGAAAACTTTAATTGATGTTTTCTTTCCCGACCCAAGTGACTCAGGAGAGATTAATTGCCCTTCATTAAAAAACTGAATTTCTGAAAATCTAAACACATCTCCACCTTTACGATCCTTGCGATCTTTTAAACTTACATCTCTTACAACATCCTGATTAAACTCTATATAGCGTCTTATTCCTTCATTGGTATCACCAATAAATTCGACCTTACCTTCATTTAGGATGACTACTTTATTGCAAAGGGATTCAATAGAAGCCATATTATGGCTCACAAAAATCACGGTACGATTGGAGGTATTACTGATATCCTGCATCTTACCGATTGCTTTCCGCTGAAATTCAGCATCACCAACGGCAAGTACTTCATCGACAATCAGTATTTCAGGTTCTAAAAATGCTGCAACTGCAAAACCAAGGCGCACTTTCATCCCTGAAGAATATCTTTTAACAGGGGTATCAGCATATTTGAGACAACCGGCAAAATCCATAATCTCGTCAAACTTATTATCAATTTCCTTCTTTGTCATTCCCAAAATGGTACCATTCATATACACATTTTCTCTTCCTGTCAATTCAGGATGAAAACCCGTACCTACTTCAAGCAAAGAGGCTATTCTTCCTTTTATTTTTATTTCACCGCCAGTAGGTGAGGTTATTCTGGATATAATTTTTAATAAGGTCGATTTACCGGCACCATTTCGCCCTATCACACCGATAACATCACCTTTCTCCACTTCGAAAGAAACATCTCTCAAAGAATAAACATATTCATTTTTAGCGGCAGCTTCGGTCCTTATATTGGATACACCAACTTTGGCAAATGGATCTTCCTTGCCTCTGATTTTGGACCACCAACGATTTAAGTCATGACTAATAGTACCGGTACCAACTTCACCCAGTCGATAAACCTTACTTATTTTATTAATTAATACTACCTTCTCTTTCATAATTAAACAGTATCCATAAAGCTTTTTTCAGTCTTATTAAAAACAAGCAGACCAAAAAACAATAATAAAATCATAAATACAGAACTGTAAACCAACAAGTTCAATTGCAAATCAGAACCCAGAAATACAGATCTAAAATTTTCAACTACACCGGTTATAGGGTTATTGGTTATGTAACCTCTCATACTATCAGGTACTGATGATAATGGGTAAATAACGGGGGTTGCATACATCAACAACTGAACTCCAAACTGCAATAGGAAAGTCAGATCTCTGTATTTTGCAGTCAATGAGGTAAAAACAAGTCCTGCTCCCATACCCAATCCTGCCATGATAATTAATAAAAAGGGAACTAATAGAATTGAAGGTCCTAGGTTCAGTGTCACTTCTCCTTTAACTAAAAAATATACGTAGAACCCAAAAAATAATAACAGTTGGATTAGAAACTTAATTAATCCGGAGGTTATTTTAGACAAAGGCACTATGATCCTTGGAAAATAAACCTTGCCAAACAAATCTGCATTTTCTTTAAATGTCTTAGATGTCATATTAAAGGATTCTGAAAAATAATTCCAGATAACGATACCTGACATATAAAATAAAACAGGAGGAATGCCACTGGTTGGAATTTTGGCTATTCTATTAAAAACCAATATATAAATAAGAGTAGTAAAGATAGGTTGAACAAAGAACCATATGGGCCCCAAAACCGTTTGTTTGTATACTGTAACAACATCTTTTCTTACAAACATGCTGTATAAGTCTTTATACCTCAGAATATCTTTAATATTCAATTCAAACAGTTTTCTGTCCGGAGTTATAATTGTAGTATATTGATTCTCTATTTTACTCATGAACAAACTTATTTATTAGAAAATTTACCAACAATAAAGGATTTACATTTATTAGCTATACTATTTTTATTTGAGACTGAATCAGAATCTCCGTAACCATAACTTTCGCCATAGCCATAATTATAACCATAATAGGAATTTCCTTTTACTTTAAAATCATTTACAACCATATTTAAATTGCTAATTTTTTTCTGGATAAACAGGTTATTAACAAATTGCAATAATCGGAACCTTGTATACCCAAATCGAACGATATATAAATTAATATCAGAATTCTGAATAAGACTAAACCCATCAGAAACTAAACCAATTGGTGGGGTATCTATAATTACGAAATCATATTGTAACCGAAGATCTTCAATAAGGTTTTTCATTTTAACCGAGTTGAGTAATTCAGCCGGGTTGGGAGGAATTGGGCCTGCCGTTAACAGTTCAAAATTATCAATGTTTGTTTTAATAATTGTTTCCTCAAGACTAGTAATACCAGATAGATAAGTACTTAAACCCTTATCATTGGCCAAATGAAAATCATCAAATATTTTAGGTTTTCTGAGGTCAGCACCAATCAATATTACTTTCTTATCGGATATGGCCAGAATATTGGACAGATTAATTGAAAAAAAAGTTTTACCCTCGCCACCTATTGATGAGGTAACTACAATTACCTTATTCTTCTTTTCCGGGGCCAGATAATTTAAGTTAGTCCTAATAGATCTAAACGACTCCGCAATTGTGGATTTAGGTGATTCTGATACGGCAAGATTAGATTTTTGATCATTATGACCCACAATACCCAGTATTGGAATTTGAGTTTTGTTTTCCAAATCTTCTATATTGGATATTTTATCATTTAAAAACTCTAATAACAAAATTAAGGCAACAGATAAAGCTATTCCAATAAAAGTTGCTACGTTATATATTGAGGATGAATCAGGAGATACTAAGATGGCTTCATTTACAACTGCAGGGTCAACCAACTGACGATCAGCTTTTGTTGAAGCTTTAGTAATACCAGCTTCTGCTTTTTTTTCCAGAAGAAAATTATATAGATGGTTGTTTAAATTAAACCTTCTTTCAATATCAAGCCATAAACGATCTTGTTCCGGTAGTGATTCTAATTTTGATTCTAAATCTGCAATTTTTTTATCAATATCTCTTATCGGTATTTGTGATACTTCCAGTATGCTTTTGACATTTTCAAACAGCATATTGGTCGTATTTTCAATCTTTTTATCAAGATCTTTTACATAGGGATTTTTACTGGATGATCTTTCACTTAGCAACATCCTCTCTGTTCTGTAGGAAATCAATTCTGCTATGATTCCATTCAATATTTCATCCTCAATCCCTATAGATGAAGGAGCGACCAGATCTTTTAAATCTTTATTTTCTTTGATATAATTAAGAACATATTGATAATATTGTGTTTTCAACATCAATTCTGCCTTCTCTTCAGTCAATAACTGAAGCCTTTCATAGGCTAACCCATAACTATTGGCTAAATCAGGAACTTTATTAGTAGATCTAAATTCTTTTATTTCCTTTTCTACGTCCACCAGAGATTCAGATATGCTTTTAATCTGATCATCAATAAACCTTATAGTATTGGATACAATTGCATTTTTCTCTTCTAAATTTAAACGAACTACGACTTCACAATATTTATTAAGAAAATCAACATCTTTAGCAGCAGAAGGCCCCATAGCCGAAACCATTAAAATAGAAGACTCCTTACTAATAGGCAAAATCTGAAGTTTATTTTTATATTGATTTACAATATTTTCAGTACTATTAATGGTATAATAATACATTCCTTCCGCATTTTCAAAATAAGGATTTTGCAAAAGTATTTTAAAAGAGAAATTCTCATCTTCATACTTTTCGCCGAACTTAAGTTCCTTATTTATTGAAACCTGAGAAACCGTTTTTCTATCCTTGTTCAAACTTAGATCATACAAGGCAATATTATTACCCCTACCTATTATCCGATAGGTATTACTTCCGGTTTTTTGAAAAGTAAATGAGATATTTACTCCTTGTACATGACTTGTATCCAGAATTACTTTAAATGGAGATTCCGGATAAAATTCAACAGTCTTGATGTTTCCTTTATGAAAATAAGATATTCTAAAATCCGGAAGTTCTTCAACCACTCGGGTAATAACTTCTGAACTTTTTAATAAATATATATCATCCTGAATATTTCTACTTTTATTAAAAACATCCAAACCTCCAAGAGTTCTGATGGATTTATCATCATCTTTTAAGATAATTGTAGATTTAACTTTGTAGATATTTGGCTGATATCGCAAATAAAACTTTGCTATAAGTACCGATAATCCTATAAATAGGACAAAAAGATACCATTTGGACAAAAAACTCCAAAGTATTTTTTTAAAATTAGTAGATTCACTTTTCTTTTCTTGAAACTCCATTAAAGTGTGGTAATTAATCGCTGAGCAAAATATACTAAAGAGGTAACACCTAGAACTTTTATTACCATTCCTAAATTATCTAAAAAGACTTTCGCTTTCAAAGGCTTGATATGAACCACGTCATTAGGTTGTAGGTAATAGTAATCTGAAGTAATAATATCTTTTTGGGTAAGGTCTACTGTTGCTAAGGTTAGATTGCCATTTTGATTTCGTAGTATTTCAACTTCCTTCTTGTTAGAGTACTTATCCAAACCAGAACTTGCAATTATTTCAAAAATATTTACCCGATCATCTGTAAAAGAGATAATTTGCTCCTGGGAATCACCAATAACTACAACATTATATTCTGCCAATCGACAAATAATGTATGCATCCGTAACCATTTCTCTAATTAATACTGATATCGTATCCGAAGCTTCTTCAACAGTAATTCCTTCTACATATACTTTACCAAGCATCGGAATTTCAACATTACCTTCACTATCAATTATGTAATTATTTAAATTCCCTTGATTTTGACCACCTGACCCTCCACTACCCTGCCCCGATCTTACATTTAGGTTGAAAAATTCAGTAATTTTTTCATTCATACTGAAAACTCTGATATTTAGCCGATCATTTACTTGAAGCTTATATTGATATTTTGGTTTAAGTATGGTATCTGCAGTAACTCTGCCATCCTGAAGATATATTCTTTTTTTAAAAGGAACACACGAATAGAGTCCCAAAAGGAATAGCAGACAAACTAATAATCGAATCATGTATTTTTTTGAAAGTAAATGTTATTAAGCATGTTTATTACAAATTAAATTTTAGACAAATTTAATTATTTCAAGTTTCAACTTTCAATTTTCCTTATGCAAATAATATTCTACGTTAAGCCAAACAAGCTGAAAAGATTGGTATTTCAGTTATATTTTCACTAAAACTTCAAAATTAATAAATTTATTGTTATAAACTAAGATTGTATTTTTTTTTAGCACATCTGTATTTAAAAAAAAAGCACAAGAAAGGCATGGGATAAAACACAAAAGCCTCCTCATTGCTGAGAAGGCTTGTCCCTTAATGAAACCGTAGCTGGCAGAAATATCAAGGGTGAAAAAATTGCTCTTAAAAAGTATGTGCAATATAGAGCAGGTTTTTTATTCTGCAAAATATTTATGATATTTTTTTAAAAATATTACATTAGATGTTGCAACGTTTATCTAGACTATTATTTCGATTAGCATTGCATAATTTATAGTAAATAGCAATTAAAGCCAATACATATATAGAACCATAATAATTACAACCTGCAATTTGCGAGCATTTTATTACACATAACTACAGATTATTACACCAAAACCAACCGGTTGTATCAGGTTTTTAATATCTAAAAGTGTCAACTCTTTGCATTTCCAGATTGAATGGATACCGGATATTCTTCTTTTGAGAGCAGAATTCCAGTATGACGAAAGTATTATAAACATTTAGCCAAAATCCCTACCTTTGCATTCAAATTTCAATCTTTTTATCCTTTCTATACTATGAAATACCTTTTGCCAGGGCTTATACTATTGGTTACTATTTTTTCCATTTCCTGCAACAAAGACGACGATAGCATAAATACCGGCAACCCGGGAATCTGCGATAATGCCGGTATAACAATAGAAAGCAGGGTAAGTGCTGATACTGTATTTATTAATGGCAAAGGCGGAATAGCCCCCTATTCTTACTCTATAAATGGTAGTTTCTTTTCACTTATCAATACATTCACCAATCTGGATTTAGGGGAAACAAATTTATATGTACAGGATTCCAGGGGCTGTATAGCAGTTTCAAAAATATCGGTAGATTATAAATCAACTGTATATGATAGTCGTAATGCTTATACATACAAAGCAGCCAAAATTGGTCAGCAGGTTTGGATAGCTGAAAATATGAAGTACTCCGTAAGCGGATACACTACCTGTTATGACGACAATGATGAAAATTGCAAGAATCTTGGTACTTTATACTTCCGAAAAAATATCGGTTCCGTATGCCCCAGCGGTTATCGCTTGCCTACTATAGCAGACTTCAATATACTTACCGATACATTGAGTAAACTAGGCAATACCTATGATTTGATAACTACTACAGGAGGCAATCAATTTGAAGCCAAACTAAACGGTTACAAACAAAACGGTTATATAAACATAAATCAGGGAACTGCATTTTGGACGAATGACTTTTCGGTAAACGGATCGGACACCTTGTATACAGCCTTTGAAATAACAGCACCTGACCAAGTTACATTTAACAATAATTTTAAAGATAGTTCAGCTGCCTATGTGCGTTGTATTAGGAATTAGTTATAAGTTGTACGTATTAAGTTTTAGGTTTTAGGTTTTTAGTGGTGTGAGTAATGGATGTGTTGAAAAATCAGGAAACGATTTACTTATATAGTTGGTATTTATTACTTGCATAGTCAATTGCATATTTTTTATTTTAACTATTGATCTGAAATGCTTCTTGAAGAAGAGATAAAGCAAAAGAGCTTTAAAAACGAGCAGGAAAAAGGGATTGTAAATTTGATCTATACCTACAATTGGATGGATCATCAGATGAAGGCATTTTTTAAAGAATATGACCTTACTCCGCAACAGTTTAATATCTTAAGAATATTGCGAGGACAATACCCAAATCCTTGTTCCGTGATTACCTTAAGGGAAAGGATGTTAGATAAAATGTCAGACGCTTCCAGAATTGTGGAGAGGCTTCGTATAAAAAACCTGGTCATCCGCAATATATCCCCTACCGACCGCAGATCGGTTGATATAATTATATCTGAAACCGGCTTAGACCTTCTAAAAAGTATCGATCAGCATTTCGATGGTGTTCAAAAGTCTATTTTTTCAATGTTAGAAAACGAAGAGGCCAAACTACTTAATCAATTGCTGGATAAAATGAGGGGGTGATTTTTAGCAAACTTTTATTCCCAATGAGATTCTTCGCTGGGCGCTCAGAATGACAGATAAACAAAACTTTTCACCCGAAGTCCTCTGTCATCCTGAGGAACGAAGGATCTCATTTTAATTTACAGCAAAACAGATTTCCTTTAGGATGGCTACTTAAAAATTAAGCATTTTTATGTCATACAATTTTTTTGTATACATCACTACCAACCCCAATAGAACTGTCCTATACACAGGCGTGACCAATGATTTGCCTACCAGGCTACAACAACATTATGAGGAAAGCAAAATATCACATAAGACTTTTACGGGCAGATACAATTGCTATAATCTTTTGTATTACGAACGCTTTTCAGATATCAATCATGCAATTGATAGAGAAAAGGAAATAAAAGGTTGGTTGCGCATTAAAAAAGAACGATTAATAGAATCAATAAATCCAAGATGGAGATTCTTAAATGAGGAAATTCAGGAATAACAAAATATTGACCTGAAGCCTGCTGTATTCAATAGAAACGGAAGATCGCTTTCCAGAATGAATTATATAAAATGAGATTCTTCGCTGGGCGCTCAGAATGACAAGGATATAAACGCTCAGAATAACATGGAAAACAATAGGGCAAACGCATTTAGCCTTAAAAATCTTCGAGGATTGTTAACATAACAGGAAAATCTTACTAAATACACCACGTAAGCCCTAAGGATGATTCTAATCCTTGAAGGTTTAACCTCATATATTTTTAAATGCGTCTGCCCTATGGAAGACAAGGTATGTACTATTATTAACTTGCGTACCTACTAAATTGCAAACTTTTCAACTATTCCCCTTCCAAAGCCTGTTTCAAATCTTCAATTAGATCTTCTATATCTTCAACCCCTACACTAAGTCTTATTAAAGAATCTTTCAATCCGGCTTTTTCTCTTTCCGTTTTAGGTATACTGGCGTGGGTCATGGTGGCTGGATGTCCGCATAAAGATTCAATTCCACCCAACGATTCTGCTAAAGAAAACAATTCGGTTTTTTCCAGAAATGATTTAACATCTTCCAGCTTGTCTCCTTTTAGTGTGAAAGAAAGCATTCCGCCAAATGTATTCATTTGCTTTTGGGCAATTTTATGCGATTTATGCGAGGCCAAACCCGGATAATATACCTTATCGACTTTTGGATGCGATTCCAGCCAGGCAGCTATTCTAGCAGCATTTGAACTATGTCTTTCCATACGTAAATGCAAGGTTTTAATACCCCGCAATACCAGAAAACAATCTTGCGGTCCGGGTACTGCCCCGCAGCTATTCTGAATAAATGCTAATTTCTGAGCCAGTTCGGAATTGTTAACAACAATTGCCCCCATTACCACATCAGAATGTCCGGAAAGGTACTTGGTTACAGAATGCATCACAATATCAACTCCCATTTCTAATGGTCTGTGTATATATGGAGTGGCAAATGTATTATCGACAGCTACCAGAATTTGGTGCTGACGTGCAAGGTTTACAACAGCTTCTATATCAATAATATTCAACAATGGATTGGTAGGTGTTTCTATCCAAATCAGTTTGGTTGAGGAGTTAATTTTTTCGCTAATATTCTTTACTTCATCCATTGGAACAAAATGAAATTTTATACCCAGGGGTTCAAAAATTTTGGTAAAGATTCTATAACTACCGCCATATAGATCGTTGGTAGAAATAACCTCGTCACCGGGTTGTAATAGTTTGATGATAGTGTCTATAGCAGCCATACCGGAGGCGAAGCATAGTCCGTATAGGCCATTTTCCAAGGCAGCGATGCTATTTTGCAAGGCTGTACGGGTTGGATTATGCGTTCTGGAGTATTCGTATCCTTTATGATCGCCGGGTGAAGCCTGCACGTAGGTGGAGGTCTGATATATAGGTGTCATAATGGCACCGGTAGCAGGGTCTGGCTGAATACCAGCATGTATGGCTTTAGTTCCGAATTTCATAGTATAAGGTTTTACGTATTACGTGGTACGTGGTACGGTTTAGGTTTTAGTGAAATGTGAAATGTAAAATGTAAAAAGTTAAAGGTAAAAAGAATTAAGTTTTTCGTTAACGTTAAACTCCTTTCATTACCCGAAAGTAGCATCTTTTATTAAAATACCAAGGCAAGGAATATTTTCTTAATTTTGAACAAATTGCAAGCATGCCAGCTGTCAGAACTTCATTCTCCATAGTATACCTCATATTCTTAAGTGTATTTCCGGTTCTGTTTAGTAGTTTTTCGGCTTATTATCTATATGACTATCAAGATGTACTCAATACTTTTAGTTATAATGATTTGATAATTCTGTATATCTGTGCCGGTTTTACTATGGCGCTGGCCCTCACACCTACTACATTTGTGGCCATTTGCAGCGGGTATTTCCTCAAAGACATGGCTGTATTTTTTGTAATCCCCTCCTATTTATTAGCAAGCATTATAGGGTATTATGCATCTAACTTAATAGATCAGGGCAATTTATTAGAACAGCTTTCTCAAAAAGAAAAGGTAAAATCCTTTATTTACAATTTGAAGGAAAGGTCATTCAGTTTTGTAGTTTTATCCAGAATTTCGCCTGTCCTTCCTTTTGCTCTGATGAATTTTGTACTGGCGGCTCTGAAAGTGCGATTGAAGATATTTTTACTGGCCGGTTTTATTGGTATGTTGCCACGAACACTACTGTTTATCTGGGTGGGTAGCGAGGCTAAAGGCTTGGTTGATGCGTTGAATAATCCAAATGAAAGCTACCTGACACAGCTTTCTGTAATAGTTTTGGTTATAATTTCTGTTTTGGGTATTAGTTACATAATTGGAAAAGCGATACGTAATTCGTAATACGTGTTACGTAATACGTTTTAAGTTATAAGTTATAAGTTTTCAGGATTTTAACACGTACAACTTAATACGTACAACGTACAACTTCTCACGTAAAACGTTTCTAAAACAACAACTCGGTAAGGGACTTCAATGGTGGTTTATAGTCTTCACCAAACAGTTCGAAATAGACGGTATTACCAATTTTCTCCTTCACCCCTGACTCATTTATCACCTCCTGAAAAGTTTTGTAAAAATCCAGGGATTTGAGAAATACAGTTCTATCCTCTTCATTAAGCTTGATGGCAACATCGATAAATTTAGAATGGCTACGGTTTACTTCATAGTTGCCACCTTTGGTATCATCATCGCCGCCTTCATCGCGGGGCAGGGTTAAAAAGGCCAGCCTTTTAATGTTTAATTTGCCTTTCTTTTTGAGGTTGATATAAATTCGTTTTACAATAAAATGTGTAGTTATATGATCGTGGTGACCGCTGATGCCATGCACCGGATAGGTGACCAGAATATCGGGGCTGATTTCAGTAATATGTTCTTCAATTACTTTTTCTAATACAATAGGGTCATAGTGAGCTAACATCCCATCTTCAAACTCCATAATTCTGAGGCTGCTTAGTTTCATAAAACCAGCCACAGCCTCCAATTCTTTAGCTCTGATATCAGCCATTTGCTCTTCACTATATCCAAGTTGGAAACGCACTTTGGTTGCTTCGCCTCTGGTAAGGGTAAGCAGATGTACTTCGTGCCCATCTTTAATCTGCTGGTGCATAACTGCTGTAGGACCAAAAGATTCATCATCAGGATGTGGAAATATGTATAAAAATTTCATCGAAAATGGTTCAAAGGGCCAACATTTAACTATATAAATACTTTAGTTCATAGAAAGTTTTTAAATCCTTTCAAAGATCTTTTCGTTATTATAGAAACATGCCAAGAAGCATATTATTTTTACACTTAATTTTACTGTGATGAAGACTTTTACCGAGGAAGAGAATCCTAATTCTAAAATTTCAAAAGAAGAAGCCCGCCAGGAAGGTAGTTTTTTAGATGGCCCGAGATCAAGAAAACGTGAGTTTTGGTTTACCATTAAAATAATGCTTGAATTTATACGTGGATTCAGAGCTTTACACTTTGTTGGTCCGTGTATTACCGTATTTGGATCTGCTCGTTTTAAGGAAGACCATCCGTATTATAAATTGTCTATGGAAGTTGGTCGTGCATTGGCAAAACTTGGCTTTACAGTTATGACCGGTGGTGGCCCCGGTGTAATGGAAGCTGCCAACCGTGGTGCAAAAGAAGCCGGTGGCAGATCTGTAGGTTGCAATATTGTACTGCCATTTGAGCAATATGCCAATCCGTACCTGGATAAATGGGTTAATATTAAATATTTCTTTGTAAGAAAAGTGCTTTTGTCCAAATACTCCTACGGCTTTGTAGTAATGCCGGGCGGATACGGTACATTGGACGAATACTTTGAAGCATTAACCTTGGTGCAGACTGTAAAAGTAAAAAAGTTTCCTCTGGTATTGATGGGTACAGATTATCATAAACACCTAAGTGAACATATTGAATTAATGGCACGTGAAGGAACCATCAATCCGGAGGACAAGAATTTGTTCCTTGTTACAGATTCCGTAGAAGAGGCTATGAAACATATTGAGAAATATTCTATTGAGCACTTCGGTCTGAGAAAAACCAAAAAAATAAAACGCTACTTCTGGCTTGGGGAAGAAAGGTAGTACGTTTTACGTTTTAGGCTATTAGTAAAATTCAAAGGCTTAAAGTTTGAGGGAAATTTTAATTAAAATTTTTACTTCAAACTTTAAGCCTTTAGCTTTTAACTATTATTTCAACTATTGAGCATCTAAAATCTTAAACAACTCATCAAGTTTTGGTGTCAAAATAATTTCAGTTCTTCTGTTTTTCTGACGAGCTTCTTTGGTTTTAGCTTCATCTACAGGCAGGTGTTCACCGCGACCGCTAGCGACCAGTTTCTCCGGTTGAACCCCAGCATCGGTAAGGATACGCACAATTGAAGTTGCACGAAGCACACTCAAATCCCAGTTATCTTTCATACCGTTAGTTCCTTTTGCCATAGGCACATCGTCGGTATGACCTTCAATCATAGCTCGTATATCCTGCTGATCTTTTAATACACCAGCTAGTTTTTTCAGAGCATCAACACCCTTAGAATCAACTGTGGTGCTACCGGACTTAAAAAGCAATTGTTCAGAAAGCGAGACATAGACCTTTCCGTTTTTTACTTCTACTTTCAGGTCATTATCTTTAAAGCCTAGTAAAGCACCAGACACTTTATTTTTAAGGTCATTTACCGCTTTATCTTTGTCAGCCAGCACTTTTTCTAATTCTTTAACTCTGGCTTCACGAGCTTGAAGATCAGCATTAAGGTTATTAATTCTTTCTTGCGACTCAAGCAAATCTTTTTCTCTCTTGGCCAGATCGGAACTAAGTTTCGAAGTTTCGGAGGCACTATTTTGTCTTAGTCGATCATGATTTTGCAACAAACGTTCATATGAATCATTTAAAGCAGCATAGTTGTTTAACGTTTTTCTGAGGATAATACCGGTTTGTGCTGTGTCAGTCTCCAATTTAGAGATATTGCGTTGCATATTTTCGATCTGCGAATCCAGGTCTTTAAGGTCTTTTTCCAATCCGGCTATGTCTCCAAGGGCTTTTTCAAGATTCTGATCGCAATCGGCTTTTTCAGCTTCTAACAAGGTTTTTCTGGCGTTGAGATCGTCAAACTTTTTTTGCGTAACGCAAGAATTTAAGGTCAGGCCTAATATGCCTGCACAAAAAACACCGGTGATAATTCGTGAACTGATAATCATAGTTAGGTTATGGTTTTTGCTAAAATAAAAGAAATTAGACACAAGTTTAAAGTTTAAAAGTCGAAAGTTTAAGGCTTAAAGCTAAAGTCCAGGAAAACTTATCACGTTTAAGTTATCACTATTTAAAAAATTGCTTAATAGCATCTGCAATGTATAGAACCTGTTCATTCTCCAATTCATAAAACAATGGCAAACGAACTATTCTGTTACATATACTTTCTGTGAACCCCAAACTTATCAGCGGATAATTATTTATAAACCAAGGACTAGTGTGTAAAGGCAAATAATGAAAAACTGCTTTAATTTGTTTATCATTCAAAAATTTCAATAAAGAATCACGCTGTTGCTCGTCACTACAAAGTAACCAATACATTTGCCCGTTGACGGAAGCATAGTCAGGAATATAGGGTAGTTTAACTTTACCAGCATTCTGCAAAGGCAATAATGTCTGATTATAAAGATTCCAGATTGCAATTCGTCGGTTAATAATGACTTTATAATTTTCAAGCTGAGCATAAAGATATGCAGCGTTTATATCACTCGGCAGAAATGAAGAACCTAGTTCCTGCCAGGTATATTTGTCAATTTCGCCGCGAAATAATTTAGTACGGTCAGTACCCTTTTCCCGGATTATTTCTGCCCGTTCTACCAATGTAGGATTATTTACAACAAGTGCACCACCTTCTCCGCAAATGATATTTTTGGTTTCGTGGAAGGAGAATGTAGCCAAATCGCCAAAGGAACCTAGTCGTTGCTGATCTCCATTGGTATTGATATAATATGAATCAAAAGCCAAGGCTGCATCTTCGATAAGGAAAAGTTGGTGTTTTCTACATAAGCTGGTTATACGATCCATATCGCAGGCCACACCTCCATAATGCACTATAACAACGGCTCGGGTTTGAGGGGTAACAAGTCGTTCTATTTCTGAGGATGCAATATTAAGTGTTTCAGGATCAATATCGGCAAAGTCAATAATTGCACCTCGAAGTGCAAAAGCATTAGCAGCCGACACAAAATTAAAGGAAGGCATTATTACCCTGTCGCCCGGTTTAATATTGAGCAATAAAGCACACATCTCCAGTGCATCGGTGCATGAGGTAGTAAGTAAGGTCTTATTAAAACTCAGGTTCTGCTCAAAGAATTGTTGGCACAATTTAGTGTATTTGCCGTCGCCGGAAATCTTACCGGAATGCACCGCATCGCTTATATAGGCCAACTCATTGCCTATAGTAAATGGTTTATTAAATGGGATTTTCTGTGCGATAGTTGTAATGTTTTACGTATTACGTTTTACGTTTTACGTTATACGTTATACGTGAAAAAGTTAGCTTGAACGTTATTTTTTTTATTTTTTGAAAGTACGATCTTTTTTCTGGATAAAAGCAAAATACACCATTGAAAAATGAAATTGCATATTCGGGGTTAACCCAACTAAATCAGGTAGTACGGCTCGTTTCTCGTAAAGTTATATAAGATTTTATATACAAGCTCTTGACAAAAAAATAACAACTTACAAAGAATCAAACATCAAGATCATCACTCAAAAACACACAAAACAGAGACGTCTAAATGCTCTGCTTTGTGTATCTGATTATTTGTTTTTATTTATACTTTACTTTAGTCGCAACCTCTTGATCTTTGTTGGTTTCAGCATTCTTTTTAGTAAGCAAGAGTACTTCATGTGCTACAACTTCAGTAATGTATGCCTTACTACCGTCCTTGGCTTCATAACTTCTGGAAACCAGTTTACCTTCTATAGCCAATTCAGTTCCTTTGGATATAAATTTTTCGGCAAATTCGGCTTGTTTGCCCCAAACCACAACAGTATGCCAATAGGTTTCTTCTACTTTTTCACCTTTTGCATTGGTATAATGGTCGTTGGTGGCAATGGAAAACCTGGCCATAGTGGTGCCGGTGCTTAAATTTTTCACTTCAGGGTCTTTACCTACATAACCCATTAATTGTACTCTGTTTTTTAAATTACTCATAGCTGTGTTGTTTTAAAATTTAGTTAAACATTATTTATACCCAAGGGCATTTGAAACAATAACCCAAAACTATTTGAATGGAATAAGGTTTATTCACATCTAAATATGTATAGACGTTTATAAACGTTTAAAAACACCTAACTATTTAATAACTAAAGCTATGTATAAAAAACCATGTATAGAGTGTAATCATGAATTTTTTGGCAGAAGTGATAAAAAATATTGTTCTGACAATTGTCGCAATGCTTTTCACAACAAACAAAAAGCTGATGAGAACCAACTCATTAATCAGGTAAACGGGATATTAAGAAAGAATAGAAAGATTCTGCACGAGGTTTTCAATAAAGGAAAAACCAGAATATCAAAAGAAAAACTATTAAGTCAGGGTTTTAACTTTACGTATTATACCAATATATACAAAACAGGGCAGGGCAAGGAATACTATTTTTGTTATGAGCAGGGATATATTTTTCAGGATTATGAGCAGGTTCAACTAGTGATCAAGAAGGATTATGTAGAATAGAAGCAGCATAAAAACTACATGTAAGATTTACCTATTCAATATTTACTAATTAGTAATGACCAAAATAGCCAAATAGTACCAAAAAATAATTCATAATAAATAGCATATTCAAATCAAAATAAAAATCCAAAACCTAACCCTAACTCATTAAATAAAAGCGAAAAAGAAGTTATACCATGCGAAATCAATAAAACTATAAACCGGAAAAATTTGCTTGTTTAGAACTTTCGATTATCCCAAATTTACATTTCCATAACACAACACCATAAAAACTAACCTTTTACAATTTACAAAGAGTGAAATTTATAAAAATAATACAATTAAAACACATTTAGTACAATTTACAAAAACCTAACACTTTCAAATAGCCAAAAGCTATTTAAATCAATAAATACATGTCTCTTACAATATAAACTAAAAAAATAATTTATTACCATTCATAACTACCATTCATTTTTTTATCTATTTTTAGTACAAAATAAACTTTTACTCATTTTATCAGTATTAAGGCATAATATTCATGTACTTTATTGAAGCAAATTAATGATTCATCCCGATTTAGAACTACGATTTATCAACGATGCCATAGGAAGTGGGATCTTTGCAAAAAAATTTATTCCTGCAGGCACTATTACTTATGTAAAAGACTCACTGGAAATAGAAATTACACCTGAAAGTTTTCAGAAACACAACTCTGAGATGCAGGAAATAATTGACAAATACTCTTATATTGATGAGCGAGGCATCAAAATTATAAGCTGGGATATTGCCAAATTTGTAAATCATAGCTGCAACTGTAATACCATGAGTACTGGTTACGGATTTGAAATTGCTATCAGAGATATTGAAGAAGGTGAAGAAATGACAGATGAATATGGGTTGTTTAATATAGAGCAGGATTTCACCTGTATGTGTGGAGCACCCAATTGCCGGGCATCTATAAAAGGTGATGATATTGATACTTTTCATAAACCCTGGGACCAGAAAATTTCTAAAGTCCTGCCTAAGTTGTTCGTCAATGAGCAACCTTTAAAGAAATTTCTCGACCCTTCTACCCTATCCCAGTTAAAAGCCTATTTAGATAATCCGGGAACTTACCGGTCAGTACAGCACCTGCGGTACTATCCGGAAGTTTCAAAAATACTTAAATAGAGAAGGCCCGAAAGGGCCTTTTTTTTATGATATTGAAAATAAATGTGATAATAGTCATTTTCAAGTTTAAACTAAAAAGATCAAAAAAATAACCCACCGAATCCGATTTATATTATTCATAAATCTCTTTTCTATGACCAAGGTTGATTAAATCTACAATCAAATTGCTATCAATTACCTCATATATAATACGAAAATCTCCTACTCGTATACGGAAACCATCCCTGCCTTTTAGTTTTTTATAACCAGCAGGTCTTGGATTTTTCGCCAAACCACCTATTGCATTTAAGATTGGTGCAGCAATATTATCCGAAAGTTTATCTAATTGCTTTTGAGCTTTCTTTGATAAAAAACAACATATTCAGGCATTTTTATCTTTCCTTTTCTCTAAATATTCAGAAAAAAGCATTCTTTCTCCAATATCTTCTTTTTTAGCCTGGTCATACAATTTAACATCTACAATATCTTCCAATTCCTCAATGAGATATTCAAATTCTTTAACGGGTAAAATAACCATCGATTTTTCACCACTGGAATCCTTTATGTATTGAGGATGTATTTTTATCATAATTGTACTCTTTATTTGACAAAACCAAGCTTGCGCACTTACTTTCTACTTTTACTACTAAATATACAAAATAATAAAATCATTTGTTCTTAACGCGACATTCTTATAGGCAGATTAAGCTCATTCAATTTATAAGTTTATACCCTCCCGGTATTGTATTTATGTATAGCTAATTCAAGGTTTGCTGAAAATATTCTTAATTCAAGGTTTAAAAATTCTTAATCTGCCTTCCAGATTTTTGCTTATATTTATCACGTTTTAACACATGAAAGTCCTTACAAACTTGAGTTCTAAAGCTTATTGAAACTGTAATATGCGACTTATAATAAACCAACATTAAAAGCATTTATTTTCCAAGACAATAATATATCCATCATGGCTGAATTTAGTTTCCAGAAACCATTTCCGATCAAAAAAGACCCAACCAAATACACACTTGTAACCAGGGATTTTGTTTCTACCATTGAAGTTGATGGCAGAAAGATTCTAAAAGTAGATCCGAAAGCACTTGAAGTACTGGCCGAACGTGCGCTGGCGGATGTTTCTTTCTTTTTACGAGAAACACATTTAACCAAAATATCCAATATACTAAAAGACCCTGAAGCAACTGACAATGACCGATTTGTAGCCTATACACTGCTGCAAAATGCCGTAACCGCAGCCGAAGGCAAACTTCCTTCTTGCCAGGATACGGGCACTGCCATTGTTATGGGCAAAAAGGGCGAAAATGTATGGACAGGCGCTAACGATGAAGAAGCCTTATCAAAAGGAATTTATAATACCTATCAGGCACGAAACCTGCGCTATTCTCAAGTTGTACCGCTGACCATGTTTGATGAAAAGAACTCAGGCACCAATCTGCCGGCTCAGATAGATTTGTATGCTGAAGAGGGCAATGAATACAAATTTTTATTTCTGGCAAAAGGTGGCGGATCGGCCAATAAAACTTATTTATATCAGCAAACTAAGGCTTTACTAAACCCTGATAGTTTGGCTGAGTTTGTAAAAAACAAAATTAAAGACCTGGGTACTTCTGCTTGCCCGCCCTATCACCTTGCTTTGGTTATTGGCGGTACTTCTGCCGAAGCAAACCTTAAAGCTGTAAAACTGGCATCTGCCGGATACTATGATGAATTGCCGACAGAAGGCAATATGGGTGGCCAGGCCTTCCGTGATTTAGAATGGGAAGCAAAAGTACAGTTGATTTGTCAGGAAAGTATGATTGGGGCACAGTTTGGTGGCAAGTACTTTACACATGATGTACGGGTAATCCGCTTGCCTAGACATGCTGCATCTTGTCCGGTTGGTATGGGTGTAAGTTGCTCAGCCGATAGAAATATAAAAGGTAAAATAACCGAAGAAGGGGTTTTTGTAGAAGCTCTGGAAACCAATCCGTCCAAATTCCTGCCTGCTCAGGCTCCGCATTTGGAAGCTCCGGTAGATATAGATCTGAACCAGCCAATGGCAGATGTATTGAAAATACTTTCTCAATACCCGATCAAAACACGACTACGCCTAAAAGGAACTTTGATAGTAGCCCGGGATATAGCTCATGCACAGATCAAGGAATTGCTGGATGCAGGCAAACCAATGCCGGAGTATTTCAAAAACCATCCAATATACTATGCAGGACCAGCCAAAACACCGGAAGGCATGCCAAGTGGCAGTTTCGGACCAACTACGGCAGGTCGTATGGATTCGTATGTAAACTTATTCCAAAGCCACGGTGGCTCTATGATAATGTTGGCAAAAGGAAACCGTTCAAAAGCAGTTACCGAAGCCTGCAAGCAATACGGTGGATTCTACTTAGGCTCAATAGGTGGACCAGCAGCAATTCTGGCCAAAGAAAATATCAAATCTGTAGAGGTGGTAGATTTCCCTGAACTGGGTATGGAAGCGGTACGAAAAATAGAAGTGGTAGATTTCCCTGCTTTCATTATTTGTGATGATAAAGGAAATGATTTTTTCGCCAATATATAACCTTGTTAACGTCAACGAGGTTTAAAACCTCGTTGACGTTGAACACCTCGTTGACGTTGAACCTATTGTTTTAAAATCTTATACGTCTGTATATCATTTTGCGACTCCAGCTTCATAATATATAAACCCGGCGCAAGTGTATTATCCAATTGCAGGTTGTGACTACCCTGCTTATTATGACTATACAACTTCGTACCATCCGATTTATATACTGTAACTGTATATGATGCATCGTTAACTGATTGCACTTGTTCAGTATCAAGATCAGCATTACTTAACCTCATGCCATTACTCACTTCGCAGATCTTTATATTTTTTAACAAATACGAAGTCGCTGCCGAAGGCTGGTTGCCTAACTCAAACTTCAAGGCTAGGTAGTAATTGCCTGTTTGATTTACTGAAAGTTGTGTTGTCTTGGTTGTATATCCAGACTTTGAAAAAGGCCCTGTAATAGTAGCAGGAGTTTGTCCGGACAATGGACAATTCCAATTCATACCGCTGGTAAATAAGGCCTGCATTAGTTGCAAACCAAGCGAAGAGGCATTGTCCTTAACATCAAACTCAACCTGATAGGTTTTTCCTGCAATCAAATTAACCTGCGTTTGATAACCCAGCCAGAAATTTTGATATCCCCAAGCTCTATGGTTTACCTGAATACCTTCAGATGTGTTAACTATATGGCTACCACTGTTTGCATCTGACCAGTCATTTCTAAGCAACCAATTGGTAGAAGTATTGGGCAAATTGGAAATACAAATACCATTGCCAGGCGGTGTGGTTGTCGTATCCTCAGGTGGTGCACATGAACCCAGCGCAGCCAGATGTTGTTGCATGTAGGAAGGGCGGTTATTTATAAAATTGGTAGCCCAGGCAACTTCCTGACTTCTGCAGCAGGCCATCTGATCTGTATACTTAGCAAACTGGCGTGGTATTTCTGCAGAAATTTCAGTTTCAAGTTCCTGCATTTTTGCCAGGTAATTCTGAGGAGAAACCACGTTTTGCATCAGATAATTCATTCTGCTTACAAAGGCACATTTAAATTCAGGCACATCCATAAGTTTTTTAAACATCAGGGCATGAGCACTATTGGTGGTATTCATAACACGTTGTAACTCGTTCAAATCAAATCTGGTACGAGCTTCGCCAAAAAGATTTAATCCAAAATCTGTATCAAAATAAATATACCTCCATTTGCCGGTAGCTGTTCTTGGTCTCCAGAAACGAACATTATTATGTGGCCAGTCCCAGTTTGTATGGTAAATTTCCAGCGCAAAATAATCGATAAAATTTTCTATATCGATCCACTGTTTTACCTGATTGTAACCGCCGCTAGTTTGTGCATTTCCTGCTATAATATAATTGAATACCTGCTGAAAATGCTCATTCGTACCTTCACGAATTTCATCAAGTTCATTGGACAATCCGGGGTAATTAATAAACCCGTTATTGTCAAAATAGTCAACATTACCAGGATCAACACCATGCACAGATTCCATCAAATCTGTATTTGTACGTTCTCGCATATTATACAATCCCTGAAACGCACCATTGACAAACACAAGAACAGGTTGTCCTGCAAGCCAGTCTACATTGGTCTGACGAGCTATGCGACTATTTAGCAAATCTCTGTACAATAATCTATTGTAGTCATTTCCGGAATTTCTGAGAACCAATTGCTTAAAACTGGAATATGGACGATCGCTAAAAAGCTGACCTTCTATTTTAGGAGTACCAAGACTAGCTGTTGCCGTTAGTCGCAGGCTTTTCATAGGAAACATTTTGGTAATACTACCATGTAGCTCTACTTTCAGATCCAGATCGAATACTTCATTTTTTTGTTTGTCAAAATATTCGGCATGGCCTATTAACTCCTGCTCATTGTTGTAGTTGGTATAAATACCATTGGGACCAAACATTTCATCATGATTAACGGAAAGCGACACTACCGGCAGGCTTGAATTTTGGCCAATAAAGTAACTATCGGTTTTGGCAGCACTAAGCACCTGATTGCTATTTCGACAGGCAACACGCATAACGGTATTGGTATTTATTTGCTTGCTTCCGGAAGTTAAAACGGAAGTAACCTGTCCGTGAAAATCCAGACTGACTACCTGGTCAGTTGCCTGCGAACAGGTATAGGTAACATTAATTGGTGTCGAATAAAACCCTGCTGCATGCGAACTGGTGGGAATATTGGGTGCAGCCGGTGGTTGTGCAGCGTTTAATTGACCAAAAGTAGGTGCTGCAAAGTACCAGGTATTTGTCGGGCTTTTGCTATAACTTGTATTTGGTGCTAATGAAGGCAATTGTACTAATTCGATCAATGTGCCAGTTGGTGAACTTAATACGATTGGTTCGCCATTTTTACTAATAGAAAAATTGGTATGTACTTCATTATTAATCACCTGATTATTGCCAGAAGCAAAAACAACCAAATAACCGTTGGCAGGTATTGTAACTGATGGAAATGTCCATTTACTGAAATTAGCGTCATTATCGGACAAATAATAGCCAGCAAGATTTACGGCTGTAGAGCCGGAGTTGTGCAGTTCAATCCAATCTGAATAATCTCCAAAAGCATCCTGAACGCCGGTAGTATTGTCTGATACAATTTCATTTATCCGCACATTGGAATAGGTCAAAAAACCTGAAAAGAGAAGTAAAAGTGATAAAAATGTTTGTTTCATGATGATGTAAAAAAAATTAGTGAAAAAAAATGTTTGTTAAGTGATTTTCTTAAGCTGTTTTTATGCTGTCATATAGGAGTGTTTTGGTTAAAAAATATAAAAAGTGAGTGTACTCAAAAATGCGAATAATGTTTTTAACAATACCGACATTTTACTAACAAGAAATCAACACCTACAGCCATTTGTCATTATTAAGGCCATCTAAATATTGGAGTTGCGGTATAACGAAAGGATTACTTGTATTATAATCTCTTTTAACATGATCTCGGAAAACCAATCTTTTAGTTGATTTATATGAGATACATTCAATTAAAAAAGGCTTATTACTTTAGAATAGGAGTTTTTTTGAGACTTTCCAGATTGGCTGGATACCGGATATTCTGATTTTGGGGTGCAGAATTTCGGTAAGACGTATGGATTTGGTTATGTCGTCATCTCGGAAAACCAACCATTAAGTTGGTTTATCCGAGATCTATTCAATCAAAATAGGCTTATTATTTTAAAAAGTGAGTTTCTTTGAAATTTCCCGGATGACCGGATACCGGATATTCTACTTTGGAGAGCAGAATTTCGGTATAACGAAAAATCAGACGTTTCTTAGGTTAAAAAATTTCATAAAATGGTCTTTATTTCTTCGTGAAATTTCCAGTTCAGTATCATCAGACATGACTACTATCCCACCTTCCAGTTTTATGTATTTTTTGATAAACTTTGAATTAATCAGATGCGATTTATGAATGCGAATAAAAGTAGAAGCCGGCAGTGACAACTCAAAATCTTTCAGCGTTTTTGAAGCCATATACTTCTCATTAGTATCCAGATATACATTGGTATAGTTACCATCGCCTTCACAACGCACAATTTTGGCTACATCGACAAACAAAAACCCTTCCCTCACGGCCAGTGCCATGCGCATATTTTCCGGTTCCTGATTGGCAGGAACTAATTTTTCACTTTTCTTATGCAAGTACTTTTCTATCGCTGCTATTAATTCACTTTTGTCAACCGGTTTTAGAATATATTCCAAAGCATTATGTTTAATGGCTTTCAGGGCATAACTATCGTAGGCGGTTACAAATACAATTTCGAAATCTATAACGGCAATCTGCTCCAGCATAGAAAAAGCGTTCATCGAAGGCATTTCAATGTCTAGAAATACAAGATCCGGTTTGAGCATTTTGATAGCCTGAATGGCCGATTCAGCGTTTTCAAAAGTACCAAGCAATTGCACTTGCTTACAATGACTGGCAAGCAAAGAACTTAATACTAAACGACCGTCTAGTTCGTCGTCAACTATAATAGTTCGTATGAGATTGTTCATATGTAATGGCGGTTTTTAATATCACTCTGGTTCCTAATGGCTTATTTTCAACATCATACAAATCTTGTATTTCCATACCAGAATCTATATGAAATTTTTTGTTAATCAATTTCAAGCGTTCTTCAATAAGGTGTATGCCTTGCGAGTTTGACTCATGCATCTTGTTGTGCATACCGGCTTGTTTTCTGCCTATACCATTATCTTCAATGGTGATAAAAAGCGTAGTTTCGGTTTTAGAAATTTTTATCCAAATATTTTTAGGCCCTTTCTTAGGCATAAGTCCGTGCCAAATAGAGTTTTCGACAAACGGTTGTATTATAAAACTTGGAATATATTCCTGATCTGCCTTAATAGCAGGATCTATATCAATGGCATAGTGAAAAGAATTTCCCAAACGCATTGCCTCAAGGGACATATACAATTTCAGAATTTCAATTTCGTCGGTTACACGAGCATACAAAGCATCGGACTGCTCCAGGTTTTTACGTATTATTTTCGAAAACTTAATCAAATGTTCTGCTGCATCCTCCTTATTATCAGACAATATACGCTGCAAAATAGAATTTAAGGCATTAAATATAAAGTGCGGACTCATTTGTTTTTTCAGTGCCAGTATACGCATAGTCTGATTTTTGTCGGCCGTTTCCAAAAGCTGCACTAAGGCTTTGTTTTTATCGTCACTCAGCTGTTTGATACTGATTGTAAGACTTATAGAAGTGGTAATAAACTGTAGGTTTACCGAAAAGTAAAGCACATAAACCGTAAATATTGATGAAGAAATCAGGTTGACATGTTCCAGCCATGAAATTATAAAACCAACGTTAAGTATCACAAAACCAATTAAAAACCAGATGCTTATTGCATTGTCTTTGCGAAAATAGAATAAGCTTAAAGCAAAGGCTATTTGTATAAGTATGAGCGACAAGAGCTGATCTTCCAGATAGGTATTCAAGAAAATTTGCAATAGTGCAGAAACTGCATTTATTCCAATAAGTACAAGCAGAAGCAGGTTTAAGGTTTTATTTCGTTTCTTTATTTTTAAATAGGAATTGGCAAAGAGCAAAAAACAGGTAATTGCCAAAGCACTGGAAAGCAATTCTATATAGTAATTAGCTCCCGGATTCTCCGGCCATAAAAACTGAAAACCAGTTCCGTTTCTGCTCATCAGAAATACGGTAATAGTAAACATGTAAATAAGATAATAGAGGTATCGTATTTTTCGGAGAATAAGGAAATAAACCAGATTGTAAATAATGATAATACAGGTAAAGCCATAAAAAAAGCCTAACAAGGTGTATTCTAACACACTATATCGGTAAAACTCGGGTATAGATCGGATAACCGGCTCAAGTACATTGGAGTTGTGTGATCTGAATCGCATTAGACAGGTCACGGTGTCGCCGGGATTGCCCGTAATCATAAATCCGGGATTTTTGTGGTATAAATCCCTATTTTCAAAATTTACAGCATAGCCGGAGTGCATTTCTGCTATACCATTTTTCCCTTTCAGGTATAGACTAACCTCGTCTATATCGTGGTCGTACATTTCCAGTCGGTACAACTTCTCGGAATGGTGAATTATAGTAAATCTTATCCAATATGTACTTAATCTATTGTCATTTATTAAGTCATCTACATGGTCTTGAACCCGCTTAAAACTGTTGGAGTGAAATAATTCATCAGGTTTTTGAACATTGCCGGTGTCTTCGAAATACTCAACATATGCACGCACCACATATACGATCTTGGTGGAATCTGTTATATGTATATAATCGGCTGCCTTTGCTGCAACTATATTTGAAAGGAAAAAAAAGAGTATTAAAAAATAATACTGCATACGATAAAAAAAAGTAAAAAGCTAAAATAGTTCAATAGGTAGTCATTTTCTACCAACCGTATGAATACTTTTTTAGAACCAAATTGACAAGTCTAATAAAAAACTAGTCCTGAGCACTATAATACTAATAGAATGTGTATAAAATAACATGGACTGAATAAGTTAATTTGACTTAAAAGCCATACATTTAGGTCTACTTTTTTAATTATCAATCATTTAAACCCTTTATTATGAATCAAATTTCTACATTTTACAAGTATATTTTAATGATTAGTGCATTGGCATTGTCCTTTGCTTCCTATTCCGGCACAAATCACATTTCTGATACAACAGGAGTTGTATATGGATGTATGGATTCGACTTCGTTAAATTACAACCCTTATGCTACAGTAAGCGACGGTTCTTGTATCACTGATACTTCTTCTGGTCCAGTGTATGGCTGTACAGATCCTAATGCTTTAAATTATAACCCATATGCTACGGTAAACAATGGTACTTGCATTGCCGATACTTCTTCTGCAGTATATGGATGTACGGATTCGACTTCGTTAAATTACAACCCTTATGCTACAGTAAGCGACGGTTCTTGTATCGCTGATACTTCTTCTGGAGCAATATATGGCTGTACAGATCCTAACGCATTTAACTATAACCCATACGCTACGGTAAACAATGGGACCTGCAATTCAGGAACAGATACCACACTGGTATTTGGATGTACAGATCCTGCTTCGTTAAGCTACAACCCTTCTGCTACCATCAACGATGGCTCATGTAAGTACAATACAGATACAACAACCATATATGGCTGCATGGACCCACTAGCTTATAACTACAATGCACTGGCTAACAACGCAGACAATAGCTGTTTATACAAACAAATCACTATTAACAGTACGATAACCATTGTAAAATCAGAACTACAGGATACCGTTGGTACAGTGCTATTTGACAATTGTGTAATCAACTACTCATTGCCAATAAACAACGCTTATATAGATAATTTGACAACTATTGGCAAGGACTCTGTTCAAGTGCTTTGGGCAATTGTGCAGAATGACGGAACTAAATCGGTTTCAGCTACATACAAAGTACAAACAACAGGTAAACAACTATTTGTATTAAGTATTACTTGTTCTCAAAATCCAACTGCCAGAATTACAGCAGCTGCTCCTAAAGTAAACACCTTTGGTGATGTGGCAGAGGTATTTACTATAACAGGTACATCAAACAAGGCTTTAGCAACTAACGGAGTAAAACTATTCCCACAACCTGCGGATAACAGTGTTTCATATACTGTGCAGGAAGCAGGCAATCTATCTGTATTTAACCTGTTTGGCGAGTCTGTTTTAACTGTTGAAATTAATGTCTTAGCAGGAGAAATCAGCCTAGCAAACTTAGCACAAGGCACTTATATATACAGATTTACCGGCAAGTCTGGACAATCGGTTGGTAAAATAGTAAAGCGATAATAGGTAAGAAATAAGTTTTACATTCTAATACCAAAAGCGGTTGTCAAACATTGGCAACCGCTTTTTTTGTGCCTGTTACCTCATCAAGCATAATCTTAATTTTAGACTTACTGCTCAATCAACCAGTTCAGCTGTTTTTTCTTCATCCATTTATGGTAGTGAAAATCGGAGAAAACCGTCCTCGCCTCCTACCACTTATATTGAATTTTGAAAGTAAACAAACCACAATTTTCAAGGTTAGACAACTATAAATCAACCTCAAATATTGACAGGTATAAATTTAAAATCACAAAAAATGAAAGTATTACAAATTAAGTTATCATGTTTAAGAATCATTCCATTGCTTTTAGTTGCGTCTGGAATAGGTCTTCTAAGTAGTTGTTCTGATAGTAAAGGCAATGATGGTGAAGTTGAATCCATAAAAGCCTCGAATCCAATGGCTAACAAAAAATTTAAGGGTTTTAAGGTTAACATTGAAAAAAACACCTTAGACAATAAAAATTTTCGCAAAGTATTATACACCTCAACCTATTCTCAACTTGTAGTTATGAGCTTAATGCCCAATGAAGAAATTGGCGAAGAAACACACCCGAAGACAGACCAATTTTTTCGATTTGAAGGAGGAAGTGGAAAGTGTATAATTGATGGAACCGAATATATGGTAAAAGATGGAGATGCAATAATTATTCCTGCGGGTGCAAAACATAATATAATGAATACCGATGCCTCAAAGGAATTAAAAATGTATACTATTTATTCTCCGCCTACCCATAAAGATGGTATTGTGAGAAAAACAAAAAAAGATGCTCAAATAAATATTGAAAAGTATGATGGCGTAACTTCTGAAGGGAAATAACAATTTATTACTTGTAGTTATACTAAAAAAACTCCCCCTATTGACCATTGTCGAAGGGGAAGTTTTTTAGTATTTATATCGACTTGATCCGAAGAGTAAATCGACATAAAGATTAAAGAGGCTCCGGAGGACAAAACTACCGGTTAGCTAATTCTAATACCCCCTTTGATGTTTCATAAAATTTCCACATTTGCTCAAACAAATTAATCCCTTATCCGGAAAAAACAGCCTGGCAAACTTAATTCAAGTAACTACCTGAAAACTAAAAACTTTGAAAGTTGACAAATTTTCTAATTTACTTGTAAAACTCCCTATATTAGGCAATTACTTTTCTATAATTGAGAATATTTCCTAACTTAATACCTGCCAACAGCTTCATGAGATGATCATTTTTCCTATTTACCGCCGTGCTATCTCTGACTTTCATAACTACAATCAGTCTAAAACCGATCTGATAAAGATCAAACTTTGTATACAATTTACCATATTAGCCCTATTTAGTATGTTGCTGGTAACCATACTGGATGGCATACAGCATAAATGGCCAAGCGTTTTTCTTAATGTAGCATCAATATTATGCTATTTGATGGCTTTTTTTCTTTTCAAGAATACAAAACATAGTATAGCTAAAACTACCCTTTTCCTGACAACCATTGTATTGTTGTTTTTTAATGCCTCACGAGAAGGATTTAGTGCAGGCAATCAATTCATCTTTCTTCCTTTGTTTGCCTGTTCATTGCTGGTATTTAACAGACATGAAATCAGATACTTAATTACAGTCTGGGTTGCAGGATTAGCCTGTATTATCTTTCTGGAATTAACCGACTATTCTTATTTTAAATACCCCAACCTTAAACCTGAGTGGAATTATATCAATTATCTTTTTTGTTTTGTTTTAAGCTTTGTAATGATTTCTATTTATACAAACGTTAACAAAAAAATCAATCGGAAATATGAGGACAAACTGGAAAAACTAAACAAGAAATTAGTAAACAACAATCAATTACTAGCTAAAACTAACTCAGAATTAGACAGTTTTGTATACAAAGCATCACATGATTTGCGATCACCACTAACCTCCATGATGGGCTTAATTGAGTTAATGAAAACCGAAAATGAAGCTGAAGAGCTGCAACATTATCTACACCTGCAAACAAAACTGATAAACAAACTGGACAATTACATTTCAGAAATTCTGGATATTTCCAGAAACAGTCAATTACCTGTAAAGAACGAAAAGATTGACATTTCGGCTATGATTGATAGCATTTTCATACAATTGAACTATATGGAAAATGCCGAAAAAATAAACAAGGAAGTAACTATACAGGATGGTCACTATTATGGCGACACATTAAGAATTTACATTATACTAAATAATTTAATTTCTAATGCTATTCGTTATCATGACCCAAATAAGGAAAAATCTACCATCTGTATAAACATTTCCATAACAAATAAATGCTTTACAATAAAAGTTTGGGACAATGGAATTGGAATAAGTAACGATCACATTAACAATCTTGGCAAAATGTTTTACAGAGCAACAGAAAGCAGAAGTGGCTCAGGTTTGGGCTTGTACCTTATAAAAGAAACATTGCAGAAAATTGATGGGGATATAAAAATAAATTCTGTACTCACACAATGGAGTGAGTTTGTTGTAAATATCCCTCAAAAAGCCTACTAAATCTTCCAGTCCAATATGGTTGCCGTAAAAAAACTAACGGACTTTCTATGATAATAATCAAACCCTTCAACTAATCGAAATTTCTCTTTTATATAAAAATACTGGACCAATAGTAATCAACTGATAACCTACCAATTCTGTTGCTGGTCATAAGACACAACAACGGCGAGGAGATGCGAAGACCAACAGTGGCGGAATGTTAATTTCATTATATATAAATAGAAGGGCATTAACAACTCAAATTTGCTATTGCCCTTCTATTTATATTACCCTATTTAATAAATTTTATTTTTCATAAAATGGATTCATTAATTCTTCGATAACTTTGAATCTTTCAGGAATTTCAGATAATTGCACCGAATCAGGAGGGATATTTGAAAATTTAAGTTCTGGTAATTTAATAGAGGGACTTTTTACGCCCTTATCTCCGCTCAGTACAATTTTCAACTTCTTTTTAGCGATATTTAAGCTTTGATCATGGATATTACTTATAATATCAAAAGCTTTATCTTTATTTTGTCCTTTCAATATATTTAAATCTACAACTTGTTTCGGCATAATTTCTTCAGTAACAGAAGGAAATAAAACATCTCCGATTCTAGCATAAGAATTATAACCAACTACGTCTCTGTCAAAATAATATGCCTGATAAGAAATTGAAAGTGGACGCTCTGCCTGTGCCTTCTGTTTCTCAATACTTGCACTTTCATTTATAACCGGAAGTTCAACTTT
>Ga0101941_1000673_pt1 | contig 46450 bp, 48 predicted proteins | sample DewCreD2012metaG_3_FD_75242 | JGI IMG/M metagenome (GOLD analysis project Ga0101941, IMG submission 75242) | Hot spring sediment bacterial and archeal communities from British Columbia, Canada, to study Microbial Dark Matter (Phase II) - Dewar... ... | reverse complement strand
TGGCGGTCGCGTGCCCCGGTAAGTTCGCGACGTTGCTCATCGGTCAGGTGGAGATGCAGGCGGCGTGACATCCTCCTCACCTCCACCAGTAGCATAACATAAATACGTTTATTTTTTCAAAATTCATAATACTGTTTTATTGTGCAAGCGGCTCCGGGGGACTTGACAAATTGAGATATGCTAGATACAATGAGTTCGCTAACCGGTTAATGTATTTTTTGCGAGGCACAAATGTGCCATAGAACAGGGAAAATACCCTGTTGAACAGCGTTCGAGAGCAGAGCGGCCCTGACGGTTTTTTGCTTTGCCTCCTTGAGGACAGTACAGTAGACAATAGAATAAGAAAGGAGAGAAAACTCGGCATTTAACAAAGTGAACCGGTTCAGCACATTGTACCTTGCGAGTCATTAGCCGGTACAGACACATTCTAAGAGGAGGTTCTTTCATGAAACACCTGAAACGCTTCACTCTGCTCGCCATGTTCGCGGCTGTCGCAGTCGCCACTGCAAACAACGCCCTTGCGCAGGTGCGTCCGGCGTTCTTTACCTGGGATACTTCTCCCGTCCGCTGGAGCATGGCAACGCATGTCTCCCCCTACGGACTGGCAGTGGTAGGACTTTACAACAACAGACACTATAGCGGCCCTGACCCACAGAACTTGGTTCTCTGGGACACGACCGGAACCTATACCCTGGGGAGCACGTTCGGAACAGACGTGCCCTTCGCCGATATTGCCACCCACACTGACATCTCGGCAGGGGGACATGTTATCACCGCGACCTGGCCGGATGGTAGTCGAACATTTTTCAGGGGCCAGGCTGCTTACTGGAAACGGGGAGAGGGATGGCGCATGGTTCCGTTCCCGGTACCCACTTTTAGTAGTACCGCTGCAGGGGTTTCGATTGACGGCAATGTTATAGTGGGCACGGCTCAATTTAACGAAAGTGGCCCGGGATGGTATTACACTCGCCTTTATCGATGGGACAGGCGGTACAACTTCTGGAGGTTAATCGCGTTTGGAAATCCGGGGGAGCCGGTAATCTTAGATGTGCGTGCGGTAGCTGCTGGCGGGGCATGGAAAGCCGCCGGAATCGTTTACAGAGTGAGCGGTGTTCAGCCGCCGCCACCATATAGCTTCCAATTCCCACCGCCAGACCCGCTCAAAAGACTCGATTGGCTCCTGGACCCGCGGCACCCGGGACACCGACTCGAGCTCCATTGGGAAACAGGTACCATCGGTTTAATCAGCAGCACGGATGGCTTTCTGGCAGACTTCTCTACCGGAAACATCACTACGTTTGCCTACCCAGGTGAAAGAACCTATCCTCTGGGTATTTCTCCCGAGGGAGGCTTTGTTGTGGGAACCACACAGTACAACAAGGCGTGGATATGGAGCCCAACAAGCGGGATGCGAACCCTTCCAGACCCGCGCCCTTACAATGGCAGGAATTACTTCGCAGAAGCAGCTTACGCTTGCACGTGGGACGGCAGGGAGGTGGTTGGAACCGCAAAACGGTACCAGGATTACGGCAAGGAGGACCGAGCGGTTCTCTGGGATACACGGACATGGCAAGGGTGGGACCTCAACAGCCTATACGTGATTCCCGATGGTTACATAGAATGCGCGACCGACATCAGCCCTGATGGGCGCTACATTGTGGGATATGGCAAACAACGCAGCCCTGGTAAACGCCTTGCCTTCCTGCTCGCACGCTGGTAAGCACCTTTGCACCCTCCTCAATCCGTCCCTCTTCCGAAGATTCGGGAGGGGGACGGATTCGGTCTTAAGATGCGCTGTACACCAGCACCAGATTATCGCGGTGGATTATCTCGTCGGCGCGCTTGAAACCAAGCCGTTGCTCGATTTGTGCGGTTTGACAACCCGCGATGCGGGCAACCTCTTCGCTACTGTAGTTGGTGAAACCGCGCGCGAACACACGACCGCTTTCATCACGTAACTCCACCACCTGCTGGGGCAGAAAATGTCCCTCGCAGGACAGCACACCCGCAGGGAGCAGGCTTTTGCCGTCGGCGACGATACGCTGTTTCGCCCCCTCGTTGACCATAATCGCACCCGAAGCGGGCAAACCATAAGCCAGCCATCGCTTGCGGTGACAGAGTTTGCGGGGTTGCGGATGGAATACCGTGCCCACAAAATCGCGCCCCCGGCAGATGTGGTGGATAATCCCCTCATGCCTGCCATGCGCAATCACCATCGTCACGCCGGAGGTGGTGGCAATCTGCGCTGCCTGCAGTTTGGTAATCATCCCACCAGTGCCCACGCGCGAGCCACTACCCTGCGCCATGCGCCAGATGCTCTCGTCTAGCCGATGCACCTCGCGCACCAGCCGGGTGTAACGCCCGCGTTCGTCTCGCTCGTACAGACCCTCCACGTCCGAGAGCAGAATCAACAGGTCCGCATCCAGCAACGAGGCAACCATCGCCGCCAGCGTGTCGTTATCGCCGAAGCGAATCTCCTCGGTGGCAACAGTGTCGTTTTCGTTGATAACGGGAACCACACCCATTTTGAGCAGTTGCTGGAGGGTGTTGCGGGCGTGCAGGAAGCGATGCCGCTCACCGAAATCCTCGCGCGTGAGCAACACCTGCGCCACCGGCAGGTCGTACGCCCCAAACGCTGCCAGATACGCCTGCATTAACAGGGGTTGACCGATAGCTGCCATCGCCTGCTTGAAGGGTATGGTCGCGCGCGAGAGGGGTGCCGCAGGTTGCCCTACGTAGTTCTCCCACTGCTCGGTGCCCGCGCGGATGGCACCTGAGCTCACCAGCACCATGTCGCTACCTGAACGATGCTCCGCAGCACACTGCATCGCCAGCGAGGCGATGTACACCCGGTCCAGCGCGCCGGTCTCATCCGTCAGCGTGCTGGTGCCGACCTTAATCACAACTCTACGATAATCCATCACGAGGCTTCCCAGTGCTCCTCGTCCACAAAGTCGAACTCTTCACTGCCGATACGCACCGTATCTCCGTGCTGGATGCCCGCCTCGCGCAGGCGCTGCAGCACACCGATACGCTCCAGCTTACGGTGTAGACGGCGTACCGCCTCTTCGTTTTCTAAATCGGTCATCTTCACCATGCGCTCGATACCCTTTCCCTGCACGGTAAACTCATGCTCACCCGTCTGCGCGACCTGCCACGCCCGCTCGTCCTGCCGAGGGGCGCGAATCACCACCATGTCCTCGACCGGCGCTGTCGGCAAGGGGATTGTGTCCAGAAGTTCCGCAAGATGGTACACCAGTGACTGCACGCCCTCTCCCGTCGCGGCGGAGATGACATGTACCGGATAGCCCTTCTCGCGCAGTGCATCCCTCACGCGGTGCCTGAGTTCGGCAGGCGCAACATCCGCTTTGTTCAGCGCAACCACCATTGGTCGGCGCAACAGGCTCGGGTTGTACAGTTCCAGTTCGCGCTGAATTACCTCGAAATCCTGCAAGGGGTCGCGTCCTGTCATGCCGGAAATGTCCAGGAGGTGCACCAGTACGCGACATCGCTCCACATGACGCAGAAACTGATGCCCCAGCCCTTCGCCTGCGTGCGCGCCTTTAATCAAGCCCGGCAGGTCCGCCACCACAAAACTGCGCCCTTGCTCAACAAACACCACACCCAGATTGGGCACCAGCGTGGTAAAGGGATAGTCGGCGATTTTGGGTTTGGCAGCGGAGATGCGAGAAATGAGCGTGGACTTGCCCACATTCGGATAGCCGACCAACCCCACATCCGCCAGCAGTTTCAGCTCCAGACGAAGCCTGCGTCGCTCGCCCGGTTCGCCCTTTTCCGCAAAACGCGGCGTCTGCTGAGAAGGGTTGGCGAAGTAAGCGTTGCCGTGACCACCCCGACCTCCGCGCGCCACCACGACACGCTGTCCGGGCTGAATCAGGTCCGCCAGCCACTCGCCCGTCTCCTCGTCGTAGACCACCGTACCGATGGGCACACGCAGTTCGCAGTGCTGTCCGTGCTTGCCGTGACGCAGATTCGGACCGCCATCCCCACCCCGTTCGGCGCGGTAGTGACGCTGGAAGTGGTAGTCCAGCAGGGTGGTGAGGCGTTCGTCTGCAACGAGCACCACATCGCCGCCGCGCCCACCGTCACCTCCGGCGGGACCTCCGCGCGGCACGTACTTCTCCCGGCGAAACGCCACACAGCCGCTGCCGCCATCCCCAGCCTGAACCTCGATGGTGACTTCGTCGACAAACATCCTGTCCCTCGGATGTGCGAAAAGGCTCGCACTCCGGCGAGCCTTTCCCTTACTCTTTCATCTCGCAAATCTACGCGGTAACCGCTTCTGTCGTCGGCACCACGCTCACGCGGCGATTCTTCTTGTCGCTGCTCTCGTACTTCACCACGCCGTCCACCAGCGCGAACAGCGTGTAATCACCGCCCATGCCCACATTCCTGCCGGGCTTGAACTTGGTACCGCGCTGGCGGATGATGATACTCCCTGCCTTCACGAACTCGCCTGCGTACTCCTTCACCCCAAGGCGCTTCGATTTGCTATCTCGCCCGTTGCGGGAGCTACCCACACCTTTCTTGTGTGCCAATTTGCCTCACCTCACTCTACGCTTCGATGCTCTGCACCCGAAGAACGGTTTGCCACTGCCGGTGTCCGTAGCGGCGTCGCTCGTTCTTCTTCGGTTTATACGTAAACCCGATAATCTTCTTGCCCTTCACGTGGCGCACCACTTCGGCAACCACCTTTGCGTTAGGTACCGTCGGTGTGCCCACGCGCAGACCGTTCTCATCCTGCACCAGCAGTACCTCCGTCAATTCGACGGTCTGCCCCTCTTCCACCGGTAGTTTTTCCACACGCAGGATGGTATCAGGTTCCACCTTATACTGTTTTCCACCTGTTCTGACGACAGCGACCATTGCCAACCCCGCTTCTCTCAGGGAATTGTGTTCAAACACCTGTAGGATTTTACCGAACAAAATGCTCTTTGTCAAGGGTGCGTTTTGACCTGCCCATCGAGAACGTGGTATACTAATGTGCGCACGCGAGTGCGATTTTTTTGTGAGGAGTGTATGGCGACAGGTCGTTCTAACGGACAATCTCCTTCGGTGGCGATAGTGAGCCTCGGTTGCGCCAAAAACGTGGTGGACGCCGAGGAGATGCTGGGTGTACTGGCGGAGCACGGCTACACGCTCACCGCCGATACATCCCGCGCCGATGTGCTCATCGTCAACACCTGCGGGTTCATCGCCAGCGCGAAGGAAGAGTCGTTATCCGCCATTCGCAATGCCCTGCGCTGGAAACGCCGCCGGGGAGCGAAGGTTATTGTCGCCGGCTGCCTCTCGCAGCGGTACGGACAGAAGCTGTTAGAACAGGTTCCCGAGGTAGACGCGCTGATCGGCGTGGGGCAGATGGCGCGCATTCACGAGGTGGTGGAACGTGCCCTGTCGCATGACCAGCCTGTGGTGGAAAACACACCGCCTCAGCATCGCTGGGCGCAAACGGGCACGCGCGTGCTCTCTACCGCCCCATGGAGCGCGTATCTGAAGATTTCGGAAGGCTGCGACCACAAGTGCACTTTCTGCGCCATCCCTGCCTTTCGCGGCGCGCACGTGAGCAAACCGCTGGAGCGCGTGCTGGCAGAGGCAGAAGACCTCGCGAGGAGAGGCGTCAAAGAGGTCAATCTCATCGCTCAGGACAGCACACAGTATGGACTGGACCTCTACGGCAAACAGATGTTGCCCCGCTTGTTGCGCGAGCTGTCCGGCATGGGCGCGTTTCGCTGGATTCGCGTGCTGTACTGCTACCCCTCGCGTATGACGGACGAAGTGATTGAGGTGCTGGCGAATACGCCCGGTGTGCTACCCTACGTGGATATACCCCTGCAACACGCAGACGACGAGATTTTGCGGGCGATGATGCGCCCGCCGGGTAGACAGCGCTACGTTGAACTGGTGCATCGCCTGCGTGAGGCGAACCCGGACATGACCGTGCGCAGCACCTTTATCGTGGGCTTTCCGGGCGAGACGGAGAAGCACTTCGCCAACCTGCTCTCTTTTCTTGAGGAGGTGCAGCTGGACCGAGCGGGAGCCTTTATCTTCTCGCCGGAGGACGGCACGCCTGCCGAACGTCTGCCCAACAGGGTTCCCTATCGCGTGGCTCAAGCTCGCTACGACCGTCTCATGCGTCTGCAGCAGCGCATCTCACTGAGGCGTAACCGTGCCTGGGTTGGGCGTGAGATGGAGGTGCTTGTCGAATGCCCGCACCCAAGCCAGCGCAACGTGTGGGTGGCGCGCTCCTTCCGCGATGCACCGGAAGTGGATGGAACGGTACTCATACGGGCAAGAAACGCCCAACCGGGTGAGTTCATCACTGTCAGAATTACCGATGCCACTGTCTATGACCTGATAGCCGAAAGCACTACTACTCTGCCGGTTACCGCCGGGTGTAAGGAGGAGGTTTCGCCGTGAGCAATTCTGTCACCGCACAAAGCGTAGAGACCATCGCGCAGGCGTTTCTGAGAGCAACCGTCGCCAACGCGCTGGTGCGCTTCAAGGAGCCTGCCAAAATGTCGGAACTGCAGGATGCCTGCGGTTTGCCTGACCTGGACATGGACATCCTGCGCTACACGCTGGGCTCCAACGCCGACCTGTTCACATCCACCGAGCGGCGATGGACGCTTTCCACACGCTTCGAGGATGCTACACGCCCTGTTCATGCGGTTGTGGAACGCATTCTGCGCAACACGGGGCAACCCGTTGGTCTGGAGCCCCTTGCCTATCTGCTCGCCGAGGTGTATCATCGCACCCCGCAGGCGATGGCTGTGGTCGTCTACCGTCTGTCTGATGAACACTTCTTCCGCCTGCCGGACAACCGCATCGGCTTGCGGGAGTGGCTACTTCGCACCGACTACGACAGCGCGGAAGATGTGGCGTTCTACAACTACGTCGATTTCGCCGAGGCACAAAAGCTGCTGCGCAAGCACTCAAAGTTCGACGGTTCACCCGAATCGGTCATCGCCCTGTTGCGCGAGGTAGGCACGCCGCTGTCCGCACGCTTCATCGCCTTCCTGCAGTGGTACAGGAACCCCGAATCCTTCCACGCGCTCCAGGCTTACCAGAGCCTGCTGGATACCGAGGGGGTCACGACGTTACCTTTGCAGGAGGCAGATGCGCTGGACCCGGTGGCGCACTGGGCGCTGGCAGAGTGGGTACCCCAGTGGATCGATGCGATACGTCCTCAAGCCAGGCAGATGGCGGGAGTGCTGGCGCAGCTGATGGCGGAGCCGCTGGTGCTATCGGTAGAAGACGTGGAGAATATGGTACAGCGCGTGCTGCAATCGCCCAAGGTGGTTACCGCCGAAGAGCTGGCGCGCAGCTTCTTTGACCTGACCCCCAGCGACCCTACCTACGCCAACGACCTCGATACCATCACCTTGTCGTTAAGGCACGACGAACGGGTGATGTGGCTGGGCGGCACACGCTTCACCAACAAGGCAAACCTGCCCGCCTACCTCTTCGAAATACCGGAGAGCCTGCGCTTCCCTGAGGTGCAGTTCTACACCGAAGAGGGTGAACCACTGGAGATTGACCTGGAGGATGAAGGCTTGTCGGGCACGCTGCGCTCTGACATTCTGGACCCGCTTGCGCAAGACGTGGGCGACGAAGAGGAGGCGGTAACCATCTTCCCGGTCCCTGAAAGCGTGCAGTGTGTGGTTAAGGCGCGTCACAAGGAGATAGGCACCTTCCCGCTGTGCCAGATTCCCGCAGGATTCTTCCAGCCCAAACCGTCCTTCCAGCAGGTGACGTTCATCGACGAAACCACCGGCGACCGCTACACAGAGGTGTATGTGAACCAGAACGACCGTCTTATCTTCGGTTTGCTGGACTGGTACGCCACGCGCGAGGCGGTATCCGGGCTGGTGTTCACTCTCACCCGCACCGAGGACCCATTTGTGTTCAAGGTGCGCTGGGAAGACACGCTGGAACCGCGTGTGCATATCAGCCGTAGCCGATACGAAGAGCTGCTGGATATGAGCACGCGCATGGCTCAGAGCTACTCCACCTTCGACATCATCTGTGAGATTCTCAGCACGCACCGTGGGGGCATGGAGTTCCTGAGCATTCTCAGTGAGGTCAACGTTATTCGGCGCACCAGACGCAGAAGGGTTGCATCGGTGCTGAGCGCGTTTCAGGCGTTCTACCTGCGGGGTGGGCTGTGGCATCTGGACGAGAAGAAACGCGACGCCGGCATCGACCGCGCCAAGCGTAAGCATATCAAGAAGTAAGCAGGCGTTCTCCATCGGAAAGGGGGCGTTTGATCGGATTGGAGGGGCGCGCTCCGTCGCGACCGCAAGCCGAACGGCTCGGACGGAGCCTCGCCCTCCGGTTACCCACTACCCTTCCTTCACCGCCTGCCACACCTCGCGGATGCGGCGTTTTTCGGCAAGAGGCGATTCAGCGTAGCCGTCCAGCACCTTCTGCAGACCGTCGCACAACTTTGTCAGGGTGTCCAGATAGCTCTTATCAGCAGCTGCTTGCGACCGCTCGGGCAGAGAATGGAGTTTGCCTGCAGTTTGCAATTCTGTGCGCCGGAGTACCGTCAACCACTGTCTCAATATCAGATGGGCGTGAGCCGCTTCGTATGTATGCCCCAATCCCGCCTGCTCCAATCGCTGTAGCAGACGGACGAAAGGCGCCACCCGCTCCTTCAACTGTGCAAGCGAAGCCGGAACAGAAGCCCTTGCCAGCTCGCTCAGCACCACCTTCGTAGCGACCGGTACAGCGGGCTTGGGCACTTGTACCGGCTTGGCATCGTCCAGCACAATCTGTATCGCAGCCACTTCCGGCGTGCGTTCATCGGGCAGGAACACCGACGCTTCGTCATGCCACTGCCAGTGCTTACCGTTAACCAGCACTCTCTGCACCTTCCCCTGCCCCACAACAGACAGATACAACCGCTTCCTGCCGAAGCGCACAGGGAAGCGCTGATGCAGTTCGGTTACACCGGTTGGTATATGTGGTATCAGCGTCAACCCATCGGCGCGATAGAGGTACTCAAACAGCCCGCGCACCATCGCGGCAGGCGGTCCGAAGGCATCGTAAGTGATATTGACAGGCTCACCCGGCTGGTACACGTCGCTTCCGAACTTCACCAGCGGGTTATCCAGGCGAAACCGACGGGCGAAGTCCAGCAACCGCTTCATCGAACGGCGAGCATCCTCGTGTTTACCCAGGCGGTAATACGCCATGATCATCCGCGCTTCGCAGGTAGACCAGTGCCCGCCGTTCACCCACACGCCGAAAGCCCACAAGCCTTCCGGTTCCGTGTACATGTCATCCAGTGAGGGATAGTTCGGGATGATGAAATCGTAGGGGCGCAAGCCCGGAATGGAGGCGATTTTGGTGTAGATGCGCTGCGCCTGCATGTCATCCACCACACGGAAGCATATCGCATCGTGATTTGGGGAGGATTCGAAGTAGCCATGCTTCGGCGCGCCGTACACCCCGTGTTTCGTGCCGTCGGGGTCCAGGGACTTGATGAAGTAGCCCTCCTCGGTGGTAAGCAGTGCCAGCCCTTTGCGTGCCCGCTCTCGCCGTCCTGCGTACAGTCGCGCCTTGCGGGTGTTGCCTGCCATCTTCTCCAGCTCAATCAGTCTGTCCAGAGCCGCGATATACGTAACAGACAGCCCGGTCAGATACGCCATATCGTACGTGCCGTCGGGACGTTTCCAGCCTGCGTAGCTGGGAGCCAGCAGGTTACCCGCCGGTCCCGCAAGGAAGAGATTGTTCTTCGGGTCGCGTCGGCTCTCGATGAACTCCGCACAGCGCTCCAGTTTCGGCAGGTAGCGGGCGATGGCTTCGGGGTCACGGCTAATCAACAGCAGTTCCGCCTGCATCAACAGCCCTGCTGCTGTGAACTCCATGCCCCAGTCATGGATGTCCACCCGTCCATCTCCCTGCTTTGCTACAAACCACCCCGGCGCGGCGGCGTCACATAAACAGCCGTCCGGCGGAACCCAGTCGAAACGCCGCTCACCCATCTGGAAGGGGCGCACGGTCTTCCCATCGCCCATCTGGTCAAACCACAGGTCCTGTGCGTTCTGCAAGAAAGTGATGTACGGCTCCATCAGAAACGGCAGCGCGCAGTAAGTGGTTCCGTAGCTATTCTGTATCCACCAGGCGTTCCACGTTGGTCCCTCCACGAAGCCGTTCCACTGCGGGGTATACAGCATCGGCAGGTTCTGAAACTCGGGGTCGGGGTCAAACATCCGGCGAGCGATGTCCAGCAGCTGCAGATAGTCTGTATCTCCCTTGCCTGAGAAGTACTGCCCCTGAAAGCGGTCAGCCCTGTTCATCCTTCCGTTCTCCCTCAAATTGGTCGTCACCCAGTTCGCTTCACACCAGAGGAATCCTGCCGCTTCAAGAGGTGGAACCGCGGTGGCACTTGCGATTCGCTCACTTTTGTGGGATAATAATATCCGGTGCGCGCCCGTAGCTCAATGGATAGAGCATCAGACTTCGGATCTGAGGGTTGGGGGTTCGAGTCCCTCCGGGCGCGCCATTTTGTTCTGGCACTGCGGCAGCCTCCGCCTGACCACTTCAGCACGTCCTGTCCTCCAGTCGCGCAAAACCAGCGTACGGCACAAACACGGAGCGTCAGATTCGCAGTCTGGAAGTCATCCCCTGTGGCAATACTTCGTTGGAAGGCTATAAGAAGGAGGACAGGCTGCATAATAAAATGGTGCCGCGGGGCAGAATCGAACTGCCGACACCAGGATTTTCAGTCCTGTGCTCTACCAACTGAGCTACCGCGGCACGCCTGAAAGTGGCGGGGACGACGGGGCTCGAACCCGCGGCCTCAGGCGTGACAGGCCTGCGCTCTAACCAACTGAGCTACGCCCCCGCACGATGAGCATGGTGGGCGAAAGAGGGCTCGAACCTCTGACCTCTTCCTTGTAAGGGAAGCGCTCTTCCAGCTGAGCTATTCGCCCTCTTTGAAGGAACCTTTCCCACCAGCACCGTATATTATTCCAAAAATCTTGCGATTTGTCAATGGGGTGAGCGCGGTTTTCCTCGCCCCAAACGCAAAAATCTCAGCACAAGGAGGTCTTCCAATGCGTAAGTGGTGGACAATGCTCGCCCTCGCCGTGGCGGTGACTGCCGTCGTTCCGGCAGGCGCGCAGGAGGAAACTGGGAACGACAACCTGCGTGTGCGTGCGGGCGTTTTCTTCCCACAAAAAGCCGATACTCGCGATGCAGCGGGCAAAGCGTGGTTCACAGCAGGGGTGGAGTACGCCTTTCAGCCACTGGTCAGCCCCGGCTTCGATGGCAAAATCACCCTCAGCGCCGACTTCATGGGCAACAAGGACATGCACAATGTCCCCGTGCAGGTGAACCTGGTCGGCAACTACGAGCGGTTCACGTGGAGCATCGGGGCTGGCATCGGCTTCGCCAAGAACGTCGCCGGCGACGCCAAGACCGGCATGACCTACAGTGTGGGGGTCAGCGCGGAAATCGGCAACACAACCGTCCCGCTGGAAATCGGTGTGGTGTGGAGAGGTATGACCAACGTCAACAACCAGCTGGATGGTGTGGCTGTGCACCTGCAACTGCGCTTCTAACAAACGCCAAGGGGCAGTAGGGGCAGACCCCTGTGTCTGCCCCTACCTGGAACGTAACAACTCGCTCACCGTCACCACCCGATACCCCTGCGCATCCAGGGCGTTCAGAACCTGCGGCAAAGCCTGTGCGGTTGCCTCGCTACCGCAATGCATCAACACAATCGCTCCCGGACGCATCAACCGCATTACCCGGTCGGTAATCATCTGCGGAGTGATGTCTTTCTTCACGCTGTCCCAGCTGTCGATAGTCCAGTAGATGGTCAAATAGCCCTCGTCCGCCGCTACCGAGCGCACCCGCTCATCGCGCGCGCCAAAGGGTGGACGGAAAAGGGGCTTGGTGCTGCGCCCGCAAACGCGCAGGGCTATCTCTTCGGTGCGACGGAGCTGCTCGCGTATCTGTTCGTCGGTCAAGGAGGTAAACGCAGGATGCGACCACGAATGGTTGCCCAGCTCATGCCCAGCCTCAGCAATCTGGCGAGCAGCGTCAGGATACCGCTCTATCCATTCACCGGTTAAGAAGAAGGTGCAGTGTAGCCCTCGCTGCGCCAGCGCACGCAGGATTTGGGGAACCGGCTCGGCGGAACTGCCCGCATCGAAGGTCAGCGCCACCAGCTTCGCGGAGGACGAGCCTGCATCGACCTCTTTCGAGGTCACCGCCAGACTCGCTGACGTGGGCAACGCATCGCCTGAACCACCAGAAGTAAGGGGCACGTTCTGAGGCTCTTGTACAGTTGCGGCAGCCTGCTCCTGAGCAGGGGCAGACGGTTTACTGTTCGCCCCGGCACGTCGGGCAGGTTCCCTTTGCGGGGGAACAATCGTCGCCTGTTGCCGCTTCTCTTGCGAGGCAGGAGGCAGAAAACGAGATACGTAAACCGCCACCACCAGCACTCCCACCACAACCAGCAAGAGTTGTAACAGACCCCAGACGAACCGTCCGGTACGGCGTGGACGCCGCCGTGGTGTTGAACGCTTCCGGGATGCCATGGTTCTACTGTGACGAAGCCACTCTGGGAGCGGTCAGCTTCTCGCGCAGGTACTCCACCGCCTTCTGAAGCTGCACATCGTGGGCGCGGTCGTCGATATCGGTCATCTCTTCGCTTTGCTTCACCACGATGTCCGGCTGGATGCCGCCGCGCTTTATCTCTTTGCCATCCGGGTCTACCTTGCGGTTCAGGTCGTAGCCGCTGGGGGTCAGGTATTTCGCGGTGGTGATGGCAACCGCCGAGTTGTCCTGCAGCTGGAAGATGGTCTGCACCAGCCCCTTACCGAAGGTGGTCTCGCCGATGATGACGCCTCGTTTGTTGTCCCGAATCGCTCCTGCGACGATTTCCGATGCGCTTGCGCTCCACTCGTTTACCAGCACCACCAGCGGATAGGGCTTCAGCGCACGCCCTCGCTCGGCAAACAACTTGGTGACCTGCCCGTTCTTTTCCTGTATCAGCACTACCACACCGTTGTCGATGAACCGGCTGGCGACATCCACCGCCACGTTCAGCAAACCACCCGGGTTGTAGCGCAGGTCCAGGATAAGCGCGCGCAACCCCTTCGCTTCCAGCTCGCGCACTTTTTGCACCAGCAGCTGGTCGCACTTCTCGTTGAACTGCTCCAGCCGCACGCGCCCGATACCGAGCTTTTCATCCTCCATGTAGGCGTAGGCAACCGGCGAGGTAATCAGGTCGCGCACGATGGTGATGTGCAGAAGCTTCGCCTGTCCTTTACGCCGGATGGTCAACTCCACCTTCGTGCCGCGCGGGCCACGTATCTTTTTCACCACATCGTCCACACGCATTCCCGTAATGGGCTTTCGGTCCACCTCCACAATCACGTCGCCCGCTTTCACTCCCGCTTTGTCCGCGGGGCTTCCCTCGATGGGGCGATAGATAATGACCTGCCCGTCCTTTTCCTGCAGCTGCGCCCCGATGCCAAAGAAGTCACCGCGCGTATCTTCCTGCATACTGCGGTACTCGGTGGGGTCCATAAAGCGGGTATATGGGTCGTGCAGAGCGGCTAACATGCCGCGAATGGCGGCGTAGGTCAACTGCTTTTCGTTCACCGGCTGATAGTACTGGTTGCGCAGATGCGAGAGCACATCCCAGTACAGCCCCACGGGCCAGAGGTATCCCTGCTGAGTGTCCTGCTCTATTTGCAGAGCGAGGCTCACTCGCTGGGGCACCGTCTGCGCGGCGTACAGCGCGCGCCGGACGCCGCCCGCTTTCATGTCGGGGTAGAAAAAGCCCGCCAGAAAGGCAAACGTTACCAGCAGTGGAATAAACCCTGAAAACGAGAAACGCTTTCTTTGCATTGCCTTCTTCCCTTTCCTATGCCCGTGTGGTGGTACGTTGCTGGGAAAGCAAGCTTACCGCCTTCTCCAGCGCAAGGTCGTGCCCCTGCTTAGGAACCGTTGGGGCAGCAACGGTGGGATACACGCCTTTACCGTGAAAGTCGCCGCCGCTTAACGTGAAGAACTTGCCGGTGGTTATCGTGACTGCGGAGCCGTCCGGCAAAGGAATGAACGTCTGCACCAGCCCATCGCCGAAGGTGCGCTCGCCCACCAGCTTGGCTTCTGCTTTGTCACGCAGAGCTACCGCCAGCACCTCCGCCACGTTCGCCGTGCCGTGGTTCACCAGCACCACCATCGGTGCCTTCACGCGCGGGTTCGCGCTGATGTTTACCGGCTGCCGGCGCTTGCTCTCACCGTTGCGCGTTTCCACCAGCGCCAGCGCGGGGCTTTTCACCAGCATCGCCGCTGCCTGCGCCGCCGCCTCCAGCGAACCGCCGGGATTGTTGCGCAGGTCTATCACCAGTCCGCGCAGGTTGTTCCCCAACCCCGCCAGAGCGCGTTTGAGGCTGTCAGGCGTTTGCGTGTTGAACTGTGCAATACGCAGATAGCCTACCCCACCCGGCATCAGCCGGTAGGTAACCGGCTCCACCGTCAGCACGCCGGGTGTTACCTTCACTTTAAGGGTCGCGTTACCCCGGCGAACGGTGAGCGTCATCGGTGCCTGGTCCTTGTTCGTTAACGCGTTCAGCGCTTTGCGCAAATCCAGCCCAGCCATCACCCTCTTGCGGGCATCCTCCAGCGCTTTCACCAGCTCGCTGCCTCGCACGCCTGAGCGCTGCACCTGCCGGAAGGGGTCGTACGCGATAACCCACCTGCCGTCTATCTCGGTAATCACGTCGCCGGGTTGCAAACCTGCTTTCTCTGCTGGGCTGTTCGGCAGAGGGGCAATTACCGTGAGCTCCCGCCTTTCGACATCCTGGCTCACCTTACGCACCACAGTCAACGCAGCGCCGATGCCGTAGTAGGTACCTTTGCCCGCCTCCTGTAACAGCCGGGCTTCCTCCGGCTCCAGGAAGCGTGTGTTGGGGTCATTGAGCGACTGAAGCATCGCCCGCACTGCGCCGTACGCCATCGGTTTTGCCTGCTCCGGCGTGTAGTCCACATGCTGTTTTTCCACGTACTTGAACACGCTGTAGAAGAGCTGCATCAGGTCCATGCTTACCGGAGATGCGCTATCGCCGGGCGCAAGCGCCATAGTGTAACTCTGCTTGGGGGAATACTCCTGCAAAGAGGTCACACGCGCACCCGGGTTGGCGGTCGCTACCGGCAGAGCAGCCAGCTGTTGGCGCAACCACCACCCTGTACCGAAAGCGATTATAGCCATCACAAACCAGGGTAAGATACGCCGTGGGGCATAAGTATTCACCGACGAACCTCCATTCCGAATACCGGGTTGCAAACGCTGATGGGCACATCTATACGCTTGTCCGGTAAACGTATTATAGCACTCACCAGAAAGCAAAGTCAATCGCAAGAGTACCAAAATATCACCTCAGTTGCTTGCTGTATGCAATTAGCAGGCTGATACGGCGGTTGGAGTAGTGATACGGGTCTTCCGGCACACGCAGCTTGTTATCGGCGTAGCCGCGCACCTCGTAAACCTGCCCTTTACGCAAACCGCTGGCTTCTAAAATGCGCCGCGCGCTGTTCGCCCGGTTTACCGAGAGCTCCCAGTTGGTCATGCCCCCACGCGAAAACGGACGGCTATCGGTATGCCCCTCGATAACAATCCGGTTGGGCAGTTTGGCAAGGTATTTGGCGATGCGGGCGAGCAGCTGACGCGCTTGCGGGTTGACCTCTGCGCTACCCGTCATGAAGAACACCGATTTCGAGCTTTCCATCAGCTCGATCCGAAGCCCCTCGTCCACAATCTGTATCTGCACGTATGGCTTCAGGTGCTTGAACTCGGGCACGCCTTCCATCACCTTCTCTATCTCCTTCTTCGCCTGCTCCATCCGCTGCTTCTCAGAGGCTTCGCTGAGCTCAGGCAGCTCCTTCTCGGATGCCTTCGCCGCTCCCCCTTCCGGAGCGATGCTGAACGCCAGCTTGCCCTCGTTCACCGCCTTCATGAAACCGACGGGGTCCTTAAAATACGCCGCGATGGCTTCCTTGATGTTCTGGCTCAAGCCGATAATCCACATCACCAGAAAGAACGCCATCATGGCGGTCACGAAGTCGGCGTAGGCTACCTTCCACGCGCCGCCGTGGTGACCGTGGTCGCCGTGCTTCTTTTTGACGATGCGGATATCGCCACCCTTTTCATTGCCTGCCATGCCTCACCTCCTATGCCGCCGCGGCTTGCCGACCGGTGCCCTTGACGCCCTCCTCCATCTCGCGGAAGCTGGGGCGATACGCCGGCGGGATTTGCCGACGGGCGAACTCCACGCAGGTAATCGGTGATTCGCCACGCGCGAACGAAAGCAGGGCATGGCGGATACACTGCAGGTACTCCTCCTCCGCGTGTACACGTCCTTCCACCGCCTGCGACAGCGGCTGGAACACGCCGTACGCCAGCAGCACTCCCATGAAGGTTCCCACCAGCGCGGCGGCTACCTTGTGCCCGATTTGCTCAGGAGGTCCGTTAATCGCCTGCATGGTAATGACCACGCCCAGTACCGCCGCCACAATACCGAAACCGGGCATGGCGTCGCCAATTTTGGCAAGCATGTTGGCGGGCTTTAACGCCTCCGCTTTGTGTGTCTCCAGGTCTATCTCCATCAGGTCGGACAGCTCGTAATGCCCTACAGCCCCTGTGAGGATAACCTTCACCGTATCACACAGAAACTCCACCGCGTGGTGATTCGCCATGATGCCCGGGTACTGGGCGAACAGTTCACTCGATTCGGGGTTTTCTACATGTCGCTCCAGCGCCAGCAACCCCTCCTTACGGGCCAGGGTAAAAAGCGCAAACAGCATCTGCAACAGCTCCATATAACTGTCTTTGCTTACCGGAGGCGGCTTCAACAGACCCAGCACCGCTTTAATCAGGGTCTGCACCCCGGAGATACCGTTGCCCACTATCACACCACCAAACGCCGCGCCGCCGATGATAATCACTTCCGAAATCTGGATGAGCAGCGCAACCTTGCCTCCATGCATTGTGTAGCCCACCAGAATGGAGCCGAACACCACCGCCAGCCCAATCAGCACAAACATCTGTCTTCCTTGACCTCCTTGTGAAATCGCGCAAAGGGTGTCAATAAGTATGTTGGCTAAAACGAGGGGTTTGTGAAGGGGAAGGTGAAGACAATACTGTTCGGCAGAACCTCGCCTTTGTAGCGTCGTACGTGGAGGGTCACGCTCCGTCGTAACCCTTGCGTTCCGGATACGACGGAGCGCATCCATCCGAAGGGCGCAGGCTATTAGCGCATCTCTGCGGGCGCGCCGCCTTGCGTTTCCGCCGACTCACTGCCTTTCATCAAGCCTGCTTTACCGCCGGGGAACATGTCTACGAAGCCGACATTTTTCCCTTGTTGGGGTTGTATCAGCGACTTATAGGCAGAGAATGCTGCGATGACTATCGCCAACACTGCGATAATCACCCAGATGACGGTTTTGCTCGAGTTAGCCGGTGTTTTAGACATGGCTATTCTTCTCCTCAGGGCTTAAATGCCTCGTTCCAGTGCAGATAGTTGAAGCGTCGCTCCGCAACCGCCTGGTCGTTCCACGGCCAGTACATAATCTGACTACGTCGCATCGCCTTTGCATGACCGTCTGCCCAGCCGAGGGTCATTAATTTATTATGGTTGCCCATGCTGAAACGTCCATCCCCCTGTCCGCACCAGTTCACGGTAAGATAGTTTGGTGCTTCCGGCCAGGCTGGGTCGGCGATGTTGCGGTTGTCCCAGCGCCAGTGCGTGAAGTTACGCCCATATGAGACGGTTGTCCACAGCTCGTACATGATGGCAGTCTCACCCGGACGCCCTATCTCGGATTGGGTCTTGGACTCCGCACTTGCTGCCCCGGGTGCCGTGCTGATCGGGTAGTAGGCACAGACGCCAAAGGTGGCGGTATTTTCCCAAGTTCCGGGCTGGAAGTGCGTGAAAGAGTAGCTAATCTTGTACCACGTGCCGTTCGGGCCGGTACAGTCGTCACGCGGAATGCCATCGCTGGGGCATCCCCAGATGCCCGTGTTCTTGATGTACGGATTCAGCATGTCTTCGGGACCGATGGTCTGATCGGGGCCGTTGGGGTCGTTGTTCCAGCACCGGGCGGGACATCCCGAGGTACACGCACCTGGATTGGTAAAACATGCCGGGTTCCACACCAGCAAGCGGTGGAACTTCTCATCATAGTCCTGCGTGTACATCAGCGCGCCCAGCAGAATCTGCTTGACATTGGAAATGCAGTTAGACTGTCTTGCCTTTTCGCGTGCCTGCGCAAACACAGGGAACAGAATCGCTGCCAGGATCGCGATAATCGCGATGACCACAAGCAGCTCGATCAGGGTAAATGCACGACGAGACATCGTTCATCAGGCTCCTTTCACGGCGTTTGTTTCTATGGGTAGTATAGAACCTCCCACCAGAGTTGTCAACACCGATAAGGAAGGGCAGTTCGGGTAGAACTGCCCTTCCATCAGGAGTGTCTTTAGAAGTTGCGCGCCCAACCGGTATTGTCGGTGGCTTGTCCGCGCCACGCCCCGTTCTCAAACACATAATCTACGTGATACCACTTCTGCGTGGGGCTGGCTTTGACATGTCCATCGGCGAAAAGCACCACCGATAGCGTGCCGCTTATCATCTGCTTGATGTACTGGTTGGAGGTCACTGTGGTGGGTACGTTGCCCTTGCCTCTCTGGTGTGGTCCCCATACACCGATGTAGTAGGGGTCGCCGGATGGGAAAACAATCTTGTACTGCGGTGGACGACACAGTTGTGCTCCCTCCACGATGAATAGCGTCTCCGCGGGTTTCGCGATGGACGCCAGCGAGGCGGGCTTATCGTACTCGGCAGAGGAGTATGGCCCCCAGACCGCCGGGTCATAGTGGTTCAACGTACCACCCAGGTTCAGCCCACCAAAAGTCCAGTAGTTGTAGGCATAGGTGTTGCTGTAGGATGCCAATCCTGCTTTTGCAGATGGACAAGCCCATACCTCCTTAATGTCCCCATTGTTGAAGTTGAGACCGTTCTTGACATAGGGGTCCAGCAAGCCCGGGAACATATAGCGTAGCTGCCAGCGCAGGGACGAGTTGTGATACTGCCCCGTCCAAGGGCAGAAGGTCTCATCATAGTCCTGCGCGTACATTTGCGCCGCCTTGCCAATCTGGTTCAGGTTGGACACGCAGGTTGCCTGGCGAGCTTTCTCTCTCGCCTGGTTGAATACGGGGAACAGAATCGCTGCAAGGATCGCGATAATCGCGATGACCACGAGCAGCTCGATCAGGGTAAATGCACGACGAGACATCGTTCATCAGGCTCCTTTCTTTCATGGTTTGTCTCAGGGAGTATTATAGAACAATACCCTCAGCGTGTCAATACAGTAATCCAGCGGGGAGACCATATTAGCGGAACATAACCGACGAACGTTCTGTTGTTTCCATCTTCTCTAACGCCTCTCGCGCCGCCGCCTGCTCGGCATCCTTCTTGCTCTTGCCTGTCCCTGTGCCCAACACGACATCGCCAAGGCGCACCTGCACGCAGAAGGTTTTGTCGTGGTCCGCTCCCGTCTCGGAAATCACCTCGTACTCGGGGGTTTGACGCAGCAGGGCGTGCGTCTTTTCCTGCAGGCGCGATTTATAGTCATGGGCGCGGGAGGCGTCCGGCGCCCTTTGAATCACATCGCCCAGCACACGCCATACGAACCGTCTGGCTTCCTCCATACCCGCCTGCAGATACACTGCCGCGATCAGCGCTTCTACAGCATCCGCCAGGATGCTGCTGCGCTGGCGTCCACCCTGTGCCTCCTCGCCCGCGCTGAGACGCAGCACCTGGTCCACACCAAGCTGCTTCGCTACCTGAGCCAGCGTACGCCGACTGACCACCAGCGCACGGGCGCGAGATAAATCCCCCTCAGCACGGTCGGGGAAAAGGGTGTACAGCTTTTCGGTGACGATGAACCCAAGCACTGCGTCGCCGAGAAACTCGAGGCGTTCGTTGCTCTGTGCTACCCCCTCTGCCAGTGCAGAACGATGAGTTAACGCCTGCTCCACCAGCGGGGCACAGGTCTCAGGAATCTGAAGTTTCTGACAGAACTCCCGAGGCGACATTCTAAAAGCGCTCGAACCGTTCTACGTTTACCACAAAGACAATGGCTCCGCCCACCAGCACCTTCACCGGATTGGGCACAAAGGTACCCACCGGCGCGGCATCGGGCGGGAGCACGTTCACGTACTGCTCGCGCGTCTTGCAGCTCTCACCGATCAAGCGGAGCACCTGATCGAGGTCCTCGTCCTCCACGCCGATGAAGAGCGTGACGTTGCCCTCGCGCAAGAAGCCTCCGGTGCTCGCCACCTTGGTAAACTTGAAGCCGTTGCGCAGCAGCGCGTCCGAAATCTTGTTCTTGTCGCGGTCGTGCACGACAGCGATGACCAGTTTCATTGTCCTTCCCTCCTGCCTGCGGACGCCTCTATTATACAGGAAGTGTCGCCGAGGGTTCAAATCGCTGCCTGTGGAGGGTGCGAATGACCCAACAGCCATCGCACATCCTCCCAGAGTGCCCGTTGCAGCTCCTCCAGCGGCTGTGTGGCGTCCAACACCAGATAACGTTGAGGCTCCCGCCCCGCTTCCGTCAAAAAACCCTCGCGCACCCTCTCGTGGAAGGCTATCACCTCCGCCCCGATGCGGTTGCGCTCACGCTGGCGCTGCAGACCTATCTCCACCGGCAGGTCCAGCAGGTAGGTGCGAATCGGTTGCAAACCACCGGTGGCGAAGTGATTGAGTTGCCTCACCCACTCGATATCCAGCCCGCGAGCGTAGCCCTGATAGACCAGTGTGGAATCGGCGTAGCGGTCACAGACGACCGTTTTGCCTTCGGCAAGAGCATGGCGGATGTGGCGGGTATGGATGGCGCGGTCGGCAAGAAACAGCAGCAACTCCTCTTCGCGCTGCAGGTCGCCCTGTTCCAGCAGTACCTCGCGCAGGCGCGGTTCCCAGGGTTCATATGTCAGCCAGCTGGGGATGCCTTCTTGCCGAAGACGTTCGGATAGCCAGCGGGCAAGGGTACTCTTGCCCGCTCCTTCGATGCCTTCAAAGGTAATGAATAGCGCGCTCATTACGTCGGAGGCGAGATGCGCACGCGACGGTTCGGCTCCACTCCCACGCTTTCCGACACCAGCCGGTACTTCTCCACCAGCTGATGCTGTAGCCGACGGATATAGCTGTTCTGCGGGGAGAGGTCTACCGGCATCGAGGTGCGAAGCACCTCCTGAATGGCTGCCTCCGTCTCCAGCAGTGCGGCTTCCGTCGGGTCCAGCGCAGGCTCCGAGTCTTCCCAACCTTCCGGCGGGCGCATCGCGAAGATGTCCTGCACGCTACCGGCAATCTGCGCGTAGGTGTTGCTCTTCACCACATATACCGGCAAACCCCTTGCCGAGACCTCCTTCATGCGGGCGGGTTCGCGGCGGGCGTTCGCCTTCAGCGCAATCACCACATCTGCCTGCTGTACGTCGCGCACGATATAGGCGGGCACGCGCAACTCGCGGATGGCGCGCTCCAGGCGGTTACGGCTCACACCATACGGAAAAATGCGCACAGTGGAGGGCAGTTGCCTGCGTTCCCTTGCAGCGCTGGAACGAGCTACCAGCACTCCGGTCTCTCGCGCCGGTTCGGGGGCGTCTCCTGCCTGCACCACCTGAATCGTGCCGTCGGGCAGACGCACCCTTACCTCGGGACGAGGCGTCTCCCCGCGCAGGATGCGGTCTACCGTGCTCGCCACGTCGTGGTGAATCGCCAGTTTGTCCTTCTCAATCATCTCGATAATGATATCGAAGGTGGGTGGCGCTTTGCGCTCCAGCACGGTCTTTTGCGTACCGCGTCGGCGAGCCTCCTCATCGGAGAGGGTTACCGCCTGAATGCCCCCTACCAGGTCGCACAGGGTGGGGTTCATCAGCAGGTTCTCCAGTGAGTTGCCGTGTGCCGTGCCGATGAGCTGCACACCGCGCTCGGCGATGGTACGCGCGGCGAACGCCTCCGCCTCCGTGCCGATTTCGTCGATGACGATAACCTCCGGCATGTGGTTCTCCACCGCCTCGATCATCACTGCGTGCTGCAATTCGGGCGAAGCCACCTGCATACGCCGCGCCATGCCGATAGCGGGGTGCGGAATATCGCCGTCGCCGGCGATTTCGTTGGAGGTATCCACAATCACCACGCGCTTGTTGAACTCATCGGCGAGCACGCGCGCGATTTCGCGCAGCTTGGTGGTCTTGCCGATGCCGGGGCGTCCGAGCATCAGCACACTCTTGCCGCGCTCAATCACGTCCTGAATGATGTCGATAGTGCCGAAAACCGCCCGCCCCACGCGACAGGTCAAGCCGATGATGCGTCCCTGCCGGTTGCGAATAGCGGAGATGCGGTGCAGGGTGCGCTCGATGCCTGCGCGGTTGTCCTTGCCGAACGCGCCCACGCGCTGCACCACGTAGTCGATATCCGCCTCCGTTACCTCCATGTTGCTGAGCTGCAGGGTTCGGTCAGGAAAACGCGCCTGGGGCTCCCGTCCGAGGTCCAGAATGACCTCCAGCAAGTCCTCCAGGCTCGGCTCCTGCTCGAGGGCGCGTCGAACCTGCGGCGGCAACACCGCCAGCAACTCGTCCAGATTGTCGGTCACGCGCAACTGCGTCTTCGGGCGCTGCAGTATCTGCGCGCCTGTCAGGGGAGTAAAGCTGCTCATGCAGTTCGTAGAGACTCTTTTCCCTCCTGCCGATTACGGCGTGATGCAGAGTGTTTTTCCATTTTTATGATACCGGATTGGACCGCCGGAACGCAAGACAGCATGGGGCGACGACCGGAATGATTCGCTTGACAAAATTTCTTATCCATGCTATCTATATATATAGCACAGCCAACAAGATGTAACGGCTCTCGGGATGGGGTGAAAAACATCTGAACACCCTTGACACCTTCTCCGAAAAGCCGTCCTCCTGTTGACTATTACACCTTGCTCCCCAAAGGAGGGACCTATCCATGCGTGCTATGCGCTATGGACTGATGCTCCTCTTGCTTGCCTGTTGCAGTAGGAGCCTGTTCGCACAGTCCTTTACCTACCAGGGTTTTCTGAAAGAGAATGGAGTGCCTGCAAACGGCACGTTTGACTTCCGCTTCCGCCTGTGGACCAGTGTTTCGGGCGGAACACAGGTGGAGACCGACCTGTTTGTGAACAACTTGCGTGTGCAGAACGGGTTGTTCACCACCGAGTTGAACTTCGGCTCTGTGTGGGATGGTTCGGATCGGTATCTGGAGATTGGCGTGCGCCCAGGTTCCAGCACAGGCGACTATCAGGGGTTGTCGCCGCGTGTCCGAATCGCCCGTGCGCCATACGCTGCACGTGCCGATGCTGCACCCCCTGTAGGCTTGGCAGGCGGCGACCTGAGCGGGAATTATCCGAACCCGACGGTGGCGAAGATTCAGGGTCGTGCGGTGGCGAGCACTGCGCCCTCTGCAGGTCAGGTGTTGAAGTGGAACGGCAGTGCGTGGTCGCCCGCAGCCGACCTGCGCGACCAATTCTGGCAGGCGTCAGGAAGCAACATCCTCTACAACGCGGGCAATGTGGGAATTGGCACGAGTAATCCGCTCTCCTCGTTGCATGTAGAAACCGCCACAGGCGACACGGCGATATTTGGCATTGCAACTGCCACCAGCGGACTGACCTACGGCATGTACGGAGCTGGTGCCTACGGCATGTACGGAAAAAGCGACAGAGCCTATGGTAAGGGCGTGTATGGCGAAGCGACTGCCGTGACATCGCTCAGTACCTACGGCGTGCACGGGAAAAGCGCCGGCTACAACGGTTATGGCGTGTATGGCGAAGCTACCGCTGCCAGCGGCGCGACCTATGGCGTATACGGGAAAAGCGATAGTAGCACGGGCACAGGCGTATACGGCACAGCTACTGCCACCAGTGGCAACACTATCGGCGGTCATTTTGTTAGCCAAAGCACCGCCGGCATTGGCGTACATGGCGCAGCCAACGCTACCAGCGGCATCACCTACGGTGGATGGTTTGGAAACCTCAGCACCGAGGGTGCAGGTGTGTACGGCTACGCTTTTGCCACCAGCGGCACTACTGCTGGCGGGTGGTTTGCAAGCGACAGTACCTCGGGCAGAGGCGTGGTTGGCCATGCACCCGCCACTAGTGGCAACACCTACGGCGTGTATGGGCGAAGCGATAGCACTTCAGGCAGAGGCGTCGTTGGCTTGGCAACCGCCTCCAGCGGTGTCACCTACGGTGTGTATGGGCAAAGCAACAGCAATTTGGGCTATGGCGTCTACTCTTGGGGGCGGTTCGCTGCCACCGGCACCAAATCGTTCCAGATAGACCACCCGCTTAGCCCCGAAAACGCCTATCTCAATCACTATAGCGCAGAGGGTCCCGAACCGTACAACATCTATCGGGGTACGGTCGTGCTGGATGTCAAAGGCGAGGCGTGGGGGCGACTGCCCGACTACTTTGAAGCTATCAACCGCGACCCGTCGTACCATCTAACGCCCATCGGCGCGCCCATGCCCAACCTGCATGTGGCAGTGGAGGTTCAGGGCAACCGCTTCAAGATTGCAGGCGGCGTGCCTGGCAAGAAGGTCTCGTGGGAGGTGAAAGCTACCCGCAACGACCGCTGGGTTCAGGAATACGGCTACCAGACCGAACAGCCCAAGCCTGCCGAGTATCGGGGCAAGTATCTGAATCCCGAGCTGTACGGTCAGCCCAAGGAGCTGGGCATTCACTACCGCCCCGAACCGGAGCGTGAGGTGACGCCGCCTGCGCCCGAAAAACGATAAGCAAGGGACGCCACAAGGGGGTTGACCCTACGGGCTGGTAGAGCGTACTGGGACAGCCCCCGCGCGTCTACCCACGTGTGGGAAAGCGAGGTGGTACCGCTTTTTCGGCTGACCCGGAGGTTCGCCCTCCAGACAAAGTGGTTACCCATCCCACCGCATACACCATCACCGCTACCGCCAGCCCCGGATACATCGGCTGAAGGAAGGCGGGGTCCTGCAACTTGCCGCTGAGCGAGCCGTAAACCATCCAGCCCAGCGATGTCCCAAACCCCAGCACCATTGCCGCCAGTGCGAAGGGCGGAGACACCCGAAACCTCCGCGTGTAACTGCCCACCAGCGGCAGCAGCAAACCCGGAATAAACAGCGACCCTATCAAATACCACAGGTTCACTACCGACTGCACCTTCCACGCCAGCAGGATCGCCAGAGCACCGACTAACGTAATGCCCCAGCGGGTGTAGCGCAGAGCGTCTTCCTCTTCTCCGCCGCGCCAGCGCCACAGCAGGTCGCGCCCGAACGTCACCGCCGACAGGAAGGTGTAGCTGACCACCGTAGACATCACTGTTGCAAACATCCCCACGAAGAAAATGCCCTTTGCCACGGGGGGAAGCACCCGCTCCGCCAGCACGGGATAGGCAAATTTGGGGTCTTGCAGGTTATCGCCCAGAACCGCTCGCGCATACAGCCCGGCGGTGGTGGTCATCAGGTCAAACACGAACCAGCAGCACACGCTCACCACGATGCCCCACCGCGCCACCTGTGGCGAACGCGCCGCATAGCACCGCTGGTGAAAACCGGGGTCAATCAGCGTCCACAACGCGATAAAAAACCACACAACGATATACTGCACCGTGTTCCCACCATGCCACGTCAGGTGCAGAGGGGGCAGGTTCTGGCGCAAGAAGTCCAGTCCCCCGTAGCGAGTTACCAGAAACGGGATGATAACCGCGAACCCACCGAACATCATCAGGAACTCTAACACGTTCACCCGCACGTCGGCGTGCAGACCACCTCGATACAGGTAAACCGTGCTGAGTATCGTACCCACCACCAGCCACCACAGCAGGTCTCCGCCGAACAGCAGTTGAAACAGCACGCCCAGAATCAGCGTGTAGGGGGCGGGAGTGGTCATGCAGAAGGTCAGCAGGGAGCCTGCCAGCCCGCAGGCGCGACCGTAGATGCTGTAGAGCCTGTCGGGAATGGTGTACAGCTCCGCTTCACGCACGCGCGGCGCCAGCAGCCATGCGAACAGCAGGGCAAACACATAATACGGTAGTCCGAACACCACCCAGTTGGACACACCGTAGGAGTAGCTGAACTCCCCTACCCCCAGGATGCCCCCGTACCACGTAGCGACCAGCGTGGCAACGAACGCGGGCAGGCTCAGCGTGCGTCCGGCAACCAGATACCCTGCTGCATCCCCCTCGCGCAAGGTACGTCGTGCCGCATAGCCTACCCATAACACCGCTGCCAGATAGGCAACGAGCACCAGAATATCGCTATAGACAAAATGAACAGCCGCTTCCATCGCCCTTCCCCCTGTATGCCCAGCCATTCACCACGTGAACATCTCCCCCTCGCCCAGCAACCGCACCACCACCAGATGCCCGCTCCGCCACTCGATAACCACAGGTGAACGCTCCACTACGTTGCTCACCCCGCGCGTGCCGAGCGCCAGCGTCTCCCCATGCAACGCCCACTTCAGCCCTTCCGTGCGGATACCTTCTACCTCTCCCAGCGGTAACAGCGAAACCGTCGCCCCCACAGGCGCGTCAAACCGCAACTGCCGATGGGCGAAATAGGTAATGGAGTGGTCTTCCACGAAACGGATAAAGGCTTTGTCCGCATAACGCACCGCACCGCACACGTTGCCCAGCACGTGGTCTATGCGGTCGCCCGTCGTGCCTACGACCACTATCTGGGGCTGGTTCCAGCGTGTGACCGCGAAGCGCAACGCCTTCTCCAGGTCGGTGTCGTCCTGTCCGGGGTCATGCACAACGCTCTCCGCAGGCAATGATTGCAGTAATTCGGCGGGCACGGAGTCGAAATCCCCTACCACGTAGTCGATACGCAAGCCTGCCTCGCGCAGGCGCACCGCTCCCGCGTCCGCGCCAATCAACACCTCTGCCCCCGCCACAACCGATTCAAGCAGTTCCCACCGCGGCGGCTGACCGTTGAGCACAATTAGAACGCGCACCAGCTTCTATCTCCCATTCTATCTCCCATTGTTGTAATACGGAGCAAACACACTTTGATTCCTTTTCTGAAACGCATCCATAGCCGGGGGGTTGCGCTTTTTTTTTTCGATGTATACTTTTACCACAAACTCAAGAGGGAGGTGTGACATGAGCATGAAACACATCATTAGTGCTGCGGTAGCACTCGCTTGCTTCACTGCAGCCCCCGTGTACGCACAATCGTATCTTCCCGAAATGTCAGGAGGATGCGCTCAGTACGTGGTGGAAGCCATTACTGACACTGGTTTCTACTACGTCATCTGGCAGAAGGATAAGGATACCCTAGCAAACGGTCAGCAAATTCGCGATGACAAAACCGAGATTAAACCAATTAACGTGAGAAGCATGAAACCGGGATATGTATGGGGGCTCAGCCGAGTAGATGATGACGGCAAAGTACACTGGACGGTAGCAGGAACGGCGATACACGTAACCGAAGAGACTATCGTCATGGACCAATGGTCCCTTTACAACAACCGGGGTACGGCTGACCCGCTACTGGACGTGAGTATTTCCGTGGTGCAATTCGTGAAAATTAAACCTCCTCAGACACAACCACCGGGCGGGCAACCGCCTGGCGGAGGGGTGTAGTTAGGTATTAGCCACATGGTGGAGCGTGTTGCTCCACCATGTTTACATCAGACTCAATGGAGGTAAACGATGCATCTAAACACTCGTATCATCCTTACAATTCCTATAATTGTGTACTGGCTTGCTACTGCTGGTGCCTTCGCTCAACAAAACGCTCCTAATACGCCTCAAAAAAACACCATCTCGTTCGCTGCCGCCTGCGAAAAGCTGGCACAGCAATACCAAGTCAATATCTTGGGCGATGTTTACCTTACGGGTGACCCTCCCGTGACCCAATGGCAGATTCGCGGGCTCTCGCTGGAGCAAGCGGTTCAAAAACTCGCCCAAACATACCAGCGAGAGGTTACGCTCGTAGGCAAGACCTATGTAGTGAGGGCGAAAAACGCCGCCCTGCGCCGCCAGCAGGATGTGTTTGCACAGACGCACTACAGCGCACGGTGGACCACTGAAGGTGCGCTGAGCATTAGCGTGGATAGCGTCTCAAGGATAGCCGTTACCGCAGTGGTTGTTCCGCTATCCCGTTTCGCCCGGGTGCTCACGGAAAGAACCAGTTGGGACCTGCAGATCGAGCAGGGTTTGCAAGATGCGCGCATCGTGGCTTACTGGCAAAGCGCATCGTTAACGGACATCATCGAGGCACTGGCGGTCCTGCTTAACGCGCAGAAAAAGGCATATCTCTTCCGCTCAGACGAGCAGAGGCAGAAGGAACACCTGCAAGCGCAGCAACCTGACGATAAACCAACACCTGCAGAGGAAGCGTCGCAGCGGCTATTACCCAAACTAGCGGAGCTGCTTACGCCGGAAGAACGAGAAGCATGGTCGCAGGGTAAAGAGGTGGAGATACCCCTCTCTCGTTTGCCATCCGAGGTGTTTGCCGAGGCTTATGATTATGCCACCAAACAGTTTCAACGCTTCTACGATCTTGCTCCAGAAGAGATACGTCCTCCTGCCGACCTCATCAGCAGCTACGGTAACATCTTCCTGATCCTACCTCGCCCAGACCAGAACAGTATCGGCGTGCGTCTGCGGGATTCGCAAAATCAGCGTAGCTACGTCTTCTGATAATTTTCTCGGGGGGCATGCTTCGTCACCTGCTCAATGTCGTGGTCACGGCGGGGCGTGCCCCCTACACCGTGTGCGCACCTGGCATTGCCAAGCCGCACGCTGACCCTGTCTTCTCACAACAGAGCCACAAAATCCCTTTTGGATACTTGACTTTTTTGTAAGGATTGAGGAATAATAAGAGGTGGAGGAAAGACGGGATGAAAATCACCGCACAAGAGGAATACGGACTGCGTTGTATCATGCACCTCGCCCGCGTGCCCTTCGGCGACACGGTAAACGTGCGCCAGATTGCGGAGCATGAAGGGCTATCGGTTGCCTACGTGGAGAAGCTGCTTTACCTGCTTAACCGCGCTGGCTTGACCGAAAGTGTACGCGGCGCACAGGGGGGCTATCGCCTTGCTCACCCTGCCGAGCAGATTACCCTGCGACAGGTGCTGGATGCGCTGGGAGGAGTGCTTACCGCCGACTCATTGTGCAGTCAGTTCTCGGGCGACCGCGAAATCTGTGTGCACCATGGGGGATGCGAGCTGCACTCGGTGTGGAGCTTCGTTGCAGACTACCTTTCGGTGGTTTTCAACCGCATCACGCTAAAGCACCTGGCGGAGGGTGCTGCGCGTCCGCTGGTCCCACCCGTTCTTTCGCGCAGTGAGCAAACGATACCACTCACCGAGCGAGAACCTGCGTCGACAGCTCAGATATCCTTGGAGGGGAGATAACGCAACCATGAGCCAACTACCACTGCTGGACATCCGCAACCTGCACGTTGCAGTTGACGGGAAAGAGATTTTGAAGGGCGTGAGCCTGACCATAAATCGCGGCGAGATTCATGCCCTGATGGGGCGCAACGGCTCCGGCAAGAGCACCCTCGCCGCAACCCTGATGGGGCATCCACGCTACGAAGTAACCAAAGGCGAGGTGCTTTTTGAGGGGCGAAACCTTCTGGAGATGGAAGTGGATGAGCGCGCCCGGGCGGGCATCTTCCTCGCCTTCCAGTACCCTGTGGCTATTCCGGGGGTGAGCGTAGCAAACTTCCTGCGCAGTGCGCTCAAGTCCCTGCGCGGCGAGGAGATGAGCGCACGCGAGTTCCGTACCGCGCTGAAAGAGGAGTTCAGAGCACTGCACATGCCGGACAACTTCGCCAGCCGCTACGTCAACGAAGGCTTCTCCGGCGGCGAGAAGAAACGACTGGAAATCGTGCAGATGGGCTTGATTAAACCCAAACTGGCGATACTGGACGAAACCGACTCCGGCCTGGACATCGACGGCGTGCGCATCGTGTCGGAAAACGTCAACCGCATCGCCGGTGAAGAGACAGGCGTTCTGCTGATTACACACTACCAGCGTATCCTGCGCTACATCCGCCCGCACTTTGTGCACGTGATGGTGGGAGGACGCATCGCGCTTTCCGGCGACGAGAGCCTCGCACACGAACTGGAACAGCGCGGTTACGACTGGATACTTCAGGAAATCGGCGCAGAGGAGAAAACTCTGCAGGAGGTGGGTTAAATGACTGCACCACAATCTTTGCTGGATGTCGGCACCGAATACCAGTACGGTTTTCGGGATGAGATAGAGTACGTCTACAAGGCGGAAAAGGGGCTCAACCGCCGTGTGGTGGAGATGATCTCGCACTTCAAGAACGAGCCTGACTGGATGCGCGAGTTCCGCCTGCGTGCTCTGGAGATATTCTTCAAGAAGCCCATGCCCACATGGGGCAACACAAAGCTTCTCAGCGAGATAAACTTCGACGACATCTACTACTACATCAAGCCTGCAGAGAAGCAGGGCAAGACGTGGGAAGAGGTTCCCGAAACCATTAAGAACACCTTCGAGAAACTGGGCATCCCGGAGGCGGAGCGCAAGTTCCTGGCGGGCGTCTCGGCGCAGTACGAGTCCGAAGTGGTCTACCACAGCATCCGCGAGGACCTCGAGCGACAGGGGGTGATTTTCCTCGATATGGACTCGGGCTTGCGCGAGTACCCCGACTTGGTGCGCCGCTGGTTCGGCAAGGTGGTGCCCCCCGGCGACAACAAGTTCGCCGCGCTCAACTCGGCGGTGTGGTCGGGTGGCTCGTTCATCTATGTGCCCCCGGGGGTACACGTGGAGATTCCCCTGCAGGCGTACTTCCGCATCAACGCGGAGAACATGGGGCAGTTCGAACGCACCCTCATCATCGCCGACGAAGGGAGCCGGGTGCACTACATCGAAGGTTGTACCGCGCCCATCTACTCCACCGACTCATTGCACTCGGCGGTGGTGGAGCTGGTTGCGCTGAAGGGCGCGCACATCCGTTACACCACCGTGCAGAACTGGTCCAAGAACGTGTACAACCTGGTGACCAAGCGCGCGGTGGCGTACGAAGATGCTACGGTGGAGTGGGTTGACGGAAATCTCGGCTCTAAGCTCACGATGAAGTACCCAAGCGTCTACATGGTTGGCAAAGGTGCGAGAGGTGATATTTTGTCTGTCGCCTTTGCCGGTCCCGGGCAGCACCAGGATGCGGGCGCAAAGATGATACATGCCGCGCCTTACACCACCTCTACCGTCATCTCCAAGTCCATCAGCAAGGGAGGTGGACGCACTACCTATCGTGGACTGGTGCAGGTAGACGAGGGTGCGGTGGGCGTCAAGTGCAACGTGCGCTGTGACGCGCTGCTGCTCGATGAATACTCGCGCTCCGACACCTACCCCACCATGAACGTGAAGGAAGACGACGTGCGCATCGAGCACGAAGCCACCGTCAGCAAAGTGGGCGAGGAGCAGCTGTTCTACCTGATGAGCCGTGGACTGAGCGAGCAGGAAGCGGTCACCATGATTATCAACGGCTTCTTCGAACCGTTCGCCAAAGAGCTTCCGCTGGAGTACGCAGTGGAGCTCAACCGCCTTATCGCTCTGGAGATGGAGGGTTCGGTAGGCTAATGAGCAACATGTTGACCACAACCAGTCCTGCGGGGCTGGAGCTGATAGAAGCCATCAGCCGGCATCTGGCGGAACCGGAATGGGCATCTGCCCACCGCAAGGAGGCGTGGAGCCGCTTCCTGCAAGCGCCCACGCCCTCTCGTACACACGAACACTGGCGGCGTACGGACATCAGCCACCTGGATCTGGAAAATATCACCCCGAGGCTACCTTCCGAGTATCGTGCCCTGCCTGAATGGCTGGAGGCGGTGATTCGCAGGGGCGCGCGACGAATCGGCGGTACACTGGCTTTCGTGGACGGCACGCTCGTCCATGAGCACGTAACCGATAGCCTGCGCAAAAAGGGAGTGATTTTCACCAGCTGGTCGCAGGCAATTCAGCGACATCCTGATCTGGTGCGCCGTGCGATAGAAAACGTAGACTACGATCCCGCCGACGAGAAGTTCACCGCGATGGCGCGCGCTTATGCTACCGGAGGCACCGTGCTGATTGTGCCACGCGGGACAGAAGTGACCCTGCCCCTGCAAACCTTCTTCGCTGCCAGCGAAGCACAGGCGGTCTTCCCACATACGCTGGTGATTCTGGAAGAGGACAGCCGCGTCACCCTGCTGGACGGGATGTTTTCACCCGATTCGTCAACACGAGCTTTCGGTAGTGGCGTCGCCGACCTTATTCTGGGGGACGGTTCGGAACTCACATACGTGCTGTTCCAGCAGTGGGGACAGGGCATGGAGTACTTCCATCACCAGCGTGCGGTGCTGGGACGCGACTCGCACCTGACCACCATCACCGTCGCGCTGGGAGCGTCGTTGAGCAAAGCCACCATCGAATCCGTGCTCTGCTCATCCGGTGCGGTAAGCGATATGCTGGGCGTCGTGTTTGGCGACGACAAACAGCACTTTGACCATCACACGGTGCAGCTGCACACGGTAGGCAATACCACAAGCGACCTGCTGTTCAAAGTGGCGCTGGACGAGGCGAGCTATTCCGCCTACAGCGGTTTGATACGCATCGAGCCGGGCGCGCAGAAGGCAAACGCCTACCAGCGCAACGAAAATCTGGTGCTGAGCAGCACCGCACATGCCGAAACCCTGCCTAATCTGGAGATAGAGGCAAACGATGTGCGCTGCACACACGGCGCCACCGTCGCGCCGGTAGACATAGAGCAGATGTTCTACCTGATGAGCCGGGGTATGGCGCCCCGCGACGCCAAGCGACTGATTGTGGAAGGCTTCCTGCAGCCGGTGCTGGACCGCATCCCTGCTAAAAGCCTGCGCGAGATGGTCAGCGCGAAAGTAGACGAGAAGATAGCCCACAGGAGGTTCTGAAATGGCTTCACGGGTACGCGTTGCCCACATTTCAGAGGTGGAGATTGGCAAGGCGATAGTCGTGCATGTGGGTAGCAGGCGGCTTGCGCTCTGCCGTCCCGCCGCCGACGAGTTTTACGCGATAGACGATGTATGCACCCACGATGGTGGTCCCCTTGGCGAGGGGGAGTTATGTGGCTACGAGATAGAATGCCCGCGACACGGGGCGCATTTCGACGTGCGCACCGGTGAGGCGTTGACTCTACCAGCGACCAGACCTGTTCACTCCTATCCGACGGTAGTGGAGGGAAACGAGGTGTTCGTCGAGCTACCCGAGTAGAAAACAGGAGGCGCGACATGACTGTTGAGACTCAGACCAGTTACGATGTGCAGACCATTCGGGCGGATTTTCCTATCCTGCAGAGGCGGGTGGGAGGCAACCGGTTGATTTATCTGGATAACGCCGCCACCTCTCAGAAACCGCGCCAGGTGATCGATGCCCTGGTGCACTATTACGAGAACACCAACGCTAACGTGCACCGCGGTTTGCACACGCTGGCGGAAGAGGCTACCGAAGCATACGAGTCCGCCCGAATGAAGGTCGCTCATTTCATTGGTGCGGAACCGGAGAGCGTGGTCTTCACCCGCAACACCACGGAGGCGATTAACCTTGTCGCATACGCCTGGGGGCTGGCAAACCTCAAGGCGGGCGACGTGATTGTGCTTTCCGAAATGGAGCACCACTCGAATATCGTGCCATGGCAACTGGTTGCCCGCATCACAGGCGCTAAACTACGCTATGTACCCTTTACTCCTGAAGGCGAGCTGGATATGGACGCGCTGGAGCGGGCGCTGCAACAGGAGCCGAAGCTGGTAGCCATCACACACGTCTCCAATGTGCTGGGCACGATCAACCCCGTTGAAGAGATCACTCGCAAGGCGCACGCGGTCGGTGCGAAGGTACTGATCGACGGCGCACAGGCGGTTCCGCACAAGCCGGTGGACGTTGCCCGGATAGATTGCGATTTCTACGCCTTCTCCGGCCACAAGATGCTCGCGCCTACCGGTATCGGCGCGCTGTACGCCCGGCGTGAGCTGCTGGAAGAGATGCCGCCGTTCATGGGCGGGGGTAGCATGATCCGTCGTGTGACGCATGAGTACAGCACCTGGGCGGACATCCCCACCAAGTTCGAAGCCGGAACGCCCAACATCGCCGACGGCATCGCCTTCGGCGCGGCGGTAGATTACCTGCAGCGCATCGGGATAGAATCCGTCCAGCAGCACGAACAGCAGCTCACCGCGGAAGCGTTGCGCCTGCTCGAAGCCGAAGAAGACATTGTTATCTACGGCCCTCGTGACCCGAAGCGACGCTGCGGGCTGGTCTCGTTCAACTTCAAGCACGTTCACCCGCACGACGTGGCGCAGGTTCTGAACCAGCGAGGTATCGCCATCCGTGCGGGACATCATTGCTGCCAGCTTATCATGCGCCGACTGGATGTGACCGCCACTGCCCGTGTCAGCTTTTACCTGTATAATACGATAGAGGAGGTTCACGCCTTCTGGAAAGCCTTAGACGATGTGAGGAAGGTCTTCGGCAAATATGGTGGACGATGAATTGTATCGAGAAATTATCCTGGAACACTACCATCATCCGCGTTACAAGGGTGCGCTGCCCGATGCCAACCTGACCGCTGAGGGAATGAACCCTCTATGCGGAGACGAGCTCACGCTTTATCTGAAGACAGATGGCGACCGGATTGTGGAAGCGCGTTTCGAAGGGCGAGGTTGCTCCATCAGTCAGGCATCCGCTTCCATGCTCACGGAGGCGGTACAGGGGCTGACGCTGGAACAGGCGAAGGCGCTACAAGAGCGGGTCAAAGCCATGCTTACAGGCGCGCCGCATGAACCCTTTGATGAGGATGATGACCTGAGCGCGCTGGAGGGGGTGAAAAATTACCCCGTGCGTATCAAATGCGCCCTGCTGGCGTGGACAACGCTGGAAGAGATTCTGAAACGATAAGAGGGACATGCAATGGCACTAACAGCAGAACAGGAATCGCAGATACGCGAACGACTGATGACCGTATATGACCCGGAGCTGGGCATCGATATCATCAATCTGGGACTGGTATACGGCATCGATATGGACGATGAGGGCAACGTGCTGATTACCATGACCCTCACCAGCCCGGGATGCCCTATCGGTCCACTGATAGAGGAGATGATTCGCGACAGGCTATCGGAGCTGCCCTTCGTGAAGGAGACTTATGTGCAGCTGGTATGGCAGCCGCGCTGGGACCCGCGTATCCACTGTAGTGAGGAAGCGAAGATGGAACTGGGCATCTGGGAGTAACCGGAGGGAATACCGCAATGGATACAACAATCTGTCCTGTGCAGTTCACTGAAAGCGCGCTCAAGCGGCTACGGGCAGTGCTCGCCAAACACGGCAACGACCCTCAGGTGCGCATCCGCGTGGGGGTGCGTGGCGGAGGCTGTCATGGGCTAACCTATGTACTGGATGTGGACACAAAGGTCACCGATAAGGACGACCTGTACGACGTGGAGGGTCTGCCTGTGGTGATTGACCGCAAGAGCAAAAAGTTTCTGGAGGGCACCCTTATCGATTACTCCTTCCAGAACCTGCTGGCAGGGTTCACCTTCCACAATCCCAATGCGGAACGCTCCTGCGGATGCGGTACCTCTTTCACACCGAAGTGGTTGCGATGACGATTGCCGACGGCACAAACTCTTGATAGAATAAAAGCGTATTCGGAAACATCAGGAGGGTATATGGAACATCACGTCAAGATAATCGTGGAGAAACACCCGGACGGCTACATTGCCTACCCGCTTGGTTTGAAAGGCGTCGTTGTCGGACAAGGCGATACTTATGAAGAGGCGGTAGAGGACGTCACTTCTGCCATTGCCTTCCATATCGAGACCTTCGGGCCGGAAGTGCTTCAGTACGATGAACCGGTACTGGAAGCTTTCGTCACCGAGACACGGGTTGCCGTTTAATGGCTAAATTCCCGACCGATGCTCCTCTCGAACAGGTCATCAAAGCGCTACAGCGTCTGGGTTTCCGCGTAGTACGCAGAGGCAATCACATCTCTATGCTCCGTGAAAACGCAGATGGTTCGCGAACACCTCTTACCTTGCCTGCGCACCAGCGTATCAAATCCTCTACTCTGCGCCACGTATTGACCCAGTCCGGTATCTCCAGAGAAGAGTTCCTTAAAGCCTACGAAGAGAATTGACCGGCTCCTCTACAGTAGCCGGTTCTTCAGCTGCGCGTATGCGCTCAGAATACATTGATGCATCGGCATATCGGGAGTGATACCGGTCAGCTTTTCCAGAACTGTAGAAACACCCTCCTGTTCGATACGCCTCTGCAATGCAACCGCCGACACATCCTCCGGGTTGTTATACAGCAGAGCAGCGGCGATAGCCATACAGAAGCCCTTTGGCTCCAGCCCGTTATCCAGCAGAAGCCTTAAAGCGCCTACCAGGCGGTCGTCAGGGCGCAGCTTGCGCTCAGGGTCACGTGCCACACGCGCAATAGTGTCACCCAGTGCAGTGTTTTCGAAACGGCGATACAGGTCAAGCAGATGTTCCTGCATCTCCTCACGAGTGAAGCCATGTTTACGTATGAGCGCCTCGCTCACCTCTTGCATTGCCTCGTCCAGCATGGAGCGTATCTGCTCGTCTACCATCGCTTCGTGCACATAGGTATACCCTTTTAACCATCCAAGATAGCCCAGTATCGCGTGCGCGGCGTTGTGCACAAACAGCTTGCGTTCCACATGCCCGACGAAGTTCTCTACCGGTTCTACCCCAACGATGGGAGGTAGTTCACCTTTAACCGCTTTAGCGTCTACCGGCAGTCGCTTATACGCTTCCACTCTAATCGCGAGAGGGTCAACGCGCTTCTCCGTCGGCGTCATCAGCGGAACCATCCGGCTCACCACGCACAACACGAAACCCACATGTGAGTGCACATATCCGTGCAGGTCGGCAGGCAAGCGTTCCAGAACGGCGTTGCGCAGTATCTGATCCGCATCCAGCTGGTTCTCACAGATAAGAATATTGAGGGGAGGCGCGTCCGGATTCTGGCTTCGCAGGGCAATACCACGTGCCAGCGACGGGGCGACCTGTTTGAGCACATTAACCCCAACTGCAGTACAGGCGATTTCCGCACGGGCAACCTCCTGCGCGACCTGTTCCACCTTCTCGCTGTGTATCGCGCGAATATTCGTAATTTCCACATCCTGTTCGCCGTTACCCACAATATGGATGACGTATCTCCCGCGGCGGTTTATCTCGTCCACAATCGCGGGCACCGCTTCCACAAAAACCACCTCGTAACCCGACTCATGGAAAAGCTGAGCGATAAAACCGCGCCCAATATTGCCCGCGCCAAACTGTACAGCGATACGTTCCATCTCTACATCCCTCCCAGTATGAGTTCATCGTCGCCGGATGGCTGCGATGGTAAATGGAACGCGAACGGCAGTAAATCCGCTAAACGGTACTCTTCTACTGCCGAATCCTCCTCCGACGCACACCATACAACCGCATCGCCATCGGCGAACTCCGATAGCACCTGCCGACACGCCCCACACGGCGTACCTCCATCACGGGTGACTACCGCTATCGCATCGATGCGGCGCGCCCCTTCGTTGACAGCGCGAAACACCGCCGCGCGCTCTGCGCAGATGGTCAATCCATAACTGGCGTTCTCCACGTTCGCACCGGTGAAAATGCGCCCATCCTCACAGCGTACTGCTGCCCCTACCGCATAACCCGAATAGGGTGCATACGCATGGTGACGAGCCTCTCGCGCCGCCGCCAGTAACCTTTCGCGCAGCGTTTCTGTGTCCGGCGATGGTGTCACCCGTACTCCCTCCTGAAAGACATTCTTACACCATCTGCTATTATACTTTAGCCAAGAGAAGACGTTTACCCTGTGCAACAGAGCAGCAACTTCGTTATCTTTCACCCGCCTCTTTCAGGGCGCGTTCCAACAGGTCGTCGATATTCAGGTCACGTGCCCATTTGCGCAGGTAACTCATGTCCAGCTCGCCGGAGAGGGTTTTCAATATGCCCAGAACATCGCGCCATTGACGCTCAGAAACTTCGCCGCCCAGACGATACCACGCCAGTTTGGAGAGTATTGTATCCTCGGGGCTGGCGAATTTGGCGCTGAACCCTGTTTCGAGAGCGAAAGTCTGCTTCTGGGCGCGGGCAAGCTGCGATTGCAGAAAAGGGCTCGGATGCGGGACAAAGACATCTACCTTGAACATGCTCTCGCGATGGATGAGGTTGAAACTGGAACGGTGCTGAATAGCCTCGGATATCATATTTTCGTCAAGGTAAAACTCCTCTTGCAGGGCGGAAACGAACGGTTGCACATGTTCGGGACCCATTTCGGCGACGATGTCTGCATCCTGGGTCGTGCGCACCATACCATACAGCGTGCTGGCTAAGGAGCCGCCAATGAGGTAGGGAACACCGAGTTCTTCAAGAACTCTGGTCACCTTGGTTGTGACTTCCAGCGGTTCGTTTCGCATCAAATCTCCCGTACACCTTGTGTGCCAGTTCCTCGCCAAGCAGCAGGCATGCCAGTTTAAAGCGTAACTCTTCCTCGCTGGCATTGGGGAAGCGCGAACGCAAACCTGCCAGAGCCAGCATCTTCGCCGCGGCGTTCAGCTGCGCCAGCATCCTCATTTTCTCTGTCGGACCGGCTCGCCGCCAGAGCTCGATTTGCAGGGCTTCCATATCGGGATGAGTGTCGGAAAACAGCGTGCCCATACTGCTCACAGGTGCTACCCGTGCTTCCTCCTGAAGATGCTCTCATACCATTTGTTATTATACTTTAGCCGAGAGAGGATGTTTACCCTGTTACCCGAAAAACATAACAGTAACTCTCTCAGGAGGTCGAGACGATGGACGTTCGGGTAGCAGTGGTGGGCTACGGCATGGGCAAATACCATTGCTCGGATATCAGCAAAACGACCGGTCTACAGCTGTATGCTGTTTGTGACATCGACCCGGTCAGGCGAAAAGCAGCGCAGGATGACTGGGGTGTGAAGACCTTCGCCAGTTACGAAGAGGTGCTGTCCGATAAAAAGGTGGACATGGTCGTTCTGGCAACTCCCCATGACACCCACGCGCCAATGGCAATTGCCGCGCTGGAGGCGGGCAAGCATGTGGTTACCGAGAAGGTGATGTGTCTGAGCGTAGCGGAAGCCGATGCCATGATTGCGGCGGCAAAAAAAGCGGGCAAAATGCTCTCCGTGTTCCAGAACCGCCGCTGGGACAGCGATTACGTGACGGTGAAATATGTCGTCGAGCAGGGGATGCTGGGTGAGGTGTTCCAGGTTGCCAGCTGCGTGGACGGCTACGGACAACCCGGCGGGTGGCGTGCCCACAAAAAGCACGGCGGAGGGATGCTATATGACTGGGGTGCACACCTGACCGACCAGATGGTGCAGCTGGCGAAAAGCGACCCCGATACCGTGTTCGCACAGATAGAACATCGTGTGTGGAACGTGGATGTGGATACTTTCGCCAAGGTGATGGTGCGATTCAAAAACGGCATGGTGGGCGAGATAGAAGTAGGTTGCATCTCCTGGATACCGCGTCCGCGCTGGCACGTACGCGGCGAGAAGGGTGCATTGCTGCTGGAAGGTTGGGATGACCAGTTTCGCCTGCGCACCGAAGTCAACGGCATCAAGACAGAAATGCGATTCGACAAGCTCGCCTCCTCATGGCAGGAGTACTACCGCAACATCTCCGCTGTGCTCAACGAGGGCGCGGAGCTGGCAGTGAAACCGGAGGAGGTACGCAAAGCGATTCAGATTATCGAAGCGGCGTTCCGCTCTGCCGAAACGGGAAAGGCGGTGAAAGTGTAGACGACCTCCCTTATCTTGCTGTCAACTGTTGAATAGACTCCATCGCCAGGCGCGCGGTTTCGGAGCCGGGTGCAGCCTGAATCGCCTTCTGCCACAGGTCCACCGCCGCTATACGATCGCCGCGTTGATACGCATCCAGCCCACGCATATACAGCTCCCTCGCTAACTGTTCATCGCCGCGCGGACGCGGTGGGGGTTCAGAGGAGAAACCATCCGGTCGCACCACCGGCGGGGGCGCAATTGGCGGGGCAAGGTCCAGGTTACCTGAGTAGAGGCGAGATACCTGGTCTATGCGCTGACGAGCGGCGGACGAGTTCGGGTCATATTCCAGCGCTTGCTGATAGTACTGCAGAGCGAGGTCGGCTCGCCCCGTTTGCAACGCTTCGTCCCCAAGGTGCACCAGGCAGACAGCGGCGTTACGAGCAGCAATTGCCCGCACTTCGGGGGTGCTGGCGTGCTGGTAGACATTGACGAATCGAGCCAGCGCCTCGCGGTAGTTGCCCGCCTGCGCCAGCTTCGCTCCATCGCTCATCTGCGTGTTGAGCACGCTCAGCCGCTGCAGCTCAGCATACCGCTCGTAGGCAACATTGATGCCGTATGCGACCAGCACGATGAGCAAACCGAGAAAGAACACCAGTACCATCTGCCTCATGGCTTCACTCTCCTTTGGGGACAACCACGGCTCGCGCGGCCTGGGTAGAGGTGGGGGGTGCTTCTTTTGAATCTGGGGTAAAGAAGAAGAAGGGACCTGCCCCCCAACGGGTGCAGGGTTCGGCACAGGATTCAGCAAGGGCGGCAGCGACGAGGAGCTTGGCGACGTCGCTGGTGGAGCGGAAGCCGCCACAGGTGGGGGCACGGGCATCACCAGCGCGCCCGGCTCCATCGCGCGCTTTAAATCTTCCGCCATCTCGCGGGCGGAGGCGTAGCGGTCTATCGGTCGCTTTGCCATCGCGCGCATCAGCACCCGCTCGATCCCATACGGTACGCCGGGTGGTGGCGTCGGCTCCTTGTGCATGATGTTGTAGGTGATGGTAACGATGCTCTCACCGGTGAAGGGCTTGCGCCCTGTGAGCATTTCGTACAGCACCACCCCGACCGAGAAAATATCTGTGCGGTGGTCGATCTCACCGCCTTCTATCTGCTCGGGAGACATATAGCTGGGTGTGCCGAATATCTGTCCGTCGATGGTAATGTTGGGTTCGAAGACGATTCGGGCGATGCCGAAATCGGTGAGCTTCACCAGCCCGTCGGGTAAAAGGTGGATGTTTTCAGGCTTAATGTCACGGTGCACCACGCCCATGCGGTGCGCATGTTCCAGCGCAGACAGCACCTGTAGCGTAATGTCCACCGCCTCTTTAAGGGCAATCGCTCCCTGCCTCTGCAGGCGTTCACGCAGGTTCTCCCCCTCCAGGTACTCCATCACGATATAGTGGCGACCGTTGTCGATGCCCACCTCGTGAATGGTGACAATGTTGGGGTGGCTGAGGCGCCCTGCCGCTTTCGCCTCGCGCAGGAAGCGGTTAATACGGTCTTGTTTTTGCGCTTCGGTGACACCTTCGGGCAGATTCAGCTCCTTAATCGCCACGCGCCGACCCAGCTCGGGGTCCACCGCCTCCCATACGATGTCGTTGCTGCGGGCGATTTCGCGCACAATCTGATATTTGCCCAGCGTGTTCACCGAGTGAGTCATCTATTACACCCAGCCTATCTGCTGCGCTTTGTCCCATGTTAGCAGATCTAACACCTGCACCACCACGACCGTCACGTTATCCGAACCTCCATCTTCCAGAGCCATCTCCACCAGGCGTTGCGCCGCCGCAGAGGGCGAATGGGTGCGCACCACCTCTGCGATGTGTTCGTCGGACACGTGTGTGGTCAAACCATCGGTGCAGAGCACCAGCCTGTCACCTGCTTGCAGTGGCACACGATAGATATCAGGCTCTACCGCGTCCATACCGATAGAGCGCGTAATCACGTTGCGGTAGGGTGAGTACTGCGCCTCCTCCGGCGTCAGCAGCCCTTGCCGCACCTGCTCCATCACGTAGGAGTGGTCGTCGGTTATCTGTTCGATGTGCTCGCCGCGCACAAGATAGCACCGGCTGTCTCCCACATGCACCACATGTGCGTCGCCTTCGCATAGCGCGGCGGCGGTAAGCGTCGTGCCCATGCCGCGCCTGCCCGGGATAGCCTGCGCTACCTCGCGTACCAGTGCGTTTGCCGCCTGTACCGCTACACCCAGCGCGGTGTCTATATCGGGCAAATCCATATCATAATACGCCTTCAGAAAGGTTTTGAGAGCCAGTTCGCTGGCGATTTGCCCTGCGCTGTGTCCGCCCATGCCGTCGCAGACCGCGTACACACACCCCCGTTCCGCCAGAAGGGTCGGCTCGGTGGGTTCAAAGAAATCGAACTTATCCTCGTTGTTCTCGCGCACGTTGCCGAGGTCGGTCTTCGCTCCGAAGCGCACAAACGGCACGATGTCCGGGTGTGCCTTCGGCTCGCGCCGAGGTTGCGCCAGCAGCTCGTCACGCCGAAACTTGGCGGTAATCTCTATCTCCTCGTTGACCTGCTGCCCGCTACGGTTGCTCTGCATCGTTGCCTCCCTCTTCGCCAGGCTCCTCCTCGGTGCTTTCCGGCACAGGCTCCTGACCGACAGGTTTCTCCGCTTCCTCCAGGTGATAGGTACTCTGCCCTATCTGCACCTTCACCCCAAACGGCAGAGGCGCGGCCACGTGCGGTATCAGCTTCGTATCGTCCACAAATGTACCGTTGGTACTGCCTACGTCCTCGATGTTCACCAGGTCCGGCTCCACCAGCAGGATAGCGTGATTGCCGGAGACGTAGGGGTCGGGGATGACGATATGGTTGCTCGGTCTGCGCCCGATGGTGTACATACCCGGCGACAGGGGCACTCGCATCGTGCCGTCATCACTGCACCAGTAAGCCACCACCTCCTCTTCTTCCTCTGCCGGCGCACCTGCGGTAACTTCCTCCTCCGCTGTAACTGTCAGCGTCTGGGTAACCGGTGCTGATGCGGCAAGCACCGGCTCCGGGGATGGCGGAGCGACAGACACAGCACCGGGCATTCGCAGGGTTAGCTTCGTTCCCCCGAAGGTGATTTCCGCGCCATCGCTCAGCGGAACCGGAACCTGCGGAGTAAGCCTCTGTCCGTTGACGAACGTGCCGTTGGTACTGCCCACATCCTCAATGGTCACCGAGCCGTTCTGCACGATAATACGCGCGTGGCTGCGCGACACGCTGGGGTCACTCAGCAACACGTCCGCGTTCAGCCGTCCAACGGTGTTCACGCCCGGGCGCAGGGTGTACACATTGCCCAGCGCGTCCACCAGCGCAGGCAGCTCGGGCATCTCCAGCGAAGGAATCTCCTGTACCGCCTCCGCTCCTTCCAGAGCGAAACCACACTCCTCGCAGTAACCGTCTATCGTCGAGGTCTCGGTTTTGCACACGGGGCACGTGACGCGCACGCCCATCTGCGTGCGCTGTATATCCGCTATCTGCTGGGTTGCCAGCAAATCCTGTGCGGGTGTGCCGATAACCGTCGGGGCGGCTTCGGGAGGCGACGCTACAGGAGGTGCAGACGCCAGCGCGCCGGCGTCGGGGCGGGGGCGAGCAATTGCCGCTTGCTTGTCGTACTCTGCCCGCAGATCGGGGTTGCTGAGCACCTCAAAGGCGCGGTTGAGCCGTGCGAACTTTTCGCGGTCCCACAGGTACTGCTGTACCAGCTTGCGGTACTGTTCGCGTATCAGGTCATCTGAGGCATCGGGTGGCACTTCCAGTAGCGCATACAGGTCTTCATGCGGGTCAAAGGTACTCATGGCTGTTTACTCTTTCCCACCTCCAGCGAGTAAGCGGTTCCCATCAGCGTTTTCTCCACCACCGTTGTATCGGAGCCGAGCGCGGCGAGAGCCTGTTGCACCTCTTGCGCCTCCTGCAGTCGCCCCTGTCGGGTCAGCATCGCCATCGTGCGCTCCAGTTCCTGACGCACCTCGGCGGCGGAGAGCTGCTGTGTCTTCAAGCCCAGCACAGTGCGCTCCAGATTGCGCGATAGTTGCTGTATCTCTATCTCGCGCTGCACGCGCGGGTTGATGCTCTGCGGAATGCGTGAAACATCCTGTGTAAACTCCATTACTGCATCCGCCTCGATGCGCTCTACTCTGCCGGTGATGGTGTCGTCGTATACCAGCGCGACCTTCGCCACACGGTATCTGCCCGGCGGACGCATCTGCAGTTCCATCTCCACCAGCTGCGTAACCACCGCACCGCGCTCGATATCCACCTGCGGTATCTCCACCACCCTGTTCTGCAGGTTGGGCTGCGCTCCGTACACCTGCCGAATCTGTGTGAAGCGGGGCAAGCTCAGGAGCAAGCGCACGTTCTTCGCCACAACGGTCATCAGCAGCTCCAGCTCCCGCCGAAAGACCTCGGGAATGAGCTCTGGTCGCTGGATATAGTAGTAGTTGCCGCCGCTGCGTCGTGCGATACCGGCGAGCAGCTCTTCGTTGAACTCCGGTCCGAAGCCCAGCACGGTGATGGTGATGCCGCGCGCTTTCTGTTCCGCCGCCAGCTGCACAATGGAGGCAAAATCCTTGATGCCGGATGTGGGTTCTCCGTCGGTGAACACCAGCACGCGCGTTAACACCTGCTCGCTCATCACTGCCGCCACCTGCTGACAGCCGACCAGCATCCCATCGTACAGGTTGGTAGTGTTGCCGATTTCGATGCGCTGGATGTGCTCTTTAATGAGCGTCTTGTTCACCACGCGGCGCGCAGGCATCACTACGTCCACGCTATCGGAGAAGGTGATGATAGAGAGGATATCGTTCTGGTCCAGCAGGTCTACCACGTACCCGCAGGCGCGTTTGACGTAGTCAATCGGTTCGCCCTCCATCGAACCGCTGCGGTCTATCACCAGGCACAGGTTGAGAGGCAACCGCCTGCCGATGCCGGTGCTTGTGCCCGTAATCTCCACCAGCAGGTGCTCACGCCCACCGTAGGCGTTGCCTACCTCACGCCCCAGAATACATTCCATCTGCAAAGCGCGCACAGGTGCGCCCATAACAGTAGGTGCTCCAGCCCCCACCTGCTGGGTTCGGTCAGCGGTCGGAGAAATCTGTTGTGTCGGCTGTGCCCCAAACGGGTCTATGCGCTGAGTTGCATCCATCTCTCGCCCCCCAAAGCAGTTACTCTACGATTTCTTAGACTAAAACAGGGTGGTTTTGGGTTCCTTTTTGGCTTCAATCACCTTCTGTCGAGCGGCGGCGATATCCTGGACGAGCAGGCGGTAGTTCTGCTGATAGCTCTCCCCTTCCTGTCGGAGGATGTATGCCGGGTGAAGCGTCGCCATTGCGTAGCGCGCGTAATTGCAGGGGAACCAGATGCCCCGCTCCTGAGTCATCTTGAAGTTCTTGTGGATGAGGGTATTGGCAGCGGGTGCGCCAAGACAGACGATGACCAGAGGCTGGATAATAGTGAGCTGCTTGTCGAGCCACTGATGGCAGGCGGCGATTTCGTCGGCGTATGGAGGACGGTTACGCACACGCCCGTTCTCTACCACCGAGGCACGGCACTTGATAACGTTACAGATATACACATGCTTCCGGCTCAGACCGTTCTCGCGCAGTGCCTGATCGAGCAATGCGCCCGCGCGTCCCACGAAGGGGCGTCCGGTGGCGTCTTCATGTTCGCCAGGGCCTTCGCCAACGAATACCAGCGGTGCACGCGGGTTGCCCTCGCCGAAAACGACGTTGGTTCGCGTTTCCGCCAAACGACACGCGGTGCACTGCAGTGCCTGCTGTCGCACCTTCTCCAGTTCTTCTTCGGGGTTTTCCACACCCCACAGGTCAAGAGTCAGGTCCATTTCCATCGCGCTGGCTCAGTACTTGACGAAGTTTAGCGTAGGTATTTTCCAGGCTGTCGGGGATGACGCGCACGTCCGCCAGCACCGGCATAAAGTTGGTGTCACCGTTCCAGCGTGGCACGATGTGCCAGTGGATGTGGTCCACAATGCCTGCGCCAGCCGCCCTGCCGAGGTTTACGCCGATGTTAAAACCGTCCGGGTGATATGCCTCCTGCAACAGGTTGACGCTCTCACGCACCAGACGCATCACCTCCAGCAGCTCCTCATCCGACAGGTCGTTCATGTCGGCGGTATGGCGCACAGGAGCGACCATCAGGTGCCCGTTTGTATAGGGGAAGGCGTTGAGCATCACGAAGGCATGTTTGCCCTGCACCAGCACCATGTTCTCGGCGGAACAGGGCTCTTTCGCCCTCGCGCAAAACAGGCACTCTTCCGGCTGTTCTCGCGCGGAAGAGACATATTGCATTCTCCATGGTGCCCACAGACGTTCGGTCATGCCCACAGCTCCTTGTTACTGTGCTTTCAGTTTACCGTATGTGGGCACACGGGTCAAGGGGTCGTTTTGCCTCACGTAAAACCTTTCTGAAAATCATTCGTTGCCTCATTTGAAAATCTTTTCCAATTCCATTACCCGTATGCTCCTCATGAAACCCTTTACAGGAGGAACAACGGTGGA
>Ga0101941_1000672_pt1 | contig 46476 bp, 44 predicted proteins | sample DewCreD2012metaG_3_FD_75242 | JGI IMG/M metagenome (GOLD analysis project Ga0101941, IMG submission 75242) | Hot spring sediment bacterial and archeal communities from British Columbia, Canada, to study Microbial Dark Matter (Phase II) - Dewar... ... | reverse complement strand
CAAAGTGCGGGTAGGCGAACGGGACGGTCGCGCCGTACAGTGGAACCACGACACCGTTGAGGTGCTTGCACAGGACAACCCCAGCGCCGCGTATGCCGTCTCCGCAGACGGCAAGTACCGCGTGGGGCATGTCCACTACCAGGCGGTACGCTGGAGCGCATCGGGCACGATAGAGCGATTAGGCGCGCTGGACAGTGGACAAAGCGAGGCGCATGCCGTTTCGCGCGACGGGAATGTGGTCGTGGGCAAAAGCGACGGACGCGCCTTCCGATGGACGCCCCGCGAGGGGATGTGCGCCCTGCGCCAAGTAGACGACGACATCAGCCAAGCCCGCAGCGTCTCCTACGATGGCACGCGCATCGTCGGCGAAGCGCTGGACGAAAACAGCGGTCTCTTCGCCTTCCTCTGGACAGTCGAGGATGAGCTCCAAGACCTCAATCTACTTTTTGCACACCTGCGCGCGATGGGCGAAGTATTGGAACGCGCCTACGCCATCTCGCCCAACGGACGCTATATCGTCGGCGAGGGCTACTGCCCAGATACCGATAGGCGCGAAGCGTTCATTCTCGACCTGGGGGAGTTTGCCTAACGGTTTGAAGCGAGGAATAACTATGCAACGAAGAGTCGGACTTTTTGTGTGGATGATTGTTGCAGGCGCGATGATCAGTTGGTCTCAGCAAGGCACATCGCCTCCACAAAACCTGCAACAGCTTCTGGAACGGGTAGAACAGACGATTGCACAACGCCAGTACAACGACGCCTTGCAACAGATAGAGGCGTTGCAGGGGCGTATGACGCTACAGGAACAAGCATTCCTGACCCACCTGCGCGCACGCACCCTGCACCGCTTGCGCCGCGAAGACGTCCGCCAGGAATGCATCGCCCTTTGGGAACAGACCCGCCAAACCTACAAACGATTGGGCAATATCCCCCTTGAAGTCGAGGCAACCCTCTCGTTGGCGCTCTGCTCCTGGCAAAGCGATCGCGCCCGCGCCGAGCAACTCCTTGAAGAGGTCTGGCAGCACCTCCGCGCTGAGCGGAACCGCTCCCTCGAACTGGCGCAAGCGCTCAGTTTCTGCGCCGAGGATTGGTTCGAGGCGAAAGAATGGGCGATTTGCCAGCGGCTGTGGGAGCGCGCCCTTACGATGCGCCAAGCGTTGGAAGCGGATGGGGCGCTCATCGCGCAAACGCGCTACAATCTCGGTGTGGCCGCCCTGCGCCAAAACCTACTGGACACCGCTCAAGCCCATTTGCAAGCCGCGCTCGCGACTCAAGAGTCGCTCGCGCCTCCCACGCCCGCGCTGGCAGCGACGCTCCAATCGCTCGGCGAAATGATGTACCGACGGAACAACTTCGAGGAAGCGGAGCGGTTCTATCAACGCGCGTTGCAAATTTACGCGCAGAGCGGCGTGGACACCCTCGAACACGCGCAAACGCTGCTCGGACTGGGCACAATCGCGCTCCGCCAACAGCGGTGGAACGACGCGAAAAACTTCTACGAGCGTGCGCGGCAAATTGCCGAGTCAATCGCGCCGGAATCGCGCGAAACGGGACAGGCATACCTTGGATTGGGCACGGTCGCTTTCGAAACCGACCAGTTAGAAAAGGGCGAGCAGTGGCTCCTAAAAGCCGCTCAGAACCCGAACTTGGAGCTGAACGAGCAGATTCAGGTAGACCACGAGTTGGGACGCCTTGCGCTGCGGCGCGGCGATTATAAGAGCGTGCAAGAGCGGTTCATGCGCGCCTTAGAGCGCCAGCGCGCCCTCCCCGATGCGCCGTTGAACATCGCGCGCACCCTCTACAATTTAGGAGTTTCCTCGCTGGAAATGGGAGAGATTGCGAAGGCGCGCGAGTTCTATCGTGAATCGCTGGCAATCCGCCAACAGGAGGATGCCCAATCTATCGTGGTTGCCCACACGCTGGTCGCGCTGGGATTCACGGAGTTCTACAATCGCGACTTCCTGCAGGCGCGCCGCCATTTCGAGGAGGCGCTGACTACCTATGAGTCGGCAAACGCCGAGCCACTGGAGCGCAGTCGCGCCCTTATGGGACTGGGCTTTGTAGCAACCGAGTTAGGCGCGTTCCCTGAAGCTGAGACCTACCTACAAAACGCGCTCCAGACGCAGCTGAAACACAACCTGCGTAAAACCGCACTCCACGCGCAAACGCTCATCGGTTTAGGCAATCTTGCCTTACGACGTGGCGCGCTGGATCGTACATCGGAACACTATAGGAAAGCGCATGCCATCGCCAACCAGTTGCCTGCGAACAATCTGCTGAAAGCCCAGTCCCTCGTGGCTCTGGGCAACCTTGCCTTGCGCCAGCGCGACCTCCAACGCGCCGATAGCTACTACACTCAAGCCCAGCAGATATTAGACGAGCAGGCACCTCAGTCGCCCCTTTCCGTGCAAGTCAGGCTCAATCGAGGCGCTTTAGCGTTGGAGTTGGGCGACCCCGATCGCGCGGAAGACATTCTCGCAAAAGCCCGCGCTGCAGCAGAGGATCTCCCGCAAGCGGATTTGCTCGCGCGCGTGAACCTAAGCATAGCCATCGCTGCCATTCGCGCCAATCGTACTGAGGCAGCTCGAGAGCCACTTCAGCAAGCCGTCGCCGCTCTCCAGCGGTCTGGCGGCAGCCCGCTGCTTCTGGCGCACGCGCTTTACTATCGCGGCGTCGCATCGTTACGCATAGGCGGGAGCGACGCCGCGCGCAGCGACTTCGAAGCCGCCCTGCAACGCTATCAGCAGCTCGCGCCCAACTCGTTGTTCGTTGCCCTCACGGAGCAGAGCCTCGCCACGCTCGACTATCGAAGTGGGAACGCCGCGCACGCGCGCGAGCGGCTTCAACGCGCCATTCAGAGCATCGAACAGCAGCGCGCCGTTATCCCTGACCCTGAAAGCCAAGTCGCCTTCAGCGAGGACTACTACGAGGCGTACAGCCTGCTCGCGCTGCTGGAAGCCGAGCGTGGTCAGTACGGACGCGCGGTCGAACTGCTGGAGCAGAGCCGCGCGCGCACGCTCGTCGAACAGATTCAGCGCAACCGATTGGAGTTTGCGAACCCGCCCCCTGCACTAACAACGCTTTTGATGCAACAGCAACAGTTAGAAATCCAGCGGCTGGAGCTGCGCCGCCAGATTAGCCAACTCTACGCGCTGGCGGAATCACCCCCCGACGAGTCGCTGCGAAAATCGCCCGAAGACGCCGAGCGCGAGGCGCGCCCGCTCTACGATGCGCTGACGACAATCGAGCGCGAGCAGCAGCAACAGGAGGCGGAACTGCGCACACGCTTCCCCGAGTTTGCGCGTCTGCTCGCGCCGCCCCAACTGACGCTCGCGCTCATCCAGCAACAGTTAGAACCTGATGTCGCCCTGATTTATCACGCGCTGGTGGAGAATAACTTGCTCATCCTCGCGGTCACGCGCCAGAGGGTACAGGCTTACTACAGCTCGGTCAGTGCCGAACGGTTGACCCGTGCGGTTGAGCGGTTCCGCGAAGCCATTCGAGAACGGGACGACTCGCGTGTCGTTGAGTTGGGCGCATGGCTCTACGAGACGCTGATTGCGCCCGTCGCCACAGCGTGGGAGGGCTACGAGCGGGTATTGCTTTGCCCAGAGGGCGTGCTGAACCTGCTGCCGTGGGCGGCGCTGGTCGCCGAAAGGCGCGACGGCAAGCCCATCTACTGGGCTGAGCGCGTTGCCCTTCACTTGACGCCTTCTGTGGGGGTCTATCGCTATGCACGGCTGTTGGAACCCTCCCCACAAGGGGTGCTCATCGCCGCAGTATCTCAGTATTCAACAGATTCGTCCGACCGTGAGCAGATTGCTACGCAAAGACGCACGCATGGCAATTTGGAGTATGTCACGAAGGAGGTAGCCAACCTCGAGCGCCTGTTCTCGAGGGCAACCGTCCTGCGCGAAGAGGAGGTTCAGCCAGAAGTGGTGCGAGAACGGGCGCGCACCGCGCGCATCGTCCACTTCGCCTGCCACGCGAAAGCTGACAGCAACGCCCCCCTCAACTCGATGTTGCAGTTCGGCGTAGACGCCAACCGTGAAGTGACCGCCGCGCAGATTCTCGCCACATGGCGGCTACGCGCGGATCTGGTAACGCTCTGCGCGTGCGAGACAGGCACGGGCAAAGCCTTTCGATATGAAGGCGTCCTCGGATTGGCGCGCGCGTTCCTGTCGGTAGGCGCGAAGTCGGTCATCGCAACGCTCTGGCAAGTGAACGATCAGAAAACCGCCGAACTAGTTAGCGACTTCTACAAGGCTTATGTTGAGGGCAGGCTGCCCAAAGACCGTGCCCTACAAACGGCGCAGAAAGAGATGATACTTCAAGGGGAGCCACCCTACTTCTGGTCAGGGTTCATAATCGTCGGCGATTGCCGCTGAAAATCGCGCATAAATGTGCCAAACCCTGTCACAGACGACGCCTTGCAAATGTATTCTAATCAGCGGAACGAACGAGCTCGCTGTGCAGGGAACACGCCTTGTGTTTCCTACGGGCTGATGAGGTAGAAGCGATGAACAACAAGATAACACGATCAGTTGGGCAGGCGCGTACACCGCTGGAGCGACGGCTGTCGCAGAGGTTTCGGCACGCTCCATCGGGCGCATGTTTGGACTTTGAGCAAATTGTAGAGTTATGCCAACCGCGCGGTCAAAGTTCACAAATTCCTGCGCGTGCAGAATCCCCCCACTCCCTGCCCTCTCCCCCCTTGATAAGGGGGGAGAGGGTTGGGGTGAGGGGGGATTCGAAGCCGACGAATTTACGAACTCTGGCTGCGCAGTTGGTATTAGCGCGTCGGGGGCGACGCTCACCGAACTACTACGCGCACATGACACACATTGTTTCGTGCCCGTTGTGCCGACGCGCCTACTTACAGGCGCGCCAGATTATCGAGGCGCAGCGTCCCAGCCTCGTGCGCTGGTTCAGGCGAGTGCGCTTTCCCACGGCGCTGACGCTCGCCCCCGCAACGGCTATAGCCGCTGTGGTGTTCGCCTTGATACTCTGGCAAACACGCACGCCGGAGACTCTCGGCGAGCCGTCCGTGATTGCCGCAACCCCCGACCCTGCCTTGTCGCCTGGCGCGCCCGTGACAGGCGAGACACAGCCGAAATTCGCCGATTCGCGCCTGTCAACGCCCGACGCGCCGCCGCTGAGCGCACAAGAGGAACTTAGCCGCGCACGCCAGATGCCGTTCTTTGTCGGCAGCGCAGTCGCATTGGTGCAGCAAGCGATGGCGCAAATCACTGTGCGCTCCGATAACCCACTTGAGACGCCCTGGCTGCGCCTGCGCGCGCCCGACATAGAGTCCAATAGCGCAATCGAACTAGGCGCCGTGTTCTTCCAGTGGGTGCCTGTGGCAAACGCGACGGGCTACCAAGTGCGCCTTAGCCGAGCCGACCAGCAGGAGCCTGTTGTGGATGCGACCCTGAGCACGGCACAGACCCGCCTCACGCTTGACAAGCCCCTGCCCTCCGGCGAATACACCCTGACGATTACCGTGATGCAAGGCGAGGAATCGCGAACCTTTCGGCGCGAGTTTTATGTGCTATCCCCCAATCAGCAGCGCGCGCTGCGCTGGGCGCGCGAAAACGCCGAACAGTACCCGCTCTTGAGTGCTGCGGTCTTCTACGAGAACGACCGCTACACGGACGCCCTGAATTGCTTGGAACACGCCCGCAAAGCGTATCCCAACGACCGACTGGTGGACGAATGGCGCAAGCAAGTAGAGGCGCGTATCCGCCAGCGAGTCGCCGATTTCGGGGAGTAGGGCGCGCTACACCTTGCGCAGGGCGCCCTGTATCGCCTGCAGGCACGCCCGCAGATCAGGCAGCGGGTCGTCGGGCTTCTCCTCGTATTCCAGCGCAAGGCAGCCCGTGAAGCCCATCCGCCGCAACACACGCAGGAAGCCCACCAAGTCTAAATCGCCCTCGCCCAGCAGCGTGTAGCGCGTACGGTCTTTCACATCCTTCAGATGCACCGCATGCACGCGCTTGCCGAACCGACGCGCCGCCTCTACAGGGTCTTCGCCCGACCGCAGGAAATGCGCCGTGTCGATGCACGCGCCAATCCAGTCGGGCTGCCCGCGCATCGCGTCCTCCACCGTGCGAATGGTGTCGTAGCGCGTGTTGGGTCCGTGGTTGTGAATGGCGACGCGGATACGGTACTCCTGACACAGCCGCGCCAAGTAGCCGAAGCTTTCGGGCGCGGGGTCTGCGGTAATCACGGGGATGCCCATCGCCTTGGCGAACTCGAAGATTGTGCGGGCGGTCTTCTCGTCCGCGCCGAAGCTCACCACGCCATACGCCAGCACCGACACACCCGACTGGGCGACCGTGCGCTTGAGACCGTCCCACTGCTCGCGCGGGCTGAAATACGGCAGGTGCGCCATGAACGCCTCAATCGCGTCCAGCTCCAGCGAGCGGGTCGCCTGCAGCATCGCCTCCAGCCCCATCTTGCGCATCGAGTAGCTCTGCACGCCCATCCGAAACGGCGCGTAGGGGTTCCGTTGCCTCCGCTGTCCGAACATAGCCGCGCGATTCGGCGCACGGCGCGTGGCTCCTGCCGGAAGTGTTTTAGAAACCCCAGCGCGATAGGGTATGATTCAGCGGATATGAAAACGCCTGTATCGCTACCCGATGTCGCAGCGGAGACCGACCTGCGCGGAGTCGCGCTGCATGCGGTCGGCATTCGCGGGCTACGCCTGCCCGTGCTGCTGCACACGCCCGCCGAGACCGTGCAGCAGGTGATCGCTGTCGCCGACCTCAGCGTGGACATCGACGCCGAACAGCGCGGCGCGCACATGAGCCGCTTGGTGGAAACGCTGTACGAATGGGCGTCCGAACCGCGCACCCCTGCGGCGGTAAAGACCCTGTTGCAAGCCACGCGCGACCGCCTCAACAGCCGCTCGGCGCGCCTGCAGATGCAGTTCCCCTACTTCCTGCAAGTGCCCGCGCCCGTCACGGGCACGCCAGGCTTGCTGGATGTGGAGGTGGAATGGAGTTGTCGGCTCAACAACGGCGCGTCGTATGCCGTCAGCGCGTTCGTGTTCCCTGCGATGACGCTCTGCCCGTGCAGCAAGGCGATTTCGGACTACGGCGCGCATAACCAACGCGCGCTCGCCCGCATCTGGCTGCAGACCCGCGACAACCTGCCCCGCCTGCCCGACGAGTACCTGCCGCTGGTGCAAAAGTCCGCCAGCTCGCTGGTCTACCCCGTGCTGAAGCGACCCGACGAGAAGTTCGTGACGGAACACAGCTACGAGAACCCGCGCTTCGTGGAAGATGTCGCACGGGAGTTAGCCCTGCACCTAAGCAAGTGTGAGGAGCTTGTCTGGTATCGGGTGGAGTGCGAGTCCATCGAGTCCATCCACAACCACAATGCCTTCGCGATGTACGAGTCGCCGAAGCGCAAGTGAGGCGCGTATGCCACTCATCGACGCTGCCGATGTGTCGGTCGTGCTGGGCGGGCGGGCAGTGCTGGAAAGCGTCTCGCTGACCGTGCATGCGGGCCAGACGGTCGCGCTGATTGGTCCCAACGGCGCAGGCAAGACCACCCTGTTGCGCGTGCTGCTGGGGCTGTCGCCGTATCAGGGGCGCGTGCAGGTGCTGGGCAAGCCGCCCGAACGGCTCACCCGCGCCGACCGCCAGCAGATTGGGTATGTGCCCCAAGCGTTGCAGTTCGACCGCTCGATGCCGCTGCTCACGCGCGAGTTGCTGTGGGCGATGCTGGGCGAGCGGTTCCACAACCGCGCGGCGATGGAGGGCGTGCTGGCGGCGGTGGACGCTGCGCACCTGCTGGACAAGCCCATCCGCACGCTCTCAGGGGGCGAGCTGCAGCGCATCATTATCGCCGCCGCGCTTGCACAGCAGCCGAAACTCCTGCTGCTGGACGAACCCGCCACGGGCATCGATGTCGGCGTGCGCGTGCAGTTCTACGAACTCATCGAGCGGCTGCGCGCCAAGCAGGGCATGGGCATCCTGATTGTGTCGCACGACCTGAGCGTGGTCAGCCGCTACGCCACGCGCGTAGTGTGCATCCACCACCGCCTGATTTGCACGGGCGCGCCCGACGAGGTGTTGCAGATGCCCGTGCTGGAGGCACTGTACGGGCATCCTGTGGGGGTGTATACGCACGCAAGTTCCCATCAGTTGATCACAGGTGAAACAACAGGTTCAACTCGCGGATGACCAACACACCTGTGCCCCCGACAGTCTGTCCCAGTACCATCAATTTCCTTCACCTCAGCCACGCAGTTTACCAGCTTACACGTGGTGCGATCGTCTGCCTCACATACTCGTGTCTGCCTAGTAAGTTCCCATATTACTCGCTCAGTGCAGTTACCTGCCCGTGGATTGTGATTGGGGCATGCAGAGCTTATTCCCGTACAAAACTCGCCTCGGTATGTTTCTTTATGCGTAACTTTCCACCTGCAACGACGACCATCGGGACATTCATCCTGCCTACCTTCGCTGGTATGTGAAGGACAATTGGTGGTCGGCGTCTGGCACTCGTCCGCATAGACAAGCATGAGCACTACCACGAGAAGTGAACTCGCTATCACTTGCCCATCGTTTCACCAGCAGTCACCTCCTTCCTGCCGAACAGATTGTTCACTTATGTTAATTGTTGTGCGCGTTGGGGGTACACCTCCCCATTCCGCAAAGGGGTTATATCCAGAACGACATTTCCAATCAGCTGTGATTATCATCCCCAGAAGCGCATTGTCGTAGTAACCCAGACATCCGTAAAGGTTGATGCCGAGAAAGCGAGGTTTGACTTCGTCTGAAAAAATAGGATACCAATTGGCTCCGCTCCACTCCCACCTGACAATCTTAGATTTTAGTTGCGGCGCATAGCAGGCCTCACACTGCAGCATCGGGTGGTAACGATGTCGCTTCAACAAGCCGATGATGAACTGCTTCCATTCTTGGCGCAGTTGGGGTGTGTCAGGCAGATGCGAGCCGTCTTCACGATACGGGGGGCTGAAAATGGCATAATACTCATAATCTTCACCACTAACCGCGCATCGAGGCTCTACCCCTGCCTTCTCTGCGGCGGCTTGATATTCTTCCCAAGTAATAGGTAGTGAGCCCGTCTTGCTGTACTCCCGAATGAGCCAGTTACCCAGAGTCTGCATTCGTGTTCGGCATTCCGCCCGACGAGCCTCTGTGCGAACCTGCAAACCTATGGGAAGCAGCACCATAACCAATGCAACTACCAGCACTATCACGATAAGCAGCTCCTTTAGACTCCATCCACTGAATCTCCTCATCGTCACTCAACCTCCTGTGAAGAGAGCAAAGCTTCGTTACGCCTTAGAGCCGTACGCACACTCTCAGGCGAGACAGGATCCACAGGTTGTACGCAACCTGACGCTTCCCCTGATGAGGTATCGAAACTAATCTCAACGGTGCGCAGCCACGCGAGATAATACCGTGCCTCTGGCTGAGACCATAGCCACATCAGCAATAAGAGATACATACAAGCGACCAAGCTCGCTATCGCAGCACGCCTAAGCCGAAACATCGCCCGAACCATTTTTCTCCTCCCATCCCAATTATATAGTCTCGTCCACGCCCTTTTATTCACTTACTCCCAGGTGTGCTGCGTTGGGTTCGGTTGAAAGCAGGCGGTTTTGTGAAAACTCAAGCCTCTACTGCCGTCTATTCCAGCCAATCGCGTAGTTGCTTCCTTATGTGCTCAAGACGCCGAGATAGAGTTGGCTGCGAAACGCCTAATTCGCGCGCTACCGCCAGCTGACTACGCTCCAACACCCATACCTGCTTCACAAGCCACAGGTCAGTCGCTTCCAACCGTTCTAACGCTCTTGCAAGTGCGTCCCAACAGAGCAGGTTGTCAATCGTCTGACAAGCTGTTCTGTCTTTAACTTCTATCTCCTCTCCCGTCTCGGGGTCGGTTGGCAAAGGGATCTCTTGCTCATAAAGCCGACAAAGACGCTCATACTCTTTGTGCAGTGCACGTCGCGCACAGAGATAGGCATAGAGCTCGCGCGAGATGCCATGCTGGGAGTCATAATGCTCGGCAGCGCGCCACACAGCAAGCGCGGCAATTTGAAGGGACTCTTCAGCCCAATACTCCGCGGAATATGCTGGCGGGCGGTAGTGCCGACGAGCGTAAGCGGCTGCTGCACGAGCAGCCTGCTGGAGGTCGAGCGGTAGATCGCCAAGAGGGTCGCGAGGAGATAGGCTCACTGCTTCTCCTCCCCCCACTGAGCAGAGTCATCTCTACCGCCTCCCCACTCGAAGGCTGTAGTTCACTGGTACCGCCAATCGGGAGTGCAACAGCAGAAAGCATTGTTCCCACCGTTGTTTAAGTACGCCATAAGGAAGCGTGTTCCTGCCCTTTTTTGGCGGGATTGGAAGTCAGTTCAGACGACAACATTTATCCCACCAAACTCGCAACGCTGACCTGCGCGGCGAGTTTGCCCGCGATTTCGCGGAACGCCTGCGCCTGCGCCGAATCGGGCGCGGCAATCACGGCGGGCTGACCCGCATCGCTGGCGACGCTCACCGCAGGATCCAGCGGCACGGACCCCAGAAACGGCGCGCCCAACTTCTCGGCGAAGGCGCGTGCGCCCGGCCCTGGGAAAATCGCCGTGCGCACGCCGCAACTGGGGCACACAAACTCCGCCATGTTCTCCACCACGCCCAGAATCGGCGCGTTCAGCCGCCGAAACAGCGCGACCGACTTGCCCGCAATCGACGCGGCGACCGCCTGCGGCGTCATCACAATCACCACGCCCGTCAGCGGCACGAGTTGCGCGGTGGTCATCGGCGCGTCGCCCGTGCCAGGGGGCAAATCCACCAGCAGGTAGTCCAGCGCGCCCCAGCGCACATCGGCGAACAACTGGCGCACCGTGCCCGCCACGATGGGGCCGCGCCACATCGCCGCCTGCTCCTCCTCCAACAGGAAACCGATGGACATCACCGACACTCCGTAGCGGCGTATGGGGATAATCTGCCCCGACTCCACCAGCGGGTGTTCCCCCTGACAGCCCATCATTTTGGGGACACTGGGACCATAGATGTCGGCGTCGAGCAGTCCCACCCGCGCGCCCGATTGCGCCAGCGCGACCGCGAGGTTCACCGACACAGTGGACTTGCCGACCCCGCCCTTGCCGCTGGCAATCGCAACCACATGCTTGACTTCGGGCAAAATGTCTTCAGGGTCAAGGCTACGCCCGCGCACCTGCGCCGTCATCTCCACATGCACCGCCGACACGCCTGGCAGTTGCGCAATCAGCCGCTCCGCCTCCGCCTTCATCTGGTCTTTCACGGGGCAGGCGGGCGTGGTGAGTTCAATCACCGCTTTGACCGCGCCGTCGCACACCGCGACCTCCTTCACGAACCCCAGCGACACAATATCTCGGTGCAAATCGGGGTCAACGATGTTCCTCAAGGCATCCAAAACCTGCTCGCGCGTTACGGTTGGCATGGTCGGTCTCCTGCGCAGATACTTAGCGTGGCTAAGAGTATACCCAATCGGGGTATACTGTGGGTATGCAGCGGGCGAGTAATGTGGTGGTGATTGCCACGCGGCGCAGTCCCGATTCGGTCTCCATCGCGCAGTATTACGCCGAGAAGCGCAAGTTGCCCAGCACGCACATCTTCACCATCGACTGCGTGCCCCAAGAGGAAGTGCCGCTGGTGGAGTATCGGGACACCATCGAGAAGCCTGTGATGGATTTGTTGCGCCAGCGCAGGCTGGAGTTAAGTGTAGACTACCTGGTGCTGACGCGCGGGATACCGCTGCGTATTCGCGAAGGGGGCTTCTCGGTGGACTGCGCGCTGATGTGCGCCCCGCTCAAGCGACCGTTCAACACCCAGCCTGCGGAGTCGAACCTGAACCCGTATTTCGGCAAAAACGAGCGGTTTTCGCGGCGCAAGTACGGGTTCTACTTGGCGACGCGCTTGGACGGCTACACGATGCAGCATATTCGCGACCTTATCGACAACGCGCTGAAAGCCAAGCGTGCCAACGGCGTGTTCGTGCTGGACTTAGACCCCAAGCGCAACGGGGGCGGCTACCGCGCCATCAACGAGGGCATGCGCGCTGCTGGGAAGTTGCTCAAGCAACGCGGCTTCGAGGTGATTTTGGACGAGGAAGAGGCGTTCGTGGGTGCGGTGCGCGACATTATGGGCTACTACTCGTGGGGCAGCAACGACCACAAGTTCAATGTGCTGAGTTATCGCAGCCTGCGCTTCCGCCCTGGCTCGATTGCCGAGACCGCCGTATCCACCAGCGCACGCACCTTCCGCTTCACGGACAAGGGGCAGTCGCTGATTGCCGACCTGATTGCGCAGGGCGCGACAGGCGTCAAGGGCTATGTGTCCGAGCCGTACACGGCGGCGCTGTGCCGCGCGGAGGTGATGTTCGATTGCTACACGCGCGGGCGCACGATTGCCGAGAGCCTTTGGGCGGCGAGCCCACTCATCCTATGGAAAGACCTCGTGGTCGGCGACCCGCTGTGTGCGCCGTTCGCCTAACGGCGCGGGTCGTAGCGGTCTATCGCGCCGTCGGGCGTCCAGGTCTGCTCAAAGCGGTGCCACTTCGCGTGCCCGTCCACATAGGTATAGTTCGCCCCGCCGCTGTGCCAGGTCATCGCCAGCTCTTGGTTCGGCTCGATATAGTAGACGCTGCTGCACTCGTTCGGGAAACGCCACGCGCCGGGATGGTAGTGGTCGACGGTGGTGTTCTCTTTGACCTCCGCGATGTAGATGGTGTTGGCAGGCGAGACGATGGAGGCGAGGCTATTGTAGCCCAGGCAGTCCTGCTCGCCCCACAGGGAGGGCAGCATCCAGAAGTTCGTGCCATACGAGACGCGGCGCGGGGTGCGCTGTCCCTGTCGGGGGCGATCCCAGTTCGTGCTGGGGTCGCTGGGGCAGCGGTACAGCAGGCGCGTCTTGGTGTACGGCTCCAGCGTGAACAGCCAAGTCCAGCGCGCGCCCGACCCCGTGTGGCTGTCCAGCGGGAACCGCTCGTCAAAATCCTGTAGGTACATCTGCACCGCAAGCCCCATCTGGCGCATGTTGCTGAGGCATTGCGTCTGCCGCGCCTTCTCGCGCGCCTGCGCAAACACAGGGAACAGAATCGCCGCCAGTATCGCGATAATCGCAATCACGACCAGTAGTTCAATCAGTGTAAAGCCGTTGCGTCGCATAGGTATCACCTCGGAGATTCGCATACCCCCCTCCGTTAGGTTCCCCCCGCTTCGCGAGGGGAACCCAGCTTAGGTTTGGTTCCCCCTGCTTGCAGGGGGAACCTTAAGGAGGGGGTCTGCACTCTGCTTGTAGATTGCCTCATCCTTCCTTCCGCACTACAGCGAGATGACTTGGTCAGGCGGGTTGCCTGCCAGCGCGGCGTAGAGGTCGGGGAAGCAGCCCACCTGCACGCCCTCAACGGTGTTGTAGGGCACGCAGTCGCCTGGTGTGGTGCGCCCTGTGCCGTCGGGGTTGCACCAGCGCGGCTCGCCCTTGGCTAAGTTGCGCTCCAACGCGCAGGCGTCGCACATCATCAGCAGGATGCCCTTCTCCTTCGCAATTTTCGCCAGTCGCTCACCAATGGGGTCGCCCTTGCGCAGCACGAAGGCGTTGTCATCGAAGAAGAACATCCCGACAACCTCCACGCCGTGCGTGCCCGCCTCCAGCTGGGGCAGGATCATCTGCCCCAGCTTGTAGGTCGCTGCACGCGGCGTGATGAACACATAGGCGACCTTCATCGCTTCCCTCCGCGTCGGCGCAGCCCGACCAGACCCGCCAGACCCGCGCCCAGCGCCAGCAGGCTCGCAGGCTCAGGCACAAACTCCAGCGTGTAGAGACCAGAGGTGTTCAGCGCCGTGCCGTCCCAAGCGACCGCATCCACCAAGCGGAACTGGAAGATCAGCGGGTTTGCCTCCGTCGGCAGGAAGTTGGTTGCGAAGATCACATGCTGATGCACGGCTTCGGGGTCGTTCGGGTCGTAAATCAGCGTCCAAGTGCCCGTCAGTCCCTCGCCGAAGATGGGGTCGGTCTCACCCTCAATCACGCCCACCAAGCGCGGTGAGATGAACACCTGCTGAATGGTCGCTTGGCGCAGTTGCGGGTGGTTGTTGCCCTCTTCGGTGTGGAAGTCCCAGCCGACATCGACGCCAAACAGCCCCGGCAACAGCTCTTCCAGCGTGTAGCGGATGCGGTAGGGCGGCTCGGCAAGCTCTTCAGGTTCAATCACGGCGGCGACGCCACCCACGGCGCCCAAGTGAACGTCGCCTTCGTGGTCGTGGTCATCTTGTGCAAACGATACGCTCAACAGTGCGCTCAACGCAACCGTCAGTCCGAATGTGATCCAGCGTTTCATGGTGTGTCCTCCTTTCGGGGGCATTTATTGGGCGCCCTCCCCGACGGCGCCGAAGTTGAACAGGATGATGAGTAGGTCTGCGTCGTCGACGATGCCGTCGCCGTTCACATCCGATTCGGGGTCGCTCGAACCGAACGCGAACAGCACCATCAGCAGGTCGGCGTCGTCGATAACATCGTCGTTGGTGAGGTCGCCCAGCGTAGTGAAGCTCCAGTTGCGGGCGTGGCTGCCGCTCAGCGACAGGTTATCCACGCGCCGCGAGAGGTGCTTGCTCAGCTTGGCGACGACGGTGTAGGTTCCTGCGGGCTGGTTGAAGCCCACCATGTAGGAGTGGATTGCCGTTGGGTTGGGCGGCAGGCTTGCTTCGGCGACGGTAGACCCGCTGCGGCGCAGTTGCACGGTCAGCGTCAGTCCGTACAGGTTGCCCTGATAGCCCGCCGCGGGCGCGACGCTCCCGTACAGGCGCAGTGGGTTGCCCGCCACCATGTAGACGCGGTAGGCGTAGGGCATATCCTGCAGGGTCGTGCCGTCCCGCGCAATCGCGCTTACACCCCGCACATCCCACACATAGACGCCTGGCGCGCTCGCCGCGAAGATAAAGTGATGATGCGGCGTGCCGTTCGTCGGCAGGTTGAAGAAGTTGGCGCACCCCGACGCACAGAAGACATTCCCAAACCCCGACTTCGAGCCAACCAGCCCTGGAGTAATCCACACCTGCTGCACGCGGCAGAACTGCAGGTGCGATTGCCCCGTGTCGTAATCGAAGTAGAAGTCCAGCCCGACATCCAGGATGAAGCGCCCCAGCACGCTCGACATCTGCCGTATCGGGTGCGGCTGCGGCTGGATCACCTCCACCCGATTGCCGTCCCTGCCGAACAACAGGTCATCGTCGTGCTGCGTCCATCCCAGCGATATGACCAGTGCGACCAGCGTCGCTACAATAGCGTGTTTCATTGCCTGAACCTCCTGATACGCCCGCGAAGGCGTGCGTGTGTCAAAGCGTGAACGGCGTGCGCGCGGCTTCCGCGCGCAGTGAGACTCGCAGGCAGGTTAGGCGGGAGGTGCGCGGGGGATTTGGGGACGGTAGTGGACGGATTCAAGCGACGCTGCGGGCGCAGGCGCGTGCGCGACAGGCTCGCCCACGAGTTGGGTCGGTTGCCACGCGGGTAGCGCCGTCGGCGGCTCTGCAGATGCGGTCTTGTGCAGCACGCACACGAGACAATCGCTCCCGTCGTGCTGCAGCGAGCAGTGCGTCAGCGGGTGCAGCAGGTTCGCTGTCAGGAACAGCGTCGCCCACAGCACGCTAAGCAGCTGCGCCACGCAAATCGCCCAGCGTCGCATCGCAAACCCAGTATACCCCAGTGTGTATTGGGAATGCAAGGGCTACAACTGCCCCCCCGCCACGCGGTACGCCTCGCCCGTGATGTAGCTCGCCTCGTCGGAAGCGAGGAACACCACCAGATTCGCCACATCATCGTAGGTGCAGCCGCGCCCCAGTGGAACTTGCGCCTCGTAGTAGCGACGGATGGCGTCTTCAGGCAAGCCCCACTTGCGGGCGTACTGCTCGAACAGCGTCCCCTGCCACATCGGCGAGTCGAGCAGGTTGCCGGGGCACACGGCGTTCACGCGGATGCCGTAGGGCGCAAGGTCCATCGCGATGCTTTGCGTCAAGCCGATGCCGCCGAACTTGCTGGCGGCGTAGGCGCAGTTTTTGTAGCTCCCCTTCAAGCCCGACTTGGAGTTAATCTGGATGATGACGCCCGCGCCCTGCGGTTTCATCAGCTTGGCGGCTTCGCGGGCGCATAGGAAGTAGCCCGTGAGGTTCACATCGATTTGCCACTGCCACTGTTCGAGGCTCATCTCGGTCAGCTCGGCGGAGTGGACGACCCCCGCGTTGGCAATCAAGATGTCCAGCCTGCCGAACTGCTGGGCGATTTGCGCGGCGGCGCGCACGACCTCGTCTTCGCGGCGAATGTCGCAGGGGATGGCGGTGGCTTGGCAGTGCGGGTGCTGGGCGTGGACGGCGTGCGCAACGGCGGTCAACTGCTCCGCCTGAATGTCGCTCAGCGCCAGCCCTGTGCAGCCTTCCTGCGCGAGTCGGTATGCCAGCGCCTCACCCAGCCCCTGCGCCGCGCCGGTAATCCACGCGACCCGTCCCAGCAGGCGCATCGGTCAGCCCCCCTGCGAGTCAGGCTCGACGATGACCGCCGTGCCGTAGACCAGAATCTCGGCGGCGTTGGCGGTGATGTTGCCCGACACGAAGCGCACATTCACGATGGCGTTCGCGCCCAGCCGCGCCGCCTCTTCCAGCATGCGCCGCTCCGACTCGGCGCGCGCGTTGGAGAGCATCTCGGTGTACTCTTTCAGCTCGCCGCCGACGATTTGCCGCAGTCCCGCCAGAAAGTCTTTGCCGAAGTGCGTCGCCCGCACGGTGTTCCCTTTCACAACGCCCAGCACCTTCGCAATCCGATAGCCTGGCACTTCAGAGAGTGTTGTGACCAGCATGTTCTCCCTCCAAGCGCATGTTTCGCCGCGTGTGGGGCGATTCCTGCCACAGGCTCAGTCGCCCGTCTGTTGCAGCAAGGCGCGCAGGCAGGGTATCGCTTGGCGCATCACCTTGGCGCGGTGGCTGATGCGGTTTTTGAACTCGGCGGGCAGCTCGGCGAGGGTGCAGCCCAGCGACGGCACATAGAAGATGGGGTCGTACCCGAAGCCTGCTTGCCCGCGCGGCGTGTCGGCGATGCGCCCCTCCAGCGTGTCCTCGAAGGTGTAGCACGCGCCGTCGGGCATGGCGATTGCCACTGCGCAACGGAAGCGCGCCGTGCGCCGCGCGGGAGGCACATCCTTGAGCATCTCCAGCAGCAGGCTCATCTTGACGGGGAAGGGCGTCTGCTCGCCCGCGAATCGGCGCGAGTGCATGCCCGGCTTGCCGCCCAGCGCGTCGATCTCCAGCCCTGCGTCGTCGGCGAAGCTGATGGCTTGAGTGAACGCTGCGCATGCGCACGCCTTAATCACCGCGTTGCCCACATAGCTGTCGGCGTTCTCGTCGGGTGGGGGCAGCGCGTCAGGATAGTCCGCCAGCAGCCGTATCTCGACGGGCAAGTCGGCAAGCCCCGCGCGCAGCAGCTGCTCAATCTCGCGCGACTTCGAACGGTTGTGGCTCGCTATCACCACCAGACGCGGCTCACTCATCGCGGCTCAGTCGCTCAATCAGGTTCTTGACGCGCTCTTCGATCATCGCCCGCACGCGCCGAAACTCCTCCATCGGCAGCCCCACAGGGTCGGGGATGTCCCAATGTTCTTGGATGCCCATGTAGGTCGCGGGGCACAGCGCGTCGGTGCGGGCGTCGCACAGGCTCACCACTGCGTCGAACTGCGCGATGTCGAATTCCCACACGCCTTTGGAGGTCTGGCGCGTGATGTCGATGCCGACCTCGCGCATGGCTTCGATCGCCAGCGGGTGGACTTTGCCCGACGGCATCGTGCCCGCGCTAAACGCGACTACCCTGCCCTGCCCGTAGTGGTTGCCAAAGCCCTCCGCCATCTGGCTACGGCACGAGTTGCCCACACACACAAACAGCACCATCTTCGGCGTGCGCTCCATGTCAGTACCCCCTTTGCTTGTATTGCTCGATAGTCGCGCGGTAGCGTTCCATGCCGTTGGGTTTGTTGATGCTGGCGAGGATGGTGGGCGGTTTGCCTGTGGCGGTCATGCGCTCCACGATGCCTGCGACCACTGCCCACAGCGCAGCCGCTGCGCCGATTCCCGACGCGGGGCAAAACGCGGTCTCCACGCCCTCCAGCGTCAGCATCGCGTCGCCGTAGGGCGCAGCGTTGTCGATGACCAAGTCCACCGCCTCGTACAGCCGCTTGCCCGATTCGTGTTCCGATTGGAGTTGCGACGAGTAGTCCAGCGCGGTCAGTCCGATGGTGAACACGCCGCGCGCCCGCGCCTGCAACGCCAACTCTACGGGGAACGGCGTCTTGCCCGACACGCTGCCGATAATCAGCACATCGTTCGGGGCAATTCGGCTGCGATCCAGCGCGGCGCGCACGATGCAGCGCACGGTTTCTGGGGTGGTCTGTGCGCCGACGCCGTGCGCCTCGCGGTAGGCGTTCGTGTTCGTCACCTGCAGGTCGAAGCTCAGTGGGGCGAACGCCGCCAGCCCGCCCGCGCGGTTAATCAGCTCGCGCGAGACGAGGTGCCCCGTGTCGTACACATGGATTACCCCGCCCTGCAGCAGGCACTGAGCGCAGCGCTCGGCGGCTTGCGCAATCGCCGCGCTCGAACGCTGCTCCAGCGCCTGCAGCTGCGCATGTAGTCGCTCGAAGTAGGTCTGGATGAGGCTCATACCCTGCAATTCTACTCGATGGGGCGTTGCTTAGGGCGTCGACGCATCGTTCTGGGCGAGTTTCTGCAGGAGAGGGGGCACGCCTGGCTTGCGCTTGTATTGTTCAAGCAACTTCTGAAGGAGCGCGTCCCACTCGTGCAGTTTATTCTCCACTTGATACGACCGCTTGACCACAGCCAAGTATTCAACCGCAATGGGGTACAGGTCAGGATTTGTCATGCGCAAAAATTGCTCCGCCTGTTCACGGCAGGCGTTGCGGATTTGTTCGGGAAAATGCTCCACGAGTCGGTGCGCATATTCGGGCACAAGCGAGTCTTCCTCGATAAGGATCTTGAGCGCGTCTTCGTACATGCCTTCGCAGAGGTAGATTTCCACAACCTCCTCGACTTCGCCCACCTCTTGGAGGTGTTCGAGCGCGCGCGGGCGCAACTGCTCCCACTGCTCGCCTGCGATTTGCTGGAACAGCTGGTAGCGCGCGAGGGTGGGTTCTTGGAAGTAGGCTTTTTGGATAAACTCCATCGCGACCTCGTGTTTGCCCAGCGCGGCGGCGCGCGTCGCCAGCCATTCGGCAAACGCAGTCAAAGGCTCCACATCAAGCGCGTCCGCAATTGGGAATTTCTCTCGAAGCCAACCAGCTGCCATGTCCAAGGCGGTCTCCGTGTGTCCCAGCGCATCTAACGCTTTCGTAAATGGTTGCCACTGGTAAGCCCCTTGAAACTCCTGACGCGCCGTCTCGATTGCACCCTCTAAATCGCCTTGCAGCGCCAGCATAATTGCGTAGCGATGATGTTGCTTGGCTATTCGAGCTAACTTCAGGTAGTCCGAGACTTGACCCCGACGCTCTAACAGGCGCAGTCGGATAGCCACGAGATCGTGGACGATATCCATCGCGGGCAGTGGTCCCAGCTCAATCATATCGTCTTCTGGAAACTCGTCGATGATGTCATGTTCCGATGACTCGTCTTCCATCAATTCACCATCGGGAATAACGAACCATAGGTCTAACTTTTCCTCAAGACTTTCGTCCACCTCGTCAGGGCGCATGAGAAGCACCTTGAGCTCAGTAGGGGACAGTTCCACACGCGGCTCCAAGTCGCGGCTGAGGGATTCGTCGTAGAGGCTGAGAGCAAACGCGCATATTAGATAGGCGTCGGTGTCATCCAACCCGCGGTTGACCCACCGCTTGAATTGCCACGAGAGCGTTCTGATTAGTGAACGGTCGGCTTCTGCTTGTGAAAGGAGAGCATATGCTAAAAGGTGCGCCAGATCGTTCAACTGATGCTCTACCAGTGAGAACGGATTTTCGATAATGTCTATGCCTCGGAGTTGAGCAAGCAGGGGCTCGAAATGCTCGATGATGGCTTTCACTGCTGGCTCGATTTGTTGGCTCTCGATGAGCGCACAGATTGTCCGCCCCGTTTCGCCGAGCGCCGAGAGCGCAAAGTCTATAGGGTCTGGAGCGAAGTCCGAAACGAATCGGGGCGGCGGCGCGTCGCTTTTGCCGACAAAGCCCGCGTGCGCGCCCCGCCCAAGCGTCCCGTGTTGTTCAGTGTACGGGATGTCTTTCCAGAAGCGACCTACTTCGCGTCGTTCCAACTTCGTCCCTCCACTGTCATAGTCCACGCAGTATCATCTCGATGGACTCTTTGTGTTTGGTCTCGTCGGAGATGATGTCTTCGAGGTCGTTCACCAGCCCGAAGTCGCCGAGCTGCTCGGCTTGGTGGCGTCGCTCCATGTAGCGGGCGATGGTCTCCTCTTCGGCGCGGTGGACATTCATCAGCATCTGTTTCAGGTCACTGGCGGGGGGCACTGCGACGGGCGTCGTGGTGGGCGTCCCGCCCAGCGCGGCGATTTTGTTCGCCAGATACTCGGCATGGCGCAGCTCGTCGGGCACTTCGCGCATGAAGAACTCCTTCATCTCCTCGCGGTAGATGCCTGTCACAGTCGCGCCGTAGGTAATGTAGGTGATAATCGCCTGATACTCGTTTGCCAGGTCGGTGTTCAGACCCGCAATCAGCTGTTCCTTGATGTCGCTCATAACCAACCTCCGTGGGAAGTATACCCATGCTGTGCAGCTATTCGGCAATCCCCAGCTTGATGGCACAGTAGCGCAGCGACTCGCTTCGCTGGAGGGCTAAGCCCCAGTCGTAGACGGCAAGTATCTGCTGGAGCAGTACGATGCGCTCCTCACGATTTCGTGCGCGTTCCCCGAAAATTCCTGCGAAGGCTTGCTTATCGACGCTTTCCACTATGGGCGGAATGCTTGCCTTGAAGGGGTTTTGATGGGGGACGCCAGCGGTATACCACGCTTCTATCATCGGGCGTGCGACCAAAACCTGCGTCTCGCCCAAGTGGGGTTCGTACCGCTGGGCATACTTTTGCCGAACTGCAGTAATACACAGACCTCGATCATAGTCGACGAGGAGAAAAAGGTCGCTACCCATCCGCTTGAGTGAACGAAAATGGCTCCTCAGTTGCTCATCAGGGGTTCGAGCGTGCGTCTGTATGCGTACTTCGTTGTACCTCTCCTGTAAACGGGGTTTCAGAATACGCTCGGCGAATGCACGGTCTTCTTCCCCCTCGATAAACAGGGCAATCCGTTTCCACTGTGCAACACTCATACACCAAGGAGTTGTTGCGTATGCAGGTAGTCTAATTCCAAATTCTCTTCCAGAAAGATTTTCACACCCTCTTGGTCAGCAGGACGCTTGACTATCGAGTTGCCTTCCGCATCACGCTCGACCAACACTAACTCATCCAGCTCCGCGTGGCGCACCAGTTCCGGATTGTGTGTGGTGATAAGCACCTGATCGCGTTCGGCAGCTGCGCGAAGGAGTTCCATCAGTGCGCCCATCAAGCCTGGGTGGAGGTTGCGGTTCGGCTCTTCCAGAATTACCAGCCCATCAGGCAGACGCGAAAAGAAGAGCGCGATCACCAGCGCCACGACCTCTACAGTGCCGTCTGAGAGCAATATCGCTGGGAGCGCGCGCTTGCCGTGATAGGTCTCCTGAACCTGCAGCTGCACGTGCTGCCCGCCCACCATCGTCGTATGCAGGTGTTGGATGTAGGGCAGCACGCTTTGCACCAAGCGTAGCAGCCGCTCGCGTTGGCGAGGGTCACGCACCAGCTGCTGAACTACCAGCGGCAGGTTCGAGCCGTCCTCGCTGAGCGTATGCGTGGACGCAACAGGAATCGCTTGCTTGGCTTGTTTCGGAGAGAAATCATAAATCGTGATATTCTCCCCAAACAGAAAGGGCGGTAGCCCCAGCATAAGTGGGGCAATCCCAAACAACGAGGCGCCTGTCTCCAGTTCAAATCGTTCGCCCTTATGGAAGCGCACGCGCAGGAGAGGCGAGTCGGCTGGTCGCACGCGGACAACTTTGCCCTCGCGCGTCATTTCCAAGACTGTCGCTTTGCTTTTAGACGCTGCGTACCACACCTCAAAGGTTTCTCGCACGATACGGGCAGAGTTTTTGGTGCGAATGGTTTGAATAGTCAATTCGTAGCGCATCGTTTCTACTTGCAGCCCTTCGCGGTCTGCGCCTTCCGAGCGAACCAACATTTTCGGCGCCATCACAAGCTCGATCGTCACTTCCCGTTCACGGGACTGTAGGTGCGTGAGGTACTCTGCCCCACCCTGCAGCGCGACAGCGTTCTCCAGCCCTGAACGCGCCAAGTCGCGCAGGAAGCGGAACGCATGCACCAAGTTCGTCTTGCCCGAAGCGTTCGCCCCCACGAGAATGTTTAGCGGACGCAGCTCGATCGTAGCGTCCTTGAAACTGCGGAAGTTCCTCAAGCGCAGTCGCTGTATCATACCTCATCAGGTTGTAGTATACCCGACCGACTCAGCCGTTCGCTGCCCAATCGCGCGTGGCTGCCTGTCCCCAATCGCCTTACGGCAGGGACAAGCAACAGCGGTCAGCGTGTCCAGCGCAGCAGCACAGGCTCCAGCGGCTGCAGGGTAATCGCGCCCTCCACAGTTGCGCCGTCGAGAAGGTTGGTCGCGGTGATGGGCTGGTTCGCGTCGCTGACGAGGCGCACGGTAATCGGCGCGCGGGTGTAGTTGCACAGGCTGGCGACATAGCCGTCCTCGTAGGGCGCGACGCGGTAGCCGACGCCCCAGACGGGCTGGTCGCTCTCTGGGTTCAGCAGGCGCAGCGGGCGCGAGATGCCCCAGTTGCCCAGGAACGGCGGCAGGCGCGTTAGCAGTCGCCGCGCGTCCATCAGCGGGTTGCGTTCGAAAGTCGTCGTGCCTGGACGCGAGATGCGTTTTCTGCCGTAGCGGTCGAACTCCAGCGACGGCTCGCCAAAGCCCAGCACCAGCAGCCCACGCTGTTGGCGCAGGAAGTCCAGCCCCGCGAACGCCTCGTCAGAGATAAACTGCGTGTTGGCAACAATCAGGCGCGAGGCGTTCGGGGGCAGGCGGCGCGCCTCCAGTTGCCGCTCGGTGATGAACCCCACGCGCACGCCCAGCATCGTGAGGGCGATGTAGAGGCTGTCGCGCGGCACAACGGCGTCCGCGCCCTGCATCATCATATCGTACTGCGAGTAGAGGATATACACATCGGGCGGCTGGTTCTGCAGCGCGGCGATGTAGGGCGCGAGGCGGTTCAAGTCCAGCGTCGTGTGCGCCAGCGCTTCGACGATTTCGGGGCGGTGCAGCAGGCTGCCCGCGAAGTCGCTTTTCGGGTCGTCAGTGCGCTCCCAGACCCAAAAAGTGGTCGCCGACAGCCCGCGAATCGCCGCCTCCCACAGCGCGGCGCGCGCGTGCTGCGGCGGCACATAGCGCGTCTCGCGGTCGCGAATGATGTGGTTCTCCGAGTTGAACACGGGCGCGTCGCGCATTGACCGCTGAATCTCGTGCGCCAGCATCGTGGTCACCCAGTCGAACGCCCACGGCGCGTCCTTGTCCCACAGCGGTACGGTGAAAGCGTCGTTGCCGTTCAGCTCGCAAAACTCGGCGAACCGCTCTGGGTCTACCCCACGCGGCAGCTCGCGGTCATTGGTGAAGGTCCAGCTCATCAGTTTCGCGTGCTTGGGCACAGCAGGCAGGTGCTGTTCGACGGCGGCTGCCAGCTCGCGATGCCAGTTCGCCAGCGTCTCGGCGTTGAACTGCTGCCACTCGGCATAGGGCGCGCCCGTGCCCTCAGCGGGGATGGGGATTTCGTCCCAGCTCTTGTAGCTCGTCTTCCAGCGCGTGTTGAGGGTGATGAGGTTTTTGTGTCGGTTCTGTAGCCACGCTCGCCACGCCTGCTGATGGGGCGGCGAGTCGGGCGACTCCTTGTTTAGCGGCTCGTTGGAGAGGCAGATGCTCAGCAGCGCGGGCTGGTCTTTCAGCAGCGGGGCGAAGTGTCCGATGTATTCGCGCAGTATGGTCAGGCTCTCAGGCGCGAACAGGCTGTATTGGATGAAGCCGTCGCGCGGCTGGCGCAGGTGCGGATACTTGCGGTAGACCCATTCGGGCATGTAGTGCGGGCTAATCAGGTAGTCCACCTTCACATTCGCGGCGGCGGCGCGGCGCAGCACGGGCAGCACATCCTCCTCGATGGGCTTGAGGTTCACTTGCCCCTCTTCGGGCAGGATGTCCCACACGCCGCGCTCAATCTGAATCAGATTGAAGCCCATCTGCGCGAGTTTTCCGATGTCAGCGCGCACCTGCCCGAAGTGTCCGAAGCCGACGAAAAACACGGGGCGTCGTTCGCGTTCGCCGGTCAGCGGGTTCACCGTGTCGGCAATCAGCGAGGCGCCGCGAATCTCAACGGGCGAGGTCACATAGCGGGGCACGGTCGGCAGGGGTTTCGCGCCGCTTAGGGCTTCCGCCAGCCGTTGGTTCAGCCGCGCGGCGACGCGCTCCATCTCGTCCAGTTGGGCGTAGGCGCGTTGCAGTTGTCCTTTCTGCAAGTCCTCGCCGACATAGCGCACGAATTCTTGCAGGATGGTTAGGCTCGCTTGCGGGTAGGCGATGTCTTGTCCGCTCTCGCGCACGCGCTGGAGTTGCGCTTCCCAGTTGGGCAGTTGCGCGGCAAGCGCTTGCAGGCGTTGCTGCGCAAGGGCGGGCGTGAAGAAGCGCAGGGCGCGCTCCGATTCCGCCAGCGTCTGCCTGCCCTGCCGAATCTGCAGGCGCAGGGTCTGTTCAGGGGCGTTGGGCGCGTCGTACTCGAAGGCGATACGGGTGTATCCCGCCGCGAGGCTCACGCGCGGCTGGCGCGCCCGCTGCTCGCCCAACTGCGCCTCGATTTCGGCGTTGCGCACAGGCTGCGGGGTGTAGAGTTCGAACTCGACGCGCCCGCGCGCCTCGCTCAGGTACACCTCCTCGCCGAGGTCGTCCAGCGTCAGGATGGGACGCTCAGGCGTCTCGGCGGACACAAACGGTGTGGCGCGGTTGCCTGCTTCCAGTTTGATAGCGTCGATCCACACGCCGTCCGTTGGGGCTTCGATGACAATCACGAGGTCGAAGCTGGTCTCGTTCTCGCGCGTAGCGAAGGTGATTTCGGCGCGTCGCCACAGCCCGCGCGTGTCTTGCAGCGGCAGGCGCACGCGCCAGTTCTCGCCCCCGCCGACAAAGCCCACATAGCCCTCGCGCGTCTTGTAGCGGCAACTGAGGGTGTAGACCGTGCTGGGCTGCACGGGTACGCCGCCTGCGTAGCGCAGCAGTCCGTAAATCTCCGCGCCGAAGGGCGTCGTGTTGGTGAACTTCAGGCAGCGTTGCCCCGTCGCGCCCGCCTCCGAAACGACTTGCACCGTCGAATCCGTGTTACGCTTGTCCCAAGTCCAGCCGACAGGCAGGTCGCTCTCGACCGCCTCGAAACTGGCGTTGCGAATGAGGTTGGGGTTCGGGGTTGTGTCCAACGGTGTAAGGGTCAGTTTCGCTTGCGAATAGCCGCACATGACTAAGCCCAGCCACACCAGCCAAGCACTCCTGCGCATCGTCGCCCTCCGTGTTGCGGGGGAGAGTATACCCTACGCAGGCATGCATGAGCAAAGGAGGTCTTCGAAGTAGGCAGGTTCGCTGTCTACTTGCGGGCAATTAGTAGCGAATACGGATGCGTGTTCGTGTAAGAGTTATAACTGCGCTACGCTCAAGAGCCTCACGATGACGCTCAATAAGCGTGCTTAGCATACGCTTCCGTTCTGAGATTTGCACATCAGGCAAACGGATAATCCCACAGTGAGGTTCTCCCTGACGAACAGCCAGTTCACCGAAATCCTTGTCGGTTGTGATTACAATACGGTCTTGCTCCTTCGCAAGCCGCAGAATCGCCGAGTCGCTAAGTGTGGGATCTATTGTGCGTATTTCTGAGACATCGTATCCTTGATCGCGCAGCCAATCGGCTACCTCGCGTCCGACAGGAACATCGAGTAGAAATTTCACGGCGCACCAGTGAGGGAGACAGACTCTATCGTTTCGTTGGCTACAAGGGCGCGTGCGTAGGCGAGGCAGGCGCGAATGTCGTCAGGCTCCAAATCTGGATAGTCCTGCAGAATCTCCTCTGGGGTTGCACCCTGCTCCAGCAACGCAAGCACTGTTTCCACCTTGATACGCAGCCCGCGAATAATCGGCTTCCCGCTGAAGATGTTTGGGTCAATCACAATGCGCTCCAACAGGCTCATACAAGAATCATACCCGAACCCCACAAAAAGCAGCGATTGGTATCACTTAGGGATGAGGGTCATGCGTGCCTCTAAACGCCCTTGAACTTACAGAATACTTACAGTACTATACTTATTTATCTCTCCGTGTACGGGCAGACAGATTGCTTTCAGGTACTATCTTCAGCGCAGGCGCAACGGTTGGGTGGAACACTCCCGATGTGATTGCGCCTCATGGCAGCCCTATGTTTCGGCGGCGGGACGCAACGCAGACGCGACAGGCGCGCTTGGACGAGTCGGAGGAGTTCCTGCAGGTCATCTGTGCGGGCTTCAACCTCGATACGCGCACGGCGCGGCGCTACTTTTATGACGATCCCTACTTCGAAGTGAACCAGCGGTGGGGGCTTTGGCTGCGCCACTGGTCGGAGTGGAAACTGGTGTCGGTGCTAACGGCGGTGCCGCTGACGATTCGCATCGGGTCGCGCGCGGCGCCGTGCTACGGGATTTCTGGGGTGACGACGCTGCCTGAGTATCGTAGGCGTGGGCTGGCGTCGGCGTTGCTACGGGCAGTGGTGGACGCGCTGCGGGCGGAGGGCGCGCCGCTGGCGATTTTGCAGGCGTTCGACCACAAGTTCTACCGCAAGCACGGCTGGGAGACGGTCGGCTATCTGCCGCAGATACGCCTTGCGCCTGCGCAGTTGCCCCGCTACAACGCGCCCCCGCTTCGACGCGCCTACCCTGACGACCTCGAGGCGGTGATACGCCTGTACGACGCGTGCGGCGCACGCTACACAGGCAGCCTCGTGCGCGACGAACGCCGCTGGCAGTATCTGTTCTGGAACATCCCGAACCTGTGGCTGGCGGATGGGCAGGACGGCATCGAGGGCTACCTGTTCTATGACTTCGTGGATTCGGGCTGGACGCTGCGCGTGCGCGAGATGGTGTGGCGTACCGAACAGGCGCGCCGCGCATTGGTTGGCGCGCTCGCCGTGAACGAGGAGGCAGTGAAAGCCATCGAGTTCAACCTGCCGTTGGAGGCGTGGCAGCGGCTGGGCATTAGCGGCTGGCAATCGCCCCCCAGCGACCCGCACACGCCCCTCTACACAATCCAGGTGCTGCCGCAGTTGATGGCGCGCCCTGTGTCGTGTCGCGCGCTGCTGGAGACGCTCCTTGCCGAGACGCCCGCGCCCGACGGGTTCCAGCCGTTCACGCTTGCTGTGCGCAACGGCAACTCAGGCGATGGCGAGACGCTCAGTCTCACGGCGCAGGGGGGCGCGCTTCTCGTCGGCGATGCGCAGCCCGACCTGTTCACGCTCGCGCTGACGCCCCAGACGCTCGCGCTGCTGGCGTTCGGCACTTTCAGCGTCCCCGAGCTGCATGCGCGTCGGATGCTACACGCGCCTGATGCCGTGTTGCAGACGCTGGAGTTGCTCTTCCCCGAACGCCGCCCCGCGCTCACGCCGATTGATTATTTTTAGGCGACTTTCACACCTCTGTCACGACCGCGACTACCATCGGGCGGCGGCTCAGATGCTTGCGACAGAATCGGCGCAGCACCTGCGTCAGCTCCTCGCGAATGTTGTCCCAGTCGCTGATTTCGGCGGGCGCCATCTTGCCCAGCGTCTGCAGAATCGCCTCGCGCGCCAGCTCGGGCTGCGCCTCGTTCTGCCACTCGAAGCCGCGCAGAATAAACTGCGGGTCGTCCACCAGCTCGCCCGTCTGGGCGCGCACGGTAATCAGCGCGACGAGGATGCCCTCCTCGGCGATGACCCGTCGGTCGCGAATCAGTGATTCGGGCACGCCGCCCTCCACGCCCTCCTCAATCAGCAGCCTGCCTGCGGGAACCTTCTCGCCCAGCGACGCCGCGCCGTTTTCGATACGCAGCACGGCGCCGTTCTCCAGCAGGAACATCTGCTCGTCGCGGTAGCCCATTTGACGCGCCAGCTCAAAGTACGCCGCTTGGTGACGCGGCTCGCCATGCACAGGCGCAAGGTAGCGCGGCTTCAGCAGGCTAATCATCAGCTTCAGCTCCTCTTGGCTCGCGTGCCCCGACACATGCACAGGGGCAATCCCGTCGTGGTAGACCTTCGCGCCAAGACGCACCAACCGGTTCACCGTGCGCCACACGAGGCTCTCGTTGCCTGGAATGGGCGTTGCCGACAGAATCACCGTGTCGCCGGGGGTGATTTTCAGGCGCGGGTACTCGTCGGCGGCGATTTGGCTCAGCGCGGAAAGCGGCTCGCCCTGACTGCCTGTGGTCAGCACCAGAATCCGCTCTGGGGGGTAGTCGTCAATCTGCCGTGCGCTGATTAGCACGCCCGGCTCCACGCGCAGGTAGCCCCGCTGCACGGCGATGTCCACATTCTGCTCCATGCGCCTGCCCAGCACGGCGACCTTGCGCCCGTAGACCTGCGCCATATCGATGGCTTGTTGCAGGCGGTGGAGGTTGGACGCGAAGGTGGTGACGAGGATGCGTCCCTGCGCGTTGGCAAACAGCGTGTAGTAGGCGTCGCTGACCGCGCTTTCTGAAGGCGTCCAGCCCGTGCGCTCGGCGTTCGTGCTGTCGCTCAGTAGCAGTAGCACGCCCTCGTCGCCCAGCCGCGCCAAGTGGTTGAAGTCGGTGCGCTCGCCGTCTACGGGCGTGTGGTCGATCTTGAAGTCGCCCGTGAAGACGACAATCCCCTCGGCGGTGCGCAGCGCATACGCCACACAGTCGGGGATGCTGTGCGTCACGCGAATCGGCTCGACGGTGATGCTCCCGACCTGAAACGGCGTTCCGGGCTTGACAGGGTGCAGCGGGGCGTCCAGCCGCCGCTCGCGCAGTTTCTGCTCAATCAGCGCGAGCGTCAGCGGCGTGCCGTAAATCGGCAGCTTGCCCAACAAGGGCAGCATGTAGGGCAACGCGCCCACATGGTCTTCGTGCCCGTGCGTCAGCAAAATCCCCTGCACCTCGTCGCGGACGCTTAGCAGATACTCAGGGTCGGGAATCACCAAGTCCACGCCGGGCAGGTCTTCGCCCGGAAACGAGATGCCACAGTCAATAATCAGCGCTTCGCCGTCGCAGCGGACTAAGTTCAGATTCTTGCCGATTTCGCCAGTGCCGCCCAGCGGAATGATCTCGAGTGCCAACGGTTGGAACCTCCTTGAAACACGCCTATAAGTATAGCATGCACTGGGGTAGAATTGCGCCACATGCGCCGACGGAAAACGATGTGGGTGCTGGGCGCGCTGGCGTTGCTGGCGCTGGGCGCGCTGGGGTGGTGGGCGGCGCAGCGACCGCCCGCGATTGTCATTCCGCCACGCCAGTACCCGCCCAACAACGCCTACGATGCCTACAAGCAGATCGCGCAGGGCGTCAGCGACCTGTTCGAGTCGGACGCGCGCCTGCGCGAGATTGAATCGCGCCTGTTCCGCGGGGGCAGCGCGCCCGTCTCGCAGGCGGAGCGACGGTACTTCCTCCAGAAGATGCAGCCATTCCTCGAAGCCTACCGCAGGCACACGGAGCAGCCCTGCGTGGCGGTCTACGAGTATGACATGAACTGGCTGTTCTCTGAGATGGCTCAGTTCCGTCGGCTTGCCGGCGTCGAGTCGCTGATGATAGGCGACGCGCTTGCGGCAGGGCGCGAGGACGAAGCGCCACTGCGCCTCCAAGCCCTACTGCGCTTCAGCGAACAGATACGCACCTAAGGGACACTCATTCACTACATGGTTGGCGTCACCGTGTCCGAAATGGGATTGGAGCCGTTGCGTGAGCGTCTGCCGCAGCTCCAGTCGCCGAAAACGCTCGAGGCGGTTGTTGCGCTGGCGCGCGACGCCGAGCAGCGGCATACTCCAGTGCGCGCTGCGCTGACCCAAGAATACTATCTCGGTCTGGCGACTCATCGCGACATCGCGAGCGGCAATATTAAACTCCAAGACCTGCATAGGTGGGGATTCAATGATCTGAACGCTCTATCTCCCGAAGCGCTCTTGCTGCAGAGTGGTATCGGAGCGTTCTTCGTCGTGAAGCCCTCGCTTAGGGAGTATCAGCATTACTACGACCAGCTGTTCGCGGAGTTTGAGAAACCCCCTTGGGAACGCAAGCCTGTGCCCACAAACCCAAAGCGATTTCTAAACCAGCTATTGCTTCCTGTATTTGATTTTTCAACCAAGCAGGAGCAGAGAGCATAGCTACTCTCCGTCTGCTGGGTTGCTACGCCGCTATCAGGCGTTATCATCAACAGCGCGGGGCGTATCCCCCGTCGCTGGAGGCGTTGCGCCCCGAACTCGGCGAGATGATTATCGACCCGTTCACGGGCAAGCCGTTCGTGTACCGCACCCACCCCAAGCGCGGCTTTCAGCTCTACTCGGTGGGCGAAAACCTCAACGACGACGGCGGGCGACTGAGCGCCAATCGGCGACAGGGCGACCTGCTGCCGATTACCGAAGACGCTCTTCCCGAAGGGCAACGCCCCAGCCAAGCGCGCCTGTCCAGCCCGCCCGTGTGGTTGCGTTAGGCGGTTAGGTGCTGCACCGCCCGCCAAGCGTTCAGGATGGAGAACTTGAACCCGTGCCCTGAACACGCGCTCACCAGCCACACGCGCGGCTCGTCGGGCAGGGGCTGAAGGATGAACCGCTCGTCGGGCGCGTTGGTGTAGAGGCAGGTCGCGGCACTGAGGGCTTTGGGCAGCACATCGGGCAGGCGACGCGCGAGGCACTCCCGTAGCGGCGCGAGGTCCGCCTCGTCCACAGGGCGCGCGGGCGCGTCGGGGTCTTGCACCTCGCCCAGCCGATGCCACGCGACCTTGACGCCCGCCTGCCTGCCGTCGCAGGGGAAGCCGTAGAAGTGGCGCGTCGCCTCAATCCACACGGGCATGCGCTCAGGCGCAAAGCGCGGCTCGGCGTCGGGGCGCACGGCGAAGTAGGCGTAGGTCTGGCGCGTGACGGTTAGCGGCAGGTTCAGGGAGGGCAGCAGCTTCGGCAGCCATGCGCCTGCCGTCAGTAGTACGCGGTCGTACCGTTCACGCTCGCCCGATTCGGTCTCCAGCCACGCGCCGCTGGGCTGGGGGTCTATGTGCGTGATGCGCGTCTGCTCGTAGACAACCGCGCCGTGCGCTTCCGCAAGGCGCAGGTTCGCCTCTATGCACGCGCCCGCCCGCAGGAAGCCGCCCTCGCGCTGGAACAGCGCGCGCTCGTGCGCCTCAATACGCAGCGCGGGGAAGCGTTCACTGAGCGAGGCACTGTCCAGCCACTCGTAGGGGACGCCTTCGGACTGCAGGGCGTGCGCAATCGCGTTCAGTTCGGGGTCGTTGGCGTCGCCGAGCCACAGCACCCCGCAGGGCGCGATGAGTTCCTCGCCTGCCTCCGCTTGCAACGCCTGCCAGAGAGGGAACGCCTCGCGCATCAGGCGGGTGTAGTGCGGGTCGGCGTAGGTGAGGCGGTAGATGCGGCTTTCGCCGTGCGAGCTGCCGCGCGTGTGCCCGCGCACGAACTGTTCGTAGCCGACCGCCTCGTGCCCCTGCTGGGCGAGGAAGCGCAGCGCCGCGCTGCCGACCGCGCCCAGCCCGACGACCGCAATGCGCATGCTATTTGCCCTGTTGCGGTGCAGCCTGCCCCTGCGGGGTGTTCTGTTGGGGCGCGTCGGCGGCGGGCGGCGGGTTGCCCTGCGGTTGCTTTTGCGCCTCTTGCTGCTTCTTCTGCTCCGCCTCCTGCTGCTTGCGCATTTCCTCCAGTTGGCGGCGGATCATCTCTTCTTGCTCTTGCTGGCGGCGCGCCATCTCTTTCTGCAGGTCGGTCGCGCGTTTGCGGGTCTGCTGCGCGAGGTCTTTGCGTCCCGCCTTCTCGTACAGCTCCGCTATGCCGAACAGGAACGGGAACTCGTCAGGGCGCACGACCATCCCCGCGGCGATTTCGAGGTCGTCCAGCGCGTTTTGCTTCTGTCCTGCCTCGATGAGCATCTCCGCGCGCAGCAGGCGGATATTGAGGTCTTCCCCGCCCTCGTTGAAGAAGCGGTTAATGGCGGCGGTCAGCTGCTCGCGATAGGTCTTCTCGCCTTCCTTGTCCTTGACCTCTTTGGAGATTTGCACCAGTTGGTTCAGTACCAGAATCTGCATCCACTGCGCGAGGCGCACATTCGGGCTTGCCGAGTTGACGACGAGGGTCAGCGCGTCGTTGATCGCCTTGAAGGTCTTGAGCCGCTCAGGGGTCGGCATGCCGAAGGTCTTGGTGAGCGCGTCATACTGCGCGAGGATGGGGTCGACGAACTCGGGCTTGAAGTTCTGCTGCGCGGCGTTCATAATGCGCTGCTGCTCGGCGCCGATGCGCATATTCACAAACGCTTCGCGGTACTGCTCTTTTTTCTGGTCGAAGTCAGGGGGCGGCTCCATCTTGCGCTCAGCGATGGCGTAGATGTAGTAGCCCTTTTTCTCTTTGTCCTGCAGCGGTTCGGTAAAGTCTTTATTCGGCTTGAATGCCATGATGCGGTTCGCAACTTCCGCGCCGAACAGGTTGCTCAGTTGCTCTCGGATTTCGTAGTAGCCGCTGCCCGTGATGCGTCCGCCCTGCTTTTTGATGGCGTCGGGGTCGTCGGAGTATTGCTGCACGACTTCAGCGAAGGGTTTGCCCGCCTTGAGCGCGGCGTGCGCCTCGTTGATACGCGCCTGCGCCTTGTCCTTGTGCTTCTCGACGGAGACGAACACGCGCGCGGGGTAGACCTGCTCGAACATCAGGCGCACCTGCTCGTCGGTCGGGTTATATTTCTCGCGTAGGCTCTTGAGGAACTTGTCCTGCGCGACGCGCATGCGGAACAGCAGGTCGGGCGCTTGGGCGGCGATTTGCTCGCGCACGCGGTTGAGGGATGCGCCGCGCTCTTTGAGCGCCTTATCGAGGGCGCGGTCGTCGCCCTTGCCCTCAGGCAGCAGTTGCTGACGCAGCATGTCCAGCTGCGATTTGATATACTCTTCCTTCGCGGCTTCGATTTCGGCGCCCGAGGCGGCATAGCCCTGCTTCTCCAGCTCCAGCGTCATCGCCAGCTGGTTGGCGAGGTTCTGCGCCGTCTGGTAGCGCGTCTGGATCTGCGCGCCGTACTCGCTGGGGAGGTTCCCCTGCGTCTGCAAGTTCAGGAAGCGTGTCAGGTCCGCCTCCGTGATGACCTCATCGCCGACCTTGAGAACGGGTTGGTTCAAACCGTCCTCGCCGCCGCGTTGCATCGGCGCGCCTGGCGGGATGGCGAAGAAGATCACCATGCTGCCCGCGATCGCCAGCAACGCAACCAGCCCGATGCCCTTCACTAACTTGCGCTTGAATAGCTCGCGAAAAGTGCGTACCGTAATGCCAGCCATCTAATTGCCTCCTGTTGCTTGTTCGATAAGGTGTTGCATCGCCTGCAGGCACTGGCGCGAGACCTCCGCCTGCGATAACCCTTCGATTCGCGCGTGCGTCTCCAGCGAGAGGTAGCCCCTGTAGCCACTCGCGGCAATCTGTTGGAAGTGGTCGCGGTAGCCGATGTCCCCTTGCCCGACGACGACCCAGCGTAGGCTCCCGTCGGGTTGGCGGATGGCGTCCTTGATGTGGATATGGCGCACATAGGGCTGCGCGGCGTCGAAGCCCGCCTGCGCCGACTCGCCCAGCACGAGGGCGTTGCCAGGGTCCCACACGCCCGCCAAGTACGGCGAGTTCAGCTGACTGAGCACGCGCGCCAGCTCCGCGCCTGTGCCGACCTGACAGCTATGCTCGTTCTCCAGCCCCAGCACGACGCCCGCGCGCTCAGCGTAGGGAATCGCCCGCTCCAGCCAGCCCAGAATCTGCGTCTCGCGTTCGGGGGTCAAGTCGCCCGCCCGCCAAAACGCAAAAATGCGCACCAGCGGCGCGTCGAACAACGCAGCGACCTCCAAGCAGTGCTGCAGCAGGGGTAGCTGCGTCGCGAGGTCTGCCTCCTGCGCGGCATGCATCGGTCCGCGTTCCCTCGCGCCGAACAAATCGGTCTTGAACACAGGCGTCGCCAGCGCACAGACGCCGATGCCGGACTCCCGCAGCAGCGACTTCACGCGGCGCAGGGTCGCCTCGTCCGCCTGCGCGATGTTGACGCCCCACAGCGTGCGCAGCTCCACGCGCTCGATCCCAAACTCGCGTGCGACCTGCAGGGCGGTCTGCAGGTCGTCGGCGATTTCGTCGGTAATCACGGAGAGTCTCATTGGGTGGGGTTCTGTAAGGTGTGCGCAATGATAATCGCTTCAGCGATTTCGCGCATGCTCTTGCGCGTGTTCATGCTCTGCACCTGGATGCGTCGGTACGCCTCCTGCTCGCGCAGTCCGTAGGTGTCCATCAGGATGCCCTTGGCGCGTTCGATGATTTTGCGCGTCTCCAGCGTCTCTTTGAGGTCGTCCACCTGCTGTTCGAGTTCGCGCGCCTCTCGGTAGCGTGCGAGGGCGACCTCGATCGCTGGGGTCAGGTCTGCCTGCTTGAACGGCTTGACGATGTAGCCGTACACGCCCGCTTGCTTGGCGCGTTGGATTAGCTCGCTGTCGCTGTAGGCGGTCAGCAGAATCACAGGCGCAAGCCGCTCCTCGTGCAAGATGCGCGCTGCCTCGATGCCGTCCATTTCGGGCATCTTCACATCGAGAATCGCGAGGTCGGGTTTGAGGGCGCGCACTTTTTCGACCGCCCGTGCCCCATCGCTCGCCTCGCCGACCACCGACATGCCCAGCTCCTCCAGCATCTGCCGCAGGTCTAACAGAATAATCGGCTCATCGTCGGCAATCACAATCCGCAGTTTGTGCATCCGTATCATCACCCTTAGAGGAGAGTATACCCCAACGGCTTGTCGCGCACTTGCACAATAGCCCCCCTTGAAAAACCAGAAAATGTGCTATAATAGGGCATCACTCTAACGGAGGTGTGATGACCATGCGAAAGGCGATTCTTTTCGGAACCGTCGGCGCAGTTCTTGCGCTGACCAGCGTTGCAGTGGCGCAAACGCCTGTGGACAAGCTCATCAAGGCAGGACGGATGTCTTTCCGACTGCAGGACTCGCCGTATTACATCAAAATCGGAGCCGATTGTACCATTGACGCCGCGGGCGGCGGAATCGGCGACCAAGCCCCTATCTGCGTTACCCTATCCGACCTGAACAACGACGGTGTCGCCCTGGACTTCCAGGTCACCATCCAACAGATGGTGAACACGATTCAGTCCAACGCAACGGTACAGTTCTACGGCACGCCCATCGGAACGAACCAGGTGCGTTGGCAAGGCTCGATCACTTTCGACCCACTTGTGTGCGCCTTTATTGCAGGCGGTGTTAACCAGTGGTTCCAACTTGCACAGGTCTTCGGCGACTTCACGATGCAGATTAGCGAGGGCGCGTGTAATCCCGACCCCTACAGCTGCACCTCCTGCGGCGCAGACCTCACACTGACCCCTGTCGGGAATGACCCGAACAACCAGAATGTGAACTTCTTGGGCTTTGAGGGCATCATACGATTGGCAGGTGAGAATTGCGACACAGGGGGTCCGCTGCGCGCATGCGCACGCACTTGGGCGATTAACGCGATTGCCTATAGCAGCAGCCTGCCGTCGCGGGGCGATGTGAACGGCGACTGCACCGTCGATGACGCCGACTTGCTGGTCGTGCTGTTCAACTTCGGCAGCAGCGGCGACGGCGATGTGAACAACGACGGCATCGTGGACGACGCCGACCTACTCGTCGTGCTGTTCAACTTCGGCAGCAATTGCTAAGGCAAATTACCCTTTTCCCGATTTGTCCTGAATTTGGGGACAAATCGGGAACTTTACTGGCAGGAATCCCGTCAGTCAGGTAGAATCTTGCTTATTACGAGGAGGTAATTGGTATGATACGGCATCGTGGCTTTACGCTGATCGAGTTGTTAGTCGTGATTGCGATCATCGCCATTTTGGCGGCGATCTTGTTCCCTGTGTTTGCGCAAGCGCGCGAGCAGGCGCGCAAGACCCAGTGTGTCAGCAACATGAAGCAGGCAGGTCTCGGCGTCCAGATGTACCTTCAGGACTATGACGAGACCTACCCGATGAGCGTCTACCGCGCGCGCAATAACCAGAACCAAGAGTGCGCCTATACGATGCTCTCCGCCATCGAACCGTACATCAAGAACAAGGACATCTACGAGTGTCCGTCGGCGCGTCAGGCGATGGACTTGGACGCCTTCTGGCGACAGTTCGGACTGCCAGGCGGCGACTGTGGACAGTTCCGATGGCTGAGCTATGTGGCGAACTTCGCCTTGTTTGAGGACGGTCCTGCGAACACGATTACAGGCGCAGTGAATCAACCGCCCATCAAGCAGCCCGAACTGGAGTATGTCGTGGAGACGGCGGCGTATCTGGATGGGCATCTCACCCTTCAAGGCGGCAACGGCAACTGCAGCCTGTTCAACTCGCCCGTAGAGGGGCGCCATAGCGAGACCGTCTCGGTTGTCTATGCAGACGGGCACGCGAAGTCGCTCAAGGTGCGCCAAGCGAACCAGTCCTGCATTAACATCTCGAACCGAACGTTCCGCCTCTGGTGCGTGCAGACTGCGCCGTACAATCGCACCTGCGGACAGCAGCAGCAGAAAGTGTGCGATTCGAGCGCGAACATCCCAGGCTCGCGCGACCTATGGGGCATCCCGTCCGATGACCAGTTCTCTGGCACGCTGGGACGCTGCGTGAAAGCGCTGCGCTAAACTTTGCCAGGCGTGCCCATCGTAGGGGCAACCACACAGGGTTGCCCCTACAGAATGTCGTCTCAACCCACACATTTATACCAATCGCGTGGACACAGTTACAAAAACAAGCGAGATTGAAGACCCCCTCCTTAAGGTCTGATTAGGGTACTTTTTTCGGGGGAGCATCGGGTATATCTCTCCCTATGAGAAACACAACACCATCCCGAAAACGGGCAATCCTACCGCCCGCCGTGCAACGCCGACTGGACGCCATCCAACACTTCCTCCCACACTTGACCCTGCCGCAACAACGCACCTTAGCCCTCTGGTGTTTCGGCATCCAACTCGCACGCAGCCACTCCTTGACCCTCGTCAGCCTACTCCTTGCGCCGTTGTGCAAGTGCCACGCCAACGCGATGCGCAAACGCCTCAAAACTTGGTACGCCCAAACACGCCGTACCAAGCGTCCACTGCATGTGCAGTCCTGTTTCGCTGCCCTGCTGCGCTGGATGACCACCGACTGGTCGGCTCCGACCTTGCTCTTGGCGATGGACACGACCACCATCCGCAACCGCTGGATAATCCTGACCGTCAGCGTGCTTTACAAAAAGCGCGCCATCCCTGTGGCGTGGCGGGTGCTGGCGTGGGACAAGCAAGCGTGGAACCCCATCTGGAAGCAGCTGCTGAGTGCCCTTGCCCCTGCCTTTCCGCCTGGTGTGCGGGTGTTGGTGCTTGCCGATCGGGGCTTGTATTCGTCTGAGCTGTTTGTGTATCTGCAGCAGTTAGGGGTACATCCGATGATGCGGGTCAACGGCGACGGCGGGGTGTTGGTAGAAGGCAGCACCGAGTGGCAGGTGTTGCAGGAGTTGGTGCCGTGTCCTGGCACGCACTGGAGAGGGCGATGTCGGGTGTTCAAGACGAACTCGTTGGACTGTACGGTGTTAGCGATATGGGCAGCGGGGATGCAAGAGGCTTGGATTGTGCTGACCGACCTCCCGCCGTGTGAGGCGTCTGCGGTGTGGTATCGGTATCGGAGTTGGATTGAGCAGGGTTTTCGGGACTTGAAGCGGTTGGGGTGGTCGTGTCATCGGACGCTGGTTCGGGATGCCGAGCGTTTGGAGCGTGTGTGGTTGGCGTTGGCGGTGGCGACTTTGTGGGTGCTGTGGTACGGGACGGACGAGGCGTCGTCGGAGCGTGTGTGGGGTGCGCTGTGGTCGCGGAAGCGTTGTGTGGTGAGTGTGTTTCGTCGGGGTTGGTTGTTGGTGTGGTTGGAGACTTTGGCGTGTGTGGATGGATTGTGTTGCGGTTGGTTTCCTGACCCGTTGGAGCCTGTTGAGGATGGAGGGGGTCGGGTATGAAAAAAAGTACCCTAATCAGTCCTTAAGGAGGGGGTCATCAACTGCTGTTTTTTGTGAACTCTGGCTCGGCGATTGGTATCAAACCTAAAGAAGGGGGCTGATTAGCGTACAATTTGCTGTGAATCGAATCCCAGCATCTCCAGCGCGGATTGCAACGCGCGTGCGGCGTCTTGAGCCAGCACGACGCCCACCAACTCCGTTGCGACGACCTCCACGCGCATCGCGTCGGCGACTCGACGCACGGCGTCCACTACACGGAACATGTCGGTCTGGTCGGTCTGCGTAATGTTGAGGGAGACCTGCGCGGTGCGGCGCGAGGGCAGCCACAGCCCCAGCGCGCGCACGCCGCGCAGCGCGGGGTTCGTCTCGCGTTCGGCGCGGATACGGCGGGCAATCTCCCGCGCCAGGTCGTAGTCAGGCGGGTGGATGTAGCAGTTGAGGGCGATGAGCGGGTCGCGCACGCCCATCACCGTCGCGCCTGCGGTCGGGTGGAGCCGCTTGGGTCCGAAGTCGGGCGCGCGTTCGCCTGTGAGCCGCTTGCCGACCCAGCCTTCGAACTCGCCCTTGCGCAAAGTCGGCAGGTCGCGAATGCGCCCCTCACGCGCCGAGTGTTCGTACAAATAGACGGGCACGCGCAGCCGCCGCGCGAAACTTCGGGCGATCCGAAGCGACCACGCGACCGCCTGCTCGCGCGTCAGCCCCTCCAACGGCACAAACGGCACGACATCCACCGCGCCGATCCGCGGGTGCGCCCCCCGATGGCGCGTGAGGTCTATCCGCTCGACGGCGACCGCGCCCATCTGCAACACCGCCTGCCGCACCTGCGGGGGCGTGCCCGAAAACGCCAGCACCGTCCGATGGTGGTCTTCGTCCCACGAAAGGTGATGAATCTGCACCTTCGCGCTCGCGACGGCGTCCACAACCGCCCGAATTGTCGCCGTGTCGCGCCCCTCCGAAAGGTTCGGGATACACAGAATCCGCGCCCGCTGCATGCCCAGATTATACTGCCTGCAGGTATACTTCTGTGCGGAGGACGGCTATGGGGATACTGTTCCGCATTCTGCGTCTTTTGGGGGTTCTGCGTGCGCTCCGACGGGGACGGCTGCCGCAGCGACTGCTGTGGCGCACGATACGCGATTTGCTCTGGTGGCTCAGCAGGCGTAGGCGCTGAGGATAGCCAATTTGGTGTATAATATACGGTAGGCGACTACGCCGAAAGGAGGCTTATGATGATGCGATTAACTTTGTGGACGCTGGCGGTGTGCGCGCTGTTGACGGCGGCAAGCGCGCAGATTCACCAGGAACAGGGCGACGCAGGCGACCTGCCCGAAACCGCCCAAGCAACGGGAACCGACACCAACACCGCGCTAAGCGCCATCCGCGGCACGCTGGAAGCCGACGGCGTCGATATGTATGCGATCTACATTTCTGACCCAGCGAACTTCTCGGCAACTACCGTCAACAACGAGACCACCTTCGACACCCAGCTGTGGCTTTTTGATGCGGAAGGCAAGGGCGTGGTGTTCAACGACGATGCGGTGGGGACGACCCTCGATCGCTCCACCATTAATAACAGCGCGGGCTGCCTCACGGGACGCTCGGCGGGCGTCTACTTCATCGCTGTCACGCGCTACAATCGCGACGCGATTGGATGCGAGGACAAACTCATCTGGAGGAATGATCCCTTCCGCGCGGTGCGCTGCCCTGACGGTTCCGAAAGCGGCTCGCGCGTGGCGGGCTGGGTCGGCACGACTGCCGTTTCAGGCAACTACGAGATTACGCTGACGGGCGCGTTCACGGCGCCTGCACCGTCGGATATTCCGCCCTGCCCGCCGTTCGACGGCTGGGACGAGACCGACAATGGCGGCAGCGACGCGGGCGACCTGCCTGCGACCGCGCAAATCATCAGCAACTCGAACGCGCAGGCATGCCAGACTCCTGTGCCGCGCATTCGTGGACGCCTCGGCGCCGACGATGTGGATATGTTTGTCATCTGCATTACCGACCCCACGGCGTTCTCCGCCAGCACCGTGGGATCCACCGCGTGGGACACGCAGCTGTGGCTGTTCAAGTGCAACGGTCGCGGCGTGGTGCATAACGACGACAATCCCGACACGGGCGGCGGATTGCAATCGCGCATCGATAACCGCACGAACTGCATCCAACAGCCAGGCGTCTACCTGCTGGCGATTAGCCGCTACAATCGCGATCCTGTGGCGCGCGACGGGCAACCCATCTGGAACCCCACAGGTTCTGGAAACGCGGTGCGCTGTCCCGACGGTATCCGCGCCGACCAGCCGCTTGCTGCATGGGCAGGCGCGACGCTACCGCCTGTCGAGCGGTACTTCATCCAGCTGACGGGCGCGTCGTTTGTCAGCGCGAGCGGCTGCTGCATTACGGCGGGCGGCGATGTGGATCTCAACGGCTGCATCGACGACGCTGACCTGCTGGCGGTGCTGTTCGCGTTCGGCAACACGGGGCAGTTCCTGCCCGAAGATGCCACCTGCGACGGCGTGGTGGACGACGCCGACCTATTGCAGGTGCTGTTCAACTTCGGCAGTGGGTGCTAATTCCGATCGCCAAGGACAAACTTCACAAAAGCACGGGCGATTAGCAACCCCCTCCCTAAGGTTAGGTTCCCCCTGCGAGCAGGGGGAACCTAACCCAGCGCGGTTCCCCTCGCGAAGCGGGGGAAACCTTATGGAGGGGGGGCAATCGCGAAATTTGAATATGCAGTTGGCATTAGTTGTCGTGCATGGATGAGGGAAGCTTACCCTGCTCGCGCAGCCAGCGCAGTGCGGCGGCAGCGTACCGACGCGAACTGCCCGTCAAATCGCGCACTTGGGCGACCTTGATCGGCGGCGGGAGGCTCCGCAACTGCTCGGCGAGCGCGTGTAGCGTCTCTACGGCGAAGTAGACCCCTTCGCCCGCGTCGGCGATTTCGCCCCGCTCGATGCCGACTTGGAGCATGGCGCGAATGGCGTCGGGCGGTGCGCCGACGATACGCGACGCCTCGCGCACCGAGGGCGGCGTCATCCCCGCCTCGCGATAGACCGCCCGCACCCGCTGGTAGAACGCCTCCTGACGGGGCTTAAGGGGCGTCGGCGGCGCAGGGGAGGTATCCAAAACGCGCCTACTCAGCGCGATTCACCTCCTTCGGATGGCTTCGGCGCGGCGGCAGGCGCACGCTCCAGCAATCGCGACGGCTCCACGCTCCGAAGATAAAACACATAATACTTGCGCTCGCCCGTCGGCGTCAGGAACAGAATCTCGTACCCGTGCACGATCGCCTTCGCGAAGCGCAACTCAGGCGACTGCTCCAAGTCTTTCAGCATCCGTTCGCGTACTTTTTCTTCGCTCCCTGTGTAGAACCGCCCGAACAGCGACTCTTCGTCTACGGCGTAGTAGAAGACCTTTCGCGGGACTGGAACGAGGCGCACGGCAGGCAGTTCAGGGGCGCGCGCCGCAATCCCCTCGCTAATGCCAACCGAGAAGTTCATGAAGTACCATGACGGAAGCATGCGGTTTGCAGATTCGTCGATACGCCTCACAGCTGCGGGCAGCGGCTGATTGAACAGCGCGTCGGGCAGGGGAAACGCTCCGCGCGTCGCTTCCGCGAAGCGGCGTCGCTGCAGGGGCGTCATCGTGCGCAGCGGGAGCCACTCGCCTGCAGCCAGCGCACGCCGCTGCCGCGCGTCCAGCGACGCTAAAAAGCGCAACGCAGGCAAGCAGTTCACAAATACTACGCTGTCAAAACGCGCGTTAATCGGGATAGGCTCTCCCTCGCCCCACAAGCGCTGCGCCTGCTCGTCGGAAAGCTTGCCCGCTAAGTCGATAAAGTCATCCATCGTGAGGCGTCCCTCGTCATACTTGGTTTCGAGGGGGCGTAGCCACGCTTCGGGCAGCTCGACGGAGCGGTATCCCAAATAGTTCCGATGGCGCGCCAGCAAGTAGCCTGCCTCGTCCCAGCGCATCCAGAGATAGCTTGCCAGCGCGCGCGCCAGTTCGCGTGGTGCAAACGCGCTCTCCTTCAGCCAGTAAAACGATACAGCCCGATAGGCGTCGCTGATGATGGGAACCTCCGCAATCAGCGCCAGTCGCTCCAGCGCGTCTGCCGTCGTTGGCTCTGCAAGCGGAAGCCGCTTGCCCGCCAGTTGCGCCTCCGTGTAAGCGTCGTAAAACGGACGCTTCACCGCGCGCTCAGGCAACCGCTCCTGCAACGCCTCCAGCGGCGTCGCCCAACGCTCCCAAAACTGCCCGAACGCCGACTGATGCCTATATGGTTCCCATGGAAGAGAAACCCCGAACCGTATTTCGGTCAAAACTTTGTCTTCCTCTATCCGATTGGTCCGTATCGCACGAGTGCGCGTGATACCCACGATTTGCACGGATATGTTGGCTCTGTAGGGCGGGATCCGAACCCACAAGCCTGAAAATTCCGAGAGTGACGGTTTCGCTTGGGGCTGCTTCTCCGATTCTGCTTCCCAGTTCTCGAAGGTCACATCGAACAGACCTGGCAGGGAGGAAACGCCTGCGGGAATTGGGTACACGCCGCGCGGCGGCTTCGTGCTGAACCCAATCACTTGCCCCTTGGCGAGGGCGTCCAGGGCACGGTCAGGCAGGGTCACGAGGCACTGGTAGATTGGCTCATACTCCGTCTGCGTTTCGCGGAGTTCAGGTTCGCCATCGCCTTCGGAGATGGGTATAAGGAGGGGCGCTAAGTCCTGCACAACATGGCGAAAGACCTCCTGTTGCAGCGTAAGCGGTTGGGCGGTTTGACGGAACTGCTCCTTGAGTTGGCGTCGCTGTTCTGGGGGCATTTGCAGCACTTCGCGCGCGGCTTGTATCCAGTCACGGAGGGCTTGACGGCGCAGGTTGGCAAGCTCGCGTCGCAACTGCTCCTCCGCTTGGCGCGTTTCGTCGGGCACATACAGCACATACGCATCCTCATCCTTGCGCCACGCATAGCGCAACGCACCCGCCAACTGCGTCAGGATCTCGTGCGCAGGACGCTCCCGCACAAAGACGGCGACCTTCTCGTCGGCGATCGCGTCTTGGCAGCGCAGCGCGACGCCTGTTTGTTTGCCAATCGTGCGCAGGACATCGCGCAGGGGTTCCATCTTGAGCCAGACGGTGATGCGCTTTTGCAGTAGCGGGTCTTGCGAGAGATCGGCATGCTGCGCCGTCGCCTGCTGCCAGCACGAAACCACGACCAGCGCCCATACCCATTTCCAGACCAGCCCCCCTCCTTGAGGTTCCCCCCGCTTCGCGAGGGGAACCAAGCCGCGCGCCCGCGCGGTTCCCCCTGCGAGCAGGGGGAACCTGCAGGAGGGGGTCTTCGTTGTCTGCTGCCTTGCGAAATGCGGTTTGGCGATTCGTCTCATACACTCCCCCATACGGCATTCAAAATTCGACGCTGCTTTCTCGATTCCTGCTCTGCAGGGAATTTGAACACCTGTTCGAATCTAAGGCATATGGAGCGGATTGTGGTCAAAAGCCCTGCGGACGGGAGCGTCGTGGGGGAGGTCGCCGTCATGCCGCCAGAGGCGATTGAGGGAATGATAGCGCGGGCGCACGCGGCGTACCTGCACTGGCGGGAGGTTCCGTTGCACCAGCGCGTCGAGCCGTTGCGTCGGCTCAAGCGGCTGATTCTGCAGGAGCGGCACGCGATTGCCGAGCTGGTCGCCCGCGAGCAGGGCAAACCGCGCATCGAGGCGATGATTGTGGAGCTGTTCCCGCCGCTGGATGTGAGCGCGTTTTTGATGTACGACGGCGTGCGCCTGCTGCAGCCGCGCCGCGTGCGCTCCAAGAACCCGTTCTTCAGCGACCGCCGTAGCACCTACTATTTCCATCCCTACGGTGTGTGGGCGGTGATTGCTCCGTGGAATTACCCATTCACCATCCCGATGACGCAGCTGATGGCGTTGACGCTGGCGGGCAACGCTGCGCTGCTGAAGCCCTCGCCGCTGACCCCGCTGACAGGCGCGAAGGTGGTGGAGCTGTTCGAGCGGGCGGGCTTCCCCGAAGGGCTGGTGCAGGTGGTGCAGGGGGGCGCGCCGCAGGGCAGTGCGCTGCTCGCCAGCCCGACCGTGCGCGGCGTCATCTTCACGGGCAGCGTGCCCATCGGACACGCGGTCGCCGAGCAAGCCGCCAAGACCAACAAAAAGGTGATTCTGGAACTCGGCGGCAAAGACCCTGCGCTGGTGCTGGCGGACGCCGACCTGCAGCATGCCGCACAGGGCATCGCGTGGGCGTCGATGGTGAACGCGGGGCAGACCTGTGCTTCCGTCGAGCGCGTCTATGTGGAGCAGCGCGTCTACGAGCCGTTCCTGGAAGCGTTGCGGGCGGAGCTGACGAAGATTCGGCTCGGACACCCCCTGCATGCGGAGACCGACATGGGTCCTGTGGCAGCGCGGTTCCAATTGGAGCGCGTGCAGCGGCACATCGAGGACGCCTGTGCGCGGGGCGGGCGTGTGCTCTTGGGCGGGCGTGTGCGCGCCGACTTGGGCGAGCTGTACCACGAGCCGACGCTCATCGCCGACGCGACTGACGAGATGCTCGGCATGCAGGAAGAGACCTTCGGACCGCTGGTGATGGTGCAGCCCGTCGCCAGCGCGGAGGAAGCCGTGCGCAAGGCGAACGCGAGCGCGTTCGGGCTGACGGCTTCGATCTGGACACGCGACCCGCGCAAAGCGCAGCGGCTCGCGCCGATGCTGGAGTGCGGCTCGGTCAGCGTCAACTCGCACATCGTCGCCTACGGCGACAGCTACGGTGTATGGGGCGGGTTCAAGGACTCAGGCGTCGGGCGCACGCACGGCGAGTTCGGGCTGTACGAGCTGGTGCAGCCCCAGTATGTGAGCGAGGTCTACACGGGCAAGCCTGAGCTGTGGTGGTATCCCTACAGCGCGCGGGTGCATCGGATTACCGACTGGCTGATGGCGTTTCTGGCGTCGCCGAGCCTGAAGATGGGCGGCGCGACCGTGCGGCGACTGCTGCCTGAGTTGCGCTACCTGACACGCCACTTCTCGCCGCTGAAGATGACGGGCGGGCTGCTACGCTACCTGCGCTGACCCCAACGCTGGGTACAATACCCGTATGCGCAAAGCGCTCACGATTGCAGGCTCCGATTCGGGCGGCGGCGCGGGCATCCAAGCCGACCTGAAGACCTTCGCCGCGCTGGGGGTGTACGGCAGCAGCGCGATTACCGCCCTCACCGCCCAAAACACGCTCGGCGTGCAGGGCGTCTACCCCGTAGACCCAGAGTTTGTGGGGCAGCAGATCGACTCGGTTATGAGCGACATCGGCGCGCACGCCGCCAAGACGGGCATGCTGTTCAGCGCAGAGATTATCCAAGTTGTCGCCGAGCGCGTGCGACGCTGGGGTATCGAGCATCTGGTCGTTGACCCCGTGATGGTTGCCAAGAGCGGCGATCGGTTGTTGCGCGAGGACGCCATCGACGCGCTACGGCGCGAGTTGTTGCCGCTGGCGTATGTCGTGACGCCGAACTTGGGCGAGGCGAGCGTGTTGGCGGGGTTCGAGGTACACGACAAGCCGACGATGGAGCAGGCTGCGCGAGTGATTCACGCGCTGGACGCGCGAATCGTGGTGGTCAAGGGGGGGCATCTCGCCGACTGCGCGGACGATTTGGTCTACGACGGCGCGTCGATGCGCTGGCTGCCCGCCGAGCATATCGACACGCCGCACACGCACGGCACGGGTTGCACCTTCTCGGCGGCGATTGCCGCGCTGCTGGCGCAGGGGCACGAACCGCTGGAGGCGATTGCCCGCGCGAAGGACTACCTCACGGCTGCCCTGCGCGCGGCGCAGCCTATTGGCGCAGGACACAGCCCCGTGAACCATTTTTACGCTTACGGACGATAAGTAACGCACCGTTGTCATGTGCTACGCCTCGGCGGTTAGCCCATGCTGCTAATCGTGCCCAACGGCGTCGAGAATGCGAAGCACCTCTTGGCGTAGCGGCGGGATGTCTTCGCGAGCGGTTTTCCAGACAATTTCTACGCTGACATCGTAGTACATCACCACCTTAGTTATTTAGGGTACAACCGACGCAACTTCTCACGCGCATCCCACACCCCAAAACGCCAGTCCACACCACAACCCGACGCATCCCGCGCACACGCCCACGCCTCCACCGCACGACGC
>Ga0101941_1000670_pt1 | contig 46521 bp, 43 predicted proteins | sample DewCreD2012metaG_3_FD_75242 | JGI IMG/M metagenome (GOLD analysis project Ga0101941, IMG submission 75242) | Hot spring sediment bacterial and archeal communities from British Columbia, Canada, to study Microbial Dark Matter (Phase II) - Dewar... ... | reverse complement strand
CATAAGTTACCAGCACCTGCAGGCGCGTGTCGCCCACGTACATCAGCTGTTCAAAGAAGGGGCAGTCCATGTAGGTTTCATGGGAGCACATCTGCAGCGCCCGTACAGCGATGCGGGTAACAGGCTCGATGCGCTGGTCGTCGGCGGTGAAGGTGCTTTCCATCTCCAGCGGGTAGCGCGTTTCGAGGAAGGTGAGGCTATCGATGGTGAGCGGTTCATCGGCGGTGCGCACCACGATCTCCACGTATCGCCCCGCACGCCACCAGTGGGAATCGAATCGCCTGCCTGCCCCGCCGTCGGTGAGGAAGGTGTCACCGAAGCCGTCCTTCAGGTGCCACACCATACAGAAGGTCTTGCCCTCTATCTCGTCGCGGTTGCCCTTCACGCTGCGGCGAGGGTCTTCATACAACGCTTCCTGCCAGTGGATGCGCACCGACGCCCCCTTGCCCCCGCTCAGCACCACTTCAGGGTAGGCGCACACATAGTTGCCCATATCCACGATAACGCGGCGGGCAGTATGGGGCGGAATGGTTAAGGAGGATTTGCCGTCCAGCAAAGCCTGCCAGCCGTCTGCCTCTTCGGCAAGATGCTCGGCGAGACGAATGGGGATGTTCGCGGTGCTCTCCGCCTGCAGGTTCGCCACGAAGCGCACTTTTGCTCCCTGCCAGGCGCGTTCCATCATGGCGGGCAGGGTAGCGGGTTGCAACACGTGTTCCGGCAGGCGGTCGCCGCGGTGCATGGAGTTTGCATGCACCAGCGCCTGGGCAGGCTGCCAGCCATCGCCTTCGCCGCGCTCGAACCCCCACGGCACGAGGTTGCCGTCCACCTTCAGCATCGCGCCGGTGAACCAGCCGCCCAGCGGGGAGAAGGGGAGAAAACCGTCCAGATCCTTGACCTCCCAGCTTGCCACACCGGTGGCAAGGGCGTCATCCCAGTCCGGTTCCTGCGGGCAGAGTATAAAGCCCTGCGGTGGCTGGGTCATCTGGGCAATCGGGGCGAGGTCACCCAGCACCCACACGCGCGCCACCAGCACGTGCTCGCCCGCAGTGAGGGACAGGTCGTAGGTCTCGAAGAACCAGTGATGGCGGTCGCCGCGCTCCGGTCCCCTGCCGATACGCTTGCCGTCCAGATAGAGCTCGTAGCGTTCGTCGGCGGAGACGTGCACGCGCACCGTTTCGTCCCTTTTGACCGTGAACCGGTTGCGGAACGCCAGCACGACCGGCGGTTGAAACGGTTCGGGATAGCCTATCCAGCGGGCGCGCCAAACGCCCCGTTCGTCCCACGGATGGTCTTTCGTCTGTTCGGCAAAAGGATAGCTGTCTATCAAAACGCGCATGGTGTGCCTCCTTTCTCAATCCATTATACGCTTCCAGCCCGAAGAATCCCTTACCGGCTCCAAAAACGCTTGACAGGCACTGCACATCAGGTATATATTGCAAATAAGCCCATGCAACAGGCAATTCACAAGGGGAGGTATACTATTACTCCACCACACGTGATTATTTGGATATAGGTAAACCGGTCCCGCCTGCCTGTCATTCTGAGCGAAGCGAAGAATCTCGTTGTATCGTCACTCCAAGATGCTTCGCTAATGCTCAGCATGACAAAAAGCACACCAGCCCTGTCATTCTGAGCGTGAGCGAAGAATCTCGTTGTATCGTCACTCCAAGATGCTTCGCTGGCGCTCAGCATGACAAAATAGACTGGAACGTCTCTGGGCTCAGAATGCTCGCATCCGAAGATTGATGAGTGGTAAAGCAATAGCATACCCCCTCCCGAAGGCTTTCGGGAGGGGGTAAGGGATTCTCAGCCGATGACCCGTCAGCACGGCTTGTTGGCCACGGTCGATGAGCCGTGCTGTTCACTTATCCCGTAGCGGGGTAATCCTCACCACAACCACGTCATGCGGGTCTACCGGCGCACCGAAGAAACGGGTGTACACGCCATAGTCCTCGCCGGTAATCACATTCTGCACACGGCAGGGGCGGCGGTCATGGATACCCAGCGCTTCCCATGGGGCGGTGATCATGCGCCGCCAGCTCTCGTGCCGGTTGAATAGCCCTACCGCTACCGAACCGTCCGCCAGCGGCTTCATCCATGTCTCGAAGTGGTCCCATTCCTGTCCCACCCGGAAGCCCTGCCTGCCCAGCGGGTCCTGATTGATGGCAATCAGTCCCTTGTTGGTGAGCAGCTGGTGGGTAAAGGCGTTCATGTTGCGCACGTCACAACCTATCATCAGCGGTGCGGCGAGCAGACACCACAGCGCAAAGTGCACGCGGTACTCGTTATCGGTGCAGCCGCCCCGCGCCACGTTGCCCTTGCCGTACATGCCCACCACCAGCATATCGGGGTCGTTCCAGTGGTCGGGACCGGCGTATGCCTCCAGCCCGTTCTGGCTGAAGCCTATCTGTTCGATGCTTTCCCACGAGTCGTTGATGTCGCCGGTCGTGCGCCAGAGGTGTCCGCCCACGCTTGCGCCCCACTTCCACGGCTCGTTTGTGCCCCACTCGCACAGGCTGAAGACGATGGGACGACCGGTGGCGCGTAACGCCTGCCCCATGCGCCGATACAGAGAGGGTCCGTCTACCCCGGCGGGCTTGTAGCAATAGTCGTACTTCAGGTAATCCACCCCCCACTCGGCGAAGGTCTGGGCGTCTATCTCTTCGTAGCCGTAGCTGGCGGGCTTGCCCGCACAGGTGTGCGTGCCCGCGCAGGAGTAGATGCCGAACTTCAGCCCTTTGCTATGCACGTAGTCCGCCAGTGCCTTCATGCCGCTGGGGAACTTCTTCGGGTCAGGCACGAGGCGACCCCTGTCGTCGCGCTCGTCCGCTTCCCACAGGTCATCGATAACGACGTAGGTATAACCGGCTTCTTTCAGTCCGGCTTCCACGAACACATCAGCAACCTGCCGAATCAGCTCCTCATGAATCTCCGCACCAAAGGTGTTCCAGCTATTCCATCCCATAGGGGGTGTGGGTGCAAGCATCCTTTCTGCTCCTTCAGAACGAGATTTCGGTCAGGTTTCGTTTCGAGGCGAAGGGGAAGGTTACCTGCCGGGGAGGGCGGGGGGATACCCCGCCCGTTGTCAGTTGCGCGATACGAAGTGGCGTAACTCGTCTCGTGGAATGGTGACCTTCACTGCTTTTGTGCTGACTTTGGGCGACATCTGCATCGTGCCCGGTGGGCGCAGCAGGTTTTGGACCGACTCTTCAGAAGCGAGCAGCTTGCGTACCCGCCGAAGCAGAGTGTCCAGAGAACCTGTTTTCCAGTAGCCCGTCGCATCGGATATCTTCATCTTCAGCATTGGGAACCGTCGTTTCAGCGCCTTGAGCAGAAGGATGTGGCGCAGGTGGCACTGCACGAAATGCGCCTCTCCGTATGCATACGCGCCGTGTTCATAGACGGCATCTTCCGCCCACCAGCCGAATACCAGACGGCTGTCCGCTTCGAACACCTCCAGCGGATACTGGGCGAAGGTCAGGCGGAACTCCGTGCATCCCCTGCCTCCGCTGGCATGGAACCCCACCAGACGCTGGGGCGGGAGATACACGATGTCGATATGCTCCTCGTCGTCGGGGTTCTTCGGTATACCCAGCCTTCGCATGTGAACCGCCCACAGCTCGTAATCCACAGGCGGCTCCATGCCAAACAGTCGGCAGAAGACGGGGTCCATCAGCTCGTAGTTTTCCAGCCGGGGCAACAGCCGTTCGATCTCGTCATACTCCATCCCCACAACGGGCTGAATCTGCTGAAACCCCAGCGCTTCCGCCAGATTGCGGGCGTGTTGCGCGATGTCGAACATCTGCTGGGTGGAAAGGTAGCCGGGCGCAAAAACGGTAAAGCCGAGTTCACTCACGGGTGTTCATCCTCCTGTTGTCAATGTGCTCTCGTTGCGAAAGGCTGCGTAAGTACGCAATAATCCCCCTTTCACAACGGTAAAGAGCACATTGCAGGCGGTTCGATAATAATACGTCTCCTTTTTGTGTTCAGGTTGAAATGTTGAGCGGGCGCAAGCGATTCTTTTAGACACCTCTTGTGCCGGAAAAGTTTCACCCTGTGCGGGGTATTTTTTGAGCAATTAGCGTGCCCACAGCTTTCGTGCCGCGCCTAACGGGTTGCACGCGCTGACCACATAACTCTCCAGCTGACGGTACTCGGGGTGCACGCACTCGTACACGCCGTTTTGCTGGAAGTCCGCAATCAGCTCCTCGAAGGTGCGCAGAGCCAGTTGTGGGTTCACGGGGTGTATCGCCTGCATCACCCAGCCGGAGGCGGTTGCCCAGTACGCGCCGTTCTGGTAGCGGTCGCGCGGTACAGGGGTGAGCAACCGTTCCCAGTACTCGCCCTGAAAGAGATGGCGCACCTGCCCCTTCCACATGTAATCTTCGTAACGGCGTGTGAGCGTCTGTTGCACAGGAGCCTTGCGTTTGCCCAGCGGGAAGCCGATGGCGAGGGCGTAGGCGTTGCCCCAGATGTCCACCTGCCTGCAGTGCACACTGGCGGCGAGAAACGCGCCCGTCTTTTCATCCCACAGCCTGCCGAGGTTCTGCTCCACCTGTCTGGCGCGGCGCAGATATTCCTCCGCCTGCCTCCTCTCGCCGTACTGCCGATGCAGGTTTGCCATCTGCTTGCACGCCCGCCAGTAGAGCAGAGACTCCATCAACAGATCGCCCGTTTTGGCGATGCAGTCGGTGAAACCGTAGGGGGAGTGTGGCTTTTCGGGGTTGTTGAACACCAGACCCTGTGCGCTGCGTGGAACCCACTCCATGCCCTTATCCAGCGCGGGCGACCACTCCGTGAAGATGCTCTTGCGCCGGCTGGGGGAGATGCGCTTCAGGTAGGCGTCGCTGGCAAAGACGAGGAACATCGGGTTGTCCAGATTCGGCTCGCCCAGGGGGTTGCTTTCGGGTCCGGCGACGTACACGGGCACGCCGTCGGGACGCACGCGGTCGGGCACCACGCCGTCTTCCCGTTGCCCCTTGATAAGGTATCGGATGCAGGCTTCGATATGCTCGGCGGGCATCAGGTCGCCCGCGTATTCCACCATGTAGGCGAAGTCGCGCGTCCACAGCGCGGCGTAGTGCGCCCTGCCGTCGGGCGTATAGAGCACCGTGCCGTCGTGCGCCTTCGTCTGACAGCCCTGCAGCAGCTGGCGGGCAGTCTGTTTCAGATAGGCTACTGGCGAGAATGTTGTCTGTGCGCTGCCGGTTAGCATCTTCACGGAAACCTTTTTCACGTCTGACGTTGTAAGTATTCGGTGACCTGCTGGACAAATCCTCGGGCTGTCAGCAACAATTCTTCCGCCTCTTCGCGAGATAGGGCTAAGCCCGTCGCATAATCCCCTATCAACCGCTTGTCGTATGCCTCTGATAACGCTTTGCCCAACTCTCGGGGGAAGATGCCAGTCTTTACAAAGTGTTGCCCAAACAGGGTGATTACCCCTTTGTGGGAAGATGCAGTGATGCTTTTGGTGAGCAACGCCGCTTCTGCCAGGTAAAACATGGCGTAGTAGCACCGCGATGCACACGTATCGTAATCGCCGAGTTCTACCGCTTTCTCCGCGGTACCCAGAAACCGCTCTGCTTTGGCTATCAGGTCGCGGATTGCGCTCATACCAGCACCGCTTCCCCTTTCACCTGCCTCAGAAACGGTGAATCTCCGCCATCGAAATAGGATTTGGGAACTACGACTACCGAAACCAGTTCTCCCTCCTCCAGCAAGATATCCAGCAACAGGTCATTCAGCTCCTTGCGAACCTGCTGAGGCATCAATGGCTCACGAACAACCACGAGCAAATCGATGTCGGATCTGCTTTGTGCTTCCCCACGCGCATACGAGCCGTACAACAGAACACTCTCTATCGCCTGGCCATAGCGTGCAGACAAATAGCTCTTCACCCGCTCCGCAACAGGGCGTATCTTCTCTTGTACCCTGCGCTTCGACATCTTATCCTTTCCCCCTTCGCATATAGCATATCACACCCCACTTACACTTGGGAACCTCATCACAAAGGTTTTGCCTTTGTACTCTCTTCGCTCACTTCACAGGCAGAATCACCTCGATGGCGCCGGGGTGAACAGTGAACTCGACAGGCGTGGTGCCCATCACATCACCATCTACCAGCACGGGCACAGGAGGCGTGCTTTCTACGTGAACCCTTCGCGCGGTATGCATCAGGAAACAGGGGTGCGTGATATGAGTGCCGCTGTACACGCGCGGAAAGACGCTGACAAACTCCAGTTTATTCACCGCCTTGACGATGCACACGTCCAGCAACCCATCGTCTATCTGCGCGTAGGGCGCGATGCGCATCCCGCCGCCATACGATTGGGTGTTCGCCACCGTACAGAGCAGGGCGTTCAGGTGTTGCTCCTCACCGTCGATGGTAATGCGCATGGAGACGGGCTTGAAGGTGAGGATAGTTTGAAACAGCGCGGCGACGTATGCGGCGGTTCCGTGCAAGAAGCGAAAGCCCTGGTTCACCCGCTTGGCGACGGCGGCATCCAGCCCGCAACCGGCGACATTGATGAAATATCTCCCCGCGACCGAGCCGAGGTCTATGCGTCTCGGTTTACCGGTAAAGAGGTTCTCCACCGCTATTTGCAGGTTCTCGCCGATGCCTGCGCAACGCGCAAAATCGTTGCCTGTGCCCAGCGGCAAAACCCCCAGCCGTGCAGGCGTGCCAATGATGCCGTTGGCAACCTCGCCACAGGTGCCGTCACCACCTGCAGCAACCACGATGGATGCACCCTCCTCCGCCGCCTGCCTCGCCAGTTCGGTAGCCTGTCCGGGGCGGGAAGTCTGCACGATGCGCCAGGTCAGCCCGGTTCGCCTGCTCACCTGTTCCAGAAGGTTCTGCAGCGTGCCTTTGTGGCGAATGGCACGGTATCGCCCGGCTTTTGGGTTCAGCACGACCACGATATCGGGAGAGGTCATACTGTTACTTACGCCCTCTAACTTTCTCCATCCTGCTGGCAGGGAAGGGACAGCACAACGGCGAATGGTTGCAACCGAGCAATTCGACAGCAAAATAGGGTACCCTATACAGGAGTAGAGCGAAGCGAGGAGGCGGCGGCTCATCGGTGAAGGTGCTTTTTCTGGGAACGGCTGCGGCGGAAGGTGTGCCGGGGCTGTTTTGTGGATGCGAGGTGTGTCGACTTGCGCGAGAGCGCGGCGGGAAGAACCTGCGCACACGCAGTTCGATATTTATCGACGACACGCTGAAGATTGACCTGCCCCCCGATACACTGCACCACGTGTTGACTTACGGGCTGGACCTGTCGCGACTGCGGCACTTGCTGATTACGCATACCCACGAAGACCATCTGGCGCTGCATGAGCTGGGATACATGGTGCCGGGCTTCGCCTATCGCGACCTGCCTCTGGCAATATACGGAAGCGAGGATTTCGTGCGCGCGCTGGGCCATGTGCCCGACGAGGTGCGCAAATCGCTGGATGTGCAGGTATTGCAGCCATTCACACCGTATGAAATAGAGCGTTACACCGTGATACCGGTGCTGGCGCACCATCGAGAAGACGAGAGGTGCTTCAACTATATCGTCTCCGATGGGGTGAAGACGTTGCTGTACATGTGCGATACTGGCTGGTATCGCGATGTGACCTGGCGTTATCTGGCAGGGGTGCGGCTGGACGCTGTGATTGCGGAGTGTACCAAAGCCTTTGTGGACGCGCCTTACGATACCCATCTGGGGCTGAGTGATGTGCTGAGGTTGAAGGAGCGGTTGCTGGTGATGGGAACTGCTCATGCGGAGACGCGCTGGGCGGTCACCCACTTTTCGCACAACGGACGTCCCCTGCAGGAGGAATTGGAAGCCTTTTGTCAACCGCATGAGATTGAAGTTGCCTATGACGGATGGGTAATGGCACTTTAGCGCCGGACAAGACGTAAGAAGAATATAAGAAGAATATGAGATTCTACCGAATAAAAAAGCAGGAGATAGCGCGCGCATCGTGTAACGAAAAGAGCAGTACGAGCGTCTAAACAACGCGCAAGCAGGAGGAAGGTTTGCGCGAGGCGAAAAGGAATAAGCAGGTACTCTGTCGCATCGATACCGGGAGGGAAAACCGTTGACAGCCCCCTGGTGACCTGCTACAATGGGGTCGACAGGGGAGGAGGAGATTAAGGAATGGCACGTGCCCGAAAAGTGAGTGGACCCGTAGTAGGGTTGGATGTAGGCACCACCTTGATGAAGGTGGCGGAGGCGCGCCCGAGCAAAGAGGGCGTGCAGATTAACGCAGTGGGCGTGGCTCCGACGCCGGAAGGCGTCATCGATGAGAGCGGCTATATCCAGGACCCGCAGGCGCTCGGTCAGGCGATACGGCAGCTGCTTACCCAGGCGGGCATCTCCACCAAGCACGTAGTGACCTCCATTCCGGGGCAGAGTGCGCTGGTGGTGCGCGTGATCGAAATGCCCAAGATGAGCCCGTCGGAGCTGGATAAGTCGATGGCGTGGGAGGTGGAGCGGCATATCCCGTTCGCCGCGCAGGGCGATGTAGTCACAGACTACGCGGTGATTGAACGCCCCGATGCCGACCCGAACGACCCCAACATGGAAGTGCTGCTCGCCGCCGCCCAGCAAGATGTGGTGGACGCTGTGGTAAAGACACTGTTTGCTGCGCAGCTGGACCCTGTGGCTATCGACGTGCAGGTGCTGGCGACCGCTCGCACCGTCATCGGCTTGCAACCCGAGAAGTATCAGGACAAGACGGTGGTGCTGCTGAATGTGGGGGCGACGGCGACCGACATGGGAGTGTTCACCGGCGGTGTGTTGCGTCTGCCTCGCACCATCCCTATCGCTGGCAACCACTTTACTCAGGCTATTATGGATTCGCTGGCTTACCGCGTGGAAGGAACCGACCCGCGTGAGCGGTTCGCACATGCCGAAAAACTGAAGCGAGAATACGCTGCGGTGCTTCTGGAGCGACTTGGTCCATCCGGTGCGGCTCCTACCTACGGCACCGATTTGGGTGCACCGACCGGGCTTATCGACTTCTCCCAGCCGTCTGCACCGCCCGGCATGGTGGACTTTTCCACAGGCTACGGGGAGCCCAGTTTCGATGTGGAAGAGGAGCAACCGGGCACGCCGGAAGAGCAACCAGCGGAACCTGCAGCACCCGCACCTGTGGAGCCAGAGGAGACCGACCCCCTGCGCATCGAAGTATTCGATGCGATTGCGCCCGTTCTGGGGGATTTCCTGGCAGAGGTGCGTCGCTCGCTGGAGTTCTATAGGGGACGAGTGCAGGGGGCGCGGATCGACGAAATCGTGCTGTGCGGTGGCACCGCGCGCATGAAGAACCTGGACAAGTTTCTTGCTCAAGAACTGGGGATACCGGTCAGTGTTGCCGATCCGTTGACCCATCAAGAGGCGCTGGTGCGTCGATACAGTATGCCCTATCTGCAGGAAGTGGCGCCGTTGATGACAGTGGCTATCGGCTTGGCAATCCGGGACATGATTGACTAGGCATCCGGAGGGAAGAGAGAACCATGCTAAAACTGAACCTGTTGCCGCCTAACATCTACGAGCCGCGCAAGAAGCGAGTGTGGTTCGCGGTGTTCGTGGTGGTGTGGATTGCGCTGGCGGGCGGGCTGATTGCCTGGCAGCTGAGCCTTGTCAACCTCAAGTCGCAGAAGTCGGAAGAGCTGCAGCAGCAAGAGGCTATCGTCAGGCAGGTGGAACAGACCGAGCAGGAAGCAGCAAACACCAAAGCACTGGTGGCTCCGCTTCTAACCCGCGCGCAGCTGGCGGACGAGATTTTCCGCTACAATAAGCAGTACCCCAAGCTGTACCGCGAGGTGCGCCGCTGGACAATTGCCAGCGTGCGGTACGGCAGTCTGGGCGTTGCGCAGGGCATGACACTGCAGGCACAGGCGGTCACCCGCGACCTGGACGAAATGGCACGCTACCTGCAGATTATGCTACAATGCCCACTGTTTACCGGCGTCAGCATCTCATGGACTACTGCGGGCGGTACTACCACCACGACCACTACCGGTGGATTTGGTGGCATGGGAGCTCCACCCTTCGGAGGCGGTTACGGCGCACCAACAACCCCGTACGGAGCCTATGGGGGCACCTACGGCGGAGCCCCTTACGGTGCACCGACAGTGCCGGGAATGCCGGGTACACCCGGTGCTCGTGCTGGTCAGCTGGGACAGAGGCAGGCAACGCAAGGCATAGTGTTTAATGTAGTAGCAACACTACGCGAACCTTTGATGAACCAGGTACAGCAATTGGTGCAGCAGCTTGTCTCCTCGCTGGGAGGTACGGGTATGACCGGCATGGGCGGTGGCATGGGCGCAGGCATGGGACTGCCCGGCGCGCCGCCGATGATGGGTGCACCGGGCATGGGCGGTCCGATGTTTGGTGCCCCACCGAGTATGGGCGGCGGAATGGCTCCGCCGAGCATGGGCGGCGGAATGGCTCCACCGCGAGCTCCGGGTATGGCGGGTCCCATGGGGGCTCCCGGCGGTATGGGAGGTCCTCGTGGCGGTGCTGGCGCGATGGCTGAATAGAAGGAGGGGCGTAGGATGCTTTCGAAACTCACTTTGCAAAACGTTATCGTGATAGGCATTGTGGTGGCGGCGGTCATCGCGTCGGGTATCTTCTTTGTGTTGATACGCCCTACGCAGGCTGAGATTAAGAACCTGGATACCCAAATAGAAGCCGCCAGCCAGCGAGCTGCCCAATTGCCTGCAGCAAAGAAACAGTTGGAGAACGCGAAGAAAGAGGTAGAAGAGGCACGGCTGAAGTGGGCGCGCTATGAGCGTTCCAAGATGCCCAACATCGATATGACCGACCGCCTGAAAGCAGCGCTGGCTTTCTGGAAGGAACCGGAGCGAACCGCCAGGCTTCTGCAGGACTTCGTGTCCAAGTCGCAGGACGTGCTTTTCCTCGGAGGTTTCGCGATTGGCGTTCCGACTACCGACCCGAACCAGCTGCCCTGGCCGATATGGATTGTGCCACTGGGTACTTTTCAGGTGCAGGGAGACTTTGAAAGCATCCTGCGCCATGTGGAAAGGTGGAATAATGCTCCCCGTCTGGTGCTGGTGGACGGACTGCAGTTGAGCGGAGTAAGCCCCCAGCTGATAGGGCAGTACACGGCGACGCTGTTCATCCTGCCTCGCGCTAAAGACGATAAGCCTGCCGAGATGCTTCCCTCAGCAGGCGCCGCACCCGGAATGGGTGGCATGGCAGGAATGGGCAGATTCGGAGGCGGGATGCCGGGTCCGATGATGGGTGCTCCGATGACGGGTCCGGTGCCGGGTGGCGCGATGATGCCGGGTGCACCTATGGGCGGAGCACGTCCCCCGATGATGGGTGGACCTGGCGGCGGAGCCGGAGTGGGAGGTCCCGCTCTGGGTGGCGGCGCCGGTGCGCCCGGAGCAGAGGAGTACTAAAGGAGGCTTGAGGAACAATGCAGCAGTGGCTCAATGACCCCAAAAACAAACCGATTGTCATCGGTGGTGCGGTAGCGGTGATACTGATCGTCGCGGTGGCATTCTTCCTGTTTATGGGAGGCGGTGGTCAGCAGCAACCTTCCTCCCCTGGCGCGACCGCAACCGCTCCTGCCGGTGGCACACCTACAGGTGGTTTGCCCGAAGACCAGCCAACACCGGCCGGGCCGGGCCCCATGGGCGCGGCGGGACCGACGGGTAGCCCAATGATGGGTGGTCCTATGATGGGCGGATACGGCGGCGCAGGAGCAGCTCAGCAGGTCGCCCAGGCACCCAAAGAGGGTAAACCGCCCTCGAAGTATCGAGTGGACCCGTTCAAACCGCTGCCCTGGGAAGCGGATATCAGCAAGCCTCCGATACTGTCGGTAGTCACGCCGGTGCGCCTCCAGCCGATACCGACCTATAAGCCGAAGGAAGAGGAACAGGAGGACGTTCTGCCGCCCCAACCCTATCGCCGTGTCGCGGGTATCATGTGGGGGCAGAGCGTCGCGGCGATTATCGAGACTCAGGGTGATCTGCCTCGCGTGGTTAAGCCCGGCGATAACCTCGACGGGCTGCGCGTGGCACGGATCGAACCAAATCAGGTCGTGCTCTCTACACTGGGTAAGAAGCCACGAGAGATTACGGTCAAACTAGGCGCCCCGATTGCGCCGGTACAACGAGCTGTCCCCGGATACGGCGGCACGCCCGGTGGAATGCCGGGCGGGATGCCCGGCGCGCCTCCAGGTGCTCCTGGCGGTGCAGGACTTTTGGAAGAATACTAACCTTAAGTCATCTCTTCTGGATGCCACTTTGGCGCTAAGCAGCGAAAAAGTGCGCAGAGAGGAAGGGATTCCAGAATGGTAAGCGAAACAATTTGAGGAGGTCTATCTTCATGCAACGAGCTTTGCGCATTGCAGCGTGCTTTGTGGTGCTCGTCAGCGCGACGGTGTCTGTAATGGCACAAGAGGGCAGCAGCCCCAGAGTAACGCTCACCCTTGAGAGCGCCAGTATCGCGGACGCTCTGAAGTTGCTCTTCCGCTCTACCGGCTACAACTACACACTGGATGAGTCGGTAGTGCAGGGTTACGTCACAGTATCGCTGAAGGACGTTACCTTTGAGACGGCACTACGCACTATCCTGCGTGCCGCCAATCCCCCGCTCACCTATCGTGTGGACGGTGGCGTGTACATCATTTCACCGAAGGTGGAAACCTATGAGAGCGGCTCCCAGGACCTGCAACAGCCCGAGGAGCCGTCGCAGCCACAGGTGCGCACGGAAAAAATCACCCTGCAGCATCTGGACTCGCTGGCTATCGCTCAGGTGCTGGGCGGAGGAGCCGTATCGCTGAATCAATCCGGCTGGACCTATAGCGGTGGTGGCTATGGTGGCTTTGGCGGAGGCTATGGTGGCTTCGGCGGAGGTTTTGGCGGAGGCTATGGTGGCTTCGGCGGAGGCTACGGTGGCTTCGGTGGTGGCTATGGTGGCTTCGGCGGAGGCTACGGTGGCTTCGGCGGAGGCGGCTTCGGTGGCTTCGGCGGAGGCGGCTTCGGCGGCTTCGGCGGAGGCGGTTGGGGCGGTGGCTTCAACCGTGGCGGCTTCGGCGGTGGCGGTTGGGGCGGTGGCTTCAACCGTGGCGGCGGTGGCTGGGGCGGCGGACGCGGCGGTTTCTAAGCGTCTGCCCCCGGCCCCGTGCCGGATATCGCTGTGAAAAACGATCTGTAACGAGTAAAAGGAGGACAGAGGTTCATGACACTCCGTAAATGGCGGAACGTCGCATTACCTTTGGTGGTGGCTTGTGCTGTATGGAGTGGGTGGAGTTCGCTACCGGCGGCAGGTGCCCCTCGCGCTCAGGGGAATATGCCGTTAGTGAGCCTGACGCTGGTTGAGGCAGAGTTTCGTGATGCGGTGAACATGCTGATGCAGCGCAGTGGAGCCAGCATCGTGCTGGAACCCAGCGATAAGCCCTATCCGCGTGTGAACGTAAATCTGGTGGATATGCCGCTGGATAAAGCGCTGGAATATCTGGCACGCTCGGCTGGCGCAAAAGTGCGCCGCACCGAAGATGGAGTGTTTATCGTCGGACCACAGGGTAAAGAACCTGAGGCGGTGACCACAGCACAGCCACAGGAACCCGCTCCTGCACCTGCGCCGGTGCGGGTGCGCACGGAAAAGATGAAACTGCAGTACATCAACCCCAGCGAGTTTCTGATGCAGCTGCGCACAGACCCCGAAATCGTGGGACTGGACTGGGCAGCTCGCAACAGCGGCGCGCTGATTCAACACCTGATGGACATGACGCGCCCCGGGATGCGTCCGCTTACCCAGCCCCAGCCTATTCTGCCAACCCCCCAGCAGACACCAACGGTTCCAACCGCTACCGGTAACTCCAGCAATGCTGAGCACACACCCACTCCCGATACCGGCTTTGACCAGCGCGGTGCCTTCGGCGGTGGGCTGGGCTACGGTATAGGTGGACAGGTCGGCGGCGGTTTTCGCGGCGGTATAGGCGGCTACGGGCAGCCGGGCGCAGGCTTCGGCGGCGTAGGCGGCTTCGGACAGCCGGGCGCGGGACTTGGTGGTCTGGGTGCAGCGGGTGGTCAGCTCGTGCAGCTCAGTGACCAGGCTCGCATTATCGCGGTGGATGTGGATAACTCCCTCATCGTGGTAGGCACCGACGAGGACATCGAAAATGTCCGGCGCTTCATCCGCCTGCTGGATGTCGCTCCCAAGCAGGTGGAAATCAAGGCAGAGTTCGTGACCGTGAAGGTCAGCGAGGTCAAGCAGTTCGGCATCGACTGGCTGGTGCAGCAGTTGAACACGCAAGCAGGCAACGTGCCCGGCACCTTCGCGTCGGGTGGCAACGTCTTCATCCGCTACAGCGCGGGCAATCTGGCGGCGGAGCTGCGCACCGCCATGTCCAACGCTCGCGGGCGCGTGATCCAGGCTCCGCTTGTGACCACCTTGAACAACACGCCGGGTTCGATACTCGTGCGGACGCAGGTACCCTTCGTCACCACGATATTCACTACGCCGGGGCAAGGGCAGGTAATCCAGGGTAGTCAGGTGTTCTACGTGCCGGTGGTTTCCGGTATGACCGTGACCCCCCGCATCAACGGTGACGGCACCATTACCCTGTTTATCCCGTTGCAGCTGTCGGACATCACGGGTTCGGTACGTGCGCCGGACGGCAGCTCCTACCCGATTGTCAACAGCCAGGCGGTTTTCACCACACGGCGCGTGCCCAGTGGGCAGACGGTGGTGCTGGGCGGATTCATCCGCCGCAGCGAGGACAACTCGGTGGCGAAGTTCCCCATCCTTGGCGACCTGCCGTGGATCGGGCATCTGTTCCGCTCCACCAACCTGTCGCAGGATGATACCGAGCTGCTGATTTTCCTGACGCCTCGCATCCTCGAGGAGGCAGGAGCACCGAGCGTGGGCGTCACACCCTAAGGTTCCGACCATTGCTCGTTACGGATCGGCGCGGGGGTGAACACCCCCGCGCTTCTCATCTGCCTATGCAACAGGTTACGCTTCCAAACGTCGCGCTTATCGGCTTTATGGGCACCGGCAAGAGCTTGCTGGGGCGGATGCTGGCGCAACGGTGGGGATGGAGGTTTGTCGACACCGATTCGCTGATAGAAGAGCAGGTGGGCTGCAGCGTGGCGCAGATATTCGAGCGTTTTGGAGAGGAGTACTTTCGCAGGCAGGAAACGGAAGTTTTGCGTAGCCTGGAGCATCAGCGTCATCTGGTTATCGCTACGGGCGGGGGAGTGCCGACGCGACCGGAGAACGTACGTTCCCTGCGCCGCCATGCGGTTATCGTGTTGCTGACCGCAGAGCCAGAGGTGATTTTACAGCGTGTTCAGCCTGTAGAGACACGCCCTAAACTGTCCACAGCGCCCGACCCACTGGCGGAGATACGTCGGTTACTGCGTGAGCGCGAAACCGCTTATGCCTGTGCCGATATCCGCATAGATACTTCCACTCTCTCACCCAGCGAGGCAGTACTGCGCATCGAGGAGCTGGTTAAAGCATGGAAACCAACCCCTCCCCCTTAAGACTTCATGTGCAGTTAGGTGAGCGCAGCTACCCTATCCTTATCGGTTCGGGGGTACTGAGCAGTGCATCAGAACATCTGCGCGCCCTGCAACCCTCGCAAGTGGTTCTCGTTACCCATCCCCATTTGGCAGAATGGTACGGAGAACCGCTGCGGTACTCCCTGCAGCAAGAAGGCATTCCGGCATATATGCTCACGGTTCCTCCGGGTGAGCGTACGAAGCGCTGGGAGGTTGTTGGACGTTTGCTCCGGCAGATGGCACAACTCGCTCTGGACAGGCGTTGCATCGTAGTAGCGCTTGGGGGAGGAGTTATTGGCGACCTCGCGGGGTTTGTGGCGGCGTGCTACCTGCGTGGGGTGCGTTACGTACAGATTCCAACCACCCTGCTGGCGCAGGTGGACTCCAGCGTGGGCGGTAAAACGGGTGTCAACCTGCCGGAGGGCAAGAATCTGGTAGGGGCGTTCCACCAGCCCGTACTTGTGTTGATAGATACCGACACCCTGAAGACGCTCTCTCGCCGTCACTTCAGAGCGGGTTTAGCGGAAGTGCTGAAGTATGGTATAATCGCAGACGAAACGCTATGGCGACTGGTCAACGCCGAAGCAAACAGTTTGCGGCAGTGTCATAGCACGCACCTTGCCGAGATTATCTATCGCTGTTGTGAGATTAAAGCGAACATCGTCTCTGAGGACGAGACCGAGCAGGGCGTCCGCGCAATTCTCAATTTTGGGCACACAGTGGGGCACGCTCTGGAAGCGGTGGCAGGCTATGGTCGCCTGCTACACGGCGAGGCGGTATCTATCGGCATGGTATCCGCCGCCTTGGTGGGCGAAGCGACAGGTGTTACCCCTGCAGGGACGGCGGAAGAGATAGCGCGTGCACTACGTGCTCTCGGTTTGCCGGTTGCGTTGCCTCGCGATGTGGAGTTCGATGGTCTGCTTGCCGTGATGGCGCGGGATAAAAAGGCGCGTGACGGGCAGGTACGCTTTGTGCTGATTGAGCGTATCGGGCAGGCACGTCTGCCGGTTGCGGTGAATGAAAAAGAGGTGCTTCACGCGCTGATGATGCATCGCGAGAGGTTCCATCGGGAGGCGATGTCATGGAAAACGGTCGGTCAGAGTTAGTGCAGGATTTTGTTGGGGCGATATGGGTGGTTGCGGTGGTTGTGGTTTTCCTGGGTTTGCCTTATGGCTTGCCGGAGGTTAGCGTATCGGTGCTGGAAAAGGCGTATGCACTGTGCTTAATCGGCGGAGTGGTCTGGCTGGCTCTTCGTGCAACCTCCTCTGGCAATACGGTGAAGGGGGCAAGAAGGCGTGATTAGCCGGGTGCTGGCTGGACGGTATGAGCTGCTGGAAAAGCTGGGGGAAGGAAGCCTTTTCGCCGCCTATCGTGCCAGAGACCACGAAACGAATGCCCTTGTTACCGTGAAGCTGCTGCAACCCGCCTTTGCCGACGATACCGCGCTGGTTCACGCGCTCAAGCAATGTTTTTCTGTAACGTCGCCTCTCAATCATCCGCGAATAGCCCGTATCCTGCAGGTTTGCGAGCACGAAGGACAGCTGGTGCTGGTTACCGAGTTCGTACGGGGCATTAACCTGAAGGAGCGCATACGCAGGGTGGCTCCTTTTACGTTGTCGGTAGCCATCGATATCGCCCTGGCAGTGGCGGAGGGGCTGGAGAGCGCGCATCGCGCGGGGATAGCGCACGGCGATTTGCGCCCGCACAATATTATCGTATCGCAGGAAGGGCTGATTAAGATTACCGATTTTGGGCTGCTTCCTGCGTTGCAGGCTTCGCCGCTGGCGCAAACCGCATGGCTAACCCGCGCTGCACCGTACCTTCCGCCAGAGGTTTCGGAGGGGTGGCAGGTCACGCCGTCGGCGGATGTGTACGCTCTGGGGGTGATACTGTTTGAGATGATTACGGGAGGGGTTCCCTTTCCTGCAGACACGCCGGTAGCGGTGGCTCTGCGCCATGCCAAAGACCCGCCTCCCAGCCCGCGCGCAGTGAACCCGGGCGTTCCCAGAGCGGTGGAGGGTATTGTGTTGAAGGCGATGCAGAAGCTGCCGGAGCAGCGGTACCCCGACATGACCACGATGCTTCAAGACTTAAGGGCAGTGCACGATGCATTGCGGTTCGGTAAGCCGTTATCGTGGTCGCCGCTGGAGCGTAAACCGGAAAGCCCTGTGCTTCCCGCTACGGATCACGGGGCACGCCCGGCGGAAACAGAGGACACCGAGCTGCGCATTATCAAGTATCTTGCCCGATCGCTGACGGTTCTGGCTGGGCTAATACTTATCGCGCTGGTGATAGTGTGGTTTTGGATAACACGTCCGGTTAAAGAAGTGCCCGTTCCCGACTTGCGAGGCAAGCCGCTGACAGAGGCGCGACGGCTGGCGCAGGAAGCGGGATTGAATCTGGTGATACGCCAAGAGGAGTACAACGAGCAGTTTCCGGCAGGAACAGTGTACCTGATACAACCCGAACCGGGAAGCAGTGTCAAAGCAGGCGGAGCGGTGCAGGTGTGGGTGAGCAAAGGCTCACGCACCGTGGAGGTTCCTAACGTTCAGGGCTTGAGTGAGGCGGATGCTCGCCAGAGGCTGGTAGAGGCGGGGTTGCAGGTGGGGAAGGTGGAGGAAAAGGTGGACGTCGCCCCCGCTGGCACGGTACTGTCGCAGTCACCCGCTCCTAAGCAGAGGGTAAACAGGGATGCGCCGGTGGACCTGGTTATCAGCAAAGGTCCCGCTTTACCGCCCGTGCCGGAGGAGCCAAGGGAACGAGGGTTCGAGCTGGTTATCCCGGTGAAAGGTGCTCCTGAGGAGGTGGTACAGGTGCGTCTGGAGGTGCAGGACGCACTGGGCGTGTACACCGTTCTGGATGAACCGCATTCCGGCGGCGAGCGGTTGATTGTTCCGGTGCGGGCGCGGGGACGCAACGTGATATTCCGCATCTACTTCAACAACCAGCTGGTGCACGAGGAGGTGCGTCCGTGAGTAGCGCCCCGCATGTGCTCATCGCTCCCTCTTTGCTCTCCGCAGATTTCGCCAATTTTGCACAGGCGGCGCGCGCGGCGCGCGAAGCGGGTGCGGAGCTGTTGCACTTTGACGTGATGGACGGCGTGTTTGTGCCCAATATCACCTTTGGTCCGCAAATGGTGCAGGCGGTGCGTCATCACTCCGACGCGGTTTTCGACGTGCACCTGATGATTGTTCAGCCGGAGCGTTATATCGAGGAGTTTGCAAAGGCGGGGGCAGACATTATCACCGTGCACGCGGAGGCATGTGTGCATCTACAGCGCACGCTGGCGCAGATTCGGGAGTGTGGTGCGCGCGCGGGCGTTGCGCTCAATCCGGCAACCCCTTTGAACGTCATCGAGTATGTCATCCCCGATATCGACCTGTTGCTGGTGATGACGGTGAACCCCGGTTTTGGGGGACAGCAGTTTATCCCCGAGATGTTGCGCAAAATCGCTCGCGCTCGCGCACTGCTGGACGAGGCGGGCAGTGACGCCTGGCTGGAAGTGGACGGCGGTATCAACGGGGCGACGACGCCGATGGTGGTGCGGGCTGGGGCACGGGTGCTGGTGGCGGGCTCGTCGGTATTCGGGCATCCCGAAGGGGTGCGGGCAGGCGTGGAGGAGCTGCGTCAGGCGGTGTGGGAGGCACAGGAAAGGGTGTGAGGCGGCGTGTGGCTGACCGTAGTAGTGGTGGCGGTTTCGGTGGTGTTTCTCTTGCGAGAGGCGCGGGCGATGCGCAGGGGCTTGAGTTCGCGTCGGCAGTTCACGCTGAGAAGCATTGGCTGTGCGCTGTTACTGGCTCTGGCGCTGGTGCTACAGTTCAAAGAGGCTATTTACCTTCCATCCGGCGAGGCGAGCGGGGGAGCACGTCTGCTGCGCCTGCTTCAGTTTTCCATCGGGGTGTTTGTGCTGGTGATAGCGCTGGTGCTGGTAGCTCTGATGGATGCGCGTGAGACACTGCAACGTTATCTGCGCGAGCACAGGCAGATGATGGATGAGCTGATGCGGAAGCCTCCTGCTCCCCCTTCGCCTTCCTCAGATGGCAAACGCGATGGTACTCCCTCTTGAAGAGATATTCATGCGCCGCGCGCTGGCTCTGGCGCGACGAGGGTATACCGCTCCTAATCCGATGGTGGGAGCGGTGCTCGTGAAAGATGGGCGCGTGGTCGGGGAAGGGTATCATCGGCGAGCAGGAATGCCCCATGCGGAGGTGGAGGCGCTGCGCCGTGCCGGTGAGAAAGCGCGGGGCGCCACCCTGTATGTCACCCTGGAGCCGTGCAGTCACTGGGGGCGTACTCCTCCCTGCGCCGACGCGCTGATTGAGGCGGGCGTTCGTTGTGTGTATGCAGCCATGCAGGACCCGAACCCGCAGGTGGCGGGCAAGGGGTTCGAGAAACTACGCGAGGCGGGCATCGAGGTGCAGGTGGGCGTGCTGGAGGAGCGGGCACGGCAGTTAAACGAGATATTCATCAAGTACCATACGACAGGGATGCCCTTCGTGACGGTGAAAGCGGCGATGTCGCTGGACGGCAAAATCGCCACGCACACGGGCGATAGCAAGTGGATTACCGACGAACCCGCTCGGCGGCTGGTGCACCGTCTGCGCGCACGGCATGACGCGGTGATGGTAGGTGTCGGCACGGTGTTGAAAGATGACCCGCTATTGACCGTGCGTTTGCCACGAATCAAGGAGCCTTTGCATCGCCTGCGCGTCATCGTGGACAGCCGCCTGCGCTGCCCGGAAGAGGCACAGGTGCTTCGCGTGGAGGACTCTCCAACGCTCATCGCCACTACCGAATCCGCTCCGCCGGATAAAATCGCGCGCCTGCGCGAGCGGGGAGTGGAGATAGCAGTACTGCCCGCCGATGGTGGGCGTGTAGACCTTCGTGCGCTGATAGCGATGCTGGCGCAGCGCGGGGTGACCGGTGTGCTGTGCGAGGGCGGGGGGACGTTGATAGCCGCTCTGTTCGCGCAGAGGCTGGTGGATAAGGTGGTGTTTTTCTATGCGCCGCGTATCATCGGCGGACGGGATGCTCCCACCGCGGTAGAAGGTGATGGTTGTGCATACATGGAAGGATGCCTGCGACTGGATAGGGTATACTGGAGAAAAGTCGGGCGAGATATGATGGTGCAGGCGTATCCGGTCTGGGAGGACGAGAAGTGTTCACCGGCATTGTGAAGGAGCTGGGCGAGGTGGAGCGTATCGAGGTCAGCGCGGACGGTGCGCGGCTGGCGATACGTGCGCCCGAAATATCTGCCCGCGTGCAGGTCGGCGACAGCGTGGCGATCAACGGGGTATGCTTGACCGTGATACGTAAGGAAGATGGTCGCCTGTGGTTCGACGCGGTTCAAGAGACGCTGAGGCGCAGTAACCTGGGCAGGTTGAAGACGGGGGACAGGGTGAATCTGGAGGATGCACTGCGTGTAGGTGAGGCGATGGGCGGGCACTTTGTGCAGGGGCATGTGGACACCACCGGTACGGTGCAACGGCTTGTTCCGCAGGGTAACGCCGTAGTGATGACGGTACATGTTGGCGAGGAGTGGATGCGTTATGTGGTTCCTAAAGGTTCGGTAGCGGTAGACGGCGTGAGCCTGACGGTGGTGGACGTGGGCGCAAGCGATTTCAGTATCTGGCTGATTCCGCACACTCGTGCGGTTACCACGCTGGGGTTCCGGCAGGTGGGCGATGAGGTCAACGTGGAGTTCGACATGCTGGCAAAGTATATCGAGAAGCTGTTGCAGGCTCGGCAGAGCCGCAGTGGAGTGGATATGGAGATGCTAAGACGAGCAGGGTTTGTGGAGTAAAAATGCCTGTACTTCCTTTCTCCAAGATGCACGGTGCGGGTAACGATTTCGTGGTGGTATCGGAGGAGGTGGTCGGCTCGTTTTCCCTGCCCGATTTGGCGCGTCGGCTGTGCCGGAGACGGTTTGCCGTTGGCGCGGACGGATTACTGGTGGTCGGGCGCGGTGGTCGTCACGCGGTGCGAATGCGCATGTTTAATCCCGACGGCAGCGAGGACATGTGCGGAAACGGCCTGCGGTGTGTAGCGAAATGGGCGAGCCTGCACGGGCTGACTGCGGATACCTGCTTTACGGTGGAGACTATCGATGGGGACAAGCAGGTGGAGTTGCTGTCCGACGGCAAGGTGCGGGTGGAACTGGGAGAACCGCGCTTTGAACCGAACGAGGTGCCGGTGCTGGCGGAAGAGGCTCCGGTGGTCGATATGCCTGTTGACCTGCCGCATGGCACGGTCAGGATAACCGCTCTCTCCACCGGCTCTACGCATGGTGTGGTGTTTGTCGATAGCCTGCCCGACGACGACCGTTTCCTGCGCGATAGTCCGATGATAGAAAATCACCCGCTTTTTCCCCAGCGCACCAGCGTGCTGTGGACGGTGGTGGAAAGCCCATCCCGATTGCGAATGCGAATCTGGGAGCGTGGAGCGGGGGAGACCTTAGCCTGCGGCACCGGAGCGTGCGCGGCAGCGGTGGCGGCGCAATTGCACGGACTGGCGGGTGAATCGGTGGACGTGTATTCGGCGGGGGGAATGCTGCATGTGGAATGGCGACCGGGGGAGCCAATCTCTTTGACGGGTGCTGCCGAGCTGGTGTACGAAGGTTGTTATCTTCTGGACGAGGTGATGATATGAGCGACTGGCGCAAGAAAGGCGCACCCGAACCCATCGCCGCGCTCAACAGGGTACCCCTGCGAGAGTGCGGTGAGCCTCTGGTGGACATCCGCAAAGCCTGCCCTGAAGTGCGCGTGGCGCGGAAGTGCATTCCTTTCCTGCGAGTAACGGTAGCGGAGATGCTCAACCGCGCTCAGCAGCTGCTTCCACCCGGCTACCGGTTACGTGTAACGACCGCCTACCGCACGCTGGAGATGCAGCGCGAGCACTACGAGGGGTACTTCAACCAGTTGCGTGAGAAGCATCCCGAATGGAGCTACGCCACCCTGCGGCGGATGACCAACCGCTTCTTCGCACCGGTGGACCAGAAAGCACCTCCTGGGCACTGCACCGGCGCAGCGGTGGACGTACAGCTGCTCTCCCCCAGCGGTAAGCCGCTGGATGTCACCTCGCCGTACACAGGATGGCAGGCGGCGCCAACGTGGATAGAGGGGTTAACTCCCGAAGCGCATCGCAACCGCATGATTCTGGTGGAAGCGATGCTGGCTGCGGGCTTCAGCAATTGTCGGGACGAGTTCTGGCACTACTCGTACGGCGACGCCGCGTGGGCGGTGCGCGTGGGTGCGCCCTATTGCATCTACGGGCTGATCGAGCTGCCGCCCGAGTGGCAAAAACGTGTGCGTAAATAACCTGCATGGAAGGAGGTATGCGTAGATGGCTACACGGATAGCCGGGGATGCTCCGGTAGACTTCACTTTTCGTGGGGTAGACGGCAAACCATATTCTACTGCGGAGGCACGTCAGCAGGGGTTGCTGATGCTGGTGTTCTACAAAGTCTCGTGCCCTGTGTGCCAGTTTACGAACCCCTATCTTGAGAAGTTTCAGCAGGCGTATGCAGGCAAGGGGTTCCAAATCTGGGGGGTATCTCAGGATGACGTCAGCGCAACCACCAGCTATGCCCGCACGTACGGTAACGTCACTTTTCCGCAGGTGCTGGATGAGGAGCTGAAGGCGACGGTGGTGTACGACCTCGTTTCTGTGCCCACCCTGTACCTGCTGGATTCGGGCGATAAGATACTCTGGCAAACGGCAGGCTGGAACCGCGAGGAGCTGAACAAGGTCTCGCAGATGATAGCGGAGCGTCTGGGCGTGCCCGCGATAAAGATTGTGGAGGATGACGACCCCGCGCCGGTGTTCCGCCCCGGTTGAGGTTCCAAGCGACCCTCCGCTTAGGTGAAGCGGACGATAAACAGAAAGCCCCAAGCATTCGCTTGGGGCTTTTGAATGCTGTTGTTCTCCTAGGACGAAGCCGTTTTTTGAGGAACCACGAATCCCAATCGCTCTCCGATTTGCAGAGCCTGTTCCGCGTCGCGCTCATATAAGGATAACCAGTATTGCATGTTACGCTCCTTGACGTAATCCACTGCGCTCGCCGGAACATATACCGATACCAGCTGCCAGCTTCGCGGGAACAACAGCGACACCCGGCGCTCTGCCTCCATGATACACCTCCTTTCCCGCAGTCGCCGCGCCGACTTCCGTTTTTTCAGACGCTCGTTTGGTTATCAATGTTCCCGAAAAAATATGGTAGCACCTTGAGGACGTACGGGTTTTTCATCTGCATTATACAACACATCGGTTAAAAAATCCAGCGAGATGAAAAAAAACGCCCCGACTCTGCCGGGGCAAACGCAGGAATGAAGGAGTGAGTGTCTGAACGGAAAAGCGGTATCTCTCACCGGTTGAACCGGCGTTGTTTTCGGTGTCCAGATATTTCGTTCACGCACTCCTGCGCACTATTGTATAGTGCAAGAATCGTACCATTCGCGGGGGTAACAGCAAAAACAGGTGATTTTTGCAGGAAAAAACGTTCTGGTTGGCTGTTAGGCTTCATTCTCGGGGAGGGCGAGGCTCTGTCCGAACCGACTTCTCCAGATTGCAGAGACCTTTTCATCATCCTTCTGCTTCTTTACCGGGATTTCGCAGAGTTCGCCGGTTTCCAAGTGTTTATCACTCTGAAGGTATTGACATACTTGGTTTCTCGTGATACAATAATATTGTTCATAACTCTATAATGTTCATAACAAAAGGAGATGCCTTATGCGGCGCTCAGTCAGCAGTATCGTTGCGGATGCAATTCTTGCGGACTTCGTGCACAGCGGGACGTTGAAGCCGGGGGACCGTCTGCCAACCGTGCGCGAGCTGGAGCGTCTTTATGATGCTTCGCGGGCTACGATCGTACATGCGCTGAGCATGTTGGAACAGCAGGGATGGATTGAGAAGAGGCATGGGAGCGGCTGCTATTTGAAGCAGGTGGAGCCTTCTGCGTCCGCGACTTCCCGAAATCTAATCGGTTTCGTCGCGCGCAATACAAACACGGAGGTCATCCTGCGTGTCTACGCCGGTATTGAACGGGTAGCTCGAGTTCACAATATGCATGTACTGGTTGCCAGCTCGGATGACAGCTACGATTTCGAGCGTGAGCAGATAGCCCGATTGATACGCGCTGGTTGTAGTGCTGTCGTTTTGTTTCCCGTTACCCGCACAGAGCGCCAATTGCGCGAGGACTATTTGAAGAAGGAGTTCCTAGATTTCCCCATCGTGCTTGTAGACATCGCTTACCCTGAACAGAAGCGACCGCAAGTAGTTTTTGACAATTACCTGCTGGGGTATGAGATGACGGAGATGCTATTGCAGGAGGGGCATCGTCGTATTGCTTTCATGGACATGGAAGCAGGCGAAGAGCAGCTCATGCATTACTCCACTCGTGAGCGTTATCGAGGGTATCTGGATGCCCTGCACCACGCAGGGGTTCCTGTGTATCCTGAGGATCACTGGGTTATGCGCGGGCGCTTGCCCGGTGAAGACATGTTCGAGGAGGTGATGTCTTTTCTGCAAGAATGGAAGCGTTCTGCAGAGCGTCCCACCGCTGTGATTGCCATTGAGGACTTCTGCGCGATGCGCACTATCGCTGCCGCACAGTTGCTGAACATCACGGTGCCTGGGGAACTCACTGTGGTGGGTTTCGACAATCTGACCATCGCACGAAGCTTCCATCCGCCCTTTCCGACCAGTGACCCGGACTTCCGCCGCGCTGGCGAGATTGCGGCGCGGCTGGCAATCAGGCAAGTTCGTGGAAGCCTCACGGAGCCGGTCATCTATATGCTGGCAGTAGCGGTCAAGAGGCGTCGTGCAACGCATCCCGACGAACGGGAGCTCGCTGTTGCAGTCGTAAGATAAACCACTAAGATAAACCACAAGGAGGCAAAAGAGATGAAACGAACCGCCTTTACCCTGATTGAACTGCTCGTCGTCATCGCGATTATCGCGATATTGGCGGCGATACTGTTCCCGGTGTTCGCCCAGGCGCGCACAAAGGCGCGCCAGGCGAGTGACATCAGCAACCTCAAACAGATAGGACTGGCGCTCATCATGTATGCGCAGGACTACGATGAGCGATGTGTAATGGGCTGGTACGTTCCGCCCGGAGGCAAGAACCGCTTCTGGCAGCGTCTGGTGCTGCCTTACGTGAAAAACGAACAACTGTTCGTCTCGCCCGAGATCGCCTGGAACGCACCGGAGACACATCCTTTCACCCGGTACGACGACTATGATGACCACATCAACGTAACGGGCGTCGCACCAAACCGCAGCTACAAACAGTCTTATGCGATGTCCGCTTACTTCTGGGATGTGGGAGCGGGATTCACCTGGCCCGACGGTGATGCAAACCACTACGGCGCGGGGGCTATCTACGGCACAACGCCCTCTATGGCACAGGTGGTACTGCCTGCGCAAACAGTATACGTGATGAACGGCTTCCGCCCGATATTCGTGTGGATAGGTGAGTACGGTATCATCCGCGACGATAACGGTCAGCTCATCAATAACTGGTCAGGAACAGGTAGGGAGTTCTTGACCATTGTCTGGCCCCAGAGCGCGGATGCTACCAAACAAGGCTGGTTTAACGGCATGAATAACTACGTCTATATGGACGGTCATGCAGGAGCGCGCCGATTCGGTTCGGTGTGTGCGAACGAATATACCATCCAGGACGACAAGAACGTGGATCCCATCGTGAGCTGTCGCACCCGATAGGAGAACAGCCATGCGAAAAACACGCGAGATTCCTGCCGGTCTGGCAATAGCGATTATCGTGATTGTGCTCGTGGCAGTAGGAGTGTTTTTCTGGTGGCAAACACGTCCTACGGATGGGGCGATGCGGGTTAGCGACGAAGAGTTCCGGCGTCGCTATGAGCAGATGCTGCGTTCCAGCCAGCCCTACAATCCGCCGTCTGCACTGCAGGGACGATGACACGCAGGCGAAGCTCGGCGACGTAGCGAATTTCCGATCGGGGCAGGAAGTGCCTGCCCCGACATTTGTGTTCGATGGCGAAATCGGTGAACATCGCTCTCCACTTCAACCCGCAAACCGGCACATGGGATGGGCTGTCCGTAGACGGGCGTCAGATGGCGGTGGCCCCAACCGCTGAAGTGCACGCCAACGCCTCTCCACATGCTTTCCCACAGCCAGACGAATGGCGTTTGATTTCGGTGGAACGCAAAGAGAACGTCACCGAGGTGACGCGGCAGGCGGGCGACTGGTGGATGCGACAGAGGTTCACCGTCGACGGTTTGCGTATCCTGCGCGATGTCACCCTGCGCTGGGACGGCGACGAACCGGTAAAGGTAGCCGGTGTCACCCTGCGCACTCCTGTGCTGCGCCTGTCTGATAGCCCTGAGGACTTTACCCTTATTCCGGGCGATTTTCCCATCACGCGCCATCGGTTCGGCGAACTGAAGGCGGGGCGTGTTCGACAAGAGGCGGGCTGGACGCGTGGGGAGTATGGCATCGTGCTGGTGCATTCTCCCTCGCAAAAGATGTCGGTCGTTGCGGGCTATATCTTTCGCATGGACCAGGCGCGAGTCGGCGTGGAGGAGGCGGAAAGGGGAGTGGCGCTCCGGCACGGCTTCGAGACACTGCTCAGGATGCGAAAGGGAACAGAGGTCGCCATCGGCACGCAGGTGATAGAGGTTATCTCCGGCGACGAGAGACGCCTGCGCGAGGCATTATCGCATCTCTCAGAGGCATTGGAGAACGGCCCTCCTGCTGATTTGCCCGAGCATCTGAAGGGCGGTTCGCTGTACGAGCTGCACCCCTGGGGCAGGCTGGAAAGCTGGTGGGCGGGCAACAGGGGCAACCGCTTCTCGCGTCTCACCGCGTTGCTTCCCGACCTGCATGAGCTGGGCGTCACCATGCTGTGGCTGTTACCTGTAAGCTATCCGCCGCCGTGGGTGTACACCTTGCCAGCCTTCAATCGTGTTGCTCCCGAGAACGGCACGCCACAGGAGTTGAAAGAGTTCGTACAGCAGGCGCATCGGCTGGACATGAAAGTGGCGATAGACCTGGTGGTGTACGGCGTGCATCCTGAGAGCGAGGAGGTGAAAAACCTGCCGGAGGAGGTGTGGTGCGTCGATGAATCGGGCAATCGGGTGAGGGTATGGGGTGGCACGGTGCTGGCGGCGGACGTATCCCATCCGGCATGGCAGGAGCGCATCCGCGAGGTGGTCACGCGCTGGGCAAAGGAGTTCGGCTTCGATGGGGCGCGTCTGGATGTGATGGGTTGGGGACAGACAGCCAACTGGCGCAATCCGCACCGGGCGAACGCTTCGGTGGCGTATGGTGGTTTGCAGCTGAACAGGGTGGTACGCGACGCATTCAGGGCGGTATCTCGCGATGGCTTTATCCTGCCGGAGGCGGGCAAACCGCTGGCTTTTCGCCACGCGGATATGCTGTTTGACTATCCCTGGTACATGGTCATGCGCGACATCACCCTGCAACCCGATCTTGCGCTGTGGATACGCGAGGCGCAGGAGTGGCTGGAATGGGAGCGTTGCTGCTATCCCCGTCGTGCGCTGAACGGGCTGGTGCGTTTTCTGGAAAATCACGACACCGTGCCCTCTGCGCAGTACTTTGGGGTAGGCATCTCACAGGCGCTGATGGCGATATGCTGTCTGATGCAGGGCGTTCCTCTGGTGTATCAGGAGCAGGAAATCGGCTTCTCGCAGGAGCTGTCCGAATGGCTTTACCTGCGCAGGCGCGAGAGATGCCTGGCAGAGGGCGAGGCAGAATATCGCTCCGTACAGTGTTCTCATCCGCAGGTGTTTACCTTCTTGCGTCGGGCGGATGATGGCGCGGCTATCGTAGCAGTCAACCTGATGGGGGAGGCGAGACGCTGTCGGCTTTCCTGGGCGAAGGCACTGTCGCAGCGGTTTCCCGTATGCGTGGACGCTTTCAGCGGTGAGCCGGTGCGCAGAACCGCCGATTCGGTGGAAGTGGAAATTCCCCCGTACCGCCCGATAGTGCTCCTGCTCAAACCGCGCGGCTGGAAGGTGATTCCCAGGCGTTCGCGCAGCATGGGAGCACCCGTGCCTGCTACCGGACGCTGGCAGGTACTGCAAGACGGCACGGTGCGCGCTTTTGGAACGGAGCGGTGGTTCGTGGAAACACCGGAGGGGAGGTTGGAGGACGTCTTTCGGGATTATCGCGTGCGTGTAAAGCGTGGCGAGTCGCCAGTGGATGCGCTACCGGTGCTGAAGCGCGCGTGGCATCCGCTGGAAGAGGGCTTGCTGGATGGGGCGAACACTGCAAGCATCGGCGTGCGCTGGGCAGATGGGCAAGAGTTGCGTCTGTTTGTGGATGTGGCAAAAGCCAGCGAGGTACGGATTGTGGATGAGCGTCTGGACGGCAGGCAGGTGGACCTGGTGGTAAAACCGCGTGAGGCGTACAGCATTGGGCGAGAAAACCCTGTCACGGCGCGGCATGAGCAAGTGGATGTCACGCCCCTGTTTGTCCACCCGCGCAGCAGAGGTTCCATTCTGAGCCTTGCGCGTCGTCACGGCGGGTTACCGGTGCTCTGGCGGTCACGGGACGGTAATGAGCTGTCCTTGCAGGAATGCGACCTTTACACCGACTGGGGGCTGGTAGAGGGAGGTTATGCCTCGGCGGATGGCGAGACCAACCCGCGTCTGAAGGTGGAAAGCGAAGGCCGAGTTCATTTCACGGGATGGTTGCGCCATCGGGCGTGGAACGGTGTGCATTCCTGTCCGGTCGCTTCGCCGGGCACGCGCTACCGCCTGGGTTACGGGCTGGAAAGCGATGGCTCGCTAAGGATAACCATCGGCGTGACTCCCTTGAGCGAGAAAGGCGAAACGCGCGCCTTTTTTGCCCTGCGCCTGCGGTTGCGTGGGTTTAGAGGCTGGCGACGAGGCGCTGCAGGGGGACGTGTGGGCGAGCGTACCGGCGTGCGGCTTGGGGAACGGCGGGGGGATAGTACAGACCCTCTCAGTGTGGAAACGGAAACAGGCGTTCTCCGGGTACAGCGCACACACGGCTTGCAGAACACTTTTCTGATCGATCCCGGTAACGGTGAGGCGGTGTTGTTTCTGGCACTGCTGGACGGGACACCGGTCAACCTGCGTGCGGGAACCGAATGGACGGGGGAAGTTTGTCTGCGCTGGGAAAGGTAGCATCCGGCTCTGGGGAATCTGCTATAATAGGGCGAGATGCAGGGTTTATCCGGCGTGCGAGCTGGATATAGACCCCGAAACGGTAACGTCATGTCGATGATAACGGAGGTGGCTGTGACAGCAGACTGGGATGTGCTGGTGATGGCGTACGGCACGCCAAGAACACTGGATGAGGTCGAGCCTTACTACACCCATATCCGTCGGGGAAGACCCCCCTCGCCCGAACAGTTAAAGGAGCTTGTGCGCAGGTACGAAGCCATTGGAGGAGTGTCGCCGCTCAACGAGATAACCACGAAGCAGGTGCGGGCGATAGAAACAGCTCTGCGCGGACGAGGATGGAACGGCAGAGTGTATCTGGGCATGAAGCACTGGCACCCGTTCATTGCGGAAGCGGTGGAGCAGATGGCGAAGGATGGGGTACAACGGGCAGTGGGGGTAGTGCTCGCACCGCACTACTCGCGATTGAGCGTTGGCGGGTACATCGACTACGCCTTGCAGGCGCGCGAGCAGGTTGCGGCGGACATGGAATTGCGCTTCGTGGAGCGATGGGGCAGCCACCCTCTGTTCATCGAGGCGGTTGCGCGTAAGGTGCAGGAGGCGATGGAAGGCTGGCGACCGGAGCAGACGATGGTCGTTTTCAGCGCGCATAGCCTGCCCGCGCGCATCCACCAGTGGGGCGACCCTTATGAGCGCGAGCTGATGGATAGCGCACAGATGGTGGCGCAAAAGCTGAACCTGCCTTACTGGACTTTCGCCTACCAGAGCGCGAGCAACACCGGCGAGCCCTGGCTGGAGCCAGATATTCTGGATCGTCTGGAAGAGATTGCCGGCGAGTGGTCGCCAAAGCAGGTGTTGTGCTGTGCTATTGGTTTTGTGGCAGACCATCTGGAGGTGCTGTACGATCTGGACGTAGATGCGCGTCAGAAGTGCGAGGCGTTGGGGTTGAGGTATCGACGCGCTGCTTCGCTGAACGACGACCCGCTGATGGCGGAGGCGATAGCGGACGTAGTGCTGCAAAAAATGGAATAAGCGGGGCTCACGCCCCGCTAAAAGTCGGCTGGCGAGCCAAGGGCGGCTGTTCATAACCCCCCTGCTAAAACGGTTCGCCACACCGTTCATGGCAGACCGGGCTAAAACAGCCTAGCCCCCAGAATCACCTCGTTGATCTGCCATAGGGCACCACCTCCTTTCGGAAGCAGTATTCCATATTTGGGGAGGTGATGTCAACCGCGCAGCTGCAGGCGTACCTGCTCCACCAGCTCCACCGTTTGAGGCAGGGCGCATTCGGTCTCGGTACAGGGCTGGCAGGTGACGCGGGCGCGAATCTCACCGGTATCTTCGGTTACCTCGCCGATGCCAATGACCGGCACCACCACGCGCAGTTCGCCGCGGTAGATGGGTATCGGTTGCGCCGATTCGCTCGTCTGCAGGGTGTCGGGCGGGGGAAACATCGGCTCGCCGAATATCAAAGACAGGGTGCTGGACATCTCGATGCGTGTGGGCACCAGCTCCTCGGGGACACCCTCCGCGCCGTTGATGTGCCAGCCGCGCTCCATCAGGAAGCGAACCATTACTCCGCCCTCCATAATGTGCATCTCCACGTTGACCGGCAAGCCGGAGGCTGGCATCACGGGCTGAGCCTCTTCTGCTTCGGGTACCTCATCCAGTTCGTCGCCGGCGAGTAACAGCAGGGCGTGTATCAGACTGTCCGAACCCTGCGGATACTTCTGGATAGGCGACCACAGCGAACGCAGCACCCGGTACACGAAATAGCCGTAGTTCTCCTCTCCCGTTACCCCGTACAGCTTTGCCAGCAAACGCACCATCGCGCCGTTTCCGCAGGGCGTGGAGCGGTCGTGCACCTCTTTGACGCGCGCGATGAGCCTCTCGTGATAGTCGGCGGTGTTCACGAACGCCTGCTGCTCCTCATCCCAGAAATCGGCGATGGCGCGGTTCGCAAGTCGTTTCGCCTTTGTCAGCCAGATCTCGTCTTCGGTGGCTTCGAACAGCTCCAGCAGACCTGCACCCAGCAGGGCGTAGTCCTCTAAGTATGCAGGTATCGCCGCCTCGCCGTCGCGGTATCGTCGTAGCAAGCGACCTTCGCCGTCCATCATTTTTTCCAGAATAAACCGCGCGGCTTCTGCCGCTGCCTGCACGTATTCTTCCCTTTCAAGTACCAGCCCGGCGTATGCGAGGCTTTCTATCATCAGCCCGTTCCATCCCGCCAGTACCTTGTCGTCGCGCAGGGGAGGCACACGCTGCTGGCGCGCTTGCAATAGCATCTCGCGGGCGGTATCCATCTTGTCCTTCAGCTCGTTGGGCGTCATGCCCAGCTCGGCGGCAATCTGGTGGAGAGGAGCGCGCAGGTGCGGGATGTTCCTGCCCGTCGGTTGCCCTGTGGCTTCATCGCGATAGTTGCCGTCGGGACGGATGCTGTACACATTGCAGAAGAGGTCCGCCAGAGCGGGAGGAAGCACCTGGCGTATTTCGCCGAGGGTCCATGTGTAGTACTTCCCCTCCTCTCCTTCGCTATCGGCGTCTATCGCGCTGGCAAAAGCACCGCCCTCCACGCGCATCTCGCGCAACGCCCACTGGTAGATTTGCTGCGCCGCTTCTTCGTACTGGGCGTTGCCGGTGAGGCTATACGCTTCGGTATACGCCCAGCCGAGCTGCGCGTTATCGGTGAGCATCTTCTCGAAGTGGGGCAGTAGCCACTCGGCATCGGTGGAGTAGCGGTGAAAGCCTCCGCCAATATGGTCGCGGATTCCGCCCAGCGCCATCGCGTCCAGCGTGCGCAGAGCCATCTGCAGGGCATCCTCGCTATCCAGATTTTCCGCCAGCCAGAAAAGCACAGGAAAGGCAGTGTTGGGCGGAAACTTGGGAGCGCTGCCGAAGCCGCCGTGGATGGGATCGAAGTGCTGGCGCATCTGCTGCAGGTAGCTGCCCACGATACGCGGGTCAGGCTCACCTTCCATCTGCTCGTATTGAGCGGCGGCTACCTGCTGTATCACTCCGGCGATTTCGCGGGCGGACTGCAGCACCTCATCGCGCCGATTCTGGTAGGCATCGGCGAGCTGGCGGGCAATCTGCGCGAAGATTTCGGGTGGATAGTAGGTTCCCGCGAAGAACGGCTCGCCCTCCGGGGTGAGGAACACGGACATGGGCCATCCTCCGCGCCCCGCCAGAAGCTGCACCGCCGTCATATAGATGTCGTCGATATCCGGGCGTTCCTCGCGGTCCACCTTGATACAGACGAAGTTCCGGTTCAGGATGTCGGCGATGCGCGGGTTCTCAAAGCTTTCCTGTTCCATCACGTGGCACCAGTGGCAGGACGAGTAACCTACCGAGAGGAAGATAGGTTTATCTTCCTGCGCCGCCCGCTCGAACGCCTCCTCGCCCCACGGATACCAGTCCACGGGGTTGTGTGCATGTTGTAAGAGATATGGGCTCTTTTCGTGGATGAGGCGGTTGGATTGCATGATTAAACGATTCTCCTTCTTCCCGCGCGAACGCGGCTAGCATTGGTGTTATTGTACCCGATTTCTTGGGGAGGGTGAGACTCCTGCCGAGCCAAGCTGACCGGATTCGGTGTCTTCGCAGGTGAAGACGTTCCTTCTCAGCCATAGCCAGCCTGCGCTGGCTATGAAAACCCTGCGAAGGCAGGGTTTGGTTTGGGATGGCGCGGCTTTAGCCACAAACCCGTACCCGGGCGAGCCTTTCCCGCGGCGGTTTGGGATGTGACATAGCACATCCCTCCAGGCCCTTTGTGGAGGTCACGCTCCGTCGTGACCACAAGGGTTTTGGATGCGACGGAGCGCATCCCTCCAAGCCCTTAGCGGCGGCGAATCAGTACAGCGGGCGTATCTTAATGTTGCGGAACCACACTTCGTGTCCGTGGTTTTGCAAACCGATATAGCCCGGCTTCACCATCTCCTTGTAGGCGTATTTGAACTTGTTAGGTGTGCCGTCGGGGTTCTTGCCCGGCTCCGTCCACCGACTCAGGTCTACGTCCACGATTTTTTCACCGTTCATGAACGCCATCAGGTGGTTGTCCCGACAGCAGATGCTCAAGCTGTTCCACTCTCCAGCAGGGCGAGTGGCGTTTTTGAGTGGAGCCACAATATCGTATAGCGCACCGCAGTCGTGCTTGCCCGGGCTCGCTCTGCCGTAGCTATCCAGAATCTGTATCTCCATACCGGTGTTTACCGGGTCGTTGCGGTCCCAGATGCGCACAAAGACGCCACTGTTGGCGTTGGGCGACATCTTGAAATCAATCCGAAGCACGAAGTTTTTGTACTGGTCGTTGGAGTACAACATGCCACCGCCTTTGCCGGTGCAGTGGATGGTTCCATCCTCCACACGCCAGGCATCCTGAGCATCGGCAACTGTCCACCCGGACAGGTCGTTTCCGTTGAAGAGCATTTTCCACCCGAAGCGTTGTTCGCGCGGGGAGAGGGTGTTATGTTGCTGTGCAGAGGCAGCAGTACACACCCATAGAGCTACCCACAACCACAAGCTTATCCGACGCATGTCCGTTTACCTCCTTCGGGTATTGCTTCCTGTTTCTTTTTCGCTATGTGGTCAAGAGGAATCCTGCGTGTGATGGCATACTGTCCGGTATATCATGAGCGACAGCTCCGCGATGAAAGACGCAGCTACCCTGCGATGTTCGAATCCTCGTGTGAGCACCACAAGGGTGTAGCATCCCGCCGGTGTCCACACCACTGCCGAGTCGTGGTGGTGCCCTCTGATCTCGCCTGTCTTGTTTGCCACTTTCGCCTCATCGGGCAGCAGAGCGGGGATTTGATCACGATAAAATTGTCCGCGCATGATATGAAGCATCTGCTCGCAGCCTGCGCCGGAGACCAGCAATGTGCCGTCCACCGCGCGTATTTCGCCCTGCGCCATCCATTTCAACAGGTCGGCTATCTCAGCGGCACAGCAGAGGTTCTCTCTGCCCTGCTCAGCAGCGGCAAAATCGTACATCTTGCGCTGTAGAATGGTGTGGTGGAAACCCACCAATCGTAGAAACTCCTGCACCCGTTCCACGCCCACGCGGTCGATGAGCATGTTGGTAGCGGTGTTGTCGCTGAGCACAATCATCAGCACCGCCAGGTCGTGTAGAGTGAGGTTCAGACCGGTGTGCAGTTCGCGCAGGATACCGGAGCCGGGCGTGCGGTCGGCATCGCGCAGGGCGAGCCTCTCCTGCCAGTCCAGCTTGCCCTGCTCGCTCAGCCAGAAAAGGGCGGCAAGCAGAGGAACCTTGATCACGCTGGCGGAGCGGAACGGCTCTATGCTGTTGATGTCGATACGCAGGTCTATATCCACGCCGCGCACCGCCAGCCCTACTTCGGCAGGGACAGAGCGTATCTTTTCGAAGAGTGTCTGAAAAAGCTCCTGTTGCATGGAAGGATGCGCTCCTTTCAATATGCGCCCAGCTCGCGCAGTCGCTCGTCGCTGATGCCAAAGTGATGCGCGATTTCATGGATCAACGTTCGACGGATAGCCTCGCGAATCCGCTCGGGCGTGCGATAGCGGCGTTCAATCGGTCGCTGGAAGATGGTGATGCGGTCAGGGAAGATAGGTTCACCGGATGTGACGCCTCGTGCGGTGAGGGGTACACCCTCGTACAGTCCGAACAGGTCTTCCCACGGACGAAGCCCTGCTTTGCGCCGCTGTTCTGGCAAGGCGGTCCACTCCACCAGCACCTCCACGTTTTTCAGGTGGCGCAGGATTTCTTCCGGTAGAGAGTCTATGGCTTCTTCCACCAGCCTGCGAAACTCAGAGGGTAGCATAGCTCATCCCTGCCTCCGGTAGCGCAGATACAGCTCGCCTTCGTGCTCGTACACCGAGAGCAGTTGCATTTGCACCACACGCTCGCGCGGTAGCCCCATGCCCTCTACGGTGGTAGGGATGTGACGCCCGCCTTTGACCTTCGGGGCGAGGGTGAGGAACCATTCGTCTATCAGTCCCGCGGCGAACATTTCGAAGTTCAATTCTCCGCCTCCTTCACAGAGTAACCGTTCTATCCCCAGCTGCCGGCGCAAGAAAGCTAATGCCAGTGAGAGATTGACCCTGTCTGCTCCGCACACTACCACATGTGCAACATCCTGCAGAGCGTTGCGCTGCTCCTCCGACATCCGTTCCGTGGTGAAGACCACCGCCTTGCCGGGCGCCTCTGCAAAGAAACGGCAATCAGCGGGCACATTGCCGCTGGCGGTGACCACTGCCCGCCACAGGGAAGAGGGGTAGGTGATATGCCCTGCGCGGAGGGTGCTTGCTCCGATGATGACCGCCTGGGCGTTATCCTGCAGTCGCTTCATCAGCTCTTTGTCCATAGAGCTACCCAAACCCATAGCAGTGTCGCCTACTTCGCCCAGCGTGATTTTGCCGTCCAACGTGCTCACCATATTGAGGAACACGTAGGGACGGTCAGTGGGAGCAGGTGGAAACTGCATCTGGCGGTATAACGTCTCTTCCGAGTGGTTTTCACCGGTAAGGTCGAGCAGACAGCGCACGACATCGTCTCCTTTCATCAGGGTTTGTATCGAGTATACCCGACGAAAAAGCGAACACTTCTTTGAAAATTCGGGCGGGGAACGTGAGTGGTGGTCTGTTAAGGTTCCTTCTTGGGGAGGGCGAGGCTCCTGCCGAGCCGTTCGGTTTGTGGTCGCGACGGAGCGCGGCTCTCCAATCCTATTGCGGGGAGGGCGAGGCTCCTGCCGAGCCGTTGCGGTTATCCCTTCACGAGAGCGTTAGGAAAATAGTGCTCTGTCAATCTTGCTGTCGGGTGCAGCCAGGGCGGCTTTATGCTTTCACCATGCTCGCCCCACGATTAAAATCACGGGCTATGAACAGAGCAAAATCCGCCTGCGCGGATTGAACAACCTGTGAAGACAGGTTTATCCTCACCATAGCCCACCATTTCAATGGTGTGGAGACTGCACAATGGCAGAAGAGAACCTGTAATACCACAAGATTGCAGTTTGACAAACCGTCGGTCACTCCTGTTAAAACGAGTTTCCGAACGCTCTCCCTTCACGGCTGAAGCCGTTCCTTTTCAGACGAAGCCAGCCTGCGCTGGCTGCGTAGCCCTGCGAAGGCAGGGTTTGGTTTGAAGGGGTGCAGCTTTAGCCGCAAACCCGTACCCAACATCCTCTTTCCTGCACAGGGGGAGGAGCAGGCAGTGCTCATCAGGACGCAAAGCGAAATCCCCCTCTCCCGAAAGCTTTCAGGAGAGGGGGCAAAGGGGTGAGGGCTACTCATCCCCGATTGCGCCGAAGTTGCGCACCAGCACGCCGAAGTCGAACAGCGTCACTTCCAAATCCCCGTCCAAATCGGCATCGGGGTTCCAGTTGCCATCGCCCGGTACAGAACCGAACGCTGCTACCAGTGCGCCGAAGTCAAACAACGTCACCTCATTATCCCCATCGATGTCGCCGTTGGTGAGGGAGACATCGATGCCGGTGACATCGGTGTTGACCACCTCCACGCCCTGCACCACCACGCGCAGCCAGTGGCTGGCTTTGAAGGCGATATCGTACGTGCCCGGTTCTACATCAGGGATGGTGTAGTTTCCGCTCGCGTCGGTGTAAAGGGTTTCGGTGCGCACCGGCACACCGTTCTGGCGCAGTTCTATGCTGACGGGTATCTGGGTCACGTCGCCTCCGTACTCTCGTAGTTCGATGACGCCCGAAATGCTGTACCGCGCTACCTCAGGCTGCACCACGAAGTACTGGCTGCCGGGGATGTTGCCGAAGTTCACCTGGCGAGGCTCGCCCAGGTTGCCTCCACCGCCTATCCCCGCCAGCACCTGATTGGACAGGTAGTCGTGGAATAACCCGTTGATGAACACGCACACCTTGAACGAGCCGGTGGGGTTGCCGAGTGCGCTCAGCGGTATCGCCAGCTCCACACCCGTCATCACATCCGCTCCGTTGCCAGCACCCGTGCCTCCAGTAACGCCACCTGTGTTGCTGTTGTTTATCGTCACACGGATGCCAAACGGATTGCTCCCGTCCACCAGAACACCGTCGCTCGCCGCACCCGTGTTGCCCAAATACAACCCCAAACCCGGACTGCCTAACTCCGCATAGTTCGCATACAGCCGATACGGCGAACCACCTCCCGTCACCCCAACCCAGAAGTCTGCCTCAAAGTCGGGGTCAAAGGTCAAGCCGTTGCCGCTGCCGTCATCCCCCATGCGGTTGAGACCGTTGAAGTCCACATCGGGGTTGTCTCCGCGCAGGCGGTTCTGCCCGCCGGGGCGGGTGTCGAAGAAGATTTCCAGCTTGTTGAAGTTGGACTCGAGGTTGCCCGCCAGCAGCAGGTAGAGCCAGCCGCCATGCACCATGCCGTAGGCGACGTCCAGTTCGGAGCCGTTGGCGTAGTCCACCATTCCGAGGTTGCTGTCGCCGAAGCCGGTCTGGGTGTTCTGCACGGCGAGTATCTGGTAGCCGGGGTCCCAGGAGCCGTCGATGACTGGCTGGGCAAAGGCGATAGTGGGAAACAGCAGGCTTGCCGCAAGGGCAAGCAGCGAAACCGTGCGTACCATTTGTGGATACCCTCCTTTCGGGTAAAATGTTGCCGCGTTCAGCGTGTGAGAATACGTATTCCTTCCGGTGGTATTATCGCTCGATAGGGCAGAAGAGTCAAGCGGGGTTCTCACAGGGTAAAATGGGTTTAACGAGAACGAGGTATGATGGAGATCAATATGCATAACACGACGATTACTATGCCTCAGAAGAAGCGCATCGCGCTGGTGGCGCACGACCATAAGAAAGCGGACCTGCTGGAGTGGGTGCGCTTCAACCGCGACTTGCTGGCTCAGCACACGCTGTACGCTACCGGCACGACCGGCAGACTGCTGGAGGAATCGTTGGGGTTGCCTATCATCAAGTTGCAAAGCGGACCGCTGGGTGGTGACCAGCAAATCGGCGCGAAAATCGCGGAGGGAGAGATAGATTTTCTCATTTTCTTCTGGGACCCGCTGGAGCCTCAGCCGCACGACCCCGATGTCAAGGCGTTGCTGCGCATTGCGGTGGTGTGGAATATCCCTATTGCGTGTAACCGCGCCTCGGCGGACTTCATCATCTCGTCGCCGCTGATGGAAGGGGAGTACCATCGTCGCGTGCCGGATTATGGGGAGTACGTGCGAAGAGCGGTTTAGAACCCTGTGTTGACGAATGGCATCACCAGAGCCTATAATAAAGGCGCACGGGAGTGTGACAGGGATTATGCCGACTGTAGCGATTGAACATATTGAGAAAACACCAGGGGTATGTGGCGGACAGGCGCGAATTGCCGGGCACCGGATTCGCGTAATGGACGTTGTCATCTGGCACGAGCGATGCGGTTGGTCGCCCGATGAGATAGTCGCTCGATATCCACAGCTTACCCTTGCACAGGTGTACGCCGCGCTGTCGTATTACTGGGACCACGTGGACGAAATCCGACAGGCAATCGCTGACGAAGAGGCGTTGGTAGAAAAGGTGCGTTCGCAAACACCCTCTAGACTGGCAGAGAAGATAGGTCGTGTCCGCGAAGATTCGGTTTCATCTGGATGAGAACATATCGTCAGCAGTTGCTATAGGGCTGCGACGGCGAGGTATCGATGTCTCTACCTCTGCAGAGCAAGGTTTGTTAGGCGCTCCAGATGAGCAGCAGCTACAGTTTGCTCTGCTGCAACAGCGAGTGCTGGTAACACACGACAGCGACTACCTGCGCCTTCACGAGAGCGGGGTCCCTCACGCCGGTATCGTTTGGGTTCCTCAAACTCGTCGAATAGGGGAAGTGGTTACTTTCCTTGCTTTGATGTGGGAATTGCTATCTCCTGAAGAAATGGCCAACCATGTCGAATTCGCGTAGTTCCCCCTGTGGCATCGGGGCAGGAGAAAGAACCCCCTGTTACAGAATCTTCCCTGTGAGACGCTCATCTACTTCCCGGGAGGCAAGGCTTGATGGCACGTATTCTGGTCAGCGATCCGGTGGCGGAAGCTGGCATCGAGGTATTGCGACAGGCGGGCGAGGTGGACGTTCGCACCGGGCTGCCGAAGGAGGAACTGATCCGTATTATCGGTGAGTACGACGCGCTGGTGGTGCGTAGCGAGACGAAGGTCACAGCGGACGTTATCGAGGCGGCGACGCGCCTGCGCATCATCGGCAGGGCAGGAGTTGGGGTAGATAACATCGACGTGGCTGCAGCCACTCAGCGCGGGATCATCGTGGTGAACTCGCCGGAGGGCAACACCATCGCTGCGGCGGAGCTGACGGTGGCGATGATGCTGGCGATGGCGCGCAACATCCCGCAGGCGGACCGCAGTCTGCGTGCAGGCGAGTGGAAGCGCAGTAAGTTTGTGGGCACAGAAGTCTATCGCAAGACGCTGGGCATCATCGGACTGGGCAAAATCGGGCGCGAGGTGGCGCGACGGGCAAAGGGAATGGGCATGACCGTGATTGCCTACGACCCCTTTACGCCTGCTGAGGTAGCAGAGCGCATCGGCGTCACGCTTACCGATTTGGATGCCCTGCTGGCTCAGAGCGACTTTGTGACAATACACACACCCCTCAACGAGCAGACGCGCAACCTCATCAACGCCGAGCGCATCGCACGCATGAAAGACGGTGCACGGCTGATTAACTGCGCACGCGGAGGCATCGTGGACGAGCAGGCTCTGGCAGACGCGCTTCGTTCGGGCAAGCTGGCGGGCGCGGCGATAGACGTGTTCAGCAAGGAGCCACCTCCACCGGACAACCCGCTGCTGTCGCTGGAGAACTGCGTAGTCACACCCCACCTGGGTGCGTCTACCACCGAAGCGCAGGTGAACGTCGCGGTGGATGTGGCAGAGCAGATTGTGTCGGTGTTGCGGGGCGGACCGGCACGCAGTGCGGTGAACCTGCCGCCGATTGACCCTGAGGTGCTGCAACGCATCGCGCCGTACCTGATGCTTGCAGAGAAAATCGGCAAACTGCACACCCAGCTGGCGCAGGCGCCCATTGTGCAGGTGCAGGTCACCTATAGCCCCGATTTCGCGGAACTGCCAACCGATATCCTCACGCGCGCGGTGGTGACAGGCATCCTGCAACCGGTGTTGAGTGAACCGGTGAATCCGGTCAACGCATTGCTCATCGCGCAGAATCGGGGCATCCATGTCACGCAGAGCCTGCAGCAACAGGCGGAGGCACACGAGCTGTATCCCTCGCTAATCACGGTGACGGTGCAAACCTCCGCAGGCAAAAGGCACGAGGTCGCGGGCACGGTATTCGGCAAGAGCGACGCCCGCATCGTCACGGTAGACGGTTACCGGGTGGATGTGATTCCGCAGGGTATCATGCTCTTTACCCAGCACACCGACAAGCCGGGCGTCATCGGGCGTGTGGGTACGTTGCTGGGCAGCCGAAACGTGAACATCGCCGGGATGCACCTCGGGCGCGAGAAAGTAGGTGGCAAAGCGCTGATGGTGCTGATGGTGGATGACCCCATCGACGCCTCGTTGCTGGCGGAAATCCGCGCACTGGACGGCATGGAGACCGCGCAGGTAGTGGAGCTGTAGCCGTGTCCCGCAGGCGGCGTGCGAAGGCGAAAGTGACGGGCGAAGAACCGCAGACTCTGTCGCCCGCTCTGCTGTGGGCGATTGTGGCGGTATTTGTGGTCTTCAGCTTGCTCTTCAATTTCCGCACGCCGATTGGGCAGAACGGTTACTTTCACACCCCGGATGAGGGCGCACATCTCTCCTATGTGCGCTACGTGGCGGAGGAGGGCAGGCTTCCGCGTTTCGAGGGCTACGCAGGCGCGGGCTATGAGGCGCATCAGCCCCCCCTGTACTACACGCTGGCGGCGCAGGTGTGGAAAGTGGGCAGCTGGCTACCCATTCCGCCCGCCCGTGCGGTGCGAATGTTCTCCATGCTGTTCGGGATTCTTCTGGTGTTCACGGTGTATCGCATTGCGCGCGTTCTCATGCCCGAATCGCCCGCTGTGGCGTTTGCCTCTGCCGGGGTGACCGCCCTCTTGCCGATGCACGTGGCGATATGCTCGGCGGTGAATAACGACTCGCTGACCAACCTGCTGTTCGCACTGGTGCTGGCGGAGTTCGCTCTGTTGTACACCCAGTCAAAGCCTTCGCGCTGGATTGCTTTGCGTATGGGGCTGTGGGCGGGACTGGCAGGGTTGACGAAGGTGACCGCCTTGCTGCTGATACCAGCGATGGTGGTGGGATGGCTGCTGGTTCCCCGCACGCGCCATACACGGGTATGGTTAGGAATGCTGGTCAGTGTGGGCATTGCGCTGGCACTGATGTTCCCCTGGTTCGTGCGGAATATGCAGTTGTATGATGACCCCTTACTGCTCAAGGCATTTGAACGCACCTTTGCCGGCACTGCCCGCGCCGAGCAGTTCCTGAAAGGAGGAGCCACCATGACGGAATACCTGCAGCTGGTGGCAGGCTGGACGTACCGCTCCTTCTGGTTCGCCTACGGCACGCCACAGACCGCCTCCAAAGGGCTTCCCAACTTCCTGCCCGACCGGGTGTACCTGGTGCTGGGTGTGTGGCATCTGTTGACCCTGCTGGGCTTTGCGCTGGTGATGTGGCGCGAGAGGGGGACGTTCGCAGAGGGGGCGGTTCGCTGGTGGGCGGTGGCGGGCGTGGTGTTCCTGCTGGTTGCCGGAGCTTTTGTGCGCTTCATCTTGACCTACTTCCAGACCCAGGGGCGTTACCTGTATCCTGCCCTGACGCCTATCGTGCTGGCGTTTGTCATCGGGTGGCGCAGTCTGTTCCCGGCGCATTTGCGCACCGCTGCGGATGGAATACTGTTGCTGGTGCTGTTTACGATAAGCATTCTGGCTGTGTCGGTGATATAAGGAGGATGGCCATGCAAGAACTGCGTTTCCGACAGGTGCATCTGGACTTTCACACCTCAGAGAAAATCCCGGGTGTAGGCTCCGAATTTAACGCCGAAGAGTTTGTGCACACGCTGAAGCGAGCACATGTGAACTCGGTGACGCTGTTCAGCCGATGCCATCACGGCTGGATTTACCATGAAACGCGCTTTCCGAACAGACATCCGCACCTGACCTGTGACTTGCTTGCCTTGCAGATAGAGGCATGTCACAAGCACGATATTCGCTGCCCTATCTACATCACCGTCGGCTGGGATGAGTACATGGCAAGAGCGCATCCTGAGTGGCTGGAAGTGGATGCGCAGGGCAAACGCTCAGGTCCGCCGCCGCTACAGCCCGGCTGGCATAAGCACTGCTTCGCCTCCCCCTACATCGACTATGTGGTGGAGCAGACCGACGAGGTGCTACAGCGATTCGGTGATGAAGTTGACGGCATATTCTTTGACATTATCTTCCAGAACGAGGTGTTTAGCGTATGGGCGCTGGAGGAGTTCGAACGGCAGGGCTGGGACCCCGCAGACCCGAAAGCGCAGCAAGCGATGCGAGACTTGCTGGTGAACCGCACAAAAGAACGCCTCACTTCGGCGGTGCGCGCTCGTAACAAGCGATGCACCATTTTCTTCAATGCGGGGCATATCAACCCGTCCATCCGCCCCAGCCTGCATACCTATACTCATCTGGAGCTGGAGTCCCTGCCGTCGGGAGGGTGGGGTTACGCACACTTCCCGATTACCATGCGCTATGCACGCACGCTGGGGCTGGATTGCCTGGGGATGACGGGCAAGTTCGCAGTATCATGGGGACACTTCAACAGCTACAAGCCCCGCGCCGCGCTGGAGTACGAGTGCTTCCAGATGCTCGCGCTGGGTGCGAAGTGCAGTATCGGCGACCAGCTGCACCCATCGGGCAGGCTGGACCCGGCAACCTACGACCTCATCGGCTCGGTGTACGCACAGGTAGAGGAGCGCGAAGAGTGGTGCGCAGGAGCCGAGCCGATTACCGAGGTGGGGGTGTTCAATGCAGAAGTTTTGCAGCCTCAACATGTACGGATTCCTCCGGCGAATCTGGGAGCATATCGCATCCTGCAGGAAGGCAGGCATCAGTTCGACTTCATCGACGGCGAGAGCGACTGGAGCCGCTACCGCGTGGTAATCCTGCCCGACGAGGTGGTGCTAAACGATACGCTGGTGCAGAAGGTGCAGGCGTATCTGGATGCCGGAGGCGCGCTGTTGTGTACAGGGCGGTCGGGATTGCACGAGGACGGCTCCGGTTTCGCGCTGAGCCGCTTTCCGGCGGTTTACGAGGGGGAGCTGCCCTACTCACCCGATTTCGTGCGTGTGCTGGGCGCGCTGGCAGAGGGTATTGCCGATACGCAATATGTGATGTACCTGCGCGGACAGAAAGTGTCGCCTGCAGAGGGGACAGAGGTGCTTGCCGAAATCTGGGAACCTTACTTCAACCGCACCTACCGGCACTTCTGCAGCCATGCGCACACACCGGTAGCGCGACGCTCGGAACTTCCGGCGGCGTTGAGGAAAGGGCGCGTGGTGTACCTGGCGCACCCTGTTTTCAGCACTTTCGCGCAGTATGGAATGCCTTTCTATAAGCAGCTGGTGTTGAACGCGCTGAATCTGCTGCTGCCCAATCCACTGGTGGTCGCCGATGCGCCGAGCACACTGCAGGTTACGTGGAACCGCCAGTCTGCCCACCGGCGTTCGGTGGTACACCTGTTACACTACATCCCTGAACGGCGTACACTGGCGGCGGACTATCTGGAAGACGTCATACCGCTCTACAATATCCCATTACGGTTGCGCACAGGCGCACCCCGACGTGTCTATCTGGCTCCCCAGCGTGAGGAGATACCCTTCCAGACCGACGGGGAGTATCTGTGCATAACTGTGCCCGAAGTGCGCGGTCATCAGATGGTGGTGCTGGAGGAGGATTAGCCAGTGGGTTTTGGGGTGCCCGGTGTTGTTATCAATCACTCTCCGGTGAGCACACGTCGTTACATCGGCTCGCCGGGTATTGCCGTCCTGCCGAACGGGGAATACGTCGCCTCGCATGACCTGTTTGGACCGGGCACGAACGAGGACCACACGATGGTTTTCGGTTCTACCGACAGGGGCGCAACGTGGCAGAAGCGTGCCGAGATAGAGGGGCAGTTCTGGTCTACGCTGCTTGTGCATCAGGGGTGTCTGTATCTGATAGGAACCAGTCGGCAAGAGGGGTTTGTGGTGATTCGCCGTTCCGAAGACGGTGGTAGGACGTGGACAACGCCGCGCGACAGAACAAGCGGTCTGTTGCTGGACGACGCTCGCTATCACTGCGCGCCGGTTCCTGTGGTGGTTCACCGGGGCAGATTGTGGCGGGCGATGGAGGATACGATGGGCGGGGGTGGCTGGGCGAAGCACTTTCGCGCCTTCATGATGTCCGCCCCCATCCACGCCGACCTGCTTCGCGCGGATAGCTGGACGTTCAGTAATCGGCTGGCACGCTATCCTGAGTGGCTGGACGGCAAGTTCGGCGGTTGGCTGGAGGGCAACGCGGTGGTGACTCCCGAAGGGAAAATAGCAAACATCTTGCGGGTGGACTACCGCGAGCATCCCGAAAAGGCCGCTGTTATTTCCATCAGCGAGGACGGTACGCGTGCTGCCTTTGACCCCAAGACCGATTTTATCGATTTCCCGGGCGGATGCAAAAAGTTCACCATTCGGTATGACCCGATATCGCACCTTTACTGGTCGTTGAGCAACTACGTGCCGGAAAAGCACCGGAGTTTCCCGGTAGAGCGCGCACGCAACACCCTTGCGCTCGTCTGTTCGCACGACCTGCGTCACTGGGAGGTGCGGACCATTCTTCTGTATCACCCGGACCCTGAAAAGCACGCTTTTCAGTATGTGGACTGGCTCATTGAGGGGCATGACCTGATCGCTGTCTCGCGCACCGCGTACGACGACGGTATGGGTGGAGCACACAACCAGCACGACGCGAACTTCCTCACCTTCCACCGCTTCCGCGACTTTCGTCAGAGAAACACAGGCACTGCTCTTCCAAGCGAGCGTGCATAACACTCGGCATGCCACTCCTGGAGGGTCGCGCTCCGTCGCGACCAAAGATGGGCGGCTTGGACGGAGACTCGCCCTCCAGCTGACTAAGAAGCTAAAAATCACGCTTAACGCACGAGTGCAAAGCGCGTTCACCGTAAGAAACGCAATCGTACAAAGCGAGGCACGTACAGCTCCGCGTTGTTCAGCACCTCACTCAGCTCGAAAGAGTTGGTGGCGTAGGTGACCAGCAGTTCGTCGGGGGCGGAGAGCTCGGGGTGTCCCTTTGCCGCGTAGCAGAAGATGTGTTGTCCTTTCCGTACATCGGGACAGCGGTACACAGTCTGCGGCTCGCTCCATACACCCACGGGCGATTCCGCCCAGCGCACACGGATTTCGGGGGAGAGGTCGGCGGGGGAGTATACCAAAGCCCACTCGCGCAAGGCAGGCACAAAGCTCACGCTGAACTCCGCGCCGATGTCATCACCTGCAACGGAGCATTCGCGCCAGCGGTGGCTCCAGCCGTCTGGCGTCCAGAACTGCCACGCGGTAAAATGAGCCATTCTGCCCACAGGCACACGGGCAACCACCAGTCCGCGCTTCAACGGGCTGCGCGAGCGGTCATCTCGGATACCGTAGATGTACACCCACTTGCCGTCGCTCCATACCGCGCTACCGAAAGAGAGGTGAGACCGGTCGTCGCGGTGGTAGAAGGGCAGCTGGTGCAGGTGATACCGCCATTGCGTGGGCGGAAGGGAATGGTCTAACACCTCTGCCAGCCATGCTCCCTGCGAGCGGAAGCCGAACACGCCCGGCTCGCCGGTGGGCACAATGTGAGTAAGGAAAAGCCATAATCTTTTACCTTCTGCCAGTCCGTGTCCAAACCA
>Ga0101941_1000667_pt1 | contig 46629 bp, 40 predicted proteins | sample DewCreD2012metaG_3_FD_75242 | JGI IMG/M metagenome (GOLD analysis project Ga0101941, IMG submission 75242) | Hot spring sediment bacterial and archeal communities from British Columbia, Canada, to study Microbial Dark Matter (Phase II) - Dewar... ... | reverse complement strand
CTGCTCAGTCAGCGGCCCGGTCGGGTGGTGTGGGCGCAGCTGGCGCGGGCCGGTCGGGCGCTGGGCCGGCTGTGGGGCTGGCTCTGGCGGCGGGCCGGAGCGGCCCGGCAACGGGCGGGGCTGCTGGCCGGGCTGCTGCTGGCCCGGGTGCTGAGCGCGGCGGCGCCCGTTCGCCCGCGGGCCGGCCGGTTCCGCTGGCTGCGCCGGCTGGCGCCGCGCGACCTGATCATCGCCCTGTACCTGGCGACGGTCGAGCGGGCGGGCCGGTTGGGCGTGGCGCGTCGGCCGAGTCAGACGCCGCTGGAGTACCAGGCGGCGCTCCGCCAGCGTTTCCCCGATCTGGAGCCCGACCTCTCGGCGCTGACCGCCGCCTTCCTGGAGGCCCGCTACAGTCCCCGGCCGATCGGCCCCGACGAGGTCGCGACCGCCCGGCGGGCCTGGGCCGCCCTGCGCCAGCGTCTGCACCGCTGGCGGCGAAGAGGGAGAGCGCCCGGCCTGTCGGACGATGGGGGTCCTCTTGACACTGCCAGCGGCCGAGCAGTATAACAGAAGTGCGCAGGCGCCCAGGACGCGCCAAGGGGCACGGGCGCAGCGAGGGGAGCCATGCAGGCGAAACCGGAATCCAGCAGCACGAACACGGGCAATCGCACACCGCTCCAGGCCTTCTTCCTCGCCCGGCTGGCCTACCTGCTGGAGCAGCGGGACCGCTACGCTGAGCTGGTGGGGCCGGACGACTGGCGGCGGAAGCTGATCGGTCGGTGCATCTACTCGACCTACTGCGACTGCCTGGAGCAGGGCGTCGGGGAAGAGGCCCGAGCGTTGCTGGCCCGGGCGCGCGGCGCTGCCAGAAACTAGCCAGGGCGCGGCGGACCGGCCGGGCGCGGCGGCGGTGATGGTCTGGGTCGTGCGAGCCGGTCCGGGCGGGAGGAGTGCCATGGAGCAGGCGGGACAGCGGGCACTGCGAGAGCAGCTGCGCGGGCAGGTCATGCTGGCGCGGGAGCGTGTGACCACGATCGCCCGGGCGGTGGCCCCAGGGGTGCTGCCCCAGCGTCTGCAGGGTGGGTGGCAGGCGCTGCGGGTCCGGTGGTCCCAGCAGCCGCTGCGGCGACGGGTGGGGCTGGTCGGTGGCTCCACGCTGGCGCTGGCCCTGCTGGCGCTGGCCGTCTGGCGCTGGCGCCAGTCTCGCTGGCGTGAGCGGTTCAGCCGCCTCTTCGGTCCGCGTGACTGACCGGTCAGGACGAGGACGCGAAAGGCACCCGCCGACAGGCGGGTGCCTTTTTTGATCGCGGCCGGGGGGACCGCCTCAGACTTTGAACCAGTCCATCGGCTCGGCGGCCAGGTCGACCACCACGTTTTTGACCTGAGTGTACTCCAGGAGCGTCTGGGGCCCGAGTTCGCGGCCGATCCCGCTCTGTTTGTAGCCGCCGAACGGCGCGCCCAGGTAGTTCACCACCGGGTGGTTGATCGAGATGTTCCCGGCGCGGAGGCGGCGGGCCACCCGGTGGGCCCGGCGGATATCGCGGGTCCAGACCGAGGCGGTCAGCCCGTAGATCACATTGTTGGCCACGGCCACCGCTTCATCCTCATCGCGGAACCGCAGGACCGTCAGGACCGGGCCGAAGATCTCCTCCTGGGCCACCCGCATCGTGGGGCGGACGTCGACCAGCACGGTGGGCAGAAGGTAGTGGCCGCGAGCCAGGGCCGGGTCGCTCGGCGGGCGCCCGCCGCAGGCGACGACGGCGCCCTCGCGCTGGCCGAGGGCGATGTAGGCCAGGACCCGCTCGCGCTGGCGCTGGCTGATGAGCGGTCCCATCTGCGTGCGTTCATCGAGGGGATCGCCCAGCCGGATCCGCTGGGCCTTCTCGACGAAGCGGGCGACGAACTCCTCGTAGATCGTCTCTTCGAGCAGGAGCCGGCTGCGGGCGGTGCAGCGCTGGCCGGCGTTGGTGTAGATGCCGAAGAGGGCGCCCTTCAGGGCGGCGTCGAGGTCGGCGTCGGCGAAGACGATGTTCGGTCCCTTGCCGCCCAGTTCCAGCGAGACCTTCTTAATCGTGGTGGCGGCCAGCCGCATGATCTCGCGGCCGGTCTCGGTCTCGCCGGTGAACGAGATCTTGTCCACGTCCGGGTGCTGGGCCAGGGCGCGGCCGACCACCGGCCCGGGGCCGGGCAGGACGTTGAGGGCGCCGGGCGGGAGACCCGCCTCCTGGGCCAGGGCGGCCAGGCGCAGAGCGGTGAGCGGGGTGTAGGAGGCCGGCTTGATGACCACGGTGTTGCCGGCCGCCAGGGCCGGCGCGGCTTTCCAGGCGGCGATGAGCAGCGGGAAGTTCCAGGGCACGATGAGGGCGCAGACCCCGTAGGGTTCGCGCAGGGTGTAGTCGAAGAGGTCGGCCGAGGCCAGAGGGATCGTCTCGCCGTAGAGGCGGGGCGCCCAGGCGGCGTAGTACTCGAAACAGCTGGCGGTGTTGGCCACGTCCTGGCGGGCCTCGACGATCGGCTTGCCGCTGTTGGTGGTCTCCAGCACCGCCAGGTCGTCGGCGGCCTGGCGAATGAGGTCGGCCAGGCGGAACAGGCGGCGCTGGCGCTCGTAGGCCGAGAGCGTCCCCCACGTCTCCTCGAAGGCCCGGCGGGCGGCGGCGACCGCCTGCTCCACATCGCGTTCGTCGGCCTCGGCGACCTCGGCGATCACCTCACCGGTCGCCGGGTTGTGGACGGGGAAGGTCCGCCCGCTGGCGCCGGGCTGCTCACGGCCGTTGATAAAGAGCCCGTACTGGCGTACCTGCGTCACGCTCATCGTTCTCCTCCGGTCCCGTCCTGCTGGACGCTAGTGTAGCGCCTTTCGGGCGCGCCGGCCAGCCCCGAATAGATGGCCGGCGAGCGGCCGTGGCGGCCAGGTGTTGCGTGCCCCGAGACCTATCCTCTACAATTGGAGCCGTACCCGCCGTTCACCGGGAGGCCAGGGCGGCCAGGGTGGCAAAGAGGCCACACAGGCAGTCGGTTCGCGGGAGGACGCCATGAAGGCGGTGGTCATGGCCGGTGGAGAGGGCACACGGCTCCGGCCCCTGACGATCAATCGGCCCAAGCCGATGGTGCAGATCGTCAACAAGCCGGTTCTCGAGCACGTGCTGGATCTGCTCAAACGCCACGGTATCACCGAGGTCATCATCACCGTGCAGTATCTCGCCTCGGTCATTCAGGACTACTTCGGCGACGGCTCCCATCTGGGGATGCAGATCATTTACTCGGTCGAGGAGACGCCGCTGGGCACCGCCGGCAGTGTCAAGAACGCTCAGCGCTACCTTGATGACACCTTTCTGGTCATCAGCGGCGACGCCTTGACCGATTTCAATCTGACCGAGATCATCCGCTGGCACAAGGAGCGGCGAGCGACGGCGACCCTGACCCTCTACCAGGTCCCCAACCCGCTGGAGTACGGCGTGGTGATCATCGATGACGAGGGGCGCATCCTGAAATTCCTGGAGAAGCCGGGCTGGGGCGAGGTCTTCTCGGACACGGTCAACACCGGCATCTACGTCCTGGAACCGACGATCTTCGATTACTATCCGGCCGGGCAGCCGGTGGACTTCAGCCAGGAGGTCTTCCCCAAACTGCTGGAGCGGCGCGATCGCCTGTACGGCTACGTGGCCCAGGGGTACTGGTGCGACGTCGGCAACCTCAGCGAGTACATGCGGGCGAACGCCGACGTGCTGCTGGGCAAGGTGAATCTCGCGCCCATCGGCCGGGAGATCGGGCCGGGCATCTGGTGTGAGAGCGAGGATGTGGAGATCGCGCCCGACGCCCAGCTGCACGGGCCGATCTGGCTGGGCCAGGCCTCCAAGATCAAGGGGGGCGTCATCATCCACGGCCCGACGGTCATCCGCGACTACACCATCATCGACGACCGGGCCCAGGTCGACCGCTCGATCATCTGGCGCAACTCGTATATCGGCGAGCGGGCCGAGGTGCGCGGGGCGATCGTCTGTCGGCAGTGTTCCATCAAGGCCAAGGCGATGGTCTTCGAGGGGGCGGTGATCGGCGACGAGACGGTCGTCGGTGAGGGGGCGATCATCCAGCCCAACGTCAAGATCTGGCCGCGGAAGGAGATCGAGGCGGGGGCCACCGTCTCCACCAGCCTGATCTGGGGCTCGGGGGCCCGGCGGGTGCTCTTCGGTCGCTGGGGGGTCACCGGGCTGGTGAACATCGACCTGACGCCGGAGTTCGTGGCCCGGCTGGGAGCCGCCTACGGCTCGACCTTGCCCAAGGGGGCGACGGTGGTCATCAACCGCGACCTGCACCGGGGCTCGCGCATGCTCAAGCGCGCCCTCATCAGCGGTCTCCCCTCGGCCGGGGTCAACGTCCTCGATATCAAGGCGGTGCCGATTCCGGTCGCCCGGTTCATCACCAAGGCGGCCGGGGCCAGCGGGGGCGTGCACCTGCGGATCTCGCCGTTCGACGACCGGGTGGTCGATATCAAATTCTTCGACGCGCGGGGCCTGGATATCGACCGCAACACCGAGCGCAAGATCGAGAACATGTTCTTCCGTGAGGACTACCGCCGGGCCTACCGCGACGAGCTGGGGGTTATCACCGAGGCGCCCCACCTGGTCAACACCTACCTCGAGGCCTTCAAGCGGACCCTGCCGGCGACGGTGTCCTGCCGTGGGCGGCTGGTCATTGACTACGCGCACTCGCCGGCGGCCCAGATCCTCCCCGGGCTGCTCCATCACTACGGCTGCGACGTCATCCCGATCAATGCCGCCCTCGACGAGTGGAAGCTCTGGCGGCGGCCAGAGGAGTTCGAAGCCACGTTGCGCGATCTGGCCCTCATCGCCCGCAGCCTCTCGGCCCGTCTGGCCATCCGTCTGGATGCGGGCGGGGAGAAGGTCTTCGTCATCGACGACAGCGGCACCATCGTCCCGGGCTGGTCGCTCCTGGCGGCGGTGGCGACCCTGCTCTGGCAGACGCACCCTGGCGGGACGGTGGCCGTGCCGGTGACCGCGCCCAAGATCTTCGAGCGGCTGGCCGAGCGCTATGGCGCCAGTGTGATCCGGACCCGCACCAGCGCCCAGTCGCTGATGAGCGCGGCGGCCCAGCCGGGGGTGATCCTGGCCGGCGACGGCGACGGGGGACTGATCTTCCCGGAGTTCCACCCGGCGATGGACGGTCTCTACGCCATCGTCCGGTTGCCCCACCTGCTGGAGAGCCAGCAGGTCAATCTGAGCGAGGTGGTGCGGGCTCTGCCGCCGTACTACCTGGCCCGCACCAAGGTCCCCTGCTCCTGGGAGGATAAGGGCAAGGTCATGCGCCTGCTGAGCCAGCAGTTCCAGGACCAGCGGGTCCGCCAGATCGACGGCATCAAGATCGACATGGGAGACGAGTGGGTGCTGGTGCTGCCGGATGTCGACCGCCCGCTCTTCCACGTCATCGCCGAATCGGTCTCGCCGGAGGACGCGCAGGCGCTGACCGAAAAATATGCTGCGCTGGTGAGCAGCCTGCAACGCTGAGCCAGTCGCCCAGGCCCGGTTGGGGGATCGGCGTGGCGGGTGGAGCCCGGGCGAACGACCGCACGATGGGAGAGCGTCGGCATGGGCAAGATTCGTGTCGCGATCGTCGGCGTGGGGAACTGCGCTTCGGCCCTCGTCCAGGGGGTGCACTACTACCGCACGGCTTCCGCTGATGGCGAGGTGCCGGGGCTCATGCACGTGACGCTCGGCGGGTACCACGTCGGCGACATCGAGTTCAGCGCCGCCTTCGACGTCGACCAGACGAAGGTCGGGCGCGATCTGGCCGAGGCGATCTTCGCGCCACCCAACAACACCTGCCGCTTCGCCGAGGTCCCCCGGCTGGGGGTGCCGGTTCTGGCCGGGCCGGTGCTGGACGGGGTCGGCCGCTACACCGCGGGGGTGGTCCGGCCGGTCGACGGCTCGCCGGTGGCGGTGGCCCGCGTGCTCCGCGAGACCGGCACCGAGGTCGTCGTCAACTTTCTGCCGGTGGGCAGCGAAGAGGCCACCCGCTGGTACGCGGAGCAGGCGCTGGCGGCAGGCTGCGGCTTTGTCAACTGCATTCCGGTGTTCATCGCCAGCGACCCGGTCTGGCAGCAGCGTTTCCGGGCGGCCGGTCTGCCGGTCATCGGCGACGATGTCAAGTCCCAGGTCGGGGCCACGATCACCCATCGGGTTCTGGCCCGGCTGTTCCGCGAGCGCGGCGTCCGGCTCGACCGGACCTATCAGCTGAACTTCGGCGGCAACACCGATTTCCTGAACATGCTCGAGCGCGAGCGGCTGGAATCCAAGAAGATCTCCAAGACCCGGGCCGTGACCTCGCAGCTCGACTACGAGCTGCCGGCCGGAAGCGTGCACGTCGGGCCCAGCGACTACGTGCCCTGGCTGAACGACCGGAAGTGGTGCTACATCCGGCTGGAGGGCCGTCTCTTCGGCGATGTTCCAGTGAATATCGAGCTCAAGCTCGAGGTGTGGGACTCGCCCAACTCGGCCGGCGTGGTGGTCGACGCCATCCGCTGCTGCAAACTGGCGCTGGACCGGGGCCTGGGTGGACCGCTCCTGGGCCCCTCGGCTTACCTGATGAAATCGCCGCCCCGGCAGTACACCGACGCCGAGGCCCGGGCCTTGCTGGAGGCCTTCATCGCCGGTCAGCCCGAGCCTGGCTGGTCGGCAGACTGACCGGCGCGCCGCTGATCACAGAATGTTTACCGGCGTTAACCAATTATGCGCCCGGTGTTCCTCGCCGCTTAACCTCCCACGGGTAGCGTGGGTGATGAGCGCTCGCCACACACGTGCTGGGAGGTTCTGGGTGAACGGTTCGGTGACGCGACGCCAGCTTCTTCGTCAGATCGCTCTGGGGGCCGGGGGAGTGGCGCTCCTGGCCTGTGCGCCACGGTCGGCGTTGTCGGGCGGCGGGGTGGTGCGGTTGACAGGGGCGGGCTCGACGTTCGTCTACCCGCTCTTTTCGAAGCTCTTCGACGAGTACCAGAAGATGAATCCCCAGGTGCGGGTGAACTACCAGTCGGTGGGCTCGGGGGCGGGCATCCGCCAGCTCCTGGAGCGGACGGTCGACTTCGGGGCCACCGACGCGCCGATGACCGACGAGCAGCTGCGCGAGGCGCCCGGGCCGATCGTTCATCTGCCGGTCACGCTGGGGGCGGTGGTGGTGGTCTTCAACCTCTCCGGCCTCACCACCCTCCGGCTGGACGGCCCGACGCTGGCCGGGCTCTTTCTGGGGGAGATCGGTCGCTGGAACGACCCGCGGCTGCAGGCCCTGAACCCGGATGTGGCCCTGCCGAACCAGCCGGTGGCGGTGGTCCACCGCTCGGACGGGAGCGGCACGACCTACATCTTCACCGCCTATCTGAGCGCGGTGAGCGCGGCCTGGCGGCAGCGGGTGGGTGTGGGGACCGCGGTCGCCTGGCCGGTGGGGCTGGGAGCCAAGGGCAACGAGGGGGTGGCCGGGCAGGTGCGCCAGACGCCGGGGGCGGTGGGCTATGTGGAGCTGACCTACGCCAGCCAGAACAACCTGCCGATGGCCACGCTGCGCAACCGGGCGGGGGCCTGGGTGGAGCCGCGTCTGCCCGCCATCACGGCGGCGGCGGCCAGTCTGGCCCAGATTCCGGAGGACCTGCGCTTCCTTTTGGTGGACATGCCGGGCGCCGAGGCCTACCCCCTTGTGGGGGTGACCTGGGTGCTGCTGTACCAGGAGGCGGCCGACCCGGTCAAGGGGCGGGCGCTGGCGGAGCTCTTCTGGTGGGTGCTTCACGAGGGGCAGCGCTACGCCGCGCCGCTCCAGTACGCCCCGCTGCCGCCGGGGCTGGTGGAGCGGGGCGCGGCCAAACTGCGCCAGCTGACCCATCGCGGCCAGCCCCTGCTCTCGCGCTGACCGGCACGGCGCCAGGAGGCCGCCTGCCGGCGTTCCGGCCGATCTGCTATACTGGTGCCGGCTATGGCGACGGTCCTTCTGGTCGAGGACGAGGCGACGCTGGTCCAGACCATCGCCTACACCCTGCGGCGCGAGGGCTACACCGTGGTCACCGCCGGCGACGGGCAGACGGCGCTGACCCTGGCCCGCGAGGCCCGGCCCGACGTGGTGGTCCTCGATCTGATGCTGCCGGGGCTGGACGGCTTTGAGGTCTGCCGGCGGCTGCGGGCGGAGTCGGCCGTGCCGATTCTCATTCTCAGCGCCCGTGACACCGAGATCGACCGGGTGGTGGGCCTGGAGATCGGCGCCGACGACTACCTCACCAAACCGTTCTCGCTGCGCGAACTTCTGGCCCGTATCCGGGCGCTGCTCCGCCGCGTGCGTATGCTGGCCGAGATCCCGGCGGCGGAGACACCGCCGCTGCGGGTGGGGGATCTGACCATTGACCCCGCCGGCCGGCGGGTCTGGCGCAACGATCAGGAGCTCCAGCTCAAGCCCCGGGAGTTCGATCTGCTCCTCTTCCTGGCCCGGCATCGGGGCCAGGTCTTCAGCCGCGAGCAGCTGCTGGACCGGGTCTGGGGCTATGAGTACGCGGTGGACAGCCGCACGGTCGATGTCCACGTGCGCTGGCTGCGGGCCAAGATCGAGGACGACCCGCGCACGCCCCGACGGCTGCAGACCGTGCGGGGGGTTGGCTACCGTCTGGTCGGATGAGCGGCCGCTGGCGGAGCGCTGATCTGCTCGGGGCTCTGGCGCTGGGGGGTGCCCTGGTGGGTGGGGCGGTGCTGGTGGGGGGATGGGGCTGGGGGGGGGGCCTGCTGGCGCTCTGGCTGGTCGGGCTTGGAGGCCTCTGGCTGGTCTGCCGACCTCTGTGGAGGCTGGAGGCTCTGGCCCGGCGTGCGGCCGCTGGGGAACACGTCTGGGTTCCGTCCTGGCTCCACCGGCTGCCGGGAGGGCTGGGGGCGCTGAGCCGCGCGGTGGAGACGCTGGTCGTTCAGCGGCAGGCGCTGGCCGGGGAGCTGGCCGTTGTCAGCGCGCGCCTGACCGCTCTTCTGACCCACAGTCCGGTCGGTCTCCTGGTCCTCGACGGGGCCGATCGCATTGTACTTGCCAACGAGGCGGCAGCCCGGGGGCTGGTGGTGCGGGCGGCGGACCTGAGCGGCCGGCCACTGGCGGCGGTTATCGCCGCCCGCGAGGTGCAGGCGTTGGTGGCGGAGGCGCGGGAGCGGGGAAGCGGTGCCCGGTCGCTGGCGACGCTGGGCCCGTGGGAGCGGCCGTTTCAGCTCCTGGCGGCCCGGATCGAACTGACGGGCGAGGTCCTGCTGGTGCTGCAGGATCTGTCCGACCTGCGCCGGCTGGAGGCGGTGCGGCGGGACTTCCTCGCCAACATCTCCCACGAGCTCCGGACCCCGCTGGCCTCGCTTCTGGCGCTGGTCGAGACCCTGGAGGAGGGGGCGCTGGAGGATCCCCCGGCGGCTCGCGAGTTCCTGGCCCGCATGCGGGTGGAGGTGGACGGCCTCACCCAGCTGGTGCAAGAGCTGCTGGATCTGGCGCGGCTCGAGTCGGGCCGGGAGACGCTGGCCATCGCGCCGGTGCCGGTGGTCTCGCTGGCGGAGGGGGCGGCGCGGCGCCTGGCGGCTCAGGCCGAGCGGGCGGGCCTCCGGCTCGTCCTGGCCGTTCCGCCGGACCTGCCGCCGGTGCTGGCCGACCGGGAGCGCATCGAGCGGGTGCTGATCAACCTTCTTCACAACGCCATCAAGTTCACGCCGCCGGGCGGGCAGGTGACCATCTCGGCCTGCCGTGCGGGCGAGTGGGTGGTGGTGGCGGTGGCAGACACCGGGGTTGGCATCGCCCCGGAGGACCTGCCGCGGATCTTCGAACGCTTCTACAAGGCCGACCGGTCGCGGGCCACCAGCGGGGCGGGGCTGGGGCTGGCCATCGCCCGTCAGATCGTTCTGGCCCACGGGGGCCGGATCTGGGCGGAGAGCGAGCCGGGCCGGGGCTCTATCTTTCGCTTCACTCTCCCCATCGGCGCGCGAGCGAATCCCCACCGGTGATCTCGCGCGGGGCCCCTGCGCATGCGCCGCGATGAGGTAATGGCCATTCTGCAGGCCCACAAGGCCGACCTCGAGGCCCTGGGGTGGCTGCAGTCTGTTTCTTTGGCTCGGTCGCCAGGGATGAGGCCGGCCCGGAGAGCGATGTGGACCTGCTAGGGGAGTTGAGCCGGCCGGTGGGCTGGGAGCTTTTCGACCGGCGCGTGCTCCGCGCGGTGATCCGTGCCGCGTATGGGACAAGATGCAGGCGGTGCGGAATGCGGCGGTGCACGAGTGCTTCTGCGTGGATCCCGGTGTGCTGTGGCCTTTGTCCTTCCTGTGGCGCAGCAGAGACCGATCCGGGAGGCTGAGGGGCTGCGTGAAGCCGGCGGAGTGCCGTGTCTGGAAGGTCCGCCGCCCCTAGCTCTTGCCCCTCTGGGAAGCCCGGACCGTCTCCACGTGGCTTTCCACCCTCAGAGGCTCGTGGCGGGCGATGAGGTCAAAGTCCTGGTCGGCGTGGAGAAGAACCGCCCCCTGGGCCATGGCCACCGTGGCGATCAGGGTGTCCGTGAAGGGAACCGTTACCCCTCGTCGCCTCAGACGCCACGCCAGCTCTCCCGCCTCCTCCCACAGGCCCTCCGGCGTGGGTAGGTGGTGCAGACCTCGCAGGCGCTCTGCCAGGCGTCTCCGCTCCTCCTCCGTGCGAGCCCCACCCAGGATCTCCAGCACCACTATCCCCATCACCGCCACGGCGTCCGCCGAAAGGAGTTCCTCCAGGCGGTCCCGCAGGGCGGTAACCGGAGGCCTCCGGAGGACAAACAGCCAGGCGGAGGTGTCCACCAGATAGAGCCCCTCACCCCTCACGCCGGAGCCTCTCCAACTCCGCGGGGTCCAGGTCCAGGTCAAAGGTGCCCAGTTCCTTGCGGAGGCGCTCCCGCTGGCGGGCCCGGATGAACTCCCGGAGGGCCTGCTCCACCGCCTCCCGCTTGGTGCGGACCCCTGCCAGGCGCATCGCCTCCTGGAGCAGCCCTTCGTCTAGGACCAGGGTTGTCCTTCCCATACCGACCTCCTCCCCTAACGTACGCCTTCATTATACGCCTAATATGGACATATACACAATATGCTACGGAGAGGCCTCCCCAGGATTTTCCTCGGGGCGAGACGGGGCGACGGCCAAAGGGGATACCGGTCGCCCGGCATCTGCGGGCCGGGCGAACAAACCGACCGGCCTGGCTTTATTATCCTTTCTTCCTGGAAACCCTGCAGAAGTTTGCCGACGCCGGCAATGACATTCTCCGTATTTTACCGGCGTTAACCGCCTGTTCGTCGGGCGTTCCTCGCCGCTTAACCTCCCAGAGGTAGAGTCGGTGGCGGACGCTCGCCCCATGCAGACTGGGAGGTTCTGGGTGAACGATTCGGTGACGCGACGGCGGCTTCTCCGTCAGGTCGTTCTGGGAGACGGCGCTCCTGGTCTGTGCGCCGGGGTCGGCGTTAGCGCGGTGGGGCTTGCCGCGACCGTGTGACACGGACCGTGGGCGGCGAGGCCCGACCTCTGGCGTTCCGCCAGAAAGAGCATGTGGAGGATCTGTACTGTCTGTCCGTTCTCCGCCCGGGGGTGGGCTCGGTATGGTAAGGGGTGAAGAGAGTTGTCGGAGGTGGGGCATGAGCCGACTGGTCGAGATGGTCCGCCGGCTGGGGGTCCCCTGTGAGGTGGCCCTCTCCGGACGTTGGGTGAGACTCCAGCCGGCGGGGGTGTACATCGTCGAGTACTGCTGGGACGAAGACGGCTGGCCGCAGTATCTCGTCCTGGACGACCAGGCCGGGTGCCGGCGCTATCCGGGGCTGGCCGAGGCGCTGACGGCGGTCCTCGGCTGCGTGGGGGCGCACGGGGGGGTGACCGATGGAGCCGTGGATTCTGGTGCCGGTGACGGTCGGACGGTGGAGCGCTCTCCGGCTGGCCACGGTGATCGCCCAGGCCCGGGGCGGTGAACGACCGGTGCTGCTCCTGCACGTGTTGCCGGCGCGGGCGTTCGATCCGGCGTCCGTCTCCTTTGCCGAGGCGCGGGCCCGCACCTGGCTGGACGTGCTGGTGTTCCGCCTGCGGCAGATGGGGCTGCGGGTGGTCGCTCGTCTGAGCCGGGGAGACCCGGCGACGGCGATCCTGACCGAGGCGCGCGCTCGCCCCTGCGCCCTGATCGTCTTGGGCTACGGGCCGCGGGGCATGGCCCGGCTGGTGCGCCGCGATGTGGCCAGCCGTGTGCTGCCGGCAGCGCCCTGCCCGGTTCTGCTGGTGCCGGTGGGCGAGGGCGGGGGAGAGGCCCCGCTGCGCAGTTTCCCGGACGACGCGGCGCTGGCCGGGCCGCTGGCGCCCCGGCCGCTGGGCCTGCGGGCGGTCGAGGTGGTCAAGATCGTCGGCAGCGTCGAGCGGGCGGGCGAACTGGGTCCGGATTTCCGGCCCCGGGCGGCCCGTCTCGCGGCGGTTCAGCGCTACGACCGCGTGTTCCGGGCCATGGCGCGGGGAGAGCGTCTGCCGCCGGTGGTGCTCTATCGGCTCGGCTTCGGCTACTACGTCTGTGACGGTCATCATCGGGTGGCGGCCGCGCGGGCGCTCGGCTGGGAGGAGATCGAGGCGGAGGTGACGGCGTTCGTGCCGCTGGGGGATCCCGAGGCCCAGCGGCTTTTCCTGGCTCGCCGGCGGTTCGAGCGGCTGACCGGGCTGACGCGGGTCGAGGCGGCGCGTCCGGAGACGTACACCGTGCTGGAGGCGCTGCTGCGGGCCGAGGGAGCCGGTCGCTCGCCGGAGGATCTCGGCGAGGTGGCCCGGCGCTGGTACTGGCAGGTCTTTCTGCCGCTCCGCCGCCGGGTTCGGGCGAGCGATCTGGGCCGGTCTGTTCCCGGCGACCTCTCGGCCGATATCATCGCCCGGCTGGGGGAGTGGCGGCTGACGGTGGCGGAGCGGACGGGCGTCTGGCCGGACTGGGAGGAGGCGCTGCAGCGCTGGCGGGAGTCCGCGGCCGGTCCGGACATCCTGGCGGGCTGAATCTCACGGCGAACGATATCGGGCCAAACAGGCCCGACTGCTGGCGGAGGCGGCCACAGCGTTTCTCCAGGGGCTGGCTCACGGCGGACCGGGCGCGCGGGCGGGGGCCTGGGGACCGGTCGCGGCTGACTGAACTTCGACCGTGCCGATGGCCAGGGCGTCGCCGGCGGCGGTTGACAGGCGCTGGCCGGTGGCCAGATCGTACCAGCCGGTGACCAGCCGGTAGAGGCCGGGGGAAAGGTCGGCCGGCAGGGTGAAAGCGAAGGCGTGCTCGACCAGGTCGCCCGGCTCCCAGAGGCTGGTCGGGTAGGCCCCCCGCCGGGGCGGGCTGTCGTCCTGGGCCACCAGCCCGGCGGGTCCGACCAGGTGGACGAAGACCGTGTAGTCGCCGGCCAGGGGCGCCAGACACTGGTAGAGCAGCCGGCCCCGGACCGCCTCGCCGGGGCGGACCGCCGGGGTTTCGACGGCGGCCGAGAGCAGCCGGATGGCCTCGCCGAAGACCGGTCCCGGTCGGGGGGTGGGGTCCTGCGGGCCGCGCAATCGGAGCCGGGCCAGGGGCAGGTGGTCGCCCTGCGGGCGCCCGGCGGCGTCCAGGACCGGCAGGCGGGCCATGCTCGGGCGCCAGTAGATGACGAGCACGAGGTGGGCCTGAGCCGGGACCGGCGTCCCGGGTGGCAGGCGCAGGCGGTAGCGGTCGGTGAAACGGTCGCCGGGCTGCCAGAGGGTGGTGGCGTAGGCGCCGTAGCCGGGGAAGGTGTCCACCTGGGTCAGAGGACGGTTCTGCCAGTCCAGGAGCTGCAGGCTCAGGCTGTAGGGGCGGTCCAGCGGGGCCAGGGCCTGCCAGTCCAGGGTGACGGTGACCTCCTCGCCCGGCGCCAGCGTGGTGGGCTCCACCACCGCCTGGCGCAGGCCGATGCCGGGGCCGAAGCGGGCCTGGAGCGGTGGGTTCGGTGTCGGATCGTGCCTGACCGATGGCGGGGCGTAGGCCGGGATGAGCATGGTCCAGGGGCTGCGCAGCGCCGGCCAGAGGAGGCTCAGGGCCAGGGCGAGGGGGAGGAGAACCGCGCGCCGCGCTGACAGTCCCCACCAGCCCAGGACCAGGAGCAGGGCGATGGCGCTGACCGCCGCGAAGAGGAGCCGCCCCTGAAAGGCCAGAACGATCAGCCGGTAGCGGAGCAGAGCCCCCAGGACCAGGAGAGCCCAGAGGGCCACCAGGGCCATCGCCGCCGGCGGCAGACGGTCGACGGCCAGGGATCGCGGGTCGGCGGCCGGTCGCTTTCCGGCGGCCGCCGAGAGCCGGTGAGAACGGCCGAGGAGGGTGCGCCGGACCACCCGCGAGGCGTGGACCAGCCAGCCCAGGACGGCGAGCAGGCTGAGGAGGCCGTAGTGGACATAATCCTCGGGCGGGGCCGGGACGCTGAACCACCCAAAGAGGGCCCAGAACGAGGCGAAGAGGCCGGGGAGATCGGCCAGGACCTGGGCCAGACTGGGGACCTCGTCATCGAGGCGGGCCCGGCCGAGGAAAACCCGCAGCGGCACGAGCTCACCGTAGAGGAGGACGTTGCGTCCGAACCACCAGCCGCAGACGGCCAGGGTCGCCAGCCCGGCCAGGGCGAGAGAGCGGAGGAGGGTCGGCCAGGGTCGGGCGGTGTGGCGGGCGGCCAGGCCCAGGGCGGCGGCCACCAGGACGGCGCCGACGAGGCTGGAGGGCTTGGCTAAGGTCGCCAGGCCGAGGGCGGCGCCCAGACCCAGGGCCCCGCGGATGGTGGGTGGGCGCTGGCTGGTGCGGAGGGCGCTCCAGAGCAGCAGGGCGCCGGTGGCGGCGGCGGCGCTGTCGTTGTTGACGGCCGAGGTCATATACAGGAACTGGGGGATCAGGGCCACGGTCAGGCTGGCGCTGAGGGCCAGGGCCGGGCTGACCCCGATCTGGCGGGCCAGGGCGTAGGTGAGGAGCACAGTCAGGAGGCCCCAGAGGGTCGAGGTGGCCCGGACCAGGTGGACGGTCAGAACCTCGCCGGTCCAGGGAAAGCGCTCGGCCGGCCCGTGGACGAAGCGGTTCTTGTTGCCGGGGACAGAGGGGTGGCCGATGGTGGCGTGGAGATTCTCGACCGCGAGGGCGGCGAGATCCGCTCGCGGGGCCCAGAAGGTCAGGAGAGCGGCCGTGGCGTAGTAGAGTGGAGGCTGGCCGGCCTCCTGCTGGGCCAGGAGGTGACGGTGGCGCGGGGCCTGGACGGGGAGGCCACGGCCTTCGGCCAGATGGCGGACGTAGAGGTAGTGCCAGATCTCGTCGGGGGCCTCGAAGAGGGGATTGGTGGCGTTGTAGAGGGTGGCCAGGGCCAGATAGAGAAGGCTCAGGGGCAGGAGAAGCCAGGTCGGGGTGAGGCGCATCGGCGTCAGCGGGCCGGATCCGGGGCGGGGTCCAGGTCGCCGGGGCGATGCAGGATCTGGGCGACGTGGTAGCGGCTCATGACCTCGGGCAGACGGCGGCGGAACTGTGGGCAGGGGCGCAGGCCCAGGCGGTCGAGCAGGAATTTGACCACCACCCAGAGCGTGCCCAGGCCGTAGACGATCCCGGCTCGCCAGCCGACCGACGAGGCCTCTTTGAAGTAGCGGGTGGGGACGCCGATCTCGGCGATGCGGAAGCCGAAGGCCACCGCCTGGGCGATCATCTCCGTGTCGAAGACGAACTTATCCGAGTTCAGCAGGAAGGGCACGGTGGTCAGCAGGCGGCGGCTGTAGGCGCGGAAGCCGGTGTGGCACTCGGAGAGGCGCAGGCCGAAGGCCAGATTCTCGATGAAGGTCAGGCAGCGGTTGGCGAGGTACTTATAGAGGGGCATGCCGCCGGCGCGCGGCGAGCCGCCCAGAAAGCGCGAGCCCAGGACCATATCGGCCCGGCCCTCGAGGATCGGCTGGAGGAGTTGGGGGACCAGGCGCGAATCGTACTGGTAATCGGGGTGGAGCATCACCACGATATCGGCGCCGGCCTTGAGGGCCTCGAGGTAGCAGGTCTTCTGGTTGCCGCCGTAGCCGCGGTTCTGGAGGTGAACGACGACGGTCAGACCCAGCCGCTGGGCGATCTCGACGGTCTCATCCTGACTGACGTCGTCGACCAGAATGACCTGATCGACGACCTCTTTGGGAAGGTCGCGGTAGGTGCGTTCGAGGGTGCGGGCGGCGTTGTAGGCGGGCATAACCACGATCACACGCGGGCGCTGGCCCATGGCCGGCCTCCCTCGGTGGCGCTGGCTGCTATTGTACGGACCGCCGGCCGGTCGGTCAATCGGGCCCGGTCGGCGCTGAAGGCCAGCCTCTGACATTGACAGCAAAAAGTCCAGGCGACTGATAGTCGGCCCGGGTCGGCGCACTCGGCCGCTACCCGGGCCGGAGGGGTCGGCCCGGCGGGCCAGGGCGGTCTTCTGGCCCGCGCCCACGCCGCAAAGCCGAACCTTTCAGACTGACGAGCGCCTCTCTCTTGTCAGCCGGCCGGGGCTGGGGTAAAGTGGGGGCCGTCGGTCCGGGGTCGGGCTGAGCCGGGTGTGGGGGTGGGAGACCGTGCGGTGGCTGGGTGGCGTCCTGCTGCTCGGGCTTGTGGTCGGGGGCTGGCCAGGAGTGGCCTGGGCGGAGGCGGGTGTGCGGTTGTTCGTGCCCTATCGCAGCCAGCTGGACGGCAGCCCCTACGCCGGGGCGAACTGTGGGCCGGCGGTGATGGGCATGGTGCTGGCCGCCTACGGCCGCGTGGTGCCGACGGCGGACCTCCGCGCTCTGGTGAACGATCTGCAGGGCACCTGGGGGAGGTACGACGAGGGGACCTTTATTCAGAACCTGGCCGTCATCGCCGAGCGGTACGGTCTCCGGGCGCTGGATCTTTACGATGGGCGGCGGCTGCGGCGCTGGACGCTCGATGACGTTCGGCGTCATCTGCGGGCGGGGCATCCGGTCGTGCCGCAGGTCCGGTTTCGGGACCTGCCCGGTCGGCAGGAGAGCCCCTACTGGGGCGACCACTATATCGTCATCACCGGCTACGAGGGAGAGGTGTTCATTTACAACGATCCGGTGGACCGGGACGGGCCGGGAATGGACCGGCGGATCGGCGCCGCGCAGTTCGAGCGGGCCTGGCGCAACGCCGATCCCCGCTACGCCTACGCCGCCCTGGCGGTGGCCGGGCCGAACGGTGGGCTGACACCGGTGCCGTCGCCCACGCCGACGGCTACCCCGTCGCCGACGGCGACGCCCACGGCCACGCCGACGATCACCCCGAGCCCGACGGTTATGCCGGCGCCCTCGCCGACGCCGGTTCCCTCGGCGGTGACGGTGGCGAGCCCACCCCCACCGTCAGCCCTGTCCGGCGATGGAGGCGCGCGCGTGACACCGGGTGGGCCGCTGGCGGTCTGGCTGGGGGGAGGGGCCCTGCTCCTCCTGGTCGGTCTGGGCTGGGGGTCGCGCCGGCAGGGTGGCCGTGGCGGGCGCAGGTGAGACGATGAGGTCCCGCAAGGAGGGCCGGACCAGAGACCGCGCTCGCGGTCAGGGTCTCTTGCGAGGCGAATGGCTTTTTGGCAGAATTTGTATGGCGGTCTGCCCCTGTAGCTCAGCGGGAAAGAGCGGCTGCCTTCTAAGCAGCGGGTCGGGGGTTCGAATCCCTCCAGGGGTACCACGCCCGGCCGCCGGCGTCTGGAGTCGGTGGGGGCAAAAGCGATGTCCGCCGACCATCTGCCGGCGGGTTGAGCACCGGCTACGCTCAGCCCGTCAGGGCGCCCTGACCGGCCTGGCCGTTGCCCCGGACTGCCATCCACACACGGCCAGGCTCTTTGTTTGTGAATGTGCGCCCCCAGCCGGCACCGCTGGGGTTTTTGCGGAAAAATCCCGGCATCGCGACCGCGCCGGAAGATCTCTACCACGGTCGCTGCCCCTCGAAGGCCGTGTCCATCCGGTGAGGCGGACCATCACCGTAGCCGGCCTGCCGTCATCGCCGGCGACCGGCGCGCTCCCGGCCTCCGAGACCGGGAGGCGTGCGGCCTGTCATGCCCCGTGTTCCGGCCGGACCGTGCCGATGCCAGCCGGGGCGACGCAGAGAGACTCCCGCTGGCCGGGCGGACTCGCTGCGCCGAGACGCCCGCGCTCCTCGCCGGCCCACCGGCCCGGACCTTGCGGCGGTGGGCCAGCGGGCCTGAGAGGGGCAGACGGACGAGGGGCTGCGCCGATGGCGACGGTGCCCGGCGGGGCCGCGCGCCGCGGAAGCGGTGGGATCGCGCCCCGACCTCTCCGCCAGAGGGCGACCGCGCTGACCGCCAGATCACGTGAGGGGCGTCCGGACGTGGGCTCTCTGTTGGCTTCCGGCGACGCCCACCGGGCCACGCTCGATGGTCCGGCGCGGGGTGTCGCCGGCGTGGGACCGGTCTCGGGGGTGAAGCCGGACGATTGACAGCGGCTGGCCAGCCTACCTATCATCCGGGCGGCGTCTCAGGTAACGAGCGTCTGGAGGCGGGCGATGTGGGCGACGGTGACCTGGGCCGGGCTGCGCGATCCGGAGATCGCCGAGACTGTCGCCGACCTGCGGCGGGAGACGGTGCAGACGCTCCTCTGGGTCGGTGGTGGTGGCTACGTTCTCTGGCACTATTTCTCCCTCCTGGGCCTCCACACCCAGCCGGTGAGCGAGACCACGGATGAGGTGATCCTGCGCCGCTGGGCTGTCTTCGCCCTCGTCATCGCCGCTCTGGCCGGGCTCCACCGGCTCCTCGGGTGGCGTCCGGCGCTGGCGGTCCGGGTCTTCCCCTTCGTCGGGGCGCTGCTGGTGGTCGGGGCGATGGGACTGCTCCAGACGCCTGACCCCTGGTTCCTTCTTCCCCTCTGCAGCCTGGCGGCCACGGTGCTCCTCCACCCGCTGGCCGGAGGGGTGCTCACCGGTCTGATCCTGGGGCTGCTCCTCGCCGGCCGGGCTCTCGGGCTGCTCCCTATTTCTCGCCGACACGCATCTCTGGCTGACCATGGTGGCGGCGCTGAGCAACATTGTCATCGCCTGGGCCCTGGGGCTGAGCATGGTCCGGGCGGTCGAGTGGTCACTGGAGAGTTACGCCCAGGCGCGTCGCCACGCTCAGGCCGCCCGTCAGCACCGGGCCGAACTGGCCAGAGCCCTCAAGCAACTGGACACGGCCTACTACCGTCTGCAGCAGGCGAACGCCGCCCTTGAACTGGCCTGGAAGACGGCGGAGGCGGCCGAGCGGGCGAAGTCCGAGTTCGTCACCAACATCAGCCACGAACTGCGCACCCCGTTGAATCTCATCGTGGGCTTCAGCGAACTTATTCTCACCGCTCCGGAGAGTTACGGGGTGCCGCTCCCGGCGCCCTACCGCAGCGACCTGATGGCCATCTACCGGAGCGCGCAGCACCTCCTGAGTCTGACCAACGATATTATCGACCTCACGCGGGTGGGCATCGGCCGGCTGGCGCTGGTGCGCGAGCCGGTCGATCTGGGGCAGGTCATCCGCGACGCCTGCGACCTGGTCCGGGATTACCTCTCGGCCAAAGGGCTCTCGTTGCAAATTGTGCTGCCGCCGGATCTGCCGCTTCTGCAGATCGACCGGCTGCGGGTGCGCCAGGTGCTTCTCAACCTGCTGACGAACGCCGCCCGCTTCACCGAGCGCGGCGGGGTGACGGTCTCGGTCAGTCAGGAGCCCGGCTGGGTGACCGTGCGGGTGACCGATACCGGGCGGGGGATCGACCCGGCCCTTCTTCCGCATCTCTTCGACGAGTTCAGCCAGGCCCCGGCGCCGGGCGACCACGGGCAGTGGGGCAGCGTCGGGCTGGGCCTGCCGATCAGCCGGAAGCTGGTCGAGTTGCACGGTGGACAGATGGGGGTGGAGAGCACGGTGGGGGTGGGGACGACGTTCTGGTTCACGCTGCCGGTCAGCCCGGCGGAGGGGCAGACCGCCGGTGAGGGCTGGCGGCCGGTGCGGGCTCCGGTCTCGGGGGCCCGGGAACGGGTGCTGGTCCTGGCCGGCGACGACGGGCCTCTGGCGCGGCTCCTGGAGCGCCATCTGCGCGGCTACCGGCTTGTCCCGGCGGCGACCCTAACCGAGGCCCTGCGGCTGGCGGGCGAGGTCTACGCCGTGGCGATTCTGGCCGATATCGCCGAGCCCGGGCCGCCCGAGAGCCCGGCCCCGGTCCCGGTCATTCGGCTGCCGTTGCCGCGGGGTGAGCGGCTGGCTGCGGCTCTGGGGGTGGCGGCCTATCTCATCAAGCCGGTGACCCGGCGGAATCTCCAGGCGGCGCTGGACCGCCTCGGCGTCACGTTCCGGCGTGTCCTCATCGTCGACGATGACCCGCGGTTCGTCCGGTTCCTCCACCGGCTGCTCCGGACCTGCCGGCCGGGGGTGGACCTGGAGGTGCGCGAGGCCTACAGCGGCTCCGAGGCGCTGGAGGCCCTGGCCCAGGCCCCGCCGGACCTGGTGGTCCTCGATCTGGTGATGCCGGAGGTCTCGGGCTACGACCTTCTGCGGGTCCTGCGCCAGGACCCGGTCCTGGCCAGCCGTCCGGTGATCGTGGTCTCGGCCTACGATGGTCTGACCGACGAGGCGGTGATCGGCTGCGACCTTGTGGTCCACAAAGGCGAGGGCTTCCGGTTCGAGGAGGTGCTGGGGACGGTCGAGGCGCTGCTCGGGGCTATGGCGCCGCCCCGGCGGTATCTGCCGGGGGTGGGCCGACCACCGCCCGGAGGGTCGTGAGGAGGCGGCGCTGGTCGATGGGCTTCTGGAGGTAGGCGGCGGCTCCCAGCGAGAGGGCCACCTCGGGCTCGTCGAGGACCGAGCAGACGATGACCGGGATGGTGCGGGTGGCCGGGCTGGCCTTGAGCGCCTGCAGGAAGTCCCAGCCATCGCGGCCCGGCATGAGCAGATCCAGCAGGATGGCGTCAGGCCGGTGCTCGCGGACCAGGCTGCGGGCCGTGGTGGTCTGGGTGGCGCTGCAGGTCCGCCAGGGGGTTCCTTCGAGGAAGCGCTCGACCAGACGGATGAAGTCGGGGTTGTTGTCGACGATGAGGAGCAGCGGGGCCGGGCTGACCGGGAAGGTCAGCCGCAACGACCAGGGGCCGGGGGTGGGGGGCAGGGTGGTGGCGACCGTGCCGCCCAGCGCCGTGACGAGGGGGGAGGCGGTCGGCAGGCCGAGGGCGGTGGGGGTGACCGGTTCCCGGGCCTCGCCGGCGATGGTGATGGTCAGGGTGGTGGGCTCGGTCTGGACAATGATCTGGACCTGGGGGGTGGTGGTCCGGGCGATAGCGTGGGCCAGCAGGGTGAGGAGGGCGTGGCGGAGGGTGCTGCGTTCGCCGGCGATGGGCGGGAGGGTGGCCGGGGTGGTGAGGTCGAGCCGCACGCCCCGGCGCTGGCAGAGAGGCTGCAGGAGGCGGACCACGCTGCGCAGGACGGCGAGGGGTGCGGTGGTGGGCTGGTGGCCGGCGCCGGACTGGAGGACCTGGGTCACCTCCTGCTGGACCAGGCCGGTGTTGGTGGGGGCGTCGGCCGGGCGGACGGGTGGGTGCCAGCGTTCCCAGAGGAGGGTGGCGATGGCCTGGAGGGCGCGCTGGTGCTCGCGGTGATACTGGCTTTTGCTGAGGGCCAGGTGGCGCTGGACGGTCTGGACGTCGTGGCCTTCGAGGTAGCGGAGTTCCAGGAGACGGTAGAGGCGTCCGGCGCGGGCGCTGGCGGGCGTGCCGGGGGCCGGCTGGAGGGCGGCCATGGCCTCAAGGAGGGCCTGACGGAGGAGGCGGCCTTTGGGGAGCGTTCCCCCTGCATCGTCGAGGTGGGCGGTCAGGGGGTGAGTCTGGAGGGCTGCCGGGTCGTAGAGGTTGAGGAGGGCGTGGCGGACCTGCTCGACGAAGGACTCCGGCGGGCTGGCGGGGGTCGGGTGGGGGAGGTCCGCGGTCATGGCACCTCCGTGAGACCTTGATGAGACTCCGGGTCTTGCCGGGGTGGGGCCGGCTGGCTACTGTCATGGCAGGATTGTAGCCGGTTGGTCGGACCGGTGCCAAGAGCGGAGAGGTTCAGTGTTGGTGAAGGAGGACAGTCCAATGGCCGTCTCGTCGGTCTCTCGCCGTGCCTTCCTCAGCGGACTGGTCACAGTGGCGGTGGGCTCGGTTCTGGCCGCCTGCGCGCCGGCCGCCGCGCCGACCCCGACGCCGGCGCCGGCCAAGCCGGCCGAGGCCCCCAAGCCAGCCCAGGAGGCCAAGCCGGCCCAGCCGGCGCCCACGCCAACGCCAGCGGCTAAAGAGGCGGCGCCGGCTCCCAAAGCGGGCGTGGTCTTGCGTTTGCTTGAGACGCCGTCGGCGACCGTCCAGGCGATCAACGACGATTTTACAAAGAAAACAGGGATTCGAATCGAGTCGGAGGTAATTCCGCAGGGTGTAGATCCAACAGCAAAGCTTATTGCTTCGTTTAATGCTGGTGGGACTGATTACGACGTCGTGCGGGTAGACGTCATTGACCTTGCTCTATACGCGGTCTCGGGTTGGATCGAGGATGTCTCCGCACGAATAACCAAGGATCTAATCGAGGATATGCTGCCTTTTGCGCGGCAGGCGGTGAACTATAAGGGGAAGTGGTACGGTTTGCCGAAAGATTCGGAATGGAAGACGTGGGTTTACAATGAGAAGATGTTGAAGGATGTTGGTATTAATAAACCACCGGAGACTTGTGAAGAGTATGTGATGGCGGCTAAAGCGGTCCAGGAAAAAGGTTTGGTGAAATATGCCCAGACCTGGGCCTGGACCCAGGGAGAAAATATCGCCTGCGACTACCCGATGTTGGTCGCCAGTCTTGGAGGGAAATACATCTCCGAGAACGATGAGCTACTCATCAACAAAGATGCAGGGGTCGAGGCCCTGCGCATGATGGTGGATTGGCTTAATACAACGAAGATCGCCAATCCGGCTTCGTTGACCGCTAAGAATATCGACGCGCGTAATGCCCAGGCGGCTGGTGATGCTGCTTTTGGTTTCCATTGGGGTACGCCTATTGCTGTTCTCAACGATCCGACGAAATCGAAAGTTGTCAATCAGTGTAAGATGGGATTAGTGCCCCACAAGGCGGGCGTGGCTTCCTGGACAGTTTCGGGGCCGGAGTGCTGGTCGATCTCGAAAGGTTCACGGCATAAGGATGAAGCCTGGGAGTATCTGCTCTTCCGGCAGGGGCGGGAGGGCGCTAAGCGGCAGTTCATTGGCGAGGGAACCGTTTTTGGTTGGCGCAGTCTCTTCGACGATCCGGAAATTCAAAATTTTGCCAAGCAGCGTCAGATCGATTTCGAGATCGCCCGGCGTCAGGCCGAGAATGTAGTTAACAGACCGATGGTCCCCTGGTATCACGAGTACTCGGCGGCCTTGCAACTTGAGTTGCATAACGCGCTGACTCAGAAGAAGTCTGTCCAGCAGGCGCTGGATGATGTCGTCTCTGCCTACAATAAGATCAAGGGGAAGGCCGAGAAGCGCTACTAGTCCGCCAGTATTAAGCCTGGAACGATAAATGCGTGCTCTTTCTCGCCCTAAGCCCCAACCTTTACGCCCGCGTCGTGTCGTTCCCTCCGATCGGTGGGTTGGCTGGCTGCTGGTTGCGCCCAGTTTGCTGTTCATCTTTGGCCTGCTCGGTTATCCTCTGCTCTACTCTCTGGTCATTATGTTTATGGACTTGAACATCACGCGTCCATGGTTGGGTCCCCAGTTTGTTGGCCTGGGGAACTTCATTGATATGGCGCAAGCGCCGGAGTTTTGGGCCTCTTTAGCCCGAACTCTGTATTTCGCAGCAGTAAGTATCATTCTTGGAACGCCTGTCGCTTTGATCTTCGCCATTCTTCTTAATCAGGATTTTCCACTGCGAGGTCTGGCGCGTGGATTAATGATGATCCCCTGGGCTATTCCGCACGTGGTGAATGGCGTTATCTGGGCCAGGATCTACGACGCGAACTACGGCATGCTTAACGGTCTCCTTTATCAACTTGGTCTCATTCAGAGTTATATTCCCTGGCTGACTAATCCCAATCTTGCTCTTTTTCCTGGTGGTTATCGCCGAGGTTTGGGTTAGTACGCCAGGGCTGAATCTTCTGTTCTTGGCTGGACTTCAGACGATCCCGAGTGAACTCTACGAGGCGGCAAGCTGTGATGGAGCTGGAATGTTCCAGCGATTTTGGTACATCACTCTGCCCTTACTCAAACCGATGGGGCTGGTGGTTCTGGTTTTAAAGACGATCAGTGCGTTTGGAATTTTCGACATCGTGTATGTCTTGACTGGTGGTGGTCCGGCGAATTCTACCCAGGTTCTCGGGTATTATATCTATATGGAGAGCTTTAAGTATCTTCATGTTGGGTATGGAGCGGCGCTTTCGTATGTCGTTGCCGCGATAATTCTTGTCCTTGTCTTCATCTATGTTCGACTTCTGCGCTTTGAGAGCATCAGGGAGGGTGCGTGAGAGCGCATATTCGTCGTCGGTTTAATATCTCTCAATTGCTGCTGTGTATTGGGTTGCTCTTTTTCCTCTTCTATATGCTTGGACCAGTGTACATTATGCTTGTGACGAGCGTCACGCCCGAACGGGAACAGCTGGCGGTTCCTCCCGTCTGGCTACCAAGTCAGATCGATTTCTCTCAGTATTTAAATATTCTTATTTACGCTGACCGTCCAGAGAACGTGGCCGCACGTGGCTTCGTACGTAGCCTCCTCAACACGTTTCTGGTTGCCAGTGGTGTGACGTTCCTTTCGGTGACCTTAGGTTCACTGGCGGCCTATGCCTATGCTCGCCTTAAAGTACCTTTTCGCGATAAGATAGTCTTTCTCTTGCTGTTTACCGAGATGCTTCCTGGCGTGGTTATCGCACTTCCTTTGTATCTTACTATCCTGTCCCTGGGATTGCACGATAGATTGGTAACATTGATGTTCCTTGAGTGCTCCTTTAGCCTTCCGTTCACGATTTGGATCCTTCGTGGCTATTTTCTCAGCCTGCCGCGAGAACTCGAAGACGCAGCCATGGTCGACGGTTGCAGTCGAGTCGGTGCTCTCTTCCGTGTGATCTATCCACTGGCTACCCCTGGCCTCTTTGCTGCGGCTGCGTTTGCGTTTATTGGCAGTTGGAACGCCTTCTTCCTTCCGTTGATCTTTACCAGCTCCGCCGAGACTCGCACCGCTCCCCTGGCAGTTTCTCTGCTCATCGGCCGCTTCTATGTTCAGTTTGGTCTGCTTGCGGCGGCTGGAACCCTTGCTAGTATTATCCCAGTGGCTCTCGCACTCCTCTTCCAGCGCTATGTCTTAAGCGGGCTGGTGGCCGGCGCGTTGAAGGGATAAACTTTAATTCGACTAACCAAGACCCTCAAGGTAATGTCTGGTCCAGAGACCAGACGAGAGTGTTCCCCGTCTCCCTCCCACGTTGACACGCTCGCCCTCCCGGCGTATCCTGGGTCCCAGAGGAGCTGGGCCGGTTCCGCGGCTGGCTCACCGGTTGTCGGCGGAGCTGTTCGCCTCTCGACCGGCCCGGGCCGGCGAAACGTGCGGCGGGAGGGGAGTCTTATGGCCGGTCGGGAAAGCCTGTTCGAAACCGGATTGCGCCTCCGACGGGAGGTCCTGGGGGCGGAGTATGTCGACCGGGCCCTCCAATCGGCCGACGATTTCAACCGGCCTTTCCAGGAGCTGGTGACCGAGTACTGCTGGGGAGCCATCTGGTCGCGACCGGGCCTGTCACGGCCGACGCGCAGCCTCATCACCCTGGCGATGCTCACCGCCCTCAATCGCCCACACGAACTGGAACTCCACATCCGGGGTGCTTTGAACAACGGGGTCTCGCGCGAAGAAATCCGCGAGGTCTTCCTGCAGGCGGCGATCTACTGCGGCGTCCCGGCCGCCCTCGACGCCTTCCGCGTCGCCCGGAAGGTCTTCGCCGAACTCGACGGCACGCCGTCGTCCACGGAGCGGCTGGCCTGAGACGATACCCGAACGTGCCTCTCTCGCCTTTCAGCAGGCCTGCGGCTTCACCGCCGGGCCGCTCGGTTGAGGACGGTGCGTCCATCGGTCGCTGGTGGGGATGCGGCTGCTGCCCGGCGGTCCTGCCAGGCACCAGCGCCAGCGACGCTCGGCCCGGAGGGACAGCGCCGCTTCGCCCCGGTGACCGGTTCCCGGAGCAGGGCCTGAGGGCTTTCCGAGTCGACCGGGAAAATCGCCAGCCCCCCACGGGCGCCGTGGAGGGGACGTCAGAGGCGGGCCGGCTCGGCCGCAGGGCGGACGGTGGCGTGGCCGTTGGCCAGGGCGGCGGCCCGCTCGGCCCGCCAGCGCTTGGCCTGGCGGTCGTAGAGGACCAGCGCCCCGGTCACCGCCACGTTCAGGCAGATCTGGGTCGGCACCTGCACGATCTCGTGACACCGGGCCAGGATCTCCGGGCTCAGCCCGAGGTCCTCGGCGCCCAGAAGGTACACCGCTCGCTCGGGGTGGACATAGGCTGGAAGCGGCTGGGCCCCCTCGGCGATCTCCACCCCCACCAGCGTGGCCTCATGGGGCAGATGGGCCAGGAAGTCCTCGAAGTCGGTGTAGTGGAAGAGCGGCAGGTGCCGCCAGGATTTGGCCGTGTCGTAGGCCTGCGGCTCGTAGCGCTCGCCGATGGCGAAGACGAAATCAGCCCCGAACGCCAGCGCGGCGCGCCAGAGGCCTCCCAGGTTGAGCGACTTCTTGGGCTGGTAGATGCCGATCCCAACGTAGCCCCGATGGGGTAGGCGCGGCTGTCGGATCTGCGTCATCGGTGACCTCACCTCCGCTTCACCGGACTGGCCGGTCCCGGCGGGGCTCCAGGGACCACCGCTTCTACAATTATACCCCACCCGCACCGTCCGGCGCCGTCGCCCGCCGCTCCACCGGCCGGTAGGCGGCCAGCACCGCCTCTGGAGCACTCAGAAAGCGCCCGAGCAGGGCGTTGAACGCGGCCGCCCGCTCCAGCTGCGGACAGTGACCACACGCCGGAAACACCACCAGCGCGCAGCGCGGAATCAGGCGGGCCGCCGCGTAGGCGTGGGCCACCGGAATGACCGGGTCGCGGTCGCCCCAGATAATAAGGGTCGGCGGCTGCACCTGGGGCAGCCGGTCGAGCAGGATCACCCCCGGCTTCTGGCCGCGCAGCCCGATCCCCTGACGGGCGATGCGCAGAAAATGCTGCCGCGCCCCTGGCCGGCGGATGTGCTCCAGCCAGGTCATGGCCAGGGCCTCGGTGTCGGCTGAGGGCTGGCAGAAGAGCGCCCGAATGGCCCGACGGGCGAAGCCCGGGGTCGGCCGGAACAGGATCTCGGGCAGAAGCGGCAGAGCCAGCAGACGCAGGTCGAGCTGGAGATCGCGCCCCAGACCGGCGCTGGCCACCAGCCCCAGATGACTGACCCGCTCGGGCCGGGCCAGGGCGTAAGTCAGAACCACCAGCCCGCCCATCGAGTTGCCGACAAAGGCCGCTCGCTCGGCTCCCAGATGATCCAGAAAGGCGTCGAAGAAGGCCGGAACGTCGGCCAGCGTGGGGGTCACCGGTGGCACAGCCGAGCGGCCGAACCCGGGCAGGTCCAGCGCGCAGACCTGAAACTGCCCGGCCAGTCCCCGCAGATTGGGGGTCCAGAACTCCAGCGAGGCCCCGATCCCGTGGACGAAGATGACCAGCGGCCCCTGGCCGGCCCGCTGGTACCGGACCTCATAGCCATTGACCCGAGCGTACCTATCGATCAACGCGTTCCCGACCATCGGCCCTCCCGACCGCGCGGGTTGCTCTCATCCTAACACGCTCTGCGGCCCGGAGCCAGGGGGGCGTGTCGGTCCTCTGGCACTTTCTCCAGTCGAAAGATGCTGGCCAGAGGCTGGCGCTGGCCCCGGTCCAGGTGAGCGGAGGAAGGCAGACCGGATTGGTCCGGTCGGGTAACAGACCGGGCCCGCCGGCCGTTATGATAGAGACGGGCAGATGCTGCCCCGAGAGAGAGCGATGTCCTGCGAGCGAGCGCCGACCGGCGCGCCCGCTGACCAGGTCAATGGTCTGGTCGGTCGTCGGCTGGGCGACCGGTACATCCTCCGGGCCTGGCTTGGCCAGGGCGGGCTGGCCGACGTCTACCGGGCGGACGACGAGCGTCTGGGCCGGCCGGTGGCCGTCAAGATCGCGCGTGTTGGGGAGGACCCGGTGGCGGTTCGGGAGCGCTTCGCCCGCGAGGCCCGGATCGCCGCCCGGTTGTCGAGCCCGTATATCGTGGCGGTCTACGATGCCGGTGAAGCCGACGGCCGTCCGTTCCTGGTGATGGAATACATCGCTGGCCCCTCGCTGGCCGAGCACCTGGCCCAGCACGGTCCTCTGCCGCTCGGCCGGGCGGTGGTGATCGTCGGCGATGTCCTCCAGGCGCTGGCCCGGGCCCACGCCCTGGGCGTCATCCACGGCGACGTCACCCCGGCCAACATCCTTCTGACCCCGGAGGGTCGGGCCAAACTGGCCGACTTCGGCGCGGCCTCTCAGGCCAACGGTTCGACCGGTGGTCTCTGGGGGACGCCCGGCTACGTCGCCCCCGAGGTGCTGGCCGGCGCACTCCCGACGCCGGCCGCCGATATCTTCGCGGTCGGCGTCCTCCTGCACGCTCTTCTCACCGGACGGCTCCCGACCGTGGCCGATGGCACCGTGCAGCTGGCGTCTGACCTGCCAGCGGAGGTTCGGCCCGTGCTGGTCCGGGCCCTGGCGCCCGATCCGGCCGAGCGCTACCCGTCGGCCTCGGCCTTCTTCGCGGCGCTGGTCCGGCTGGCCGAGCCGGGACTGGGGCTGACCCAGCCGCTGCCGGGTCGGGCGGCTGGGGAGAGCGCGCGGCCGGCGATGCTGGCCGGGCGGCGTGGTCTCCTCCTGGGCCTGATCGGGCTGCTGGGCCTCGGGCTGCTGCTGGCCCAGCGGCCGGGTGTTGCCGGACCGGGAGAATCGGCGACGCCCACCCGGGTGGCTGGCGCGCTCGCCGGTCCGACGGCCACCGCCACGCCGGTCGTGACTCCCCGACCCTCGCCGACCCCCACGTTGCCGCCGACTCCCACCCCGGTGCCGACCCCGACACTCGCGCCTGCGCCCTCGCCGACACCGGCGCGGCTCACGCTGGCGGCGGTGCGGGCGCAGGTCGTGGCCCGGCTGGGGGACAGCGCCACCGGCCGCGACCTGGTCCGCCGGCTGGACGATCTGGCCACGGCGCTCCAGGATGGTGAGCGGCGGGAGGCGACAAAAAAAGCCCGCGCCCTGGCCCGCGCGGTTCAGGAGGCCATGCACGACGGGCGCCTGCCCGCTGACCTGGGTGCGGCCCTGCTCCAGCTGCTCACGGCGCTGGAGCACTGAGGCCGGTGGATCATAGCGGTCCGTGAACCGTCTGCCGGTGGATCGGTGTCTATTCGGAGAAATCCTGACAGAAAATTAAGGATTTTTCCCGACAGACAGCGGCGGGGGCGTTTGGGTAAATTACAGGCGCCGGGGAAAGCCCGACAGCTCCTCCTTCGGACAGAGTCGGCGCGAAAGTGGGGGCGCGCCGACTCTGTTTTTTGTGGTCAGAGCAGTACCGAGGGGCGGTACTGCAGGGCCTCGGCCACGTGGGCGGCCTGGATGGTCTCGTTTCCGGCCAGGTCGGCGATGGTGCGCGCTACCTTCAGCACCCGGTGGTAGCCGCGGGCTGAGAGGTGAAACTGCTGCATGGCCGCTCGCAGCAGGCCGGCGGCCGGGGCGTCCAGCCGGCAGAACTCGCGGACCTCGGCCGGGCCCATCTCGGCGTTGCAGGTCAGGCGGTGGCCGGCGAAACGCTGCTGCTGGCGGGCGCGGGCGGCGATAACCCGGGCCCGGGCGGCGGCCGAGGGTTCACCGCGACGGTCGTCGCTTAACTTCTCGTAGTCCACCCGTGGGACCGGGAGATGGAGATCGATCCGGTCGAGGAGGGGGCCGCTCAGCCGCTTCTGATAGCGGGCGACCATTGTGGGGGTGCAGGTGCACTCGCGCTGGCTGTCGCCCAGGTAGCCGCAGGGGCAGGGGTTCATCGCCCCGACCAGCATAAAGCGGGCCGGGAAACTGACCGCGCCCTGAGCCCGGCTGATGGTGACCTGGCCGTCTTCCAGTGGCTGGCGCAGGACCTCCAGGACGTGTTGTCCGAACTCGGGCAGTTCATCGAGAAAGAGAACGCCCCGGTGGGCCAGGCTGATCTCGCCGGGGCGTGGCCAGCGTCCGCCGCCGACCAGCCCGGCGTGGGAGATCGTATGGTGGGGGGCTCGGAACGGGCGCTGACTGACGAGCGGATGGTCGGGCTGCAAGAGGCCGGCCACCGAATAGAGCTTGGTCACCTCCAGGGCCTCGGTCGGCGTGAGTGGGGGCAGGAGGCCAGCCAGCGCCCGGGCCAGGAGGGTCTTCCCGGCGCCGGGCGGACCGCTGAGCAGCAGATTGTGGCCCCCGGCCGCAGCGACCTCGAGGGCGCGTTTGGCGTGCTGCTGGCCTTTGATATCAGCCAGATCGATGGTCGGTTCTGGCGGTGGCGCGGTCAGGGCCGTGGTCGGTGGGGCGGGTGTGAGGGGCTGGCTGCCGCGCAGGTGGGCCACCAGGTCGCCCAGGTGGCGGACCGGCAGGATGGTCAGGTCGGGCAGCAGGGCCGCCTCGCGGGCGTCGGCGGCCGGGACGAAGACGGTGTCGTGGCCGTGGTCGCGGGCGGCGGCCACCATCGGCAGGATGCCGGTGGTATGACGGAGGGCGCCGTCCAGGCCCAGTTCGCCCAGGCAGAGGGGTGGGTGAGGTGGGAGGGGGACCTGTTCGCTGGCCAGGAGGATGGCCACGGCGATGGGCAGGTCGTAGGCTGGGCCCTCTTTCCGGAGGTCGGCCGGGGCCAGGTTGACCACGATGCGGCGCTGGGGGAAGGTGCAGCCGGAGTTCTTGATGGCGGCCCGGACGCGTTCGCGGGCCTCCTGGATGGCGGTATCGGGCAGGCCGACGATCGTGAAAGAGGGCAGGCTGCCGGGAGCCAGGTCGGCCTCGACCTCGACCAGGGCGCCCTCCAGCCCGACGACGGCGCAGGTCAGCGCTTTGGCCAGCACGCGCGCTCCTCTCGCGGGAAAGTGCCCTCAGGCTAGCGCGGGCCTGGCCTGCCGTCAAGAGCCGGCGTCACAAAGCGTGCCACGAGCGGATGCCTGGCCAGTCTGGCGGTGGCTGACTCAGACCACGTTATCAGTTGGGGCTTTGCTACGGCCGACCACCTGCTTGCGGACCCATTTGGCGTCGCGGAGGATGTAGAAGTAGACCGAATCGCGGTTGAGATCGAGGAGATCGCGCAGACCCGCCTGAACCTGGGCCAGGCGGGCTTCGGTGAGTTCACCTTCGAAGGCTGAGTTTTGCACCCAGTGGAGGTAGCGGCGCAGGTACTGGCAGACTTTGGCCACACGCTCCTGAGCCACATCATAAACAACAATAACGTACACATTGGGCTCCGTCCATTCACCACCAGGCACGCAGGGCCTGGTATGGTTCCATATCCAGCAGGTGGCGCACCAGTTTGTAGCACTCCAGCCGGATAAAGCCCCGATAAGAGACCGAGCGACCAAGACGGCGGTGCTTGACCGTGGTTCGGAGACGAGTGTCAAACTCCTGAACCATCAGTTTGCGGGCGCGTTCGGTCAGGTAAGCGAAGCCAACAGTGGTCTCCAGATCGTCCTCGGTGATCATTTGCTTATTAATCAGCGTAAAGATCAACTTGTCCACCAGCAACGGCTTAAAGATCTCAGCCAGATCGAGTGCCAGAGAGAAGCGACGGGCGCTGGGCTCATGGAGATAACTGATAGTCGGATTCAGGGGAGTGCGGTAGATCTGCGCTAGGATGGTCGGGTAGAGAAGCGAGTTGCCAAAACTGAGCAGGGTGTTGACCAAGTTATCGGGCGGACGTTTTACCCGTTTTAGAAAAGGGGTCTCGAGGGCCAGGATGGTATTGAAGGCGCGGTAATAGGCGTCGCGCAGGCGGCCCTCAGCCCCCATGAGGGCTGGGATGGAATCGGCGGCCTGAGCCTGAGCGGCCTCGTGCTCAAGAAGAGCCAGCGACTCCTGAACATCTTTGCCGCGATTGCGGTAGTAAACAAGGTTGCGGTGGAGGTTGTGGGCGGCTCCGCGCACGATAGCCTTGGCCAGGGCCAGTCGTTTGGCCGGGTCTAGGTAGTGTTCAACTTGACGGACCAGCAGATGGCCGGAGACGTTTCGCTCGCGCGGGTAATAGGTGCCGGTGTAGTGGCCGTAGTAGTTGAAGGTGTGGACCGGAATACCGTGTTGGCCGAGAAAATTCAGCAGGCGAGTGTTCAACGTCAGTTCGCCGAAGAGATAAAGTTCCTCGACATCTTCGATCGGAATGATTCGGGGGCGTTCTGGCCCGGCCTCGGGCGCAGTGGTGGGAGATTCTTTGGGGGGTGCCGAGGGTAGAGCGGGAGTGGCATCGAGTGGAGCGCTCTCGGGTGGCGGGTCATCGTTGGCGAGTGAGGGAACGGACAGAGGGTCGCCCAGGTCCTCCGATTCGGTGACAGTGTCCAGTGGGCTGATCTCGGGGGTGGCATCCTCTTCCTCCTCAGTCTGCGCCGCCAAAGCGGACTCTGACGGGCGTTCGAGATAGAGGGTGTTCTGACGGCGGCGCAGACGGCCGCTGGAGAAGATGTAGTATGGGCGCGGCATCGGGTTACCCCCAGCAGAGTTCGAGATAGGCGCAGGACCGACAGATAGGCATAAAGTCGACGGCCGGGGGTGTGGGCAGGTGCTCGAGACGGTAGATGGCCCGGAGGGTCGTTTCGATTTCGCGTTCGGCCTCGGGGGTCAGAGCGACGGGCTCGCGGCGGCGTTCTTTGGGGAAGCGGAGTTCGCCCTGGAGCATCTGACCGCCCCGGCGTTTCAGGTAATAGAGGTAGTAGAGGATCTGTCGGCGGGCAGCCTCTTTCATGCGCTGGGAGTACTTAACCTCGAGGACGGTATTGCGGCCTTCCACGAAGTCGATTTTGATGAGATTATCGACGAGAAGTTCGCGGTGGGGTTCATCGCGGTAGGCTTGTTCCTGGAGGAGACGGCCCAGGGCGACACGGTCGCTGGTCTGTTCGAGGCGGATATCGTGGGCGTAGAGCCAGAGTTTGCGCGGGCAAACGACGTAGTAATTCACTTTTGTTCCGTTTGTTCGTAGTCTCTCGAACTCTTCGTTAGTGACTGGTTCAAAATGTACTGGCATTCGGATCAATCTCCGGCGAAGACGAGATTGTATGCAGTGACATGGAGATCATATAATAGCTGCCTCCATGTGCGCTTGCCAATTTTCGTCAGGCAACAGGCCAAGTTCGGGATCATACGGAAGCTGAGTCTGAAGAAGGTTTAGATCTTCCAGCGGGGTAAATGCCTCGCGAAAGAGAGTTACCCAATACACAGGAACAGGCACCAGTAACTCTGGCAGACGCCAGAGTTCTTTTTGTTCCTTTAACTGATATGCTTGTTCAACAAACTGTCTTGGTAAAACCTCAATAGAAATAATCCCGCGTCGGGAGACGAATTTATCGCGGAGTTTTTCGTCTGAGAGATCAATTGTGTAACAGCCCAACACACGCTGGACTTCATCTAGAGTCCGACGACCGTCGGCAAATTCTTCCTGCCAGCTCTTGGTCGGTATTACACGCTCGTATAGTTGACTGGTAGCGTTCGCTAAATCAGCGTCGGTGGGCTCTGAGGCAATTTTTGTAAGGATTTCCAGGCTCCACTCGAGTATTTCTCTGCCGTAGACATGCTGGGCCCCCTTGGACCACTGGCGGCAGACTATCACTGGCGCTGGAGAATGTTCTCCACGCCTGTTCACACGTCCCATGCGCTGTACCATGGCATCTACAGGGGCAATCTCAGTTAACAATACGTCGTAGGAGATATCTAGGCTAACTTCTACGACTTGTGTGGCAATGAAGATTGTCCCCTGGGTAGATTTTTCCACTTTCTCCTCTTTCCTTTGCCGATCACCAAGAGTGAAGCGAGCATGAAGCAGATGCCGCTGTTTCCAACCGAACTCGTCTCTAAGTCGTTGGTAAAGCAGCTGGGCATCTCGCACTGTGTTGGCGACAAGAAGCACAGATTTACCTTGACGTGCCAACTGAATGCTGTCAGGCAGGGCATCGAAAAGCGTTCCCTCACACCACTCGATCCGGTGACGGCAACGTTGCCATAGAGACTTCTCAGCTTCCACCAGTGTGCCGTTGGGAAATAGCGCTAATAGTATTGATGGAAGTGTTGCGCTGGCCAGAGCCAGACGGGCAGGGTGTTCCCGGTTTAGTGCCTCCAACAGCAGACCTAGTGTAAAGGGCTCATAAGCGTGTATTTCATCCAGTATTACCGTTGCCCGTCGGGCAAGAGTGCGGCGCTCTTCCCAGTGGCGTCCATGTAGATGTGCCAGCAGAAATTGATCCAAGGTGGCAACCGTGATGGGTTTGGCAAAGACTGAGCCGAATAGCCGAGTATCGAGGGGATCTTCGTCAGATTCTTTCCGGAGTATATAGCTTGCACGCCCGTGTGCAAGCCCCACTCGGGCTTCTCCATAGATCCGCCGCAACCGCCTCCACATGGCGTTAACGGTAGCCTGGGTAGGAAGTAGGTAAATTAAGCGCTCTGTTCCATCCGCCCATAGGAGCAACGCTTCGGTCTTCCCTGTACCAGTAGGAGCACGCAGCCACAGGACATCAGCACTGGTCAACCGGGCGCGTCTTTGGAATTCTCTCCACAGGGCATTCGGCTGTTTGGTTGCAATCTCCTGTTGTAGCGTCGTATATAATTCTGGTTCAGAAAGATCCATGAACAGTGCTTTAGAATCAGTTTCTCGTGCTGAAGCGAGCCAGTCAGCTAAGTGAAGCACCGACTTAACTTGGGCAAAATCCAGCGCGGGCATGCTTTGGAAGATACCCCGCAGAGTCTTATACCGCCCGTCTGGAAGCTGCAGGCTTGTGTCCAGCAAGGCAGCAGGAGATTGATTAAGAAAAACCTGAAGTACTTGTTTCAATCTGGCCAAGTCTGGGAGTCCTGCTACGCCTACTTGCGTTAGTAAGTCATACACTGCCTCTAACGCTTCCTGCCATGCTGGATGCCAGGTGGGAGCTGCATAACCGTAATAGAGTGTTGGTCCCAGAGGGGAATGATGTGTAAGCACTGTCGCTGTTGCACTAAGATCGTATTTAGGCCAGCCGTGATGCTGATTAAATTCTTGCTCAACTATCAGCGCTATAGGCATGGATGCCAGCGCATGAGGGTAAGATTTGCCACGCTTACCACGAATATATTCTTGAAAATCGTTCGTTGCCTTCCCAATATCGTGGAGGGCACATGCTAGTAGGGCCTTTGATCGCAGAGGCTCACTTAATTCCAAGCGGTCGGCTATTCCTCTTCCAAGATTCAACACATCTTTTAGGTGAACGATGAGTGGAACGTCCGGTTTTGCTAGGAGTTCAGCCACGTGAAGTTCCTCTCTCGGCACCGTAGGGCTCGAACACCGGGTACTTCGATTTCAAGTTCCAACGGCAGGAAGCTAAAGGGTCTAGGATCTTCCGGATGGCGGACGCCTCTGGCATCCACAGAGAAGCGCACAGGAAGAGTTTCGACCACTGCTGGCTCATAACGGATACCTTCTCGTAATGGTAGATGAATTTTCCTATGACGAATATCTACCGGCAAAATAGTAGCAGAAAAACGCGGATTGGTTTCAATAACGTCATAAAATCCAGCTTCTTCCACCGCGACCAGTTCATCTTCCCTGCCCAGTGATAGTGGATAAGTTGGATTTAAAAAGGCTTCGCGTAGATTTTCCAGAACATTTCGGTTATCACCATATATGAGAGTGTAGCTTGTGAAGAAAAGCAGCTCTCGGAAATATGGGGAGCGTTCGGCAATTTTCCCACTTTTGATCTTAAGCACCGTCCACATGTCTCGGGCATGGCCAGGCCTAGCCTCCATCCAGACTGCCACGCGCGTGGCCCGCAAAGGGCTACTTGGGGCCCAGAGCTCCTTATCTGACAGTCCTAACGCCGCCCCAGCAATGCCTAAAATAGTAGTAGGTGGCGGCATGGGAAGCGTCCGTTGATAGTTATGATCTAAGGGACGCCGAAATGACACTACTGGCGCTCGAACGGTTACGCAGAGAACTATTTCCGTGTTCATGGTGCTTTACTTCGACCAGAGCCCGCCGACGTCGGCTTTTGCCTGTGCGATTGCTTCGTGCACTGTGAGTACTTCACCATAATCTTTTAATGCGTCTCTAATTTCTTCTTCGTTGCCAAATATACCGGGTTCCATGCCAAAAATGATCTTTTCTAGATAGTTAGCAAACTTCTTTAATGCGTTTACGAGCGGTTCTGGATCCAGGTAAGGCTTACCATCTTCGTAGTGCGCTATGAGGGCTTCGAGGAAGACTGGATGCTTAACCGTGAGGCGAGCATAGGCAAGAAACTTCGGGGAAAGATCCGCGAGCATGCGTGCTGTTCGTCCACCACCCCAAAGGAGATTAATAGCTTCGAACAGTGTCTGCAAACGCTTGCGACGCTCATCCGCATCTAAAGTTCTTGCCTCTTTGTCGCCAATTTCCAGGGGTTTAAACACTCCAACCCGATCTAGCTCTACTAGCAAGGTCCCTCTGAAGAGGTTGTCATAAATCTCTGTCTCAAACATGTTGCCGCCGGCAGCCATGGCCTGCCCGAAGCGCTCAAAGGAACGAGTGCCAAGATCGCGGTCGCCCTGAAATGGAAAGAGTCCTATAGCTGCAGAGACGCGTACTGGAGACGTGCGACGACGTCCACCAGTTGGATCCAAATAACCAAAGAGATCTTCATCCACAAACTCCCAGGGGCGCACTGGCGGTGTGACTTCCTGACCACTCACTGTGGCAAACGGCTCTGAGAGAGGATAGCCTAATTCCTCAAGGCGGTCCCGAAGCATCCGGCGTAAAGCCTGCCCAGAAATGTATGGGATAGTAGTGCCATCCGCCAGGGTAATCTTCTTGGCGACAATAACGTTTCCTTCAGTGTGGGAAGCGTTTACATTGCTCGCCGAGACCTTGGTTAAGTAGCCGATTGAAATAGCCTTGCTCATGTCTTATCCCTCCGTTAATGGAAGTGTTTCCTCTTGGCGCGCGGTTCTCCGGAGAAAAGCGTTCATCGCGTAAATAGAAAGTATAGTCTTAACACGTATCCAGGGGACTCCAGCAATGCGTTCTCCTTTTTCGATTAAAAGTAGCCCTTCGGGTATTGTAACATTGAGTCGGAATTGGGCGTCATTGAGTACACGGTAAAAATCCTCCGGATTTTTAGCGTTGCGTAATGCGTAAAGTAGTCCCATCTCACTGTGTTCTTGGGCAGCATATCCAAGGTTGTAGCCAAATCCCGCCAGTACCCTCTGGAATTGTTCATTCATTCCGAGAACCTCCTTTAAGTATTGGCCAAAAATGGTTAAAGTACCGAGGATAAGCGGCCCGGGGTTTTCTTCACGGGCACGTACGTCAAATAAGAATTCTTCGATAAATGGAAATGGGTCGCCAAATTCTAAGATTTCGCGGGCAATACGGTCGCGCCAGATAGACTCACGACTTTGATCCTGGAACTGGCTGAGAATTAAAATTAAGCGACGGTACGAATTAGGGTCAATCTGTATAGCGGCGAGTGTCTTAGTCCACAGCTCGTAGAGACGGTAAAGCGAGTGAAGGTTTGTGAATTCTCGTAACGTCTGCATGTTAAAGGCCTGCCTGGGAGTACCAGTGACAGCGTAAAGGGCGATTGGTGTGGGAAGGGTGTCTTGGACGGCGCCAAGGAGCGCTGCTAGGTACTTACGTCCCTCCTCGGAAAGTTGATCCGATTGATGTACGTGAACGAAGAGCGCCATGAGCAACCCTAAAGTTGTTTCATGGATATAAGGACCCCAAAAAGCCGTTGGAGCATTGCCACTTTTGTCACTTTTTACTTTTATTGGTTCGAGTACTTCCCGGTGTAGACGCTCGAGTTCCGCACGTTCGGTATAAAAAATAAAGAAGTGAAGTGCATCGCCCCCCTGAGCCTTCCAAAGCCAGCCCAGGTATACTGCTAGCCCTGCTAGTGCGCAGCGGGCGCACAGACGTAATCCGCGCTTAGTGCCAGGGTAAAAAGTACTAAATTTTTGTGGATCTACCAAAAATGGGAACATCCACATTTTTGCATCTGTCAGTAGCGTAGTATCGCCACATATATCACAAATTCCTGGCCTTTTGCCAAGATCGATTTTCAGATCAAATACTGGAGGCTGAGTTGGATATTTCTCACCGTCTACCTCAATCTTTTCGCCGCCAACACCTGAAACTTTGATAAACAAGTTTGTTGGGTATACCCAATTAACTTTCTCATATTCCTGAAGTGTGCCGGTTGTTTTATCAAAATATTTTCCGATATTGCCAGTTTTCTGAATGAGTCTGCCCAAAAGCCACCGACGTACATAATCTGCGTCGTGCTCACCCTCACCAAAGTGGCTCATGAGCACGACGAGACCGGTATCTATCCAAAAATTTCCTGTCGATTTTTCTCTCGAAAGTTTAATTTTCATCTTAGACCCTCTATACCCTTATTTTCACTAGTGTTTACTATTATAACGGCGCTGTCTAGGACCCACCACTCTCCAGAACCAGGCCTTCGGCTGGGCCGAGATAGTGGACCATGCCGAAGCCCTGGGCCGTGCGTTCGCCGAAGCCGGCGTTATAGCCCATCTGCAGCAGCTCCACCGGCCCCTCGGCCACGAACGTCCCCTGCCAGCCCCGCACCTGCATCCCGCTCACCAGCAACAACCGCGACTGCGGCCGCCCCTGCCAGCGCACCACCACCTCCCCCTCCACTGACCGCCCCAGAAAGGCCTCGGCCTTGCGCCGCAGGTTCTCGCTCAGCACCCGGCTGAAGTCCGCCTCCGTCGGCTGCAGAAACCGCTTGCGCAACCCCCCCTGCCCGTCCGATTCGGCCGTCGAAACACAGAGCGGCGAAAGCGTGGTGAAGACCATCCGCTCGGCCCAGGCCGGCGGCGGCACCACCTCGACCCCCAGCACCGGCACCAGCCGCTGGCCCAGCCGCACCTGCCCCTCGCTCACCAGCCCCGTCACCACCGCCTCCATCACCCCCACCAGGGGTGAGGAGACCCACCAGCCGGTCCGCCCCTCGACCACAAGCCCCCCCGGCGTCGCCCGGGCCCGCGCGGCCTGAAGCAGCGAGTACGTTAACGGTTTGTACTGCCGGCTCCCCAGGACCCAGCCCTCATCATGGAGCCGGGTGGCCACCCCCGGCGCCCCTCGCCACAGCGCCTGGTAGACCACCCCGCGCAACCAGTCCAGATAATGCCACGGCAACACCAGCGCCGGTTCGATCAGCAGATCCACCCGTATCCGCATGCCGCTCCCCAACGGCATTGGCCCATAACTCCCGGTCACTCGACCGCCCGTTCGGTGCTCTCTATACCACAATCCCCAACCGTTGACAAGAGGCTTTTCTGGCGCCCGGACCTTTTTCTGCGCTCTTCGGCCGCTGGCCTCACACGCGCGACCATCGGCCCTCGCCCCAGTTCGAGACCGGCCGTCTCCGGAGCATGCCTCCCACCCTCTGTATTCCGCCGATCGACGACCACGTGCGACCGCGATATTGAGACCGGTGACCCGCCTCTCCGCGGGGAGGCGCAGCCCGCACCGTCAGGCACGCGACAGCGGGGGCCCTTGCCCTGGACACCGATTCCGCGTATCCTGAGACCAGCGCGCCGTCCACAGGAGCGGTCCGGTGACCTATCCTTTACCCGACCCCCGGCTGGCACTTCTGGTCCTCACGCTGGTCAACCTGCTCTGGGGCGGCTCGCTTCCGGCCACCAAACTCGGGCTCCGGGAATTCGCCCCCTTTCTCCTGGCCTGGCTCCGCCTGGCGCTCAGCAGCCTTCTCTTCCTGACCGCCCTCGGCCTCCGGGGCGATCTCCGCCGCCTGACCGCCGCCGACTGGCGCGCGCTTCTCGGACTGGGGCTCCTCGGCTACGGGGGCACCATCGGTCTGCAGACTCTGGGCACCGCCGGAACGACCGGGGCCAGCGCCGCCGTCCTGGGCTCGACCGGTCCCCTCGCTATCGCCCTCCTGGCCCCGCTCATCCTGGGCGAGCGCCCCGGCCGGCAGACTCTCCTGGGCCTCCTGCTGGCCCTCGCTGGCGTGGCCCTGGTGCTGGGCCTGGATCCACGCGACCTGGCGACCGACCGTCTCTTAGGCGATCTCCTGGTCCTGATGTCGGCCGCCTGCTTCGCCGCGCTGGCCGTTCTGGGCAAGGGCACGATGGCCCGCCATCCACCACTGGTGGTCAGCGGCGTCACCGCCGTCGGCGGCGCCCTGGGCCTCTTCCCCCTGGCGCTGGTCGATCTGGCCCACGGTCTTCCCCAGCCCGGCCCGCTGGGCTGGAGCGTGGTCGTCTACCTGGGAGGCCTGATCACCTTTGTCGGGATGGTCGCCTGGTTCTGGGCGCTGCGGGTGGTGCCGGCGGCTCGCGGGGGAGCCTTCCTGTTCCTGCAACCGGTCTCGGGAGTGGCGCTGGCCGCCCTGGTCCTCGGCGACCAGCTGACACCGCTGTTCCTGGTGGGCACGGCCCTGGTCATGGTCGGCCTGGCCCTGGCGGCCCGGGACTGATCGCCCGGTGGCGCAGCCTGGTTGACGATGCCGAAGCCGGGGTGACTGGTCGTCTTTCGGCGGTGCTGGCCGGAGGTGTCTGTCCCTTTTGCCGGTGTCCGGACCGGCCACAAAACCGTTGACCGCCGGAAGGGCCTCGGCTACACTGAGGGCGTCCGGCGACCCCGTCTCAGCCGGGGCCGGAGAGTCTGCGCGTGAGAGGGTGCCGTGCGACCGAACACCATTAAAGAGAAGATCCGTGCCGGACAACCGGTCTTTGGCGCCTTTGTCAACTTCCCCTCGCCGACCGTCGTCGAGATCTGCGGGCTGGCCGGCTTCGACTTCGTCATCATCGACGCCGAACACGGCCCCATGACGCCGCAATCGTGCGAGGAGATGGTCCGGGCGGCCGAGTGCGTCGGCATCGTCCCGATCATCCGGGTGGCCCAGAACGTCCCCCAGGTCATCCTGCGCTACCTGGACATCGGCGCGCTGGGGGTGCAGCTCCCGATGGTCAACAGCCGGGCCGAGGCCGAAGCGGCCGTCCGGGCGGTGAAGTACTACCCCGAGGGCCGGCGGGGCCTGGCCAGCGTCCGGGCCGCCGGCTACGGCCTGACCCAGCCCCTGAGCGAGTACGTGGTCGAGGCCAACCGCCAGACCATGCTCATCACCCATGTGGAGACCATGGAGGCGGTCCAGAATCTGCCCGAGATCCTGCAGGTTCCGGGCATCGACGTGGTCTTCATCGGCCCGACCGACCTCTCCCAGGCCATGGGCTACCCCGGCCGCCCCCAGGAACCCGTCGTCCAGGAGACCATCGACCGCCTGATCCGCGATATCCGGGCCGCCGGCAAAGCGGTCGGCACCATCGCCCGCGACGGCGAGCAGGCCCGTCGTTTCCTGGAAAAAGGGGTGACCTACCTGGCCACCGGGGCCAGTGGCCTGCTGGGCCAGGCCGTCCGCCAGTACCTCAAACAGGCCCGGGGCTGATCCTCCAGGCCCCGGGCCGACCACCGGCCGTCGCCGGTTCCCTCGAGGCGGGGGCCCACAGCGTTGCGCAGCGTCGCTGAGCCGGCCGACCCGATCCAGCGAAAGGCCGGGCCCGCTCGACCGCCTCCGCCCGGCCGCCGACCATCACCGTCAGCGTGCCTTCGCGGGCGCCGGTGGTGCCGCCGCTGACCGGAGCGTCCAGATAGTCGGCACCATGCTCCGCGGCCGCTGCGTTGGGGTCGGAAACTTGCATGGACTTGCAGCTGGCCCCGGCACGTGATAGAGTCATACACAGTCACGGTCGTGCGGATCGACCCTGCCGCCTAGACACCGGTGTCTAGGCGCCTTTGTGTGCCCGGCGCGGGCCGTGACCTAATCACCCTGGAAGAGGGAGTGTGAGGCTATGGAGGTCCTGGTGCTGGTGTTCGCCATCGGCCTCGGCGCTGTTGCCTTCGCCGGCTGGTTGGCCTGGGATGTCCTGCGCCGCGACCGCGGGACCGAGGCCATGCAGGAGATCGCCAGCATGATCTACGAAGGGGCCATGGCGTTCCTCAAACGGCAGTACCGCACGATCCTGCTCCTGGCCCTGGTGACCTCGGTCGTTATCGGGGCGATCATCGGCGTGGTCGAGCACAACGCCGACCTGGGCGTGCGCACCGCCATCGCCTTCCTGGTCGGCGCCTTCAGCTCGGCCGTGGCCGGCTTCATCGGGATGTACATCTCGGTCCAGGCCAACGTCCGCACGGCCAGCGCCGCCCGGCGCTCGCTCAACGAGGCGATCCAGGCCTCGCTGCGCGGGGGGGCCGTCTCGGGCTTTCTGGTGGTGGCCCTCAGTCTGCTGGGCGTGACCCTGATCTTCGTGGCCTACGGGGGGCTGACTGACCCGGCCCGTGCTCCCTTCCTGATCGTCGGCTACGGCTTCGGGGCCAGTTTCGTGGCCCTCTTCGCCCAGCTGGGCGGCGGTATCTACACCAAGGCGGCCGATATCGGGGCTGACCTGGTCGGCAAGGTCGAGGCTGGTATTCCGGAGGACGACCCGCGCAACGCCGCCGTGGTGGCCGATCTCGTTGGCGATAACGTCGGCGACTGCGCCGGCCGTGGCGCTGACCTCTTCGAGTCGACCGCCGCCGAGAACATCGGAGCGATGATCCTGGGGGTGGCCATCTACGCCGTCACCCGGAACCCCGGCTGGATCCTCTTCCCGCTGGTGGTGCGGGCCCTGGGCATCCTGGCCTCGGGCATCGGTCTGCTGACGGTCCGGGCCCGCGAGGGCGAGGACCCGATGAAGGCCCTCAATCGGGGCTACTGGGTGGCCTGCGCCCTCTCGGTGGTCTTCCTGGGGCTGGCCACCCACCAGTTGCTGGGCCCCGACGTCTGGCACTACTTCTTCGGGGCTGGGGTCATCGGCATTCTGACCAGTGTGGCCTTCGTCTTTATCACGATGTATTACACCTCCGGCACCTGGCGCCCGGTGCAGGAGATCGCCCGGGCCTCGCTGACCGGTCCGGCTACCAACATCATCGCCGGGACGGCTGTCGGTTTCGAGTGCACCTTCAGCACGGCGGTGACGGTCGGGGCGGCGCTCCTGGCCTCCTACGGGCTGGGGGTGGCCAGTCAGGTGCCGCACGGCGGCATCTTCGCCACCGCCGTGGCCACGATGGGCATGCTGATGACCACCGCCTACATTCTGGCGATGGACACTTTTGGCCCGATCACCGATAACGCCGGCGGGATCGTCGAGATGTCGCACCAGCCGGAGAGCGTGCGGGCCATCACCGATGCTCTGGACGCGGTGGGCAACACCACCAAGGCCCTGACCAAGGGCTACGCCATCGGCTCGGCCGCCCTGGCCGCCTTCCTCCTCTTCTCCGCCTACATCGACAAAGTTAAAGAGGTGCGCGGGCTCCCCGCCGAGGCCCACTGGCCGGTGGACCTCTCGAAAGTCGAGGTCTTCGTCGGGGCCCTGATGGGCACGATGCTGGTCTACCTCTTCAGTTCGCTGGCCATCCGGGCGGTGGGCCGGGCCGGCGCGGCCATCATCGAAGAGGTCCGCCGCCAGTTCCGGGAGAACCCGCTCATCCTCGAGGGCAAGGCCCGACCCGATTTCGCCCGCTGCGTGGATATCACCACCCGCGCCGCCCTGCGTGAGATGGTGGCCCCCGGTCTCCTGGCCGTGGGGATGCCGGTGGTGGTGGGGCTCATTTTGAAAGAAGAGGCCACGGCGGCCCTGCTGATGGTCGGCACCATCGCCGGCATCATCCTGGCGACGGTCCTCAACAACGGCGGGGGCGCCTGGGACAACGCCAAGAAGTTCATCGAGGCGGGCCTGCTCAAGGACGCCCACGGCAACGTCATCGGCAAGGGCACGCCGGTCCACGCCGCGGCCGTTGTCGGCGACACGGTCGGCGATCCCTTCAAGGATACGGCCGGCCCCTCGCTCCATGTTCTGGTCAAACTGCTGAGCACGGTGACGCTGGTCCTGGCACCCCTCTTCATCGCCCGCTAGGCCGACCATCGGCCCCGCGCGCCCGGCCGGGGGACCCCGGCCGGGCCTTTCTCCCTATGGCGCCGGGGCCAGTCCGGGCCCAGAGGCCGGCTCGTCGAGGAGGGCGGCCAGGACCGGGCTCTGGAATTCGGTGGCCAGGCAGTCCATCAGGATCACATCGTAGCGGCGGTCGCCCAGGCGAACGGCCTGGCGCCAGCGGCCGATGGGGCGGAAGCCGGCGCGGGTGTAGGCCCGGACCGCGCGGGTGTTGGCGCTGACGACCCGGAGCATGATGCTGTGCAGCCCCAGGGCGGTGAAGCCGTAGTCCAGGACCAGCCGGGTGGTCTCGGTGCCATAGCCCTGGCCCCAGCAGTCCCGCTCGCCGATGAGGAGGCCGAACTCGGCCGTGCCGTGGCGATGGTCGATGGCGTGCAGGCCGGCGGTGCCGATCGGCCGCAGCGTCGCCCGCTCGTAGATCTGGAAGACGACCTCCCGTCCCTCGCCGCGGCTCACCCGGTCGTACCAGGCCGTCTCGGCCTCGTAGGTCCAGGGGCGCCAGGCGCCAGGGCCCAGGTAACGGGTGACGGTGAAATCGTTTATCCAGCGCAGGTAGAGCGGGAGAAGGTCGCGGCGGAGCGGCCCCAGGGCCACCCGCTCGCCGACGATGTTGACGATGGGCGCGGTATTTTCAGGGGTCATCCGGCCCTCTCCGAACGGCGTGGGTCGTCGCTTATGCTAACACGGCCGAGCGGCCGTGTGCTACACTATTGGTAGAGACATGCGGCCGGCCACCGACGTGGCGGCCGGATGGTCCACGACTTGCGGGAGGTGGCGACGATGCCCAAGGAAGCGCTGCTCATCGTGGACGTCCAGAACGATTTCTGCCCCGGTGGGGCCCTGCCGGTCCCGGAGGGGGACAAGGTGGTCCCGGTCCTGAACCAGTACATCGAGAAGTTCAAGCGGCTGGGCCTGCCGGTCTTGGCCTCGCGCGACTGGCATCCGCCGGTCACCCGCCACTTCAAGGAGTACGGCGGTCTCTGGCCGCCGCACTGCGTCCAGGGCACCAAAGGGGCGGAGTTCCACCCCGACCTTAAACTCCCGCCTGACACCATCATCATCACCAAGGGCGACGATCCCAACCAGGACGCCTACTCGGCCTTCCAGGGCCGGGCCCCCGATGGACACGACCTGGCCACCGAGCTTAGGAAGATAGGGGTCGAGCGCCTCTACATCGGCGGTCTGGCCACCGATTACTGCGTCCGGGCCTCGACGCTGGACGCTCTCAAGAACGGCTTTAAGGTAACCCTGCTCCTCGACGCCGTCCGGGGCGTGGATGTGAATCCGGGCGATAGCGAGCGGGCCATCGAGGAGATGAAGAAGGCGGGGGCCGAGACGGCCACCCTCAACGAGGTCATGCCGGCTGCGGCCGGGGCCTGAAGGCGGTCTGCCGGCCCGACGACCGTTGGGGAGGCATACGGTGGAGACCGGAGGAGGGTATCGTTCGGCCTATCGGGAGGCCTACCGCGAGTGGCGGCAGCGGGGTCAGCGCGGGCCGCTGGTCGACGCCATCGAGACGGCGACCGCTGCCGTCCGGCGGGCCCCCCGCCTGGTGGGGGTGCCCACCGGCGTCGAAGGGCTTGACGACCTCTTTTTCATCGTCGAGTTTGAGGACGGCCGGCCGGTGCGGCGTCCCCTGGGGGGCTATCCCCTGCAGGCGGTGGTCAACCTGACGGGCGTGCCCGAGACCGGGAAGAGCCTGATGGCCGAGCAGTTCGCGGTCAAACAGGCGGCGTTGGGCCACCCGGTCGTCTTCGTCACCGTCGAGAACCCGGCCCCGTTCATCGCCCGGGGGCTGGAACTGCGGGCCCGGGCGATGGGGGTCTCCTGGGAGGAGATCCAGAACCGGGTCTATCTCATTGACGCCGCCAGCCACGCCAGCCTGCGCGAGGACCTGCCGACACTTCTCTCCACCCTGGCCCACGCCATCCGGATGGCCAACGCCCGCCACACCGTCATCGACTCGGCCACCGGCCTCTATGAGGCCCGCGAGATCCTGGCCCGGAGCATCGTCCGCGAGCTCTACAACTTCCTCAAAGAGTGGGAACAGACAGCCGTCATGATCACCCAGAAGCGCAGCGCCCAGGAGGAGGAGTCGGCCGAGGCGGCCGGCGGCTACGCCGTCAGTCACATCGTCGACTGCACCATCGTCCTGGCCAAGCGTCTCATCAGCACCCCGGCCGAGAGCCGGCTCTTCGGGCTGGGGCTGGGCGAGGTCCTGCGCACCCTGCGAATCGACGGCTGCCGGCTCTCCGGTCACGACACCGCCACCCATCTCCTGGAGATCACCGAGACCGGCCTGGTGCGGGTCGGCCCGCGCCTGGTCGAGGTGATTCGGGCCCAGCGGGGACGCGTTGCGGCGTCCTAGAACACTCCAAGGAGGGAGACCATGGTTGAGGTCCAGCCCGTTCCGGTCGATGTCGACGCCCTGGCCCGTCGGGTCTTCCTGAAGGCCCTGGAGATCGC
>Ga0101941_1000666_pt1 | contig 46748 bp, 45 predicted proteins | sample DewCreD2012metaG_3_FD_75242 | JGI IMG/M metagenome (GOLD analysis project Ga0101941, IMG submission 75242) | Hot spring sediment bacterial and archeal communities from British Columbia, Canada, to study Microbial Dark Matter (Phase II) - Dewar... ... | reverse complement strand
CGCTTCCTGGACAACGTCCTGGACGTGAACCGGTTCGCCCTCCCCGACAACGAGGAGGCGGCGAAGGCCCTGAGAAGGCTCGGCCTCGGGGTCATGGGCCTGGCGGACGCCCTCATCAAGATGGGCCTCCCCTACGCCTCGGAGGAGGCCCGGGAGAAGGTCTACGAGATCGCCTCCGCCATGCGGGAGGAGGCCATCCGGGCCTCCGAGGCCCTAGCCGAGGAACGGGGCCCCTTCCCCCTCTACGAGGCGCACCGGGAGTACTTCCAGGCCTTAGGCGTCCGCCCGAGGCGCAACGTCGCCCTCCTCACCGTGGCCCCCACGGGGACCACCAGCATGCTCATGGGGGTCTCCTCGGGGATTGAGCCCGTCTTCAGCCCCTTCGTCTGGCGCAGGATCGGCGGGGAGTACAAGCCCCTCCTCCACCCCCTCTTCGTGGAGCTCATGGAGGCCTACCCGCCCGCTCCCGGCTTCGCGAAGGAGGGGAAGTGGGACTGGGAGAAGATCGTGGAGGAGATCCAGAAGGACGGCCACGGCTCGGTGCAGGGCCTCCCCTTCGTCCCCGAGCCCATCCGGCGGGTCTTCCAGTGCGCCCACGACATCCACCCCTTAGACCACGTGCGCATGCAGGGGGCGGTGCAGCGGGCCTTTGACGCCGAGGGGTATGCCGCCAACTCCTTGTCCAAGTGCATCGCCAAGGGCACATTGATTCCTACCTCCAAGGGCCTCATCCCCATAGAGGAGATCGCTCCGCCCCACCCAGAGGACACCTTCGCTCCGGTAGAAGGACTTTACACCGCCGAGGGGTACCGCATCACTGCCCACTACTACGCCGGGAAGAAGCGGGGCGTGAGGGTACGCTTGGACAATGGGTCCGAGCTCGTGGGGGCCTGGGAAAGCCACCGCCTCCTCACCCCAGAGGGCTGGCGCTTAATGCGCGAGCTGAAACCCGGGGACGTGGTACTAGGTAAGCTCGTTCCCTCCCACGGGCCCGGCAGGCTACCCCTTCCCGAAGCCTCGGAGTTCCCCCTGAGAACCAACGCCCGCAACCTGCCCCTTCCGGAAAGGATGTCCGAGGACCTGGCCCTCTTCCTCGGGATGCTGGCGGCAGGCGGGTCCACGGTGCAAGCCACGGGCTTTGTGGGCATCGCCACCAAGGACCCTGAGGTGGCAGAGGTTTTCAAGAGGGTGGTGGCCAAGCTCTTCGGCGTAGAACCCAAGTGCACGCTGGACAAGCGCACGGGGGTGAAAAACCTGTACCTTACCTCCCGGCGTCTAGCCCGGTTCGTGGAAAACCTGATCGGCAAGGGAGCGGCCCAGAAACGGATTCCCAGGCAGATCCTTCAGGGAAGCCCCGAGGAGAAACTGGCCTTCCTCCGCGGCCTCACCCTAGACGGCTACGTGCACCCCGGCATGGGGCTTGTGGTCTACGAGGGAAGGAGCCAGCGCCTGGCCTATGAGGGGGCTGAGCTTGCCCGCAGCTTCGGCTTGCCCAAGGTCTACCAAGGGCGGAAAAAGGTCCTCACCCCCAAGGAAACCTACCTCGTCTACTCCATAGCTGTTGCCGGGCCTCTCTTGGAACTCCTTGAGCCCATAGAGGCCCACAAGCGAGCCGAGGTGGCTACCCGCTACAAAGTCTTCATCCCAGAAGAAGTTCTCGCAGCCACCCGCGTGAACACCGCTCACCCTGGATATTCCAACCTGAGGTCCGTGCGCAACAGGGGTGTACAGGTGGTCTACAACACCACCGCCGACCGTCTGGGCTGGCCCACAGACATCCTGGCCCACCGGGTCGTGGAGGTGGAGGAAGTGGGCGAGGTAGAGATGTACGACATTGAGGTGGAGGAAGTCCACCGCTACGTGGTCAACGGCCTTGTCTCCCACAACACCATCAACCTCCCCCATGAGGCCTCGGTGGAGGACGTGGAGGCCGACGCTGTGCTTTTGATCGGCGATCGGGCGATGCACGCCTGCCTGCCGGGGTGGCCCTACGCCTACGATCTGGGCACGGAATGGACCGACTGGACCGGCCTGCCGATGGTTTATGCCCTTTGGGCGGTGCGGCCGGAAATCCCTCTGGAGGACGTGGCCGAACCGTTCCTCCAGGCGCGGCAGCGCGGCCTCTCGCGCCTGGGACTGATCGCTCAACGGGAAGCCGCCCGGCTCCATCTGGACGCCGGCTACTGCCGCCGCTACCTGAGCCATATCATCCGCTATGACCTGGGAGCGTGGGAACTGGCCGGCCTGCGCCGCTTCGCGGAACTGACCGCCCAACTCGGCCTGACGCCGCCCCTGGAAGAACGGCGGCTGCAAACCTCCTTACCCGCCCTGGCCTTCGCCGGAGCTGCGCCATGAACGACCTCGACCGTATCCTCGGCAAAGCCGTCGATGGCTATCGCCTGACGCCGGAAGAAGGATTGGAACTGTTCCGCTGCCGCGATTTGATCCGCCTCGGCCAAGCGGCTCATGCCGTCTGCCTGCGCCTCCATCCCGAACCGTACCGCACTTACAACATCGACCGCAATATCAACTACACGAACATCTGCGCGGCGGTCTGCGACTTCTGCGCCTTCTACCGCAAGTCCCACGATGCGGATGCCTACGTCCTGCCCCGCGAGGAATTGTACCGCAAGATCGAGGAGACCATCGCTTTAGGCGGCGACCAGATCCTGCTCCAGGGCGGCATGCACCCGCAGCTCAAACTGGAGTGGTACGAGGAGCTGCTGCGGGACATCAAGGCGCGCTATCCGCAGATCAATTTGCATGCGTTCAGCCCGCCGGAGATTTGGCACTTCCACAAGATCAACAAGCTGCCGCTGCGGGAGGTGCTGGCCCGCCTGAAAGCTGCCGGTCTCGGCTCCCTGCCGGGAGGCGGTGGCGAAATCCTGGTCGATCGCGTCCGCAAAGAGCTGACCAAAGGCAAAGCCCTGACCCAGGAATGGCTGGAAGTCTGCCGGGTGTGGCACGAACTGGGCGGCAAAGGGACCTGCACCATGATGTTCGGCCACATCGAGACGGAAGCCGAGCGGATCGAACACCTCACCCGCCTGCGCGAACTGCAAGACGAGACGGGCGGCTTCACGGCGTTCGTGTGCTGGAACTTCCAGCCCGAAGGTACCGACCTACCGTTGGCGCGCAAGGCGACGCCCGCCGAGTACCTGCGCACCGTCGCCGTCGCCCGCCTGATGCTGGACAACTTCGACCACCTGCAGGCGAGCATCCTCACGCAGGGTCCCAAAGTCATCACCGTCGCCTTGCGCTACGGGCTGGACGACATGGGCTCCACGATGATCGAAGAGAATGTCGTCTCGGCGCAGGGGGCGAAGTTCATTCTAAACGCGCAGGAGATTGAGCGCGTGATTCGCAGTGCGGGCTTCATCCCCAAGCGGCGCAACACGCGGTACGAGTGGGTGGATTAGCGCGCAGGGAAGTTTGGAGTGCGGAAGCGGGGCTTCCGCCCAACGCTGAAGCTGACGCTTCAGCACTCCAAAACTGTTGCTGTGCCTGTGAACTGACCTCAGATTATTGCTCCCCACACCTGCTCCAGCTGTGCCCGCTGCGTCTCGGTTAGGTCAGAGAGCGGCGGGCGCACGAATGCGTGTGGGAAGCCCGTTAGTGCCAGCGCGTACTTGAAGTTCGCAGGGGCAGGGAAGGCGTCAATCGCGTCGGCGGCGGCGTCAATCAGCGTCTGCAGACCCGTGCAGTCCGTGCCCTGCTCAAAGGCATGGCACAGCGCAACCATGCGGGGCAGGTAGACATTCGCCAGCCCGCTGATTGACCCTGCGCCCCCACCCTGAAGACAGCGCGTCAGCAGTTTCTCCTCGCCGACCCACACGCGCAGGCGCGGCGCGTACTTCAGGAACTGCCCCAGCGCGCGTGTGCTCCCCGAACTGTCCTTGACGCCGTGCAGGTTCAGGTGTTCCAGCAGCGCGTCCACAAGCGCGGGGGTGAGTTTGACGCGCGTGCGCTGCGGGATGTTGTAGAGGATTATGGGTAGCCGACTGGCGTCCAGCACGGCGCGATAGAAGGCGATTAGCCCCTCCAGCGTCGCGGGGTAATAAAACGGCGGGGCGACCATCAGCGCGTCGCAGCCCGCTTTCGCTGCCTGCCGCGTTAAGTAAAGCGCCTCGTCCAGACTGCACGACAGCACGCCTGCGATAATCTGCAGTTGCCCCTTGCCCTGCACGGCAAGCTCGTACAACTGCACCTTTTCGGGCGCGCTCAGCGAGGGACCCTCGCCCGTCGAGCCAGCGACCACGACGCCCTGTGCGCCGTGCGCCTCAAAGTGCGCCAACAACCGCACGAAGTAGGGCGCGTCAATCGCCCCCTCCAGCGTGAACGGCGTAATCGCCGCCACATGCACCCCCGCGCGGATAGGCTGCATGCTCATAGGGGGAATCGCGGTCGAGCGCGCAGGAAGTTGAACAAGCCGCGCCAGAACTCGGCGCGCGCCCGCGTCTCCGCCGCTTCCGCCTCAATCTGCGCGATTGCCATCCCCGCCTTCGCTTCGGGCGGGATGTCCATAGCACGCGCATCGTGCAGCACACGCGCCATCTTCTCCAACTCCGCGTTGTCCACCCACACGCCGCCGCACTGGTCGCAGGTGTCCAGTTCGATGTCCGAAGTGTAGAGGTAGCGATAGGGGCGCAACGGATAGCGGCACACGGGGCATAGCCGCTCCCATGGCGGGTCGTAGGCGACCACCTGCGGCTGGTACAGCGTATCAAGGCGCGGCAGAATGCTCTCGTCAACCTCGTTGAGGCGCGTCAACTCGTCGGCGTCGAACCAGATGCCTGCGCAGGCAGGGCAGACATCGATCGTCACGCCGTAGTGAATCTGCGGCTTCAGTTCAATCTGGCACACGGGGCACAATCGCTCTCTCATGGTTTCTCCCCTACAGGTTCGCCGCGCAGGGTCAGCGCAAAGTCGCCTTCCACTGCGCCCGCGCGCATGTTAAGTGTACCCCGAATTTGGCGCGTCCAGCCCGACTGCGCGTCCACATGGACGATCATTTCGCCTTCCATTTGGGGCAGCGAGTCGGGCATCGGCTCCACCTGCACGCGGATGCGGTAGCACTTTGCGCCGTCCAGCGTCTCGACGCCCTCCAGTTGGCAGAGGTATTTGACTTCGAGGCTGCCGACGCGCTCCATACGCCCCCACTGCGCGCCGATACGCACTGGGCGGTCGGGGTAGGCGTAGGCGAACGCGCCGATGACGAAGACCCCCTCGTCCAGCGGCGTTTCGCGTCCGTCGGGGTGCAGCCGCCAGCGTGTTTTGGGCTTGAGTTCGCCGAACGGCGCCGCGCTCGCCTGCAGGCGCTGCAGCGCGTCGGGTTCCATCTGCAGCGTGCGCTCGGCGGTTGCGCTGCCGTCCGACTCTACGGACAGCACGCGGTCGATGTAGCGCAGTTCCAGCGTGTCGGTCTGCCCGCGTAGCTTGCCCTGCAGGGTCAGCGTATAGCGCCACTGGTCGCCCGCGCGCAGGGTGCGCCGAATCGTATGCTCTGGCTCGCCGCAGCCCGTGAGGAGCCACAGCGCAAGCCAGAGCATGCCCATCAGACGAGCCGCCATTTAGAACTGGAATCCGAGGGTGAACGAGAAGCCGTTCGCGCGATCCTTATTCGCCCCGAAGCGGTCGGTGATGTCGAAGTTCAGCTCCGCGCTGTAGGTGTCGTTGAACCACAGGGTCAGCCCGACGCGCCCACCGAAGATATTCTTGCTCGGTCCTGTGGTGTCCACGATATACAGCCCCGCGCCGAGTCGCAGCTGCAGGCGCAGGTCGCTGTCCCCAACGGGCTGCTCGTACACCTGCGTCACCAGCAGGCTGGTGATCGCGCCGCGCGAGCCGCCTGTCTGGTGCGTGAACAGGTCCGCGCTCAGTTCGGTGGCGTCGCTGCCCAACAGCGGCACGCCGTCCGTTGCAAAGGTCAGCCCAACGGCGAACCAGGTCTTGTTGAACGCCTGCAAGTCGGTGTCCGACGGGAAGTACGCGCCGAAGCGCAGTCGCGCCGCCGCCGTCTCCAGCTGCGCCGCCGCCGTCGCGAAAGTCAAAGTCATCAGCGCGCCCAGCGCGCTCCAACGAATCCAGCGAGTCATCATCATCCAGTCAACCTCCGTGTTCTGTTGGGGGATCCCGCGCAGGCAGATTCGCGCCCCCGCGCGTGTTTCCTGCTACTTCCGACGGCGATTTTGCGGGTATCATGGGGGTATGCAGACTGAGACGACGGTAGCGGTCGGCGGAGAGGCGACTGTCGCTATCGCGCCCGCGCCGCAGACCACGCAGGCGATGACGCCCGTGCAGTGTCCCATCTGCGGTCAGGTGAACCCACCTGGCGAGATCTACTGCATCGAGTGCGGCTTCCTGCTCAGCAGCGCTGCGCCTACAGAACTCGCTCCACAAGGCGCGTACCCGAAACTGCGCGACGCCGCAGGGCGTGAGTTCCTGCTCAAGGCAGGCGAGAATATCATCGGGCGCGACCCCAGCAGCGATGTGCTACTCAGCGACGGCACGGTCAGCCGACGCCACGCCTGCATTATTATCGAAGAGAACCACGCCTACATCCAAGACTTGGGCAGCACGAACGGTACGCAGCTCAACGGGCAGCCCGTCGGTGCGGAGCGCACGCCGCTACCCCCAAACGCCCAGCTCCAGTTCGGCAGCGTGCTGATGACACTGGAGCTGCCCGAAGGCTTCGAGACACCCACGGTTGCCGCCGAGGTCGCCCCGCCGCTGGCGTACCTTGTCGGCGTCGACGATCCCAGCCTGCGCTTCCCGCTGTATGCCCGCCTGCAACGCATCGGGCGACGCGCAGGCAACGACATTGTGATTCCCGACGCCTATGTGTCGGGACAGCACGCCCAGATCGAAATCGTCGGCGCGGATGTGCGCATCACCGACCTTGGCAGCACGAACGGCACTTTTCTGGGCGAGACAAAAATCGCGCCGAACATGCCAACCACCGTGCCTCCCGACGCGACGCTGACGCTGGGCAAGACGCAGTTCCGCATCGAGTGGGCAACCGCTGCCGAGCCGACCGAAGCGTCCGACACACCCGCTACCGAAGCCGATGCCGAAACGCAAGCGCACGACGCGACGACCGACGAGGCATAACATGAACGAAGCGCGCCGCGTGCAGGGCATGCTGGGTGTGCTGTTTGTGGCGATTGCCGCGCTGGCAATCGCGGTGGGCGTGTGGTTGCGCCTCACACCCGCCCCGCCACCTCCGCCGCCTGCACCGCCTCGCGAAGCGCGTATCTATATTCCGAAAGTGGACGCTCAAGGCGAGCTAACCTACGAGAGCAAGCCCATCGCGATTCAGAACCCCAACGCCGCGTACACGGAGGTGTTCGAGACGCTCATTCGCGAGTCGGGCGTGTTCCCCAAAGGCGCGCGGCTACTCGGCGCGACCGTTCAGGACGGTACGCTGCAGCTCAACTTCTCGCCCGAGCTGACCCAGAACTTCGAAGGCGGCTCGGACGATGAAGCCGCGCTCGTCAATGCGATTACCAGCACCGCAGGCAGCTTCACGAACATCGAGCGCGTGCAGATTCTGGTCGACGGCAAGCCCATCGAGAGCCTCGGCGGGCACATCGACCTCTCGCAAGCGCTGCCCGTGAGCCGCTAAGGACTTGAGAGTAGGGCTTCCTGCTTTTCGGGTGTTTCTGTTTTACGGCAAGAGACGCTCCACAGCAAGGGGTGCGTCGGGCGCACACAGCGGGCAGAGCTGCTCCCCTGCCGCGTACACTTGTCGCCAGCGGTACACCGCGCCGTACACAGCGTGCGCGTCCGCTGCTGGCTCGCGATACACCTCCAATATGCGCTCGCGCAGGTTCAGCAGCCAGTATTCGGGGATGCCTGCGCTGGCGTACAGGCTGCCTTTGACCTCGCGATCGGTCTTCAGCGAGGCTTCGGACACTTCCACCACCAGCAGGGCAGTGGTGGGATGCTCGCTCACATAGTCGCGCGGGCTGCCCGACACAACGGCGAGGTCAGGGAACGGCTCGTCGTACTCGCTCAGCGCAAGCGGCAGTTGAACACGAAAATGCAGGTTTTTGGGCAAAACTTGCTGTAGAACTTCGCTCACCAACACAACGGCGACAGCATGCGCAGTGTTCACAGCCTCCCTCCGCGCTAATTCGCCTGCAATCAGCTCTAACCGCTCCTCGCGCGGGAACACCCCTGTCTCCATCAGCGCCTCGAACTCCGCCCGCGTGATCCAGCGGCGCATCGGCAGGCTGGGACGGCGACGCACCTTCGGCTTATTAACTGTGCGGCTCACAGAACGAATTATACCGTCCGTTTTACTGAGGCGACACGATGACTTTGAGCGCTTCAGCGCGGCGCAGCAGCGCGTAGCCTTCGGGCGCGCCCTGCAACGGCAGGCGGTGCGTAATCAGCCGCTCCACGGGTAGCCCGTTGGCGATGAGCGTCAGCGCGATGCGCATCTCCATATGGCTGGCGGAGTAGCTGGGCACAAGGCGCGTCTCGCGGAAGTAGAGGTCGTGCCACGGGAGGGGGAACCGCGCGTCGGGCGGCGCAGGCGTGAACAGCACGACCGCTCCATCGGGCGCGACGATTTGTAGGGCAAGCGCCAGCGCAGGCTCGCTGCCCGGTCCCACGACGACGACTGCCGCGCCGTCGCGCAGCGTGTGGGGCGCATCGTCGGCGTGCAACGGCGTCGCGCCCAGCGACTCAGCGAACGCCAGCCGATGCTCCAGACGGTCAATCGCGTAAATCTGCCCCGCGCCCCACGCCTGACCCAGCAACAGATGCAGCATGCCCATCACGCCCATCCCGACAATCGCGAGCGTGTCGCCGTGTTTCAGACCCGCGCGGCGCAGCGAGCGCACGACACACGCCAGCGGCTCCACGAACGCCGCCCGCTCGTCCGACACATGGTCAGGCACGCGCAGCAGGTCTACCCGTACAATCGCGGCGGGCACGACAAACCGCTCGCTCAGCCCGCCTGGAAAGAGCTTCGTGCTGCGCCAAGTGGGGCAGTGGACGAACGCCCCGCGCCGACATAGGGCGCACTGCAAGCACGGCGCATGGTGATGCACGACCACGCGCTCGCCGACAGCAAGCCACTGCACACCGTCGCCCAACGCCTCAATCTCGCCGACCAGCTCGTGCCCAGGCGTCAGCGGCACCTTGCGCAGGGTGTACCAGTCCATCACCTCGCCCGTGCACAGCCCGCACGCACGCAAGCGTATCAACGCCTCGCCTGCCTGCAGGGGGGGCAACTCGACGCGCTCCCAGTGGTACTCGCCGTCAGGCGTCAGTCGCCAAGCGTGTGTGTGCATAATCGGAGTATACCTGCAGGGGATGCGCCCTGTGGCGCACCGACAGTGTTTTTTCGGCGCACGCAGCGGTTTGCCAGCTAATATCAATCGCGCGTTCAGAGTTCGTGAATTGCCCCCCTCCTGCAGGTTCCCCCCGCTTCGCGAGGGGAACCAAGCCGTGCGCCCACGCGGTTCCCCCTGCTCGCATGGGGAACCTTAAGGAGGGGGGTTCTCGTTTATCCGTGCTTTTACAAACTCAGCTCAGTGATTGGTATAACCCTCGCCGTCCGTGGGGGATGAGCTGCCCTCTTCCTGCAGCACGCTTAGGGGCAGCAGGTGTCCCAGTTTTTCGGCTTTCGTGCGCAGGTAGCGGATGTTGTGCGGGTTCGGCGTCGCCACCAGCGGCACATGCTCGACAATCTCCAGTCCGTAGCCTTCCAGCCCCGCGATTTTCTTCGGGTTGTTGGTCAGCAGGCGTATTTTGCGCACGCCGAGATCCACCAGCACCTGTGCGCCCAGCCCGTAGTCGCGCAGGTCGGGCTTGAAGCCCAGCGCTTGGTTCGCCTCGACGGTGTCCAGCCCGTGTTCCTGCAGGTGGTACGCCCGCATCTTGTTCACGATGCCGATGCCGCGCCCCTCCTGAAGAATGTAGACCAGCACGCCGCGCCCCTCGTTGGCGATTGTGCGCAGCGCGAGTTCCAGTTGCGAGCCGCAATCGCAGCGCAGCGAGCCGAGCAGGTCGCCCGTGATGCAGCTGGAGTGCATGCGCACCAGCACGGGTTCGCCGTCGTCCACCTTGCCTGCGACCAGCGCGAGGTAGGGGTTCGGGTCTAACTCCGACTCGTAGGCGTACACCGTGAAGTGTCCGTACTTGGTGGGCAGCGCGACGGGCGGCGACGCGCGGTGGATGAGTTTCTCGTGCTGACGGCGGTAGGCAATAAGGTCGGCAATCGTCAGAATCTTCAGTCCGTGCTTGCGGGCGATTTCGACGAGTTGCGGCAGGCGCGCCATCGAGCCGTCCTCATTCAGGATCTCGCAGATGACGCCCGCGGGGAACAGCCCCGCCAGTCGTGCGAGGTCTACGGCGGCTTCGGTGTGCCCCGCGCGGCGCAGCACGCCCCCAGGCGCGGCGCGCAGCGGGAACACATGTCCAGGGCGCACGAAGTCGTCGGGCTTAGCAGTGGGGTCGCAGAACTTGCGGATGGTCAAGGCGCGGTCGAACGCCGAGATGCCCGTGCTGATGCCCTCGCGGGCGTCGATGGCTTCCGCCATCGGCGTGCCGAACTGCGCGGTGATGGCTTTGGTCATCATCGGGATGCCGAGTTCGTCCAGCCGCGCGCCGTCGGTCGGCAGGCATAGCAGCCCGCGCCCATGCACCACCATGAAGTTCACCGCTTCGGGGGTGACCTTCTCGGCAGCCATCAGGAAGTCGCCCTCGTTCTCGCGGTCTTCGTCGTCGACCACGACAAGCATGCCCCCGCTGCGGATAATCTCGATCGCCTCTTCAACAGTGGCGAACACCTGCGGGTCGCGCTCCTGCGCGGTATTTCCCGTGCCAGTACGAGCGATCATCGGTGCAGATTATACCCGACGGCGGATTGCTCGTTGTGGCTTGTCTCCAGCGCGCGCACGCGCTCCTGCAGGTTCTCCAAGTTCGCTTGCAGGCTCAGGTGGTGTTCGGTGGTGGTGCGGCGCAGTTGTTCCATCTCGTCGCGCAGGGCTTGCAGTTGCTCTGCGAGCGCGTCGTTGCCTGCGCCCAGTTGCCGCATCTCGCGCCGATGTTCCAGCAGGGTGTGAATCAGCCCTATGAACCAGAACGGCGCGAAAATCACGGCAGCGGTTCCGATCAGTCCCAACGCGACCCAGCGTGCGATTTCGACCCATTCGCCCATCGTGTGTCCCCGCTGTATAGTACCCCACGGCGCGATGTGGTGTGGGGTATAATGCGGTATCGTGTTGCGGCGGGTTCTGATTTGGCTTGGGTGGCTTAGCATCAGCGTCGGCTGGTCGCAGAGTGCAGGCGCACCCGACTGGACGCGCCCGCCCGATGTGGTGGTCGTGATTCAGGCGCAGTCCGACGAAGTGCAGCCGATGTCGTGGACTTTCGGCAAGCGCGTCCCCCATACACAGGCGCGGGCGCGGATTGCGCAGTTCGAGCAGTGGGCGGGGCGCGCCGTCGCGTCGGTGGACATCGGCGACGACAGCCTCGCGGCGAACGCCAAGCCGAACGAACTGTTCACGGTCGCCAGTTTCACGACGGGCGGACTGGTGAACCTGAAGGAGGGCACAGTGAACCTCACGCCGCTGGCGCGCACTTTCGCTGACCTGCCTGTGGTACATGTGTATGTGCTGTTGCCGCACAAGACGGCGTATGCAGGCTACTTCCAGTACGGCACGCCGCACCTGCAGATGTGGACAGACGCCCAGCCAACCGTGTGGCGCACCGTGCTGAACATCTACACGCCCGACCCCGCCGTGCTGGAGATTCCGCTCAAGCGTCCCAAGCCACAGCCGCAGCCCAAAGTCCCGCCTGCGCCGCCTGCCCGCCCGCCTTTGGGCTGGCTGATTAGCTTCATTCTGCTTGCCGCGCTACTTGTCGGGGCAGGAATCTTCTGGGCGACCTCGAAACTCCTCCAGCGACAAACGGAGGCGACCACCGTCCAACCAGAGACAGAAATCCAGTAGGAGGCGTCTTTATGCTGAACTACACCTTAGATGACCTGATTAAGACCGCGTATGAGTTGCGTGCATCGGATATTTTCATCAAGGCGGGCGCGCCTCCCGTGATGCGCCTGCACGGGAAGATCACGCCGTTCGAGCAAGCCCTTGAGCCGCTCAAGCCGAGCCAGTCGCGCGATTTGTGTTTCTCGCACATGAGCCACGAGCAGGTCGCCAAGTTCGAACACCGTCTAGCGATTGACTTGGCGTTCACGGTGGAGGGCGTGTGCCGTATCCGCGCGAATGTGTATATGCAGCGGCAGACCGTGGCGGGCGTGTTCCGCTTAATCCCGCTGCAGCACTGGAAGTTGGAAGAGCTTTGGCCCGAAGAGCCTGAGATCGCGCGCGTGCTGGCGGGGCTGACCCAGTACCGTCAGGGGCTAATCTTGGTGACGGGACCTACAGGGTCGGGCAAGTCCACGACGCTGGCGGCGATGATTGACCTCATCAACGAGACGCGACGCGGGCACATCGTGACCATCGAAGACCCCATCGAGTTCGTGCATAACGACAAGCTGTCCATCGTGAGTCAGCGCGAGGTGGGCATCGATACGGAGTCGTTCATCGACGCGATGCGCTCGGTGGTGCGCGAAAGCCCCGACATTATCCTCATCGGCGAGATGCGCGACATGGAGACGATGCACGCCTGTATGCAGGCAGCCGAGACGGGGCACTTGGTGTTCTCCACGGTTCATACCCCCAGCGCGTATGAGACGATGGATCGTATCGTGAACATGTTCCCGCCTGACGAGAAGAAGCACATCCTGCAGCGGTTGGCGAACACGCTGCGCGGGATTGTGGCGCAGAAGCTGGTGCCGCGCGCGGGCGGGCAGGGACGCATCGCCGCTGTGGAGATTATGATTAACACCCCCACCGTCGAGAAGATGATCGAAGATGGGCACATCGGCGAGATCTACCATGCCATCCGCGAAGGGGAACACTGGGGCATGCGCACGATGAACCAGTGTCTGTACCGTTATGTGCAGAAGCAGCTGATCACGCCGGAAGACGCGATGAACTACGCAGGCGTCCACTCCGAGCTGCGTCAGATGTTGCGACGAATGTAGCTTATGGGCGCGGCGGCTGCGGTCGTCGCGCCGACACACGCATGATTATTCTGGGCGTCGATCCGGGTACCGCCACGATGGGCTACGGCATACTGGAGAAGTCGGGCAACCGCTTCCGCGCCCTTGCCTACGGCGCGCTGGAGACGCCCAAGACCATGCGCCCTCACGAACGCCTGCACGAACTCTATCATGGTTTGCGCGGGCTGTGTGAGACCTACCAGCCCGACGCGCTGGCGACCGAGCAGCTGTTGTTCCAGACCAATCGGCGCACGGCAATCGCTGTGGCGCGCGCGGCGGGGATTGCGCTGCTTGTGGCAGCGGAGCAGGGCATCGAGTGGCGCGAATACACCCCGCTGCAGGTCAAGCAGGCGGTGACGGGCTACGGGGGCGCGGACAAAAAACAGGTGCAGACGATGGTGCAACGCCTGCTGGGGCTGGAATCGGTTCCCAAGCCCGACGACGCCGCCGACGCGCTCGCGATTGCCATCTGCCACGCGCACCATGCCGCGCTGAACCAACGGGTGCAGCCATGAATGTGCCGTTTGTGTTGGCGTGCTTGGCGATTATCGCGCTGCTGGGGTACTTGGCGTATCGGCGCGTGCAAGCCATCAACGCCCGTATCGCCGAGTTGGACGAGGAGCGGGCGCGCAACCCGCTGGATCCGTTCTCCGCGCTGATGGAACTCTACCGTCTGCAAGAGGAACGCAAGCGTGGCAAGCGGGAGTAGGGGGCGAGTGGCGTGCGCCGTCTGGTTCGTCGTGGGGCTGCTGGCGCGTGTGGTGGGCGCGGGCGCGCTGTTCTGGCTGGTGTTCCCGCTGTGGCTGGGCGTGTTCTGGGGCGTGCAGGGCTACCTACCGACGCTGGGCGACCTCGCCCGCTGGTACGCCATAGGCGCGTTCAACGCCGCGCCGATTGTGGCGACGGTGGGGGTGAGCATCCTACTGACCCCGCTCCTCGCTATTTACAAAGTACTGCCCCCCCCCTCCTTAAGGTTCCCCTCGCGAAGCGGGGGGAACCGAGAGTTGGGAGAGGTTCCGTCGCTTGGCGAGGGGAACCGAGAGTTGAGACAGGTTCCGTCGCTTGGCGAGGGGAACCGAGAGTTGAGACAGGTTCCGTCGCTTGGCGAGGGGAACCGCATAGGGTCTGGGGGTTCCCCACTTTGCGAGGGGAACTGCGCCCCTTCGGTTCCCCCTGCGAGCAGGGGGAACCTTAAGGAGGGGGTCAAGGAAAACCGCTACGCCAACAAGGAAGCGAGGGGAATATCAAGAATAGGAACGCCCCTTGTCAGCGCCCTCCTCTACACCCTGCTGGTACCCCCAGTCGCCTACGCGCTGCTATTGATGTACGCAGAGGTATGGCAATACCGCGCATGGGACGCGATGACGCCGACGCTGATGCGGGCGTATGGACTGGTAGGCGGCGCAGCGTTTATGGTCGGCTGGGCAGTCGGGTGGAGCCATTGCCCCAGCAGGCGACGCGCACCTGCTGGGGCAGTCGCTCGGAGAGACTAACTGGTCGTCGCTTGCGCCGCGTAGGCAGGCTCTTCAGTGAGCGTCTTCTCGCGGGCAATCAGGTACAGGAACAAGCCGAACAGCGGTTTAGCGGTCAAATCCGCGAGGCTGTAGCCGACCTGCAACGCGACCTCACCCGCCGCGCCGCCAATCCCAACCATCGGCGCAAGGTAAGCCAACGGGTAGAACAGCCACGAAATCAAGAGCAGGGTTCGGGTCGTGCCGAGCAGCTGATTCACGCGCGGCGCGAACTTTGCCTCCGCAATCACGCGACTCAGCTCGCCGAACAACACATACAGGATGTAGACGAACGGGATGCAGCTCAGCACGAACCACACGGTGCGCATGGTCATGTTCTCACGCTCAATCTCTCCGGGGTAGCCCAACGCCAACATCAGCACCGCCGCGATTACCAGCCGAGTAATCAAGCTATTCGATTTGGCGCGCGGCAGCGCCATCACATACACCAGCTCCGTCAACAGCAGCGGAACCGTGATAATCCAGTCCGCATACCGATAAAAGTCGTTGAACGGCTTGCCTGACGGAGCGTAAGTGCCCGCCTGCGTAATCACAAACGCCTCCTTCCAGCTCTCGAAGATGCGGAAGTAATGGTAGCAGGCGATGAACACAACTAACGCGGAGAGATAGAGCGCGATATGGTACTTCGGGGCGACATAGCTGCGCGCCATCAGGAAAAAAATCCCCGACGCGCCCATCACAGCTACGGTGAGCGACAACATATTAAACACCAGCCAATACTGACTGAATGTGAGTTCAGGTAGGTTCATATCGCACCTCCACCCAAACCTTACCTAAAGCGTGGGGGGTGTTTTCTGTGATTCAAATCACGGAATTGTTAAGGGCGTGTAAAGGTAGCCTTTCGGCGGAGGTGCGCCATGCGAACTCGTTCCGCTGGATTTACACTGATTGAGCTGCTGGTCGTGATTGCGATTATCGCGATTCTGGCGGCGATTCTGTTCCCCGTGTTTGCGCAGGCGCGGGAGCGCGCGCGTTCAACACAGTGTATCAGCAATCTGCGTCAATCGGCGACTGCTGTGCTGCTTTACGCGCAGGACTACGACGACACCTTCCCGATGAATCTCTACCTTCAGTTCACTGCTACGGGTCCGTGCGTCTTCTCGTTTTATCAAGCGTTAGTGCCGTACCAGCGCAACGGCGACATCATGCTGTGCCCGTCGGACGGCAAGCGGGTAAGCCCCGCGTTGGCGTTCCAATTGGCGGGTTTCCCGCCGATTTGCCCGCCTGTGCTGCCCGAGTTCAGCTACACACACAACTACGGGCTAATTGACTTCGGGCTGGATAACAACCTGTTTCCGAACACGGGGCGCGCGGTGAAGAGCTTAGCGCGGGTGGAGTTCCCCGTCGAGACGGTCATGATCTTCGACGGCACGCTGGTTTTGCCTGGCGGACCGTTCGCCCAGTTCGACACGCCGATACAGGCGCGCCATTTCGGGCTGGTGAACGCGAACTATGTGGATGGGCATTCCAGTCCTGTGCGGGCGCGCCCGCTGACGGATGCGCAGGGCAATCAATTGTCAGGGCGCACGCTGGACAACCGCCACACGGTATTTGCGTGGGTGGTAGCAGACGGCGGTCCGTATAACGGCAAGGTGCGCATTCGCGGCGTGCCGTACAAGGACGCCAACGGCAACTGGCAGCTGCTGGATGAATAATCGGGTGGAGCGGGAGACGGGATTCGAACCCGCGACCCTCGGCATGGGAGGCCGATGCTCTACCCCTGAGCTACTCCCGCACGCCCCTAATTATACCCCCGATGCGGTTTTGTCAAGCAGTTTGCGGGCGGTGACGCATTCGGTGATGTCCCGCAGGGTAGCGCAGGCGAGCGCGTGCGCATCGGCAAGGGTGATATCTTCGGGCACGCGCTGACCCGTCGTGAAGTAGGCGAACGGCTGCGCGCGGCGCAGGGCGAGGTTGACACAGTTGCCCACGCGCGCTGCCTCGTCCAGCTTGGTCAGGACAATCGCGTCAGGCTCGAAGATGCTGAACCGCTGGACGGCGTCGAGCAGTGTCGCGCTGTCAGCAGTCGCGCTCAGCGTCAGGTAAACTATTGCTTTGGCGGGCAACAACACTTGGCGCATCTCCTGCAGGTGTTCCTCATCGCGTTGTCCGCGCCCAACGGTATCAATCAGCACCAGATCGTAGCCTGCGAACTGCTCCAGTCCCTCTGCCACTTCGTCGGCGTTGGTGGCAGTGAGCAGTGGTAGGTTCATCAGCTCGGCGTAGGTGCGCAGTTGCTGAATCGCTCCGATGCGGTAGGTGTCCAGCGAGAGCAGGGCGACCTTGCGGTTGTAGTCCAGCGCGTGGATGGCGGCGAGTTTGGCGATGGTGGTCGTCTTGCCGACGCCCGTGGGACCGACCAGCACGGCGACTTGGCGGTGGCGGCTTTCACGGGGCAGCGCGCCGCCGATGGGGATACGCGCCGTGAGCGTGCGCCGCAGGGCGTCTACCGCCGCGTTGTGGGGCAGGCGCGGCACACGACGCAGCAACTCCTGCGCCACCTCTTGCTCCACCCCTGCCGCCATCAGCGGGCGCAGCAGCGGGTGCTCGTCAAGGGACGCTGCAATCACAGGCGGCTCGCTTTCACCCTCGGCAGGCGCAGGCACAGCCCCGTTGGTGATGTAGGCGTGCATCGTCTGCACCAGCGCGCGCATCTCTTGCATCTCGCGCTCCAGTTTGCGCAGGCGGGTCTGGGTGGGGTCGTACTCGTCGATGCCTTTCGGTTCGGCTTTGGGGGCGGGGCGCGGTTCGGCTTTCGGCTCGCTCTCGGCGCCCTTGACGCCGACGACGATCTCAACCATCGGCTTCTTGCCGAACAGTTTGCCCTTCTGCACCGTGCGCTCGCTGAGTATGACAGCGTCCGCGCCGTGTTCCTCGCGGATTTTCAGCAGCGCCTCCAGCTTCGTCGGAGCGAGGTAGGTCTTCGTCTGCATAGCGATTCCCTGCACAATTATCGGCAGGGTGAGCGCGTTTTTGGAGGGGACATAGCGCGGCGTTGCGAGGCTGGGGTGGGCTACGAGCGGCGTTTTTTGCGGCGTCTGGCTTGGATGCGTTCGATAGCGCGGCGCGCCGATTTACGCAGGGTATGCGAGCGCGATTCCAGGTGCGCCTCTAGGTAAGGAATGGCTTGCGGGTCGCCGATGTTGGCTAACGCTTCGCAGGCGGCAACTCGCACATCGCTTTTGGGGTCGTTCAATCGTTGGGCAAGCGCGGGCACGGCGCGTGGGTCGCCGAGTGCGCCGAGCGCGTCGCACGCTGCCCAGCGCACTTGGTAGTTCGCGTCCTGCAGGCGTTCGATGAGCGCGTCAACCGCGCGCGGGCTGCCGATTTCGCTGAGCGCGTCGCAGACAGCGGCGCGCACATCGGCGTCTTTGTCGCTCAGCAGCGCCACAAGCGCGGGCACATCGTCTGCATCGCCGAGTTTGCCCAACGCCTCACACGCGGCGCAGCGCACGCCAGGGCTTCGGTCGGTCAGCAGGCGGGCGATTGCAGGCTTGGCTTGCGGGTCGCCAAGTTCCGCTAAGGCGTCGCACGCTGTCCAGCGCACCTCCGCCGACTTGTCCTCAAGCGCGCCTATGAGCGCAGGCACAGCTCGCGGGTCGCCAAGTTCGCCCAGCGCGAAGCAGGCGGCACAACGCACTTGGTAGTGGCTGTCTGCAAGTAGGCGAATGAGGTCGGGCACAACGCTGGCGTCGCCGATTCGCTCCAAGGCTCCACACGCCGCGCGGCGCACCCACACATCGTCGTCGCGCAGGGCACGGCGCAGTGCAGGTATAGCCGCCGCGCCCAGTCGCGCGACCTCGCTGCCGAGCGTACTGTGGGGCAGCGCGCGTATCAGCACCTCCCAAGCGCCCTGCGCGGCGAGTTGTTTGACCGCCTTCCCAATCGGTAGGCACTGCGCGCCCATCGCCTCCAACGCCTCCAACGCATCATGGTTGCCCGCATAGCGCCACACGCTCAAGGCAGGCACAGCGCGTGGGTCGCCAATCGCGCCCAGCGCACGGCACGCCGCAAAACGCACACCTGCATCACTGTCGCCCAGCATGCAGATGAGCGCGGGCACGGCTTGCGGGTCGCCAATATCGCCTAACGCGTTGCACGCCGCAAGGCGCAAAGCGGGCTGACGCTCCGCAAGCGCACCCATCAGAACAGGCACAGCAGGCGCGCCTGCCGCCCCAAGCGCATCAATCAGCTGCGCCTTGAGCGACACGCTACGCCTGACCAGCCCAGGCAACCGCTCGCGCAGGTAGTGCGTGCAGGGCGCCATCCGCGCAAACACCTCGCCCAGGAGCTCTTCGCAGGGGTTGTGAACGACTTCGTACTCGCCCCAGCCCGTGAAGCGCAAGAGCACAGGATGCTTGCGCCCCCCTGCGCACGGCACTTCCACCTCAATCTCCACGCCTTGCCATTCCATCGTCGTGATTGTCGTTCGAAAGGTCAGGATCGCCGATCAATAGGTCGCGATCGGCGATCGCAAGGTTGTGATCGCCGATCAATAGGTCGCGATCGGCGATCGCGAAGTCGCGATCGGCGATCAACAGGTCGCGATCGCCGATCGCGACGGATTGTCTGCCCGTTGTCAGAATCCGCCCCAGCAGGTAGCCTGCGCCGAAGCCGTTGTCGATGTTGACCACGGCGACGCCTGGCGCGCAAGAGTTGAGCATGGTCAGCAAGGGGGCAAGCCCGCCGAAGTGTGCGCCGTAGCCGACGCTGGTGGGCACGGCAATCACAGGGCAGGCGACCAGCCCCCCGACCACGCTGGGCAACGCGCCCTCCATCCCCGCGACGACCACAATCGCGCCCGCGCCGTGCAGCAGGGACAGGTGGTTCAGCAGGCGGTGCAAGCCCGCCACGCCGACATCGTAGCGCGTTTCGACCCGCACGCCCATCATCCGCGCGGTGAGGGCGGCTTCCTCTGCGACGGGGATGTCCGCCGTGCCCGCCGCCAGCACGACGCCGTAAGGCGCGTCGGGGGCTTCGGGGAACGCGCCGACGGTAATCGCTCGCGCCAGCGTGTGATACACCGCGTCGGGAACCTGCGCCTGCACGGCGTGATAGTGCGCCTCGTCGGCGCGGGTTGCCAGCACACGCCCCCGCGCTGCCATCTGCGCCACAATCGCCGCCGCCTGTTCGGGCGTCTTGCCCTGACAGAAGACCACTTCGGGGAAGCCTTTGCGCAGCGCACGGTGGTGGTCGATCCGCGCGAAGCCCAAGTCCTGATACGGCAGGTCGCGCAGGGCGGTCAGCGCGTCTTCTACAGGCAGCGCGCCCTGTGCGACCTGTTCCAACAGCAAGCGTAGGCGGTCAACCTCCATGCGCGATCGCCTCCGCGCGCGCTTTGACGCCGTTCAGGATGCCCTGCAGGTTCTGCACCACGAGGTGGTGGACGACCTTCTGCACGATTGCGCCCAGCAGCGGCACGCGCAACTCGTAGTCCAGCGTGCTGCGAAACAGCGTGCCGTCGGGGTGTGGCAAAAACTCCCACAGCCCCTCCATCTGGTCGTAGTCGCCCTTGACTTGGCGGAAGCGGCAGGTGCGCGCCGTGTCGTCCCAGAGGTCTTCCTCCGTCCACTTGACCTGCAGTTTGAGTTGCGAGGCGTAGGCGACCCACTCGGTGAGCGTGCGGCTGCCGTCGTCGCTTTTTTCGAGGATGCGCACCGACTTCACATCGGGCATGAACTGCGGGAACGCCTCCACATCGCGGGCGACGGCGTAGACGGTCTCCAGCGGGGCGTGGATGACGACCTCCAGTTCCACTCGCGCCATGTTAGCCCTCCGCGCGCTGCTTGAAGCCGTTCAGCCAGTCCTGAATGATCGTGTTGACCGCGTTTTGCGCCATCCCTGCGAACATCGGGGGCACATTCGCCTCGTAGTCCAGCACGGCGGCGAGGGTGCTGCCTGCGCCTTCGGGCTGCACGCGCCATTCGCCGCTGAGTTTGACCAGCGAGTCGCCTTCGGGCTGCATCGCAACGCGATGGTTCGCAGCGTCAATCGTGTGGCGCGACTTCCAGCGCACGGGCATCCCTACGCCAGGCGCAATCACCTCCCAGTCCAGTAGCACGCTGCTCTCGGTGCGCTCCAGCGTCTGCACATTCTTGACATGCGGCAGGAACTGCGCGAACGATTCCGCCTGCTGCAGCACTTCGAACACCTTCTCCGCAGGCGCATTGACGGCGATAGATTTCTCGATTCTGGGCATAGTTCTCCTCCTGATGGGGGAGAGTATACCTGCTCAAACGCTGCAGGAACCGCTGCGCATCAATCGAATCCAACATGCTATGCACTTCCCGAGAGACTTTCTGTGGGGCGCGGCGACGGCGGCGTATCAGATTGAAGGCTCGCCGCTGGCGGACGGCGCGGGGGCGTCTATTTGGCATCGCTTCAGCCACACGCCAGGCACAATCCTGAACGGCGACACGGGCGATGTGGCGTGCGACCACTATCGCCGTTGGCAGGAAGATATCGAGTGGATGCGTCGGCTGGGGCTGAACGCCTACCGCTTCTCAGTGGCGTGGGGGCGCGTGCTGCCCACAGGGCGCGGCGCGGTCAATCACAAGGGACTGGACTTCTACAAGCGGCTGGTGGACGGGCTGCTCGGCGCGGGCATCACGCCGCTGATTACGCTGCACCACTGGGATGTGCCTGCCGAGTTGCAAGATCTGGGCGGCTGGGCGAACCGCGACTGCGCCAAGTGGTTCGCCGACTACGCCTGCTTGATGTTCCGTGAACTGGGCGACCGTGTGCATCTGTGGACGACCTTCAACGAGCCGTGGGTGCTGGCGACGCTGGGCTACTTGTGGGGGCAGCATGCGCCGGGGATGCGCGACATCGGCGCGGCGGCGAAAACCGCGCACCACCTGCTGCTGGCGCACGGCAGGGCAGTGCAGGCGCTGCGCGGGCTGGGGCTGCCCAACGCCCAAATCGGCATCGTGCTGAACCTTAGCCCGCAACACCCTGCCAGCGACAGCCCCCAAGACCAGATGGTCGCTACGCTGTGGCACAACTTTGTCAACCGCTACTTCTTGGATCCCATCTTTCGCGGCGAGTACCCCGACCCCGTGCTTTACTTCACGGGCGAGTTCGTGCCGTATGTCGCTCCTGACGATATGGCGATTATCCGCACGCCCATCGACTTTCTGGGCGTGAACTACTACACGCGCAGCGTCATCGCCTACGACGCCAGCGACCCCACAGGCTCACGCACCGTGTACCAAGCGGGCAAACTGCACACCGAGATGGGCTGGGAGGTCTACCCCGAAGGGCTGTACGAAATCCTGAAGTGGGTTCACGAGGAGTACGGCGCGATCCCGCTCTACATCACCGAGAACGGCGCGGCGTTCCCCGATGCGCCCGACGCGCACGGCGAAGTGGACGACCCGCTGCGCGTGGACTACATCCGCGCGCACTTGGAACAGGCGCATCGCGCGCTGCATGAGGGCATTCCCCTACGCGGCTTCTTCTACTGGTCGCTGATGGACAACTTCGAGTGGGCGTTCGGCTACAGCAAGCGGTTCGGGCTGCTGTATGTGGACTTCGAGACCCAGCGACGCATGATGAAAGCCAGCGGGCGCTGGTATGCCGAGTTCATCGCGACCCAGCGGGGCGGCTAACGGCGCGACATGTGCTATAATATGGAACGCGACCGCGTTGCGCATCGTCTATCAATTAGACGCGCTGCTGTGGGGAGAAACCGATGCGAGTATTACAGAAGCCGATGAGCCTGCTGATTGCAAGTGTGGCGCTGGTGGGGTTCCTCGTGGCGCAGGAACCCGCGCCTGAGCAGCCCACCCTTTCGCCGCGCGACCAGCAAGAGGTGGAGTTCGGCAAGAAGGTCGTCGCCGAAATCGAGAAGCACTACAAGTTCATCACCGACGCGGAACTGGTGGAGCGCGTCGATCGGATTGGGCAGACGCTGGCGGAGATTTCGCGCCAGACACCCACTGTGGCGCGCTACGGCGAGTCGGGACCTGCGCCGTTTCAATACACCTTCCGCATCATCGACGAGAAGGATGTGAACGCCTTCTCGGTGCCTGGGGGCTTCATCTTCGTGAACAAGGGGCTGCTGGAGTTTGTGTCCAGCGACGACGAGTTGGCGGCGGTACTGGCGCACGAGATTGCGCACGCGGCGCATCGGCATGTGATGAAACTCATCCGCGACGACGCGCGGGTGCAACAGAGCGTGCTGCTGCCCGCGTTGCTGGTGGGGGTGTTCGGGCGGCTGCCGTCGCAGGACTTTGCGGGACTGATGACGGGCGCACAGTTGTACCGCATCGCGCGGGTGAGCAGTTTCAGTCAAGAGGCGGAGATCGACGCCGACCTGACCGCGCTGGAGTATATGCGCCGCTCGCCCTACAACCCCGCGGGGCTGCTGGTGTTTATGGAGCGGCTGGCGGCAGAGGAGCGCAAGCGCCCGCAGATTGACTGGGGCATCTTCCGCACGCACCCGATAACGCGCGACCGCGTGGAGACGCTGCGCCGCGCGTTGCAGGAGTATGGCATCCCCATCCGCCGCCGCGAGGTTAGCCCCGCGCTCGCCGTCCACGCCCTGATGGAAGACAAGGAACAGCCTGACGGGCTTTACACCGTGCAGTTTGAGAAGATTCGCGTCTTCACCCCTGCGCCGCACGCGGAGTTAGGCAGTTCGCGCGCCCGTGCGGAGCGCATCGCAGGGCTGCTTAACACGCTGCTGGACGACGGCGTGCAACTGTTCGAGGTGCAACTGAGCGGCGATCGGCGCGCTGTGCTGGTGAAGGGGCAGGAGGTGGTGCGTGTCTTGGACGAGGACGCGCAGCTGGCGGGCAAACCCGCAGAAGCGTTGGCGGAAGCCGCGCGCGAAGCGATTCGCCGCCTGCTCTGGAGCGATGCCGTGCGCCTGAGCATTTAGTCGAGCAGGGAGGCGTTCCACGCGGCGACCTGCGCGAGTTGTTGCCAATGCGCGCTGGGCTGCCCGCTCGCATCGAGTGCGCCGCCGCTCCGCTCGGTTGCTCGCAACGGAAACTGCAGCGCAATCACATACGGCTTGCTGAGCGCAATCAAGCATGCGCCCTCCAGCCATGCCAGCGGCTCTGTGCGCGAGAAGACGCCCCACCCACCCTCTGGCGGGAGGCTGATGCTCAGGTGAATCGGCTTGCCCAGCTCGCCGTAGCGTTCCAGCAGTTGGTCGAAGTCGTACAGCGCGCCGTCGTACCACTGCCACTCGAGGTGGATGGCTTCGTAGGGTGCGCCCGTCTCGGCGCACAACTCCAACAGGGCATAGGGGCTGCTTGGCTCGTAGTAGCCGTGTGCGCCGTGCAGCAGGCGCACGACGCCGAAGTCCGTCGCTCGCGCCACTTCGCAGAGCGCGCTCAATTGTTGCACAGCGCGCTCGGAGGGTTCACTGCGGTGCAGGTTCGCGGCGATGTTCCAGTAGCGCACGCTGCCTCGGTAGGCGGCGACGGTCTCACGGAGCGCGTCTTCTGCGTGTGGGCAAAGGTCGCACTCCGTCCAGAACGCGGCGACGGCAGCGCGGGTTCCTTGCGCCTGCTGAATCAGGGCGCGCCAGTCGTCAGACGGTTCGAGCCTGCGCAGGGCAACAAGGTTCAGCGGCGGCGCGAGGGCAGGGAAGAGAAGGGCAGCAGGCGCGTCCACCCAGACGCCCCACAGAAACGCCGTGCGCCCGTGCATGCGTTCAAGTCGCGCCCGTGCAAGACTCACTACACTCGCTTCAGCGGCGGCGACGCTCGCCGCGAGGCTCTCTGCCCATCGCTGCTCGGTTTGCAGTGTCTGCGCCTGCTGGAGATGCTGCTGGGCGGTTTCCATCGCCACGCCGCGCCGCGCGTACTGCTTGACCAGTGCGCTGGCGGCTTCCAGGTAGCGCGTCGCCAGCGCAGGCTCCAGCGTCAGCGTGGGCTGACGCGCCGTGAACCCATTTGCCCACAGGTAGACGCGCCCCATCCCCTCCAAGCGGGCAGGGTACGCCACACCGAACGGGGCAGGGGGCAACTCGGCGACTGCGCCAACGCGGGGCGGCGTTAAGCGCAGAGCGTCCCCCGCGCTGTCCGTCCAGCGCAACAGCGACCAATCGTCCACCAAGCCTTCTGTGCGGATCTCCAACAGGCTCACACCCCCTATTTTCGGTTTTTCGCAACCAAAACTGCAGGGACTATACCTCAAATGACCCTCTGACGAGACCCTAATCGCCCCAAATCGCGCCGAATTTCCCCCGAAACGAGCCTTCACCCCTTGACAAAGCTGCTGATGGTGTGGTATACTTCTATTAGGCTATTAAACCTAAGAGGTTGAATAGCCTGAATACAGCATGTGAACAGACGGAGGCAACGCGATGCGAGAGACACAGGAGAGCTTTACGCCCGTCGGCGCAGTGGCGTTTTTCGTGGCGATGATTTTCGTGTACGCGCTGGTATGGCTCACGACCTACGGCGTGCTGCTCAAATGGAGGTGATTGTATGGATCGGTTCGAGAAACGCGCGATGGCGTTAGCGTTGTCGCTGGTGATGATGTTCTTCGGGCTGGTGGTGTACGCCGCGAAAGGGCTGCAGGCAGACTTGCCGACCTGTTTGCCGAACGCCCGATTGTTTGAGCGCGGGCGCGTCGTGGAGATTGGTCCCAACCGCTATCAGGTGGATGTTGTCGCGTACATGTGGGGCTTTGATATGGGCACAGTGAACCAGATTAAGCTCCCGCGCGGCGCGGTGGTGGATTTCTACATCACCAGTCGCGATGTGATGCACGGCTACCACATCGACAAGACGCTGGTGAACCTGATGGCGATCCCAGGCGCGGTGACCTACTCCCGTGTGAAGTTCGACAGGGCAGGGGAGTACCAGATTATCTGCCATGAGTATTGCGGGCTGGGGCATCAGAACATGGCAGGTCAAGTGATTGTGGAGTAAGGAGGCGAACCATGCAAGTCAAAGGCGCACTACGGTTTATTCTGCTGAGTCAGTTGATTATCCCATTTATTCTGCTCATTTTGGGCGTGCTGCTGGGGCTGTACCAAGTGCTGGCGCGTGCTGGGATTATCCGCTCCGCAGACTTTTTGGGGATTAACTACTATCAGGGGCTGACCCTGCATGGCGTGATTAACGCGATTGTGTTCACGACCTTTTTCGCGGTGGCGTTCGGGAACGCGATTATGCTGCACCAGCTCAAGCGTCCGCTCAAGGTCGGCGTGCAGTGGGCGTCGTGGCTGTTGATGGTGGGCGGCACGCTGATGGCGGCGTGGGCGATGCTTACAGGGCGCGCCACCGTGCTGTATACCTTCTACCTGCCGATGGTCGCGCACTGGACTTTCTATGTGGGCGCGACGCTGCTGCTAATCGGCTCGTTGTTGCCGTACTTTCTGGACTGGATTCCCAACACGCTTGCATGGCGACGGGAGAACCCGAACGCGAAACTGCCGCTGGCGGTGCTGGGCAACCTCATCAACTTCACGCTGTGGTTTCTGATTATCATCCCGTTGGCGGTCACAGTGCTGTTCCAGATGTTGCCGCTGTCGCTGGGGCTTGCCAGTGAGGTGAACCCGCTGCTGTCGCGCACGCTGTTTTGGTTCTTCGGGCACGCGCTGGTCTACTTCTGGCTGCTGCCGTCGTACATCATGCTCTACACGATGCTGCCGAAGCTGGCAGGCGGCAAGCTCTACTCGGATCCTGCTGCGCGGTTCGCGCTCTTGCTGTTCCTGCTGTTCTCGATTCCCGTTGGGTTGCACCACCAATACACGGAGGGCGGCTTGAGCAGCGGCTGGAAGCTCTGGCATGCGTTTCTGACCTTCATGGTCGCGCTGCCAAGCTTCATCACGGCGTTCACCGTTGCGGCGTCGCTGGAGCACGGCGCGCGTCAGAACGGCGGGCAGGGATTGTTCAGCTGGTGGGGCAAGCTGCCGTACTGGAGCAGGGAAGGGGACAAGTGGCTGTTCGCCTACTTCATTTCGGGGCTAATCCTGTTCCTGTTCGGCGGCATTACGGGTATCGTGAACGCCTCGTACAATCTGAACTTGATTGTGCATAACACCGCGTGGATTGTGGGGCACTTCCACACGACCGTCGGCGGGCTGGTGACGCTGAGCTTCTTGGGGATGACGCTCTACCTGATTGCGTGTCTGCGCGGGGTGGATGTGAAGGCAAAGCCGTTTGCGCTGGCTGCGCCGTACCTGTGGATGCTGGGCTTTGTGATTTTCGAGGTTGCGCTCTCGATCACGGGGCTGCAGGGCGCGCCGCGTCGGAGCAACATCGGCATCAGCTACCTTGACCCCAGCAACGAACTGCTCTATCGCGGCGACTGGCTCTTCTGGTCGCATGTGGGCGCACTGGGCGGCGTGATTGCGGTGGTCGGGTTCCTCGCTTATGTCGTCTCGCTGGTGGGTACGCTGTTCGCCAAGCCCGTGCGCGCGCCTGCGATCGATTTCCCCATCGCCGACGCCGTCCATGAAACACCAACACCGCTGGTGGTGAACCTGCGCCCGTGGGTGACGGCGACGCTCGCGCTCATCGCTATCTCCTACACTTACCCCGTCTATGAATCGATGACGCGCGGTATCATCACCAAAGTTCCTGGCTACCAGAGCATCGAGAACAACCTTGTGCCGCAGCAGACCCTACAGGAGCAGACGAAACTGCCATGAGAGCCTTGCCACTTGCTGGATACCTCCTGTCATTCACGCTGGGATGCTCTGCCTTCGGGCAGGGCGTCCCGCCCAACCTTGCCAACACGCTGGGCACTACGCCGCCCGATGTGAAGCTCGTCGACACGCAGGGGCGCGCCTTCAGGCTCAGCGACCTGAAGGGCAAGCCCGTGATTCTCAGCCCCATCTACGCAGGCTGCCCCAGCGCGTGTATCGTCATCAGCCGCAGCGTGAAAAAAGCTCTCTCAGAGTTAAACTTAAACCCAGAAACCTACACTGTGCTAACCTTTACCTTCGACCCCAAGGAAGGACGCGCCGAGATGAAAAGTTTTCAGCAAAAACATCAACTTAATGCCTCGAACTGGCGGGTTGCCTATGTGCCCGACGACGACGCGCTGTTCAAGCTGCTGGACGCCATCGACTTCCGCTTCACTTATGTGTCGGAGATTGTGAAAGACCACCCGAACCTGCTGGTGTTTCTGGACAGCGAGGGGGTAATCCGCCACTACGAGTTTGGTCTGGAGTTCACACCTGCGCAGTTGCAGCGCGGGCTGCGGATTGCACGCGGGGAGTATACGCTCTGGGAGCGCGTGAGCGACTGGATTTTCCCGATAGGCGCGGTCGGCGTACTGGCGACGGGTGCGTGGCTGATGCTGGGCGGACGCCGTAAGCGATAACCGCGCTGAAGTCAGTGGTATAATTAAGTCAAATGGTTGCGAGGGGATGAATCGCTATGACGAAGCTACTGGATTTGGGCGCACGAACCGACTACGCTGTGAAGGCGTTGGCGTTGTTGGCGCAGCGCGGCGAAGGCGCGATTGTCACGGTCAAGGATCTGGCGGAAGAGACGGGCATCTCGCAACATTTCCTGTATAACATCTTCGACGACTTGGCGAAGGCGGGGATTGTGCGCTCGTTTCGTGGGGTGAAGCGCGGGTTTGCGCTGTGCCGTCCGCCTGAGGACATCACCTTCTACGACATTGTGTCGGCGGTGGAGGGGCTGATTGAGAAGCCGCACTGCCTGCTGGATCGTACGCGAACCTGCTCGGCGATTAATCCGTGCGCGGCGCACTTTTTCTGGGTGGGGCTGCGCGACTACGCAGAGCAGTCGATGCGCGAGTTGACGCTGGCGCAAATCGCCCGCAAGACGCCGTTCAAGTAGGGCGGTAGCGGCTTTTATTAGCTAACCATCGCGCTTGGGCTGGAACGCCATGCGGGCGCGCACGGCTTCACCGACCGACTCGATGGGGTGCTGCGCGTTGGCTTGCTCCAGCGCGTGGAACACGGGGCGTCCCGCAAGGTTTTCCAGAATCCACTCGCGGGCGAACGCACCCGTTTGGATCTCGCGCAGGATTTGGCGTAGCGTTTCGCGCGTGTGGGCGTCCACGATTCGGGATCCGCGCGTCATCGCTCCGTAGTGCGCCGTGTCGGAGATGGCGAACTCCATCCCGCGGATGCCGCTCTCGTAAATCAGGTCGGTGATGAGTTTCAACTCGTGCAGGCACTCGAAGTAGGCAACCTCTGGGGCGTAGCCTGCCTCCACCAGCGTCTCGAACGCAGCGCGGATAAGCGCAGGCACGCCGCCGCACAGCACGGCTTGCTCGCCGAACAGGTCGCATTCGCACTCCTCGCGGAAGGTGGTCTCGTAGACACCTGCGCGTGTGCCGCCCAGTGCGCGGGCATAGGCAAGCGCAATCGCCTTCGCCTCGCCCGTGTAGTCTTGGTGGACAGCAATCAGGCACGGCGCGCCATGCCCCTGCACATAGAGCCGCCGCAGCTGCGGACCGACCGCCTTCGGCGAGACCATCAGCACATCGATGTCGTCGGGGGGCGTGATCTGCCCGAAATGGATGTTGAACCCGTGCGCGAAGCCGAGCGCGTGCCCCGTGCGCAAGTGGGGCGCAATCTGCTCGGTGTACAGGCGCGGCTGCTGCTCGTCGTTGACCAGCAGCATCAGCACATCTGCCTGCTGCACGGCGTCGGGGATGGGGTAGACGGGGAACCCGTCTGCCTGCGCCCGCTCCCACGATAGCCCCTGCCGCGCGCCGATGATTACTCGAACGCCGCTGTCGCGCAGGTTGAGCGCGTGCGCGTGCCCCTGCGAGCCGTAGCCAAGAATAGCGACCGTGCGGTGCTGCAGGGGCGTCAGCGGGGCGTCCGCGTCGGTGTAGACCTGTGCCATCAGGCGTCGCCCTCCTTCGGCGCGGGCTGCGGTTCGGCGTCGGCGGGCGGCTTCGGGCGCGACGGCTCAGGCTGTGTATCGCGCTGGATGCGCACGCGCACGGTCACCTCGCGCACGCCCAAAATCTCGACGCCAGGCGGGGGCTTGAGCGGCACGCGCATCTCGGCGTCGCTGGTCTTGTTGCGCAGTGAGATGGGCGCGGTCTCAACGACATTGATCTGCGCCAATCGCGCGGGGCTGCCGCGCAGTTGCACCGTCACAGGCTCCACCGAGAACCAAATCACGCGGTAGGGGAAGGGGGGCAGGTCATCGAGGCGCGGGCTGACAGGCACGGTTTTGGAAGTCGGCTGCGGAATGAGGCGCACCTTGAGGCGCACCTCAGCAGGCGCAATCTGCACGCCCATCACGGGTTCGCCGCGCTCGTCGACGGGCGTGGGCGCAAGTTCCAGCTCGAGGTCGCCCTGTAAGCCCGTCATGTCGAAGTTGAGTTGCACGGTGCGCACGCGCCGTACTTGGGACGCTGCGCCCGTGATGCGCACGCTGCTGGGTTCAGGTACTGCCTCCGCCAGCACCTCCTGCAGGTCGGGGACGCCTGTGAGGTTCACCCGCACAGGGAACTGGCGGCTTAGGCGCGGCTCCAGCGAGACGCGCGCCACAGGGCGTTCGGGCGTGAGGGTGAGTTGCTCGCGCCATTCGGCGGGGTAGTCGAGCCATATGGCGAGGCGGTTCTCGCCAGGCTTAGCGCGGCTGAGGTCGACGGAGGCGCGGATTTGCTCCGCGCGGGTCTGCTCGACGACCTCGCGCACGCCGCGTATGATGACCCGCGCACGCGGAGCGCCCTCTAAGCGCACCTCGTAGTTCGGCGGCGCGTTCAGCAGCTCAATCGGAACCTCGTAGGAGCGCTCGATCACGGGGTGCAGCTGCGACTGCACATAGAGCGCCAGCAGCACCGCCGTCACCAGCGCGCCGATTTTCTCCAGCAGGTTCTCGCGCCACCGCATCGCTGGGTAGTGTACCCGTTAGCCGCGCCATTCGCCCCGCGCCACCGCAGGCACGAAAGTTTCCAGTTCGGGGCAGGGCAGGGCGACCGTCGCGCCGCGCTCCGCGCTCAAGTACGCCGCCATCAGCAGCTCGGTAATCCGCGCGCCGTACTCCAGCGTGCAAAACGGCGTCTGCCCCGCAAGGAAGCACTCCGTGAAGTAACGGTTCTCGGCGATGTAGCCGTAGGCGTGCGCCTCGTCCGCGAGGTAGGGCATCAGCCCTTGCTCCGCGTTCTGCTTCTCCACAAGGTCTTCGCCCGCTGCGCCCTGCACGGCGCGGCTGAAAAAGATTTCGCCCTCGCCGCGCAGCGTATTAATCGCCAGCATGTATTCGGGTCCCAGCACTTCGAAGGTGAGGCGCAGCCCCGCGCCCACGAAGCACCACGAGGTGCTGGCTTCCACCATCGCCTTGTTGCCCGATGGGGTGCGGAACTCGATGCGGGCGGTGGCGTAGTCTTCGGCGGGCGCTTTGGTGTAGTCCACCTCCATCTCGTGCGCATAGGTCTCGCGCAGGCGTCGGGCATATTCGGGGCGCGCCCACTTGAGGCACGCGATCTGCGCTGAGACGGAGCAGGGAAGCAGGGCAGTGAGCGGCTGGTCGGGCGGGGTGAGCGCGTACCAGCCTGCGGCGACGCTGTGGCACATCATATCGTTCAGCACGCCGCCGCCCTGCAGGTCGCCTCGCCAAAACCACGCGCGATGCGGACCGCTGTGTTCCTCCGCGCAGCGCGCCAAGTACGGCTCGCCTGCGACCGCCGCGCCCCGACGCCAGAGCAGCTCCTTGCCGCGCACAAGCGCAGGCGCGAAGAGCTGGTTCTCAAGATAGCCGTGCGGGATGCCTGCCTCCGAGACCGCGCTCAGAATCTGGCGCGCCTCGCGCAGGTTGCGTGCGAGCGGCTTTTCCACCGCCAGCCCCTTGAGCGTCGCGCGTCCCGAACGCACCTCGTCGGCGATTGCCTCAATAAGCTCCACGCGCACATAGTTCGGCGCAAGGAACCAGATGGCGTCTACCTCGGGGTCGCGCGCCAGGTCGCGCACATCGGTATACACCGTCGGGTTGCCTACGCCCAGCGACCGACAAAACGCTGCCAGTTCGGAACCTTTCGCGGGGTTGGTCGTCATAATTGCTGTGATGTCGGCGTTGCGCACGCTGGCGAACGCCTGCGCGTGGAAGCGCGCGATGAACCCGCTACCCACAAAGCCTATCCGTAAACGGCTCATGGGCGCGGATTTCTGTAGCTTTCTCTGGATTCCTGCCTGCATGTTAGCAGGAAAGGGCAGGGGCATGCCAAAATAATACGCAGGAGGCGAACTGTGACGATGAGACGCTGGACGATAGGAATCACTGCAGTGATAGGACTTCTGGGCGCGTTTGCGCAGCAGCCCCCGATTACCGAACCGCTTTTCGATTCCGCATGGCCCACTTGGGGACGCGATATGCGCCGTAGTCACTTCGTGGACGATTTGGCGGGTCCGAACACTCCCGCGGTGCTGTGGTTTCGTTTAGGCGGCGCGCTTGAAGAGCCTGCCATCCCGGGCAACAGCCTGTGGGTCCCGCAGCACCCCGCGCAAGGCTCACGCTACACGCGCTACACTTTCTACAACCCCGTCAACGGGAATGCAACAGGCTCGTTCGGTCCCTTCTGGGGGCAGCCGTCCACGCCGATTTTCCTCAACGCGGCTATATTTATTGTTGATAATAACGGCAATCAGGTACTCCCCCCCGTGCCGTGGGACGCGCTCATGCTTTCGGGCGGGCAGTATGAGTGCTTGCTCTTCAGCGCGAGTCCTGTGCTGGGGTACCCCGATGTCTTCTGGACGATACGGGGCTTTCCCGCGTACCGCACCAGCTTCGGCGCAACCACAGACGGCAACTACATACTGCCTGTGTTCGCCGACAACTTCGGGAACATTATCTTTCTGTTCTTGGCGTGGTTCATTGAAGTGGACACATCCTTCCAGATACAGGATGTTGTTGCCGATTACGGCGGCGTGATTTTCGACCAAATTCCCTCTGCTGCGCTCAGCTCGGTCTCTTCGAACCAGAGCGGCTCACTGGTGCTGTTAGGGTTCCACAACGGGCTGGTCGTCGCAATTGACCCGATAATACTCGACTACGCTTGGTTGACCGACATTCCGACCCTGAGCGACAACGGCAACGGTCCCGAAGTGCCTTCCGATTCCGTCGACCGCCCGATTGCCGTGACTTCCGATGACCAGACGGCGATTGTGTGCGCGTCCAACAGTGGTCGCGTCTACGGCGTGGCGATGGCGGACGGCTCGCGCCAGTGGGAGTACCAGTCGGGGCGACCGATTATGGCGGGTCCGTCGATCGGTCCCGACCCGAACAACGCCAACGAGGACACGGTCTATATCGTGGTGCGCCATTCGCCGACGCAGAGCGCAATTCACGCGATTCGCGCCTCGAACGGCGCCCAGAAGTGGGTGCGCGTGCTGCCGAATGTGAGCCGCTGCACGCCCACGATTGACCAGAACGGCGTGCTGTATCTCGGCGATGAGCGTGGGTTCCTGTATGCTATCAACCCGAACAACACGGTCAAGTGGCAGACCTACCTGAGCGCGCCCATCCGCATCGCGCCTGTGATGGGCGAGTTTACCTACAACGGCAACCCGACGACGATTATGTATGTGGCGGCGTCGAATCGGTTCATGTACGCGATTGTGGATCAGTCAGTGCTGTCGACGGGCATCAGTCCGGGCGCAGGCGTTGGCGGTTTGGGTACCGTTCCGCTTCCGGGCGGGATGCGATGACTTTCGTTTGCAAGGGCGCACAGACGCGCCCTTGCATGCCTTCGGAATTAGGGTATAATTGGGGTGCTACTATGGAGGCTTTCCCAGAACTGCACCCTGTGCAGCCAATGGGCGGATGACCACATCTGGACGGGATAGGCAACAATGAGAAGACGAACGCAGACCACTACCTCATCTGAGGAATCAATTGAGACTTTGACCAATGGTGCGGGCGACGCCCTTGAAGTGGAGATGCGCCCCAAGCCGAAAGAGACCGCTGACTTCAAGCAGCTCTGGCAGCAACCGCTCAGCGACCTCAAGCGGCGCGCCAAGCGCATCGGTATCAGCGACGACATCGACGATAAGGCGGAGCTGATTTACTACATCCTGCGAGCGGGTGCCAGCGAGCCTGGCAGCGAATACGCTTGGGGCGTGCTGGAAATCCTGCCCGACGGGTGGGGCTTCCTGCGCCGTCATCCGAACCTGCAGAGCGCAAGCGAGGATGTGTATGTCTCGCAGTCGCAGATCAAGCGGTTCGGGCTGCGCACGGGCGACTTGGTGTTCGGCGTCGCGCGCCCGCCGAAAGAGGGCGAAAAGTATTACGGGCTGCTGCGCGTGGAAGCCATCAACGGCGCGCCCGCCGACGAAGCGCGCCGCCGCAAAGACTTCGAGCAGCTCACCCCGCTGTACCCGAACCAGCGACTGGTGATGGAGACCACCCCCGAAAACACCTCTGGGCGCATCATCGACCTCATCGCGCCGATTGGCAAGGGGCAACGCGCGCTCATCGTCGCGCCGCCGAAAGCAGGCAAGACCACCCTGCTGAAAAACATCGCTAACAGCATCACGACCAACCACCCCGAAGTGGTGCTGCTGGTACTGCTGGTCGACGAACGCCCCGAAGAGGTCACCGACATGCGCCGCTCGGTCAAAGGGCAGGTGATTAGCTCCACCTTCGACGAGCCGCCCGAAAACCACATGCGCGTCGCTGACCTCGTGCTGGAGCGCGCCAAGCGACTGGTGGAGCAGGGGAAAGATGTGGTGATTCTGCTGGACAGCCTGACCCGCTTCGGGCGCGCGTCGAACCTGACCACCAGCCCCAGCGGGCGCACGCTTTCGGGCGGTCTTGACCCCGCCGCGCTGTACCGCCCCAAACGCTTCTTCGGCGCGGCACGCAACATCGAAGAGGGCGGCAGCCTCACCGTCATCGCCACCTGTCTCATCGACACAGGCTCGCGCATGGACGAGGTCATCTTCGAGGAGTTCAAGGGCACAGGCAACATGGAGCTGGTGCTTTCGCGCGACCTCGCCGAGCGACGCATCTTCCCAGCCATCGATGTCAAGCGGTCGGGAACACGCCACGAGGAACTGCTGTATTCCAAAGAGGAACTGATGGCGATTTGGCAACTGCGACGCCTGCTGGCGAACCAAGAAGACCTTGTGGAGGCGGCAGAGCAACTCATCCGCCTGCTGCAACGCACAAAGTCCAACCGCGACTTCTTGATGGAAGTGGTGGCGCGTACCCGCTCAGGATAGGAGACGAACCCATGCGCGACGACGAACGCAAGCGACCGTTCGACGAAGACCCCGACGACGAGTTCGAAGACCTCTTCGACGATGATGATTTTGAATTCGAGTCTGAAGAGGCGGAACTCGAAGAGATAGAGGCGCAGCTGCAGCGTCTTTTGGGCGGCGAGCCGACCAGCAGCGAGCTGGACGAACGCGCCGCGCCCCGCTTCGAGCGCGGACGCGAGCTGGAAGTGCGCGTCACGGGCGTCTACGAGCGCATCGAGCATGGACAGCTCCGCGCGCTGCTGGTGCAGGTGCGCGACAATTACGGACGCACCGTGCCGATTGTCATCGGTCCGTTCGAAGCGCACGCGATTGTCTCCGCGCTCAACGACGATACGCCGCCGCGCCCGATGACGCACGACCTGACGCGCAACATCCTCACACGGCTGGGCGTGAGCATCGACCGCGTGGTCATCGACGACCTGTGGCAAGGCACCTTCTACGCGAAAATCTACCTGCTGCACGGCGACGAGGAAATCGAGATCGACTCGCGCCCCAGCGACGCGATTGCGCTCGCGCTGCGCTTCCGCGCGCCCATCTACATGGCGGAGTCGGTGCTGGAAGCGGAGGGTCAGCCCGAAGACTATTAGTTAACATAATCCCACTTATCAGACTCTATGCGCGCCCTGTGGAACCGAATCGTTTTCGATATCGCCTATGTGTTTTTCAAGTTGCTGTTCGCGATTACTTTTCGGTTCCCGTTTTTTGTGTGGCTGCGAATTGAAGGGGGCGCGAATGTGCCGCGGCGCGGCGGGCTGATTGTGGTCGCGAACCATCTCTCGCTGGCGGATCCGCCCGTACTGTGGTACGCTGCGCCGCGCCACCTGTGCTTCATCGGGCGCGCGGACATCCCCAGCATCCCCATCGTCGGCGCGATTGCGCGGCTGGCGAAGATGGTGCCCATCAAGCAGCGCGCCCCTGACCGCACGGGGCTGAAACTCGCCATCGAGACCGTGCAGAGCGGCGAAGCGTTGGCGATTTTCCCCGAAGGCGAACTCTCCGAATCGCGCGACCTGCAGCCGTTTCTGCCGGGCGTGCTGCTGATTTTGCGCCAGACACGCGCGCCTGTGCTGCCTGTCGGAATCGTCGGCACGGATCGAATCCTGCCCTACGGGAGGCTGGTTCCGAAGCCCGCATTCGGCGTCGTGCGCGTGCGCTTCGGGCAGGTCATCCCCGCCGAGCAGATCCTGAGCTTGCCCAGCGCGGAGGCGCAACTCGCGTTTCTGGAGGAGCAGGTCGCCCGCCTGTCGGGACAGCGCAGGGCGCGCGCCTGCCACGAGTGAAACAGGTACAATTCGGCTGTGGCTGCGAGCCTGTGCCCGTTTCCTGGAATGGATCCCTACTTGGAGAACCCTGCGCTGTGGGGCGATGTGCATCACACGCTCATCAGCGCGCTGCGCCGCCAGATTAGCGAGCGACTGCCCGAAGGCTACCTCGCGCTGATACAGGAACGCATTTATGTAGAGACACACGAGGGTAGGCTGCGTTATGTGCCTGATATCTCTGTAGGCATCTCGAACCGCGAGACGCACGCGCGGGCAACAGGTGCTGCCGTCGCAGACGCGCCCGTCCATATCGCCATTCACACCGAGCCTATGCGCGAACCCTACATCGAGATTTACTCGTTGCACGCGCCCGAGCGTACCTTAGTGACCGTTATCGAGATTCTAAGCCCTGCCAACAAGGCACCCAACTCCGAAGGGCGACGGCAGTACCTGCGCAAACAGCGCGATTTGCTCAACAGCACGGTTCATCTGATGGAGATCGACCTGCTGCACGAGGGGGCGCACACGGTCTTCCCCCCGTTGGAGGCGTTGCAGCGTGTCCGTTCGGCGTGGGATTACCTTGTTTGTCTACACAGGGCAGGCTGGTTGGGGCGCGAGGCAGATGTGTGGTTCGTCGACCTCGCGGATCCTCTGCCCGCAGTGCTTGTGCCCTTGCGTGCGCCTGACCCCGATATTGTGGTACACTTGCAGGCGGGGTTCGAGGACGCCTACCGTGAGGGGCAGTATCACAAGGCGGTGGACTACACGCAGCCGCCGCCGATTCCCCTGCCCCCAGAAAAACAGGCGTGGGTGGACGCACGCTTACGCGAGCAGGGCTTGAGGAGTTAGCGATGGAGACGCATGCACAATCGGGCGATTGGCGCATCACGACGCGCGGCGCGGCGATCCTGCAGTCGCGCTTCCGCACGCTCGCGCGCCCCGCGACGCCGTTCGAACTGATGGACGACGCCGTCAGCTACTACCGCGAAAACTTCCGCCCGCTGTTCACCATCTCGCTCTGGGTCTACCTGATTCCAATCACCGTCTCGATTCTGCTGCTGATTCCGATGTTGTTCTTGGACGGAACCTCATCGGGCGGGTTCCTTGCAGCGATAGGGTTGGAATATTTGGGGCTGTTTTTGCTGTTGCCGTACCTGATTCTCGCGCCGATGGTGCATGCGGCGTTCACGACGCTGGCGTTTCGGATGTTGGCGGTCGGCGAGCCAATCACGCTGCGCGCCCTATGGGAGCGTCTGAAGCCACGCTTCTGGCAACTGGTGGCGAATCAACTGCTGGCAATGCTTGCACTGGGTGGGATCTACTTCGTGGTATGGCTGGGCTACTTTCTGTTGGTGCTGGCGGTTATTTTCGGGGTCGCCGCGCTGGCAGGCGGTAGCCCGACCCTTGCCATCGTGCTGTCGTCTGTGCTGCTGTTGGTCGTCACTATCCCGACGCTGGTACTGGCGGCGATGGCAACGGTGTGGTTCACGATTTTGCCCCAAATCATCGTGCTGGAGGAGCGCACGGACGCGATTACAGCATTCAGCCGCGCGGTGGAGCTGGTACGCCCGAACCTGCGACACGCCACGCTCTGCTGTCTCGCCTTCTGGGGCATCTATGCGGTCTTCTCGATTGCTGTGGTGATTGTCGTGTTCCTCCTTCTGGGGATTATCGTAGGCATCCTGAGTATCTATTCGGACCTTGAGCAGGTGCTAACGCGCTGGTCGCTCTCTCTCAATCAAGTGTACGAGTCGCTCACCTATGTCGCGTATGTGTTGGTGATGCCTGCGATGTATTTGACCAGCATCCTGCTCTACTTTGACCTGCGCTATCGCAACGAGGGGCTGGACATCTATGAGGTGCTGCAGCGGGGCGAGGCGGGCGTGTAGCTGGGTGTGGGCTGCCCTGCTCTGTGCGTGCGTGTGGGCGAGCGAGCCTGCGGACGCGCTGCTTGAGGCGGAGCGCGCCCTTGAGGCGGCGTCCCGCGCACGCCCTGCCGACCGAAAAGTTTTCGTCCAGCGGGCGCAGCGCGCGCTCGCTCCCCTGCCCCAAGCGGCGCGCGAACCGCTTGAGGCGTTGCTCGACAAGGCGGCGACCGACGGCGACCTGTCCGACATCGCCCGCGCAAGGCGCAGCATCCGCGCCTATCGCGAAACGCTCGCGCCCTCCCCTACCCCATCCCCTGCCCCCGACCGCGTCAGGCAGCAACTGGACGCCATCTTCGCCGAGCCTGACATGCAAATCCCGCCCAAGTCCCTGATAGAGCGCCTGTCGGAGGCGTTCCTGAACGCGGTGGAGACGGTTGTGCGCTGGCTCAATCGGCTGTTTGGCGGGCTGGGCGGGGTTGGCGGCGGCGGGCTGGCGCAGTTCCTGCAGTGGTTCGTGATTGTGCTGCTGGTGCTGACGCTTGCGCTGGCGGTTTCGTACCTTGCGGGGCGCGTGCAGTTTCGGCGTCGGGCGCGCGCGCCGATAAACGCGCTGGACGCCCTGCCCGACGACGCACGGTCGCTGAGCGCGCTGGAGTGGCGCGAACTGGCGCGACGGCTCGCCTACGAGGGCAACTGGCAACAGGCGTCGCGGGCGTACTACTTGGGCGCGCTGCGCCTGCTGCATGAGGCGAAACTGCTGGACTACGACCCCGCGCTCACCAACTGGGAGCATCTGCAACGGTTGCGCCAGCCGCCGCTCGCCGCCCTGCTCCCCTCCCCTGCTTCCCTGCCTGACCCCGCCCTGCGCGAGGAAGCGTACCAGCAACTGCGCCCCGTCACGCTGCTGTTCGATACCATCTGGTACGGCGGGATGATCCCCGACGAGGCGACCTACCGCCAGTTCGAGGCGGCGTTCGACGCGCTCTACAGGAGGCTGGAGGCGCATGCAGTTCCTGCGTGAGCGGCTGGGGCTGGTGCTGCTGATTGGCGTCGTGGCGGCGATGCTGCTCTATTCGCTGCGGCTGGCGCAGGAGGCGCGCGACCCGCGTTTCAGTCCCCTGCCCCTGAGTTATAGCCAGCACCGCTACGGCGTCAAGGGCTTCGCCCGCCTGCTGGAGCGCAACGGCTACACGGTGCGCCCGCTCAAGCGCACCTACCGCCGCTTGCCCAAAGACGCCGATATGCTCGTCATCTTCCCGCCCCCTTTCCGACTGGACGCCAGTGGCACAGGCGGCGATTGGAGCGCGGAGGACGCCGACGCGCTGGACTCTTGGCTGCGCAAGGGTGGGCGACTGCTGCTGTTCAGCGGGGACACGCGCCTGCCCGATTCGCTGCGCGGCGACGCCCGCAACCGCCTGCCAATTGCGCTGTTCCCCACCGACCGCTTGCTCGACGCCCAGCCGAGCCTGCCCACGCCGTGGCTGGACGGCATCCAGCGCGTGCGACTGGCAGATCAGCAGACGAACCTTTCGCCCCGCGAGGAGCGCTGGGTTCCCCTGCTCCACACAGGCGGCGCGGTGGAGGCGGCGCTGTGGCGCTACGAGAAGGGCATCGTGTTCGAGTGTACCGACTGGCAGTGGCTGACCAACGAGCGGCTGCGCGAGGCGGACAACGGCGCGTTCATTCTGGCGGTGGTGCGCACGATGCTCCCCAAGGGCGGCGTGGTCTACTTCGACGACGCGGGTCAAGGCGACTTGGAGCGCGAAGTGGGCGCGCCGCGCGGCTTCTGGGGCGTCGCGCCGATGGGTGTGCGAATCGCCTTCGCGCACCTGATGCTGGTCACGCTGGTGGCGTTCTACTCGCTGGGCAAGCGGTTCGGGCTGCCCCGCCCTACCCCGTCGCGCGCCCCTGCGCTCAGCGAGTATGTGGACGCGCTCGCGGGCGTCTACGAGCGCACACAAGCCGTTCAGCCCGCCTACGAGACAATCCTGGACGATGTGCGCCGTCGGCTCTGTCGTCGGCTGGGGCTGCCTGCGGGCGCGACACTGCTCCAGCTCATCCAAGCCCTGCCGCCCGACTCGCCGATGCGCGACGCGCTCGTAGAGGCGCACCGCGCCCTTCAGAACCCGCAACTCACCCCCGACGAGGCGCTACGCCTCCTGCGGCGGATTGAGGCGGCAAATCACTGACCCGTTGCTGTCCATCGGATAATACGCGCTCGGCTCACCACTCGCCGTCATCATCAGCAACTCACCGCCTGAATAGCGATATAGCCGAGCATAGCTATACCAGAGCGCTCTGCTCCATACACTTGCTGCGTTTCGCAATTATTCGCCAACGCATACCCATCACACCAAAAGTATTCTTAAACCATCCCTTGCTCTGAGCATCTTGTCGAGATCTGGCACCCAGAGAGTAGCGTGAATAATACTCAGCCCAGCTTCTTTTGTAGAAAGATTGTACGCCTTTTGTTCTTCTTTGTTTATCTTATCGGATATTGTGAACACTATCCGACCGTTCTGCTGCCCAAGGCGAACTGCGACAGCAAAGGCGTAAGTGACGCGCTCTGTTAGCTGAAGCCTCCCCGTCCATCGTGCAACGGCAGAGCGATAGAAATTGCGATAACTGCTGTAGAGTTGCTCCGCCGATCCCTGAAATAGGGCTACGTAAGACACCAACTCCAGCGACCCTCCTGCACGATTTGGAATTAGTTCAACTGCAACGATGCGAGCGTTGTGCGGCAAAGCTAACTCTGGTTGAAGCCGCTGCCCACCTAAGATTGGTATGGTTTTCATCGCGTTATCCTTAATACAGGATTATACCCCAGCGCGTTGCCCGCTGGCAAGTAGTCTTCCACTCTCGTCTAGCACTTTACGCTCACCAGGCAACTATTTAGCAACCTGATGCTCCCTATATTCAAGGAGGAAGCCGAACGCCTTTTCTGCGTTGTCGCCAAACTGTTTTCGTGCCTGTTGCATGCCACGAGCGCGATGCTCGTACTGCTGGATGTAATCCTGCGCCAGCAACTCAATCAGCCACGCGTCCCCAACAAGCAAGAGCCATACATTCCCTAACTTCACCCATCCACGGTGCCGCTCCCTATTCAGCCAGAAGCCCTTTTCCGCGCGCTTCAGCTGCTCAGCTTCTTTCCCCTGAAACCCTTGCCAGAACTTCGGGTTGTATCTTCGTGAACGGTCGAGGTCTGTGACAACCAGCTGGTACTGGTCTACTGCGCCCTCTTTCGAATTGTTTTTAGCAGTAAGCGAGAGATGAAAAGTGAGCGTATCCACCTCAAACGGCTCTCGTTGCGACCAATAGGTGTTTGACACACTCAATTGGTAGCCCGTCAGCGTAGGCATCCACAAGGGTGCACTGCGAGCCTTGACAGGATTCAACTGCTCGAAAGAAGCTGTCGGTCGATTACAGCTGCATAACAGCATAACGACGAACGCCGTTCCAAGTATCTTCAGGTATGCTTTCATCCCGCTACCTCCTTTACTGCCAGCTGCAATTAGATGAACCAGTTAATATTCAATAAAATTTTTCAATAAAATTAATAAATTTCTATTTTGTTCATGAGGTGGATACTGCGAAGAAGGTAATAGATAACCTCCTTGCCAGCTTAATGGCTGTCCCGATAGATGAGCGTATAAAATAAGGAATAACCCTTTGCAACGTCGGCCTTCTTGATCGTGCCAGCGCTGCAAAAGCCTCTTGATACGGTGTTGGAGCGATCTACTCAGAGGATGCCGCCACAGCAATACTAAAAGCCGCTTGCGGAGATAAAGATCTATCTTATCATCGCGCGGCACTAACTTCTCCAATCTACTTACTATTTCACCTTGCACATAACTCTTTGGCTTCTTATTGCTAATTGCTTCTAAAAAATTGATGGATGATAATTGTTCTTCTAAATTTTCAGAAAACAAACTTTCTAATAGTATTTTACATCCTTTGTCTATACCCATCTGGCATAAAGCTGCTGCCGCAGATAATCGCAAATCAAGCCATTCGTCTGATAACAAATCAATCAATTTATTGGCATATGAGGACAGATTGACATCCAATCTGCATAGTGATTCTATAGCTGCCGCTCGTACGGCAGGATGAGCGTCTGGCGAAAATGACACTCTAAGACACACATCTACCAGCTCTATCTTGTGAAGCAGCCCAATTGTCTGGAATGCAGACACCCCCTTCAACGAATCTCCGCTCCACGATTCGAGCAGAGCCTGTACTCTTTCTGACAGTGGGTAAACCTCGATAAGCTCGCCCAGTGCAGGTAGGAAGCGCGTCACATCGTCCGAATCAACCATTGCAAGCAAGGTAGGCTCATCAAGCCCTCTTGCTTCCTCCATCTGCAATAGCGGTAGCGAATCACCTGTGACTGGATCATTAAGCCACTTTAGCATAGGACACCTCCTGAGTTAGTTGGGTGAGAGAAAAGGATCTCGGATCCGATAACTGCATGGGAGTGGGCTGATGAAGGAAATTCTACCCGGAAGGGGGCAAGTGTAGGTACACAACCAAAGACTCTCACCCAGTGGATTTCGCCATTCCTCCGCCTCTAGCAGCTGACAATTTCTACCTGGTTGCCAAGGATAGCGGCGTTCTCGGTCTGGTGGGTGGGGGTCCTTTCCATTTCGTGGTTGTCCAGGTCCAGGGGGTGGATTAGACGGCGGTTCTGGCTGAGGTTTTGGGTGCCCCGGCGGCTCCACAGGCGGTTGAGGCGAACGACCGGGTGGAAATGGACGAAACGGCAGCAACACCAAACAAACTGCACATCCCAATAAACACGCCCCACATAGTATCTGCGCCCACCTTGGGAGTTCCCGAACAGTATCCCCCACACACTGCTTCACACACCCAATCGGATCAGGACGCCCCCAACAATCGCGCACGCAGGGCACGATCGCCCCTATCGCACAAACCGCCGCACACCCACACGCAATTGCACACGCCACAGGAATAGCTGCCATCAACCCCCGAGGCTGATAATCCCCATCAGGCAGGAGTGATGCGTCCACCCACGCGCGCATATTCCACTCCTGAGAACGCTTCCCACAACTTCCACAGCCCGTATCCAACAAACTCTGGCGCCATAAAGCCCAGCTGGAGGAACCCTCCTCCCGATACCACTCACTCAAGCCCCCACACCAGCGATAAAACTCCAGCCGATCCAACGCCGCCCGCCAATACACCCGCTCCCCATCCCCATTGAACCGATACTCATAGCCTAAAACTCGCTGCCCTGATGCTTCCCAACTTAGCCACACCTGTTGAATACGCCCCTCTTCATCATACATAAATTCCCGTACATAGTTCCGATCGTCCGCGTGCCACCGCACCAATCGATCTTGCTCCCATTCAAACCACCCGTTCGGACCTCCCAAGAGATCATAGGCACCGCGCAACCGTCCTATCTCATCGTAGTCATACAGCCGCCACACCACGACCGATTGACTTTCCCAAGCGGTCTCCACATACTCCTGCTCCAACTGACCATCCAACTGATAGACCCGACTGATCAAATAGTAGGGTTCCCCCGTGCGCTCTTCTCGGACAGGGTGACCCACTCTATCATAGCCTAACTCCACTCGGTTGCCCGTAGGCAGCTCGGTAATGGTTTTCACACGCCCTAAAAGGTCATAGAGATATTCGGTTCCGTTCTGGAGTGTGCCGTCAGGCGCCCGATGCTCCACCCGTTTCAAGTAGCCTGTCTGAGTTGGGGTATCTGCACCATAATAGATGTATTCTATCAATTCCCTATCTGGGTATTCTATCTGCCAGAGACGCCCAACACTATCGTACCGATAAATCACTTGTTGCTGTCCATCCGTAGCGTAGCGAAAGCGTCCCAACTCATCGTAATCGTATTCAATCGTGCGCATCACGCTGCCATCCGAACGCAGCTCCTTCTCAAACCGTTTCCTGCCTGCCGCGTCATACTGGGCAGCCACAGCGACCACTTCTATCCCTTCGCCACTGCCACAGCAGCCCCGTTGCTCCAGCACACGACCCCAAGCGTCATAAGTTAGAAGAACACAACGGCAACTCGCTTGCATAACTGAGAGAACCCCCTCCGCTCCCACCAATCCCACCCCCACGATATTCTATCTCCAACTCAAAGTATCGTGAAGAGACCTTCGGAAATTCCAATAGTAGCTGTAGATCTTTTCGCCCACCAATGGCTTTGATAACTATCGGTACCTTATTACTTAGAGGGAATTGACCACCTAAGCGGACTTTCGTGATTCGAATATCACGAAGAGACCACAATGTGTTGTTTTTGAATTCTAATATGACGCGATTCTTATTGACACCCTCTGATAAACATCCTTTTATTGTCAATGGTCCGTTCGAGACCAAATCCGCCTTCGTTCCGCTGGCAAGAGCGGTTGGAAGACGATTCGAGTGTCCTGATTTCCAGGACGAGATGCCCGAAAACATGATGAAAAGTATCAGGAGTAGGGCAAGTCCGCCTACTCCGATTGCGATAAGCATCAGATTGTTCTTTCGTGAATAGCTGCTCATTGCTGCCTCCTATGTCGCTATGTCTTTCGAGGCACAGGGACAGGAGTAGGTACACGACTACGGCATCGGCAGCATGACACGCAGCTACCGTTCGCACTGAAAGTACTTCCTATCCCAATGGGTACGCCAAAAATGCGCACCCACAACCCACCTCTCACAACTATGTCGTAATTTAATATGCAGCAATCTTGTGTCGATATAACAGAGCATCTATTACGCTCTACTACACCGATTGATGTCCAAGCAATACATCCATGTGCGCAATTGATTAGACATCCTGTATCCGTATCGCATATTGCTTTAAGCTCCACAATGACCTCTCCAACTTTCCACCCATAGCCAAGGAAGTTTCTTGCCTCAGCATGCAAACAGGTAAGACTTCTGTTCTCAATGTAGAATGCCTCAGACAGGATGGAGTTATATAGGACACGCTGTACATCCGCGATAACCAATGTCTGAACACAGATATCATTTGGAAGTTCCCACTCCACAAGGAACCATAGGCTTGCTTGATCTACGAACGAGCGAACTTGGTCAACATAGACCCTGTATTCCTCCGATTGAACCAGTTCCGGATAATCCGATGCCCGCTGCAGTCTGAGAGTCTCTGGTTGAGACACCTCTCCAGAAAGCATCCACACATTCTGCGGTTCTACCATCTCCGAGAAAATCCGCTGTCTCTCAAACCCTGTTGCAATTGAGCCATATTCAACCACTCCTCTGCACAAAGCAACATGAGAATAGGTTTGGTTCCATAAGGCTATGGCTGCTTCCAGCTCCTGCCTTGCGGTTTGAGACAAAGCAGGTATGTCTGTCCCACCTACTACTAAGAGAAGCACCAAAGTAGGTTGCAGACGATTCCATTTTATTAGCAATGTGAGCACCGCATGCAGCTTCCGGCATATACCATTGCTAAAAGCAGGACCTTTATCCCACCCCATTTGCACTGTTCCTAAACCCTTGCTCGTTAGTCCCATCGCCTCCAGCACCGTTGCCTCCTGTCTCCCACGAAACGCTTTCGCCGTTCTTTTACGCGCCAACAGCTGGCGCACCCAACGCAAATTCCCTCGTCGCATCGTCAACGCCTCCTTCGCCAAAGGTTCGCTCCTATTATAGCAAATCCTGCAGGGTTTGTCAAGAGGGGGGACGAAACGGGCGTTTTGAGTTCAAAAAGGGACAAAGAAGCCCAGAAGACGCTAACACACGCCCGCTGCCCTCCTCAATTTTCGAACCATCCGAGCAGCCTTGCCAAGCAAAAATAGCCTTGTCCCAAACTGCGCCGCCTGCCGCCCTATCGCCCCCAGGCGGTTCACCTGGGAAGCGGATCGACTTCAAGTCGGCACGGCGATACGCCGCGCCGCTGGTGCCACCCGCGCCTCAAAATGGCTGGGCAAAGCAGGAGGGCGCTCCGAACGCTGGTTGCTCCACCGTCGGGTTCTCACCTCCTTGCTGGGGGGTGTTTTCGTCAAGCTGTCGGGGATTCCTGCTGATTGCGCACAGTGTCTTACAGCTGCTTGCGCCTTCTCGTCAGGCTGATTTTTCGAACACCCTCCTTCACCCCTTGACTTTTCCGTCGAGGGGTAGGGTATAATTTTGACGGACTGGAGCGGTGGCTCCTCACTGTAGTGCAAGGGCGCATTACAGACCTCCTTGCCCTGCTCGGTCGCCCCTTCGTCGGCAACGAGGCCGCCCCGATGGTCGCTCTGCACGATGCAGAGTACCTGTTCGCACGCCTATCGCGTGCCCATTCTAACAACTGATAGGAGGTCTGTATGAGTCCAAGAGAAGCGATTCAGTTCGCGCGGGAGCATGATGCGCGTGTCGTCGATGTCAAGTTCACCGACCTGTTCGGCATGTGGCATCACTTCTCGATGCCCGTCGAGGCGCTGACCGAGGAGGTGTTCGAGGAGGGCATCGGCTTCGATGGCTCCTCCATCCGCGGTTTCCAGACCATCAACCTGTCCGATATGCTGCTTATTCCCGACCCCGAAACGGTCTTTATGGACCCGTTCACCGAAGTGCCCACCGTGAGCTTCATCTGCAATGTGGTGGATCCAATCACCCGCGAGCGCTACACCCGCGATCCCCGCTATGTGGCGCACAAGGCGGAGGCATACTTGCGTGCGTCGGGGATTGCCGATATCGCCTACTTCGGTCCTGAAGTGGAGTTCTATATCTTCAACGATGTGCGCTACGGGCAGGGGCCCAACTACGGCTACTATTTCCTCGATTCAGACGAGGCGGAGTGGAACACGGGGCGCGAGGAGAAGCCCAATCTGGGGCATAAGATGCGCCTCAAAG